>Ga0224528_1000683_pt1 | contig 25170 bp, 24 predicted proteins | sample CBST25metaG_2_FD_179888 | JGI IMG/M metagenome (GOLD analysis project Ga0224528, IMG submission 179888) | Peat soil microbial communities from Stordalen Mire, Sweden - C.B.S.T25 | ecosystem: Environmental > Terrestrial > Soil > Wetlands > Peat | place: Sweden: Norrbotten County, Stordalen Mire...
TTCGTCTTTTCACGGTATATCGAAGCGCTGGGCAACAAAGGCGATGTTCTGCTGGGCATCTCCACATCGGGCAATTCGGCCAATATCATCCGGGCCATCGACGCCGCTCATGCCAAAGGCATGAAAGTGATCGTCCTGACCGGCAAGGAAGGCGGTAAAATGTCCGGCACCGCCGACGTGGAAATCCGGGTACCGCATTTCGGCTATGCCGACCGTATCCAGGAAATCCATATTAAGGCGATACATATCCTGATCCTGTTGATCGAAAAAGAGATGGCGTCAGCCGCGTAAATTCTGTTTTGAGCTGTAGACAAACGCGAGGCGGGTCATGTGCGAACTTCTCGGGATGAGTGCCAATGTGCCGACGGACATTTGCTTCAGTTTCACCGGGTTAGTGCAACGAGGGGGCCGGACGGGGCCGCATAAGGACGGGTGGGGCATCACCTTTTACGAAGGCCTGGGCTGCCGGACCTTCAAGGATCCGACGCCCAGCTATAACTCGCCCATTGCACGGCTGGTGCAGGATTATCCCATTAAATCCTGCGCGGTGGTTTCCCACATACGGCAGGCCAATCGCGGACGCGTGTCACTGGAAAACACCCATCCGTTTACCCGCGAACTCTGGGGGCGGCAGTGGACTTTTGCCCATAACGGCCAATTGCGGGGGTATCGCCAACTCGATACCCATCCGTATCGTCCGGTGGGCCAAACCGACAGCGAATACGCTTTTTGCTGGCTGTTGGCACGGCTGGCGGAGCGTTATCCCCGCACGCCCACCCACTGGTCTTCGGTATTCGATTTTATCGATACGCTGGCGGCGCAACTGCGGCAAAAAGGCATTTTCAATATGCTGCTGTCCGACGGCCGCTTTGTGATGGGGTATTGTTCCACCAAGCTGTACTGGATCACCCGCCGGGCGCCGTTTGGCAAGGCGACATTGCTTGATCAGGATGTGGAAATCGATTTTCAGCGCCAAACCACGCCAGATGATGTGGTAACGGTGATTGCGACGCAGCCTTTGACGGGCAATGAAACCTGGCACAAGGTTGCGCCAGGCGAGAGTGTCTTATTTCGCTTGGGTGAGCGCGTATTGTGATGCTACCGGCGCGCCGTTGTTCATTTGCATCGGCGAGCTGATGACATACTGCCCGTTGACCACACCTACCGCTGCCGGTTGATGGTGTTCAGCAAAAAAACGATACCCTGGCTCTAATTGCCGCCAGAAAGTGAAATAATTGGAGTAGTGATGGAGCTGCATATTTTTCGGCGTCATACGAAACGGATAAATATGAATTTTAATGGCGTTTTGACCATTTTTTAACGCGGCGGACACAAAGCGATATATTTCGGCAATAGAACTGTCGGTCATGGCGTAACAGCCAATGGAACGGCAGTCTCCATGAATCATCAGCATTCCGCCGGAATAGCCCTGCGCCTGGTCATAAGCATTGGGGAAACCAATGTTAATCGCCCGATAATAATGGCTGTTTGGCTGTAAATTCCTACTATCGATGGTATAGAACCCTTCCGGGGCTTTGAAATCGCCTTCAATCCGTTTGGGCCCCAGGCCGCCTGAGAAGTTGCAGATGTTATAATCGCCTATCATGCGGTATTCATTACCGACTTTGGCATATAACTCAAGCTTCCGTTCTTGTTTGAAGATTTGAATAAATACCGGCGAGCCCAGTAACTGCTCTTTTAATTGATTCGAGACGACTTGTTGTGTCTGCTCACTGGCATAACTGGCGGTTGTTACTGCTGATATACAAAACAACATCGCAAACAGCAGTGCGATTTTGCTCATTAGCATTCCTGCGTAGTCAAAATAAATAATAATCTTCAAGCCGGACAAAAAAAATACCGACAAACCCGTTAATAAAAAGCAATTATACCCTAGATAATTTGAGTTACAGGAAAGCCAACGCACCTGCAACGTGAAAAATGACGGGTATTTAACAATTATTCAGCGACAAGATATCACTGCTAGTAGTTTTATCAAGATACGTTTTGTATAAATTCATTCAATCACTGTATACTCATACAGGGTAGGAGGGGGATGAATGCGCAAAATCATACATGTCGATATGGATTGCTTCTTCGCGGCGGTTGAAATGCGCGATAATCCCTCGTTGAGCGCGATTCCCCTCGCTATCGGCGGCAGCGCCGATCAGCGCGGCGTGATCAGCACCGCCAACTATCCGGCGCGCGCTTTCGGCGTGCACAGCGCCATGTCCACCGCCATGGCGTTTAAGCTTTGCCCCCATCTCAAACTGCTGCCGGGACGCATGTCGGCTTACAAAGAAGCCTCGGCGCATATCAGGGATATTTTCAGCCGTTATACGCCATTGATCGAACCGCTGTCGCTGGACGAAGCCTATCTGGATGTCACCGATAGCGACTGTTGCCATGGGTCGGCCACGCTGATGGCCCAGTCCATTCGCCAGGAAATCGCCGACGAATTGCGGCTTACCGCCTCGGCGGGCGTGGCGCCGGTGAAATTCCTCGCTAAAATCGCATCCGACCTCAATAAGCCCAACGGCCAATATGTCATTACCCCCGATCAGGTCGCGTCATTCCTCCTGCGACTGCCGCTGCAAAAAATTCCCGGGGTGGGCAAAGTCACGGCGAAAAAACTGGCGGAAATGGGGCTCACGACCTGCGCCGATGTGCAGCGCTGCGATCTGGCGTCGCTGTTGCGGCATTTCGGCAAATTCGGCCGGGTGATATGGGAACGGTCGCAAGGCATCGATAACCGTGAAATCTCCGCCGATCGGTTACGTAAATCGGTGGGCGTGGAACGCACCCTGGCGGTGGACATCGGCGACTGGCAAGCTTGCCTGGCAATCATCGACGCGTTGTATCCCGAGCTGGAACGCCGCCTGCAACGGGTCAGGCCCGACCTGCTGATTGCCCGGCAAGGCATTAAACTCAAGTTCGCCGACTTTCAACAAACCACCCAGGAACATCTGTGGCCGGTATTGAATAAAGCCGATTTGATCAACATCGCCCGTCAGGCGTGGGAACAACGGCGGGGCGAGCGGGGCGTCAGGCTGGTGGGATTGCATGTCACGCTATTGGATCCGCTGATTGAACGGCAATTGATGCTGAATCTGGATGATGATCCGAATGGTGGCGGTTTCCCCTGAAAGGAGAAAGACCGCGTGGCTTCAGATCGCTGACAAACGTCTCAAAGTCTAAAGGGTGGGACAGGATGCCAGAAGAGTAAACCGTCCGCGCCAGGGATGGCGCGGATCGAGCCGCCAGGGATGGATTCACGGCGTGTTTATGATCTGGCATCCTGTGCCGACCAAGCACACCTCGTGAACAGCCTCAGGCCAGGCGATCAGCCTGGCCCCTTGAACAATCAAATCTTGTCGGGGATGGCCCTGAGCAGCGCCGTCAGCAAGATCCAATACTGGCCGACGCTTTTGATATGCACCTGTTCGTCCGGCGAATGCGGCCCGGTAATGGTGGGCCCGATGGAGACCATATCCAGGTTCGGATAGGGTTTCTTGATCAACCCGCATTCCAGACCGGCATGAATCACCTTGATGTTCGGCGTCTTGTTGAACAGTTTCTGGTAGGTATCCCGCACCAGATGCATGATCGGCGAACTGGCATCGGGTTTCCAGCCGGGATAGCTGCCCTTGGCGATACATTCCGCGCCGGCCAGTTGGCCCAAGGCGCTCATGACGCCGACCACGTCGTCTTTGCCGCTGTCGATCAGCGAACGGATCAAGCAACGGATTACCGCCTGATGCTCATCCATGGACACCACGCCCACATTCAAGGAGGTTTCCACCACGCCTTTCACGTCATCGCTCATGCGAATCACGCCATTGGGCGTCGCGTTCAGCAGCGCGATAAATTTATCGCCGCAGGGTTTGGTCAATGCCTGCGCAGTGGACTGGGCGTCTTCGACCTGGAAGGCCAGTTTCTTTTCCAGAGCCGCCAGTTCAGATTGAATGACCGCCAGGTATTCCCGCGCCAGTAAGGTCAGGCTCTCGGTGTTTTCCTGCGGCAGGGCGACGGTGGCGAAGGCTTCGCGCGGAATGGCGTTGCGCAAGGTGCCGCCATTGACATCCAGCAGGCGTAAATCCAGCTTATGGGCGTGCTGAAACAGGAAACGCGCCAGCAGCTTATTGGCATTGCCCAGGCCAACATGAATATCGCCGCCGGAATGCCCACCCTTCAGGCCCTTGAGCGTCAGCTTGACAATCTGGTAACCGGCCGGCACCGGTTCGCGTTGCAGCGTCAACTGGGTCTTGAAATCGACCCCGCCCGCGCAACCCATATAAATTTCGCCTTCTTCCTCGGAATCGGTGTTGATCAGAATTTCGCCCTGCAGCCAGCCGGGCTGAATGCCGAAAGCGCCCGCCATGCCGGTTTCTTCCGTCATGGTAAGCAATACTTCCAACGGACCGTGCTGTATGCTGTCATCCGCCAATACCGCCAAAGCCGACGCCATGCCGATGCCGTTATCGGCGCCAAGCGTAGTGCCGCGCGCCTTCACCCAATCGCCGTCGACATAAGGCTGAATCGGATCACGGGTAAAATCGTGAATGGTGTCGCTGTTTTTTTGCGGTACCATGTCCAGATGGGCCTGCAACACCACCGGACGGCGCTTCTCATAGCCCGGGGTAGCCGGCTTGCGCAACAGCACATTACCGACCTGATCGCGTTCCGCGTGTAATCCTTTTTCCTGGGCCCAACGGATAATATGGTTCGCCAGGGCCTCTTCATGGTAAGAGGGATGCGGAATGGAGCAGATTTTCGCAAAAATTTGCCATAAAGGCTGCGGGGAAAGTTGAGTCAGTTCAGACACGATAAGAACTCCTGTAACAACAAAAGATCCGATCCGGGAGATAAACGCGGCGCAAGCAGCCGGCCGGAGGATGACCAATGATCGCTAAAGAATACCACTTAACTTTAACCGAGGGTGAAACTGCGGTTAAAAAGGCCACTAGCACTGGTATTTCGTCGGCTGCGTCTCTATAATCTCGCGCAACCTTTTTACCCCTGGTAATTTTAAGCCGACCCGATCCGGCTGGGACAGCATTCTATGAGTGAAAAATACGTCGTAACCTGGGATATGTTGCAACTTCAGGCCCGGAAACTGGCCCAACGCCTGCTTCCCGCCGAACAATGGAAGGGCATTATCGCGGTGAGCCGCGGCGGCCTGGTGCCGGCGTCCATCCTGGCCCGTGAATTGGGTCTGCGCCATGTGGATACCGTGTGTATCTCCAGCTATGATCATAAACATCAACGGGCACTGACGGTCCTCAAACGGGCTGAAGGCGACGGCGAAGGCTTTATCGTCATCGACGATTTGGTGGATACCGGCGGCACCGCCAAAGCCATTCGGGAAATGTATCCCAAAGCGCATTTTGTCACAATTTTCGCCAAACCCGCCGGCCGTCCGCTGGTGGACGACTACGTGGTCGATATCCCGCAAAACACCTGGATTGAACAGCCCTGGGACATGGCGGTGGCGTTTGTGGCGCCGTTGTCCGATCAAGCGGATAAATAACGCGTCCGGTTTGACTGACCATTGACATTTTTTGTTGCCTTTCTTTAACGCCCGACTCAGTCGGGCGTTTGTTTTTTGGGCTGGTAATGGTTAATCTTGCTGACATTCTCCCGGTTGGCGGGATGTATGGCTTAACGGAGGTTATTGCTCAATGAGCGAGACCAATCTGAGCGAGACACTGTTTAAACCTTCCTTTAAACAACAAGAAACATCGACATTGGTCACCCGTGTGCGCCATGGCGGCCAAGGCCCCATTGTCGATGCGCTGGAAGGCGCCAACCACAGCAACTGGTATCGCATGATCAACCGGCTGATGTGGATTTGGCGCGGCCTGGATGCCTGGGAAATCGAAGAGACCCTGGCGCGCATCGCGGCCAGCAAGGCCGAACGCACCAACGACCAACTGTTGGACACCGTGATCGGCTATCGCCCCGGCAACTGGATCTACGAATGGTCCCATCAAGGCATGGTGTGGCAGCAGCGGGCCATGGAAGAACCGCAGCCGGAACTCTCCGGCCAGCAATGGCTGAAAGCCGCCAATTTCTACAGCATCGCCGGCTATCCCCATCTCGCCGGCGACATGCTGGCGGAACAGGCGCAAACCCTGGCCAGCCGGGCCTGGCAAGAAGCGGCCCATAAATTGAGTTTCCAACTGAAAGAGCTGACGTTTCCCATCAGCGGCGGCGGCACATTAACCGGATTCCTGCATTTGCCGCAGGAGGGCAACGGGCCATTTCCCACCGTGCTGGTGTGCGGCGGCCTGGATATGCTGCAAAACGACACGTATCGCTTGTTCCGCGACTACTTTGCCCCGGCGGGCATCGCCATGTTGACCATCGACATGCCCTCCATCGGGTTTTCCTCGAAATGGACCTTGACCCAGGATTCCAGTTTTCTGCATCAGCAAGTGCTGCACGGCTTGCAGGATGTCCCCTGGATAGATACGAACCGCGTCACCGCCTTCGGCTTTCGTTTCGGCGCCAATATCGCCGTTCGCCTGGCCTATCTCGAACCCCAGCGTTTGAAAGCGGTCGCCTGTCTTGGCCCGATGGTCCATGCCCTGTTTACCGACAGCAGCCGGCAAGACCGGGTGCCCGGTATGTATATGGATGTGCTGGCCAGCCGTATCGGTATGTCTAATGCGTCGGACGCGGCGCTGAAAATCGAACTCAGCCGTTATTCGCTTAAAATACAAGGGTTGCTGGGCCGCCGTTGCATGCTGCCCATGTTGTCTGGTTATTGGGAAAACGATCCTTTCAGCCCGAAAGATGAAGCGCAGCTTATCGTTTCATCCTCGGCGAACGGCAAACTGATGGCGATAAAAGCCACGCCTATCTATCAAAATTTCCATCATGCCTTATTGGAAATCACTAACTGGCTGCAAAAAATCTGATATTCTGGCGTTGATTAATTCTGGTAGTTTGCTAAACAGAGAGTACCAATCACTTTTTGTGGTAACAGGGGTTAAAGGCATGGCTTTAGTCAGTGGACATCCTAAAAGCAGACTGATGAAAGGATTTACCGCACTCGGTCCTTATATACGTGAAGGGCAATGCAGCGACGATCATTTTTTCTTCGACTGCCTGGCGGTATGCATCAATATGCAGCCTTCGCCGGAAAAGCGCGAATTTTGGGGCTGGTGGATCGATCTACAGGCGGAAGAAAAACGCTACACCTACAGTTATCACCTTGGCCTGTTCGACAAAGAGGGCCACTGGACTGAAAAAACCATTAACGATCAAGTGGTGATTGATAAATTGGAAAGCTCATTGCGCGCTTTTCATCAACGCCTGCGCGCTTATATCGTATCGCTGGAAATGGTGCTTGAACCGGCTGATTCCTTTAAGGACCACCCGTTTAACCTCTCCGCCTGATAGCACGCCAGGCCTGCTTTTTATCTTAATTCGCGTTATGCTGACCGGCATAACGCTTTTTCTTGTTTAAAAAAACATATTTTCATTACGGTAGAAAACTTATGGATGGCAGCCAGACATTGGTTGTGAAATTGGGCACCAGCGTGCTGACCGGCGGTTCCCGCCGGCTTAATCGCGCCCATATCGTCGAGCTGGTGCGCCAATGCGCGCAACTGCACGCCAGCGGACACCGCATTGTCATAGTCACCTCGGGGGCCATCGCCGCCGGACGAGAACATTTAGGGTACCCGGACCTGCCGGCCACCATCGCCTCGAAACAACTGCTGGCCGCCGTCGGGCAAAGCAGTTTGATCCAATTATGGGAACAGCTGTTTTCCATCTATGGCATCCATATCGGTCAAATGCTGCTTACGCGCGCCGATATGGAAGACCGGGAACGTTTCCTTAATGCCCGCGATACGCTGCGCGCCTTGCTGGATAACCATATCGTCCCGGTGATCAATGAAAACGACGCCGTCGCCACCACGGAAATCAAAGTGGGCGACAACGATAATCTCTCGGCGCTGGTGGCTATCCTGGCGGATGCCCATAAATTGCTGCTGCTCACCGATTTGGCGGGCCTGTATACCGCCGATCCGCGCACCCATCCCGACGCCAAACTGATCCCCGATGTCAAAGTGATTAACGATGCGCTGCGCAGCCTAGCCGGCGACAGCGTCTCGGGACTGGGCACCGGCGGCATGGCCACCAAAATTCAGGCGGCCGATATCGCCAGCCGCGCCGGGGTGGATGTGGTGATCGCCGCCGGCGATCGCCCCGGCGTCATCGGCGACATGATGGCCGATTTACCGGTGGGCACCCGCTTCCACGCGCAAGAGATGCCGCTGGAGTCCCGCAAACGCTGGTTGTTCGGGCCGCCGCCGGCAGGGGACATCACCGTGGACGACGGCGCTATCGCCGCCATCCTGGAACGGGGCAGTTCGCTGTTGCCCAAAGGTATCCGCACGGTATCGGGAGACTTCTCCCGCGGCGTGGTGGTGCGCATTCGCGGTCTTGACGGCAAGGATATCGCCCACGGCGTCAGCCGTTACAACAGCGATGCGCTGCGGATGATCGCCGGGCAACATTCCCAGCACATCAGCGCGATCCTCGGCTATGAATACGGGCCGGTCGTTATCCACCGCGACGATATGATTATTTATTGAGGAGTGTGTATGATCGAGCAAATGGGGCAAGCCGCCAAACAGGCTTCCTGGCAACTGGCGGTGCTCAGCAGCGCTGAAAAAAACCGGGCGTTGTTGGCCATCGCCGATCGGCTGGAAGCGCAAAGCGACGCCATTCTGGCGGCCAATGCCCAGGACATGGCCGATGCCCGGCAAAATGGCCTTGGCGACGCGTTGCTGGACCGTTTATTGCTCACGCCGGCGCGCTTATCGGCCATTGCCGCCGATGTGCGCCAGGTCTGCCGCTTAACCGATCCGGTCGGCCAGGTGATCGACGGGCAACTGCTGGACAACGGCCTGAAACTGGAACGTCGCCGGGTGCCGCTCGGCGTGATCGGCGTGATTTACGAAGCACGCCCCAATGTGACAGTGGATGTGGCGGCGCTGTGCCTGAAAACCGGCAACGCGGTTATCCTGCGCGGCGGCAAAGAAACCCATCGCACCAACACCGCCACGGTGCAGGCCATCCAGGAAGCGCTGGCGGCCTGCCACTTACCGAAAAGCGCGGTACAGGCCATTGATAACCCCGATCGCGCCCTGGTGACCGAACTGCTGCATCTGGACCGCTATATCGATATGATTATCCCGCGCGGCGGCGCCGGCCTGCATAAACTGTGTCGCGAACAATCCACCATCCCGGTGATTACCGGCGGCATCGGCGTGTGCCATATCTATGCCGATGAGACCATCGACTTCACCCAAGCGCTCAAGGTGATTGAGAACGCCAAAATACAGCGCCCCAGCGCCTGCAACTCCCTGGAGACGCTGTTGGTGCACCACGCCATCGCGCCGGCCTTCCTGGCCGCGCTGAGCCGCCATATGCAGCCCCTGGGCGTTACGTTGCATGCCGACCCGCTGTCACGGCCTTATCTGGCCGACGGCCCGGCGACTTGCGTGGCGGTGGAAGAGATGAATTACCAGGAAGAATGGCTGTCGCTGGACTTGAATGTGAAAATCGTCGACGGCTTCGACCAAGCGGTGGAACACATCCGGCGCTACGGCACCCAGCACTCCGATGCCATCCTGACCCAATCGCTGAGCGCGGCGGAACGTTTTGTCAGGGAAGTGGATTCGGCGGCGGTGTATGTCAACGCCAGCACCCGCTTCACCGACGGCGGCCAGTTCGGCCTGGGCGCGGAAGTGGCGGTCAGCACCCAGAAGCTGCATGCCCGCGGCCCGATGGGTTTGGAAGCCTTGACCACGTATAAATGGATTGGGTATGGGGATAATCTGGTGCGCGAGTAATGCGTGCCAGATAGTTACCAACGGCTGCCCGGAATGGGCGGCCGGGCTATGATGCCGGCTTCCTGTTAATCGATCAACCTAAAGAAAACCATATCACAAATCCTTATTTTTCGTCTGGTTAAAGCGTTCCCTCAAAGCCAAGCAGTGTTATTATTTTGAAAAACCAAATATGCAGGGTTAAGGGTGAGCTGCTCGATGAATAAATTTTTTTCGGTATTGTTATTGATACTCGGTTCCGTATCTTCTAATGCTTGGGCGGTTAGTTTCGATTGCACAAAGGCCCGCAGTTTTGCAGAAAAAGAAATATGTACCAAGCCAGCTTTATCCCAGGCTGATGATGATTTATACAAATTATACCTCAAAGCCCGGGATAGCAGTCATAAGAGCCCAGAGTTTAAAAAATTCTCGCAAAGTTTATGGCTTATAAGAGAAAAATGCCGAACAGATGAATGCATTGTTAGTTGGTATAGTAAGGCTAATGATTTATATGCCTCCCTGGCCAACAAAACCAACAATGCACAAATCGTTAAGGCCGTACCCGTAACAGAATTTGAACCAGTGTCCATTAGTGACCTAAAAGAACATCTTGATAAATATTATGGCAAGAAAATTGCCGTTACGGCATTTTTACAAATGTACAATAACACCGCGTTGCTGAAAAATGGCGGATTGGATTCAACGCCGCTTTTAGCGAACATTGATAGCTTGTCAGCGGCGGATAAAAAAATATTAATCAGCGTCGGCGAGGATTCAACCGAAGGAATTTTTTATGGCGCTATTGGCGATACCCCGCAAGGTACCCGATTTGTCATCAAGAAAGTGGAATGGCATTTAGCACAGTAATCCTTTATTGGCGATTCAACCCGTGCAGCAGCTGAATACTGGCAGCTTGGTCAACCGCCAGGGGTAGTGGACCGATTTGGCCTGTTGCCCTGGTGTTTTTCCAGCCCGTGTTCCTAGAGTGCAAGCCTTTCCTTTCCAGTAGACGTATAAGCAGATCCTAAGCCGAAAGGGCCTGAGTCTGGCGATAATCTAAGCGAAGGCTGCTGTTTAACACGGGTTTTGTTGTTTTTATCAGCATACGCACACCATGCCTATTGACTCTTCAACCGCTTTTGCATAACGTGTCCCCCCGTGATTTGCCCCGCATGACATCCCTATCATGCCGATATAGCTCAGTTGGTAGAGCAGCGCATTCGTAATGCGAAGGTCGTAGGTTCGACTCCTATTATCGGCACCATTTCAAACTCTTCCCAGGTCTATCCAAGTCAACTAAAAGCGCTTATACTGCGGCTTTCAGCCCGTTTCTTATCTCCCAGCATCAACCAGACTCAACCGAAATCAAGTAGCGAGTGGGGGCATTTTGTATTCGGTCCAGGGAGATGCCCCCAATGAAGCTCAATGCACGGCAAGTGGATGCCGCCAAACCCAGAGAGAAAGCCTATAAGCTGGCCGATGGCGCAGGCTTGTACCTTGAAGTCACTCCCACCGGATCACGGTACTGGCGCATGAAATACCGCTTTAACGGCAAAGAAAAGCGCATGGCGTTTGGCGTTTACCCCCTCTGGCAGGATAGTTGACACCCCATACTGAAAATCTCGATGGGGGCAACGGAGCCTGATATGAAACGTTATTCACCGGAACGTAAAGCCGCAGTTTTGTCCAAGTTACTTCCTCCTTACAACATGACCGTCACCGCACTTGCACAACAGGAAGGGATATCGGAAGCTACCCTTTATCATTGGCGGATCCAAGCCAAACTGGAGGGGAAACCGGTGCCCGGACCTAACAAAACCACAGACCTTTGGTCGACAGAAGCCCGCTTTGCCGTCATCGTTGAAACCGCCACACTCAGTGAAGCCGAACTGAGCGAATACTGCCGTCGCAAAGGGCTTTATCCTGAACAAATAGCCCAGTGGAAACAGGATTTTCTCCAGACGCCACAAGCCGATACTCGCCAGTCGCAAAAGCAGGCCCAAAAAAAAATCAAAGGGCTGGAGCGTGAATTAGCACGCAAGGAAAAGGCCCTGGCAGAGGCGGCTGCGTTGCTGGTTTTGCGAAAAAAGTTGAATCAGTATTACGGCGAGGAGGACGAGGACGACTGACTCCCGCTCACGAACGCGTGCAACTGATCCGGTGGATACGTGAAGCCATGAGCGCCGGCGCACGTCTGATCCCCGCTTGTCGGGAAGTGGGGTTAAGCCTGAGCACTTGGCGGCGCTGGAATGACCAGGCTGAAGACCGTCGACCCACGGCAGTACGTCCGGTACCGGCCAATAAACTGACCGCCGAAGAAGAGCATCAGATAGTCACGGTATGTAACGAGCCGGAATATGCCAGCTTGCCGCCGGCGCAGATCGTGCCACGGTTGGCGGACAAGGGCCTCTATCTGGCCAGTGAATCGACGTTTTACCGGGTACTGCGGCGACAGGGTCAAGTGCATCACCGGGGCCGTAGCCGCGCACCGCTGAAGGTGAATAAACCGACCAGCTATCAGGCTGTTGGGCCATGCCAGGTGTGGACGTGGGACGTCACCTGGCTGGCCTCCAGGGTTCGTGGCCGCTATTTTTATCTGTATCTGATAGAAGATATTTTTAGCCGAAAAATCGTCGGTTACGAGGTTCATGAAGAGGAAAACGGCGAGCAGGCCGCCGCGCTGCTGCATCGCGCCGTATTACGCGAACGGTGTTACCGACACCCGTTAGTGCTTCATGCCGGCAATGGTGCGCCAATGAAATCCCAGACGTTGAAAGCGAAACTGGAAGAACTGAACATCACGGGTTCGCACAGTCGACCGCGAGTCAGCAACGATAATCCCTATGTGGAGTCGCTGTTCAGAACGCTAAAATATGTTCCGTCGTGGCCGTCATCAGGCTTCCTGGATCTGGATGACGCCAGGCGTTGGGTCGAGGGCTTCAGTCGGTGGTATAACGAAGAGCACCGGCATGGCGCCATCGGTTATGTCACACCGGAACAACGGCATCAGGGAGAAGATATAAGCCTGCTGGCAAAACGAAAAGCGTTATATGAATCGGCCAGAAAAGCCCGACCGGAACGGTGGTCAATGTCATGCCGTCAATGGCAACGGGTCGAGGCAGTGATGCTGAATCCAGATAAGCCAGAAACCGGGCTAAAATCTGCAGCGTAAAAACGAATAAGGGTGTCAACTTCGTTGACAGCTACCGGATGAAACGACCTGTTACTCCCTCATGGGATAGGAATGCGCTGTAAAAAAAACTTTAATTTACCCGTCAGCTTGGCAATGCGGGCCGCTATCGAACAGCTGAAGCAAAAGCCCATCAGTTTCGGATCCTCTATTGAAACGCGGCAGTATTTACGCCTGCAATTGGAACAACTTGAGCGCGAAGTTTTTGTGGTGCTGTTTCTCGATAACCAGCATCGCCTTATCGCCAATGAAACCACTTCGCTTGGTACTATCAACGCCACTTCGGTATATCCACGGGAAATCGTCAAAGCGGTATTGAGCCATAATGCCGCCGCTGTAATACTGGCTCACAACCACCCATCAGGCCTTGCAGAGCCGCGCAATGCGGACCGGCTGGTGACTGAGCGGCTTAAAGACGCGTTATCACTGATCGACGTCAGAATACTGGACCATGTGGTTGTCGGTCAGGGTGAATCCATGTCATTTGCCGAGCAGGGCTGGCTATGAGAACAGGCTCATGCTGATTACGGGGTTACTTTCTCTTGTAATACCCGCATGAGTTATTTATTCTCGTTTCAGCCTCGTATTTGTCAGGGGCAGGTCAGTCTCTGAGAAGCTCTAGATCAAAAAATTTTTTCAGGCGTTGAACAATATTTACAACTGGCTGCACAAAGCTATTTTCAACTTTTTTAGCAAAAGAAACCATACCTCTGGAACCATTCCCAAATTATCAGGAATGCTCTTGTCTGGCTTGGTCCAAGACCACTATGGACAGTCCAAGTACTGCTAGTTATCGATACATTTTGTCAGCATATCCATATCAAGTAGCACATCTACTGGTTCGAGAGCAAGTCAGATACGTGACGTTTAGGCCGTATGAACCAAATTTTCCATCTGCCGCTTATACAGCAAGGGATTTTAAAGGGAATATTTCTAATAGCGTAAATTATTATTCTTTATTTCGATAAAATAATGGATCTCATTGATAATAGCTTAATATTTCTTATAATCATTCATGTTAATTTTTCTTCGCATAAGGTTCGAGTGACCTTTCTTTACTTGAAGGAAGATATGATGATATTTTTAATGTGGCTTAAGTTTAATGTTAAAAAAGAGCATTTGGAGATATTATTTATTCCGCTTTTCTTTCTATTTTTTAAATTTTTCCTGAAATTTTTCGCGGTACTGATTCTTATTATGCTTGCGATCTTTTTTTTATGTTTGTTAGGTAGTTTGTTAAAGAGGATTTTAGATATTTTTCCTAAGATTAGAATACTTATATTGCGAAATTTTTGGCGATGGGTAGTTAATACAAGAAAATTTTACGAAATTTCATTGTTGACGGAATTTTTTTTATTGATTTCAATATTATCTTTTTTTGTTTTTGTATTGTGTTTGTTTTTTCTCAAAAATAAAGAACTGTATGATTTTTTCTTACATGCTTCAATGTTATTAATGGGGATTTCTGCTTTTATTGATCTAAATAATAAGATATCTAAGTTGATCTATAGAGCTTGGGCGAAATCATTAGGCAAGTTAATTATGGTTGCAGTGGGTCCTATTGTTTACTTTATATCAACGGCGATGGTAAAACTATGGATTATAAAAATAACTCATTCGGACCCAAAATTTTTCTCTGAGTTTGCTAATCTTGCATCGATAGTTTATAGTTTATCAATATATATATTTCTCATTATTTTGGTTTTCAACATTATTGTTATGTTTGAATGGGTGTGTATTACTCTTCCAATGTCAATTTATCCTGTTTTAAATATTTTTTCACCCGGAATATTATCGCGATTGTTTTATCGTTTAAGTACGGGTAAGAAAATTGGGAAAGGAATGAAAATATCAATTTCTAATTTTCGCATCATGGTTATTTTCTTTAGGGTAATATCTCCACTTGCCTTAATAGCAATTTTATATATGACTCTTGATACAATAAAGCTAGATGATAAATTAGAATCATTATTATTGAATATTTTTGTGGGTATGCATTATCATCTTAACTATGAGTGCAGTAATTTGCCGCACTTAACAAGCCTGGTTAAATTAGATGGGAATACTGTATCTATTGTTACAGAGATGCCGGATAAAAGATTTGTTTTCTCTAAGTCTATCTGTAAAACTGGTAATAGTATGCATTTGATTAATTAGTGCAAATTTTTTTCTTGAACGTATATAATTTTCTAGGAACCGATTGGTATAATGGAAGGCTGACCCTTTCCTAAACAAGATTAGTCATTTATCAAATTGTGTGGCTCAGTGAAGTTTTAAATTAATTGATATAATAAAAATTAAAACTTTATAAAATTTAAAAGTCACTTCTATATGTATTAATCGCGATTTGACCTATCTAACATATGTATAAATAGCCAGTAATTGTCAATTAAGGTCTGATTTAGTTTGCTATGGGTGATGATTGAGAATTTTAACTGAGAAGAAAAATGTTCCAATGGAAGATCTAGCTAGTCACAAAAAAATATTTTCAGGTTATGTCATGATCAGACAAAAATTTTATTTTATTTCAAACTAAATTACTTCTTGATTGCAACCATATCGACGATATTTTTTAGCTTCTTGTCTGTTTATTTTCTGGCCTTTTTTAGTCACTACGGGATTTTTAAAAAAGAAAAATTATACACACGCCCTACAGTAGCTATATTGGTAAAACAGTTAGGAGTCTGCTTGTTTTTAGTTTTAACTTTATTCATACCTACCATTTCCCATCATTGTCATTAATAATTAGCACGTTGCATAATACACTTGCCGTCTGATAAACCTATAGCGTCAACTCGTCGGCAATAGAGACTGATACCCCAAATCCAAATAGGAGCTAATTAAACTTCCAGCAAGATCAGGCCACCTTGAACATATTCAACATATCAGGATGTTTTTCAATAACCCGCAGAAGTTTGAGGCTGCTTCCGGTAGGCGTGCGTTTGTGCTGTTCCCAGGCCTGGACAAGGGAAGGGGAAACGCCAACTACCTGTGCGAACTCATCCTGTTTTAGATGCGCTTTGGTCCGGATAGCTTTCACATCCGGTAAAGTCACGGTGGTTACCCGGACAGCTTTAATCTCGCCGTTTTTGATGGCGACCGCTTCCTGAGCACTGGCAAGTAATTCGTTAAACAGTTCTTCTTTCATTTTGCCCCATCGATAGCCTCTATGACTTTTTTGAGCTGGTTTTATTTGCTGTTCGTCAGTCTATCAAAAGGAATTCCTGAAATTTTTGATATTCATCAGCACTCAGCAAACCGTCGATTTTCCTCTTGAAAATCGACGGTTTCAATGAAATGTAGCAGATCCATTTACCTCAACCACTCTTACCCCGTATGGTTTTATCGTACTCGTACAACGTAAGACTTGCAAGTTCTCTGTGTCTAAAAACGAACTTTCAAAATGCGTTTTCTCACCTTCAAGGTAACTTCTATGCAACTATTATTTCTACCGACATTGATGCCGATATCCTTTCGTTTATATTCAATCCAGAAATGGCAAATTTTTCTCAAAAGAGGCAGGGAAAACAAGGTGGGGGCACAAACGGGGGCATGTCCAAAGATGAAACAGAAAAAATATTCTATATTTCAATATATAAGTAGGTTACGTTCTGTTCCTATTATCGCACCATAAAATCCTTTAAAATCATGAAAATACCATTGCAGTGTCTTGCATTGCTTAGCATTGGATGGCAGTTTTGTGCAGTGTAGGTGTGGCAAAATTGTGGCAAGAAAATTTTGGTTACCTGCACCGCTACCCTGGCAGAGCATACCCATGAATGGTTGGCGCTGTATTGTGCACTAATCTGCTCCTTCCTAACCGAATGCTAGAATGAGGCTTACGAACTTACGAAGCTGCCTACCGCTCTTTTGATATTTGCGGCTCATGTGCCATGCGTTTCCACCTTTTCCTTTTCAGCGTTGATAAGTAGCATAGCATTCTCCACGAAGTGGCATAGCGTTCATCAAAAGTGGCATAACGTTCCAAAAAAGTGGCATAGCATTCTCCAATGGTGTATTTTTTACTATTAAATTCAATATATTAAGCGATGTCTTTTCCCACCTACCTTTCTTTACCAAAATATTACCCTTTTTGCCTGTGGATAAATCCGATATCAGCGATTAAACGGGTTCGAATGATTAATCATGACTTCTATTTTTACTTAGATCCTTCGCACTATAATGTAACATATAAATTCCCATCATTTTGCCATCCACCCCCTATAAATATAGTAAATACTGATGGCAAAAAAATAAACGGGCACCATCATCGAAATAAAATGATAGCAATCCATGTATTATTTACCTTTTGCTAAAGTTCCCATAAATATTAAAAACGTGAATTATAAATAAAAAAATGTCACCCTTGTTCTATCAGCTAACTTATGCAGCTATGTGAGATATAGTGCTTAAAGGAAAGATAGAATATGCAGCCAATTCTAACTGTAGAAGACCTTGCTAAATACATCCATAAATCAGCTTCAACGATTCGGAGCGACGTAAAGAGAAACCCTCATTCATTACCACCAATTTGTCGTTTACCGGGTACAAGGCGTTTACTTTGGAGAAGTGAAGACGTCGAAGCTTGGCTAGTTCGATTTGTTAATAATACAGAGAAACTGAATAATATCCCTATAGATTTGAATGTGAAGCGAAGGGGTAGGCCAACAAGGAGTGAGCAGATCAGTAAGAAAAAACTTTCTCCGATTATAGAGGAGTGCAAGTCAGATAAGAAGAAACGGGGATAAAAATGTCCCATTCAAACAGCGCCATTATAGAGCGTTTGGAGCGAATAAAAACTAAATCTATTAGTAATTCCATAGCTAAATCAAAAGAATTTGAATCTATTGGCTATAGAACAATCCATATGCTTCCTAAATAGATGCGCCAAATAATAGATCACTTTGAGGGAACTTGGTCCAGTTTGAACGATCTGATCAATCGCCAAACATCACAAACCCCCTAACCGGACCAAGTTATGCTGATCCTAGCATCTATACCTCGAAATGAACGACGTCGGATGGAAATAATGATTTTTCCGTAAGCCGGGCTATCGCTGACTTCAGCGATAGCATGGATTGAATTGACTACCGCTTCAAACAACGGCATGAGGCTTTAGCCCAGAGGTAGACTTGTATTACGAAGCCTTCCCGGTAAAGAGGTATTTATGCCCATCACAGGACCCTCAGCTATTTATTTACGTATTGGTGAAATAAGAGGAAATTCATCAAAAAAAGAAATGAATAATGCGATAGAGTAATTATTCTATATGTTAAATATCATGTAGATATTTTGTCTGTGTAAATAAATTTGCTGCCATAGTAAAAACAATATCAAGTTATCGGTATCTTAACAGATGAAATACCAGTGTCCAATTAATTTTTAGAAATGGTTGATATTCGTGAAAATTTAATATTTTTTTAAGATTAGACTATTCATCAATGAATGTATTCACAGTGTTAAATCGGTATGAAATTATAATATATGAAAAAAATAATTCCACATTAATTATTAGACTTATTGTTTATCTTTGTATTCAGATGGCGTTAATTATTAGTTACAAGAGTAAAACATAAACAAGCTTCTATTTCCATGGGGCAAGCATGACAGCCTATAATAATGAGCATTAATATAGTTTTGGTCTCAAGCACGTTTTATCAATTGAAACTAAGCAGGAATTACTGGCTTTAGGTTTAATGAAAAATAGACAATTCTCCATGCCGGTGAAACGTGGCAAATAGGTAGCGGTGCGAGTTCCCAGTATAATAAATATCTGGATTAAGGGGCGTATCAATAACCGCGAGTCTGGGGTGTCATGAAAGATCAATATTTTTGCAATCCGGCTCGAAAATCGGCAACCTTAAGCAGCCTTTGATTGCATCCGTCAGAACCAACAAGGTATAGTCTTGATGCTGCGGCAAAATCCGTAGCCGGAATTGACGTTCCGCAAAACACAATGGCGACATTACCTGCATCCAGCATGCTAATCGATGTCATTGCTTTGGCACACCTGCAATTTATGGTGGCCCAAGCGGGGATTTCGCAAGAAGCGCTGGTTTACATTGTGTTTTGGGGGTTAATTATGTTTGATGAAACGCCGCTGACAATTGAAGAAGTCGTCGATCACTGCCGTGCCTTAGCTTTCTCTATCATCGAAATTCAGCATCCGGTGGTGAAAGAAATTTTGATGTTTATTCTGTGTGAGCGCCTTGATTTATTAAACGACACGTTGGATATGGAGTTTCCTGATGAGTAATTATGTTCCCAGACTCGTGCGGTTCGCTATTGCTGGTTAGAAGTGTTCGTTGGTTTGAATATTTCTACGCCTTGGTAAATTAATCACGCTCCTTGTCCTGTTTGTTGGGGCGAGGATCGTTTGCACTTTAATAATACAGAAGTGCGCGTCACCTGGACATGTAATCGCTGAGGCGACAGTTTGAGCGCAAATGCGATCTGCTCTTTGGTGTGGCAGGGATTTTTCACCGGTATCACCTTCGCCAACGGCGGGATGGTTTCATCATGCCCGATTTCCAGTTCAGGGGGGAGCAGAATTCTGGGGTAGGGTCGGTCTGGGTAGCGTGGTTGTTCTGCAAACAGTTTTGCTAGCACTTATCGCCCATTTTGAAAAATTTAACATTGGTGGATTTATTTTTCAGGCTGCGTCCGGTAGTGTTGTTGACATCGGTCGACGGGTCTCCCTGGAAAAGACCTATGACTATATACTTTGGTTGAAAAGTGAACCACGCTATAGTGAACGAACAGGGTTGCCAAAGAAAGCACCGCGATCGCTGATGCCTGATGAATTAGATGCGTACAAGACAGTTACTGAGGGGAGAGCCTGTTATGTCGTACTACAATAAGCACGAACGTTCCGCGATTCTCGTCCCACCAATGGTGAGAAGAAAGTTATGCAGGCATTAATTGCTGCTGAGTTAAACACTCAGGCGATCAGCGCGGAGGCATATCTGAATGATCTTAAAGCAGGTCTGGCTGTCAGCAAGAAACATTCTTCTGCCACCTTGCTGCGTAGAAAACTAAAAGGTCATCTCGTTCGTGAGTTTCACGAAATTTAAGCAGATTGATAAGAATAGGCCGCAAATTGTTGACAAAGTCCTGGCTCTTCGGCTGGGAGTTTGATCTCTATAGGGATAGTCTAAAAAACGAGGTTACCCTGATGCTAAAAGAATTAACCTCTCAGCAGTATTAACTCGAAATTGTCACCCTCGAAGAACTGGTGCCCAGAGAACATTGGCCAAAAACAATGTGGTAAAGTGCCAAACCCCATACCGCCAGTTCTCGCGCTGCGCCCATCCTGAAATACAGATAATGCATTGACGGAGCAAAAACCATGATTCAGTTTATCGACGCAGGTGCTTTGAACGTTGCTTACTCGGAATCCGGAGTGCCGGACGGTTGGCCAGTCGTGCTGCTGCATGGCTTTCCGTATGATATCCACGCTTATGACGGTGTTGCGCCCGTCCTGGCCGCAGAGGGAGCCCGCGTGATTGTGCCGTATTTACGCGGCTTTGGCCCGACACGCTTTCTCTCGCCGGATACCCCGCGATCCGGGCAGCAGGCCGCGCTCGGCGCCGATCTTCTGGCGCTACTGGACGGGCTTGGGATCGGTTCGGCTGTTCTCGCCGGCTATGATTGGGGCGGGCGGGCCGCCTGCGTCGTCGCGGCGCTCTGGCCCGAGCGAGTTCGTGGTTTGGTCTCCTACAACAGTTACAACATCCAGGATATTGCAACGTCCTTGGAACCCGGTACGGCAGAGGACGAGTACGGGATTTGGTACCAGTATTATTTTCATGGCGAACGCGGACGCGCCGGGCTGGCAAAGGATCGCCGATCGTTTTGTCGTTTGCTTTGGCGTCTGTGGTCGCCCATATGGCAGTTCGATGACGCAACTTTCGACCAAACCGCCGGTGCTTTTGATAATCCGGACTTCGTCGATGTGGTCATCCATTCCTATCGACACCGGTTCGCGCTTGTCGCGGGCGATCCGGCGCTTGAGGCGATCGAGCAAAGGCTGGCGGCGCTGCCGAACATCACCGTTCCGACCGTGACGCTGGATGGCAACGCCGACGGCATTCGGCCAAGCGGCACCGCTGCGCACGCTGCCCATTTCACCGGCCATCACGAGCATCGCGTCATCGACAACGCCGGGCATAATCTTCCCCAAGAGGATCCCCGTGCTTTTACCGATGCGGTCCTGACGGTGTGGAATGGGTAAAGGTGCTTTCCCCTAACACCCATTTGCCGCCCGTTCCGCACTGTCGGCGAGTACGGTAGGGTTGTTTGAAGTGACTGACGGTGGGCCTTTTCCTTTTCAGCCCCGTTGTCAAATTTGACGCCAAACCTTCGAATAGTGATTAATCCAGCCGCTGCCAGAATGAGTACTTTCGCCCATGCTGTTGCCGCAGTTTTGCCTGATATTCCTGCCAAGGGGGTAGGGGATCATAATCTTCTATCCCGGTATCCAATTGGGCTAATTGTCGATAGTAATCTTCAGCATGGTGATAGGCTTTGCTGCGCCCTGACGCAAGAATGTCCTCAAGCAGCAACCGATAGCATGCCGCCTCGGCCAGACGTTGTTCCGCATGATGGAATACCTCCGCCCATCTAAGCAACGTGCCGTAAAAAACGTCTAATTGCGAGATATGCTTTATAATCTGCTCTTTTGCTTCGGTTATGCCATGACATGCGATCAGCGTGTCGATACGTGATTGAAGATTAGGTATTTTCAAGGCGTTAGCTAAAGCTTGATCTAGCATGGCCGGTTTTTCATTTTCCGGCAATATTTCCAGCAAGGGCATGAGATGCCAATGATCGGGACATTTTTGATAGGCGCTGCGCCGCAACTCGAGCAATTCCTGATGGCGGCCAAGCACGACATAAGTCGCGTCCAGTAAGCTCAGCTTTTCATCTTCAAAACGTGTGTCCCATGTTCCCTGCAACCATTGCAAAGCGGATTCGCCATCGTTCACGTTCAGACAAAATTTGATGATGCTTTGTTTTTGTAATTCATTCGGTTTGGGCGAGTCGATAAGTATTGAACGTTCGAACATTTTAACATCGCCCAGCGCTTTCGCCACCTCGGCAATACCCAGCGCGGCCGTGGCCGCCTCAGCGTTATAACCCCGGTTAGCGGGAGCCTTGCGAGCTCGTTTAAACGCTTTTTCAAAACGCTCCGACAATTGCATCAACTCATCTTTTGTTAACAACTCACCACTGCCGGCAATTAAATCATCCCAAACGGCGTAACCATTATCGTTATGGCGGGCCATCAGCTCAGTTGACCAGTCCAGCGAGCAGTCGCTGCTTTCCCGCCAACGGCGTGCTGCTTTAAGCCAGACTTCTAACGCCTGGGCATAAATGGCGCCAATATCACCGTCGGAATCATCCACCTGCTCATAAACACTTTCATGGATAGACATAAACCTATCGACCAACTCGAATGCGTGTTTGGGCGCAACATCAATCGTTCGGGCAATATCATCCAGTAAGATATCAAACGTCTGGTTGAATTCCGCGACGTGTTTATAATCGATATAGCCCGTGCTGCGGGCAATAGTGTTGATACGCTCATTCAACTGACGCGCCAGCGCTGGTGGATTGCTGGTGAGTAAAACGCTCTCTATTCTTTGATCAACAACATCATCGATGCCGTAGAGGGACGCCACCAACATTTTTAACTGCTCTTCCGTTGCCGCTTTCAACAGCTGTAGTAATTCTGGTGTCATTTTTTGGATATCATTCAGTTAGCATTAATCGGCAGTTTCAAAAGTAAAACATAAACAAGCTTTGATTTCCATTGGATAAACTCAGGCTAAGGCCAAAGAAGCGATTGTTCATAAACGCAAGAATGAGCACTTGTAACGCGTTGAACCGTATTGCTTTATAGCAGTTGGCGCTGCCCCCAGTCAGTCATTCTCTGCCTCTGCCTCTGCCTCTGCCAGTGACTGTCGATGGCAAAGGTGGTCCGTAGCATACGCGCGATGTGTTTTATAACGGCAAATCAGGGTTAGTGTTCATTCAAATTTCCCAGGCTGCCGTTGTTCATGGCATCGGTATCGGTTCGAACGTCACGCTTGCCATTATATTTTCACGGGTATTCCATGCAGCACATGCGATAAGCATGCTCATAGATAGTGATGAAATTAGCCCAATCAGGAAAATATCCATTACAAATAAATGAACCCCCCCAGGGAATACAGTGATCTGGCGTGGATTATGTTGATTGAATGATATCCAGGAAGGGAATTAAATGACTAAAATAGATGTGGATAATTGCAAAGCTATTTGTACTCTTACATACATTTCGCATTCAGGGAAATATATATGCTTAATACCACATATATGATGAGCTGACGAATAAAGATAAGGGCAGATCATTCTTTTGGCATGATTAAATCGATCTGCCGCATAATATTAAATAACCTCACATTAAGGCCTTAAATTGCTTTTCCAGTGTTCGAATGGCATGTTGCCAAGAATATTGGGTTTTGGGGTTTGATGCAATTGGGTGGGTCCCATCGGCAGATGGGGGATCGGTACATTGACCGGCCCATGATTCATCATACCGATCGTCACATTCTGCGCAGCGCCCAGTGCCGCCCCCATCACTGCGCCAGGCGGTCCGCCGGTCAATGCACCGCCGAGTGCACCAAAGGCCATATCGACCCCAAGATTCTTCATAACTTGTCGATCATTTGGTGGAATATTGCAATTATTCATAATTTGCATTTACCTTTTTTAGTAAGTGAAATATCAATAAGATTATTAGTGAAATAATCAATGTAATGGCCGTCGTGGTAAAATAATCAATGAGCCCATCAATTGTGATATTAACAGCAGTTAGATTTTCGATCGACAGTAAATTAAGAAAATTACCTAAGAATGAAAAGGTGATAACGATATAATAAGTATTCTTATTTATACCTTTCTTTTTAATACTGATGAAAATAGCGATTAATACAAACATTAATGGTGTATGTATGTGATTTAACATCGAAATCGTCCTCTTTTTTGTCTCATGGGAATATAACTGATCGTGTGGGAAAAAGTTTATTTTTTTTTGCAATAATTGGTTATGCAGTGCAAGGCATGCTAAGATCTTAAAGGCAAGCTTGTAACGTTAGAGGCGGCCGCGTGAAAAAGAAATACTATCCCACAGAGCTGGTTTCAATAATGGGCGCCGTTGATGTCAGAGATCTCTCATGGTAATTGTAAGCCATTCCTTTTGCGTGGGGAGTTTACAGTTGGCAGTCAGTTTTTGCTTTACCAGCAAACTGGGCCACCTGGGCTTGGGTTAAGTTGATTTATACTGTCTTAACAATGAGATCCGAGAAGATTAATATCACGCCGCCCATAAATAATCTATAACTTTTTTTGATAATCTAAAATAGGCTTATTATATAATTCACTACCTTTTTTTAAACTGATATTGCATATCTCAAAACCATCAAGCACCTCCTGATAATATACAAGCGCATCCGTCCCTAAATCCACATCATTAATACAGGAATAAAGTGGCGGACGGTAACTGCTTTCTATAAACATATAGAAAAATGAAAATGTAGGGTTCCAACCTAATCCAAGAACCTGAAAGTACATATTGAGGGTGCTTGCTATGTTATACGAACGGAATAAAGAGAACATTAAGACTAAAATCGATTATGCAGCCATTCGTGAAGCAAAGCAGGCTATGATTCAGCGTTTTATGCAAGCCAAAAAGCAGGCTGAGCAGACCTATCTAGTTGATTTTGAGAAGAAACGGATCCCTTGGGAGCTTTTTTTATAGCTGATTAGCCATATTTACCCACCCAATCGGGCACCGGCCCGGTTGGAAACTCCCAATCACAGCCAGTTCTTTCTTTTAACCGACCGAGAATTTTTTACAGGCGCTCGTGCATAAGTGCATCAATGATTTTAACCAGTTCTACCTACTCGTCCCTGCCGCCAATATGGAATTTTAAGCTCATTTGCACGTTGAGTGTAAGCAAAGGGCGTCTCGCATTGCTTGATTTTCGTTACCGCGTGAACATTTCACTTATATTCATCAGTGTGAAATCCATCATGGTCACAAACGGCATTCCCGCAACGAACCAACGGTGCCGGCACGGATCAGGT
>Ga0224528_1000686_pt1 | contig 25103 bp, 11 predicted proteins | sample CBST25metaG_2_FD_179888 | JGI IMG/M metagenome (GOLD analysis project Ga0224528, IMG submission 179888) | Peat soil microbial communities from Stordalen Mire, Sweden - C.B.S.T25 | ecosystem: Environmental > Terrestrial > Soil > Wetlands > Peat | place: Sweden: Norrbotten County, Stordalen Mire...
GGCTCTTCCGCGCGTACTTCTCAAAACTCGCCTGGCTTGCCAAAGTCATCTGACGCATCGCGTTCTACACCCTCTTTCAACTTTATCCAATCTGGCTGTGGATTTGGAACTTGTGCAGAGACTCCCTAAGGAACATGACTGCAAGTTGTTTAGAATCTCCACCGGCCAAAGCCGGTTTAATGCTCAAAAGAAAGGCGCCGGGCGAGAGAGGCCCAAAATGCCCGACGCCTCAAGACAATGCGGACCGAGGCTCTGCGGAAGGTTCGCAGCGGAAGTCCTGGTCTGAGTCGGCTTCCAGTCCCTGCGTAAGGCAAGAGACTGGAAGCTCTCTGCCAATTCCTCTACGGTTTCTGGCCGAGGTTGTTGCCAACAAGACCGGAGACCAGCGGCGCGGGCGTGGGCACACCGATGCCCACATACTCAGCCAGGGTGCCACCGGTCTGCGTGCCGTCTGAGAGTGCACCGGAAGGACTAACGACCCAGACATTGCCGGAGTTGTCCACCGCCGTGCTAAAAGGATTTGCGTATGAGGCACCGCCTATCGGATTCAGTCCATTACTGTCGTAACCCGAGAAACCGTCTGCCGGTGACAGGAGAGTCGTATCGCCGTTGCTCATTTCATAGAGACCACGGACGCTCGTCCAACCAATAATCCACGCATTTGAGTTTCCGTCGATTGCGACTGTGGATATAAATGGATAAGAGTTACTGCTGTACCCCGGTGGCAGAAAGACCGTGGGATCAGCGCCGACGGAAGAGGAGTTATCGCCGATGGTGCCCGCCAAATTGGCCATTTTGGCAAGCCCCCTGGTCGTGGTATTCGTGCCTGATCCACTCTGCTGAACGCCGTTGTAAAAATAAGCGGAGAACCAGGCATTCTTTGAACTATCCATTGCCACGTTTGGAGTGAAAACGGGGGAATCATTCCAATAAGGTCCCCCTTGCAAGCTTCCATCCGTGGTGCTCAACAGATCCAGGCTTGTACTAAGTGGCGCGTCCGCTCCATAGTAATTCCCATTATCATAGGTCCACATATTACCGTTCTGATCGATGGTGAGAAACGTCGGGCAACTGCTGTTATCCGAGGAGAAGTGGTCTGCGACGATCCCGGTTGGACTTACGCTCCCTCCCGCAGCGGAAAGCGCAAGGATGCTGCCGCCATTAATACTGTATTGGCAGTCGTCATATCCAACATTGGAGGAGACCCACACATTATTATTCGCATCCACGGCCATGCCGCCTTGATGGGGCAGGAACAGCAGCGAGTTAGTGTAGGGGCTTTCAAATTTCACATTTCCATTTACATCGAGCACCGTCACACTTCCCGCCGTGCTGCCGGCCGTTGAAGGATAGTTGCCAATCCAGGCATACCCGTTCTGGTCGATGGCGATGCTCTGCGGATTGATAATGGACTTGTTTCCCGAGACGACTCCCGTGTATCCACCCGCGCTTGACGAGGTGGCCGAGGGCGATATCGGTATGCCCAGATTGCTGAAGACCGCAACCAATCCGGCAGTTCCACCAACTGTTCCGTTTTGTCCCGACGGGGCCTCGGCATAAGAATCGTCCGGAATCCAGATATTTCCTTGTGCGTCAATGGCGAGGCCTGTTGCATTAAGGCTCGTCTGCCCAGCTCCCTGGTAGACCACGGCCAACGCCCAGTCAGTAAGAGCGGAAAGCTGAGTGGATGTCAGGGACGTTTGGAACGAGGGCATTGCCGTAGCCAAGCCTGCGATCTGGCTGGCATTATTGCCGGGGTGCAGGGCGATATTCAGCGCCGCCTGAAGCGTATCTGCCCCAGTTGCCCCAGTGGTGTAGCTGGAGAGACTGTCGCAGTTGGTGCTGGTGCCAGTCGGGTTGGCGCAAGACGCAAGCACATTGGCCAGCGAGTTGATGCGCGCCTGAGGAACCTGGCTGATGTTGTAGCCCACGCCCGCGCCTGGGTTGTTTTTATAGTAGGGCGTAATACTGAGCGCCGTGCCACTCGGAATATCGACTAGATTCTGGACCGTAGCAAAGGCGTTCTTGAGACCGATGTAGTTGCACGTCGAGGGACCGGTACTTTTCCATTGATCCGTCGGATCGCACTTGGAACCTGTCGTTGTGTCGGCAGGAGCGCCAATGTCGATGCCTCCGTTCGAAGAAGAATCGATGCTGGCAAAGGCCGATAGCGCAAAGGCCGAAGCTATGGTTGTCGCTTCGTTGACCGTAACGCCGCTCGGGAATGAAGCACTGATACTGCTGCAAGAGCCGAGCGCCGTCATCAGGACTACTTTTGAGTCTTCGACAGCTTCCAGATACAACTGGTCGCCTCCCGGCAATGACAGGGCGGAGCAGTCATAGGTGATCGAAAACGCTCCGGTGGTGGAATTGGACTGAACCGGACTTCCGATTGGCTGAGGTCCCTTGCCGTAGCCGGTTGTACCCGCCGCGTAGAGCTGTACCGACGCGCTGATCGCCGTGCCGGAACTGGCAGGACCACTGAGCACTTTTCCGCTGATTGTGGGAAGAGGGGCGGTGTAAGTGAATTGATCCGCCGTGCTGGTTACGCTCGTACCGGCAGGTGTGACGACTGTTACGTCCACCGTGCCCACGCTGCCCGCAGGAGAAACCACGTTGATGCTGGTGGGTGAGTTGATTGTCAATCCGGTAGCAGCCGCAGTGCCGAAATAGACTGCGGTTGCGCCGGTGAAGTTGGTTCCTGTGATGCTCACAGAAGTTCCACCGGCGGATGTACCGCTCGTGGGACTGATGCCAGTGACCGTTGGAGCAGCCGCATTGATGGTCAAGGTGTAGCTCGTGGCCGAAGTTCCCGCCGTCGTCGTTACCGTGATGGTTGCCGAACCCGCCGCAACAATCAGAGTGGAATCAATGGTTGCATCCACCTCGGTTGCGCTCTTGAGTTGAGTTGTCTGCGCGGTTCCATTCCAGTTGATCTTGGCGCTGGAATCGAAGTTCGTGCCGGTCACCTTCAGCGGAAAAGATGCTCCTCCAGCGGTGACAGAGGTTGGATCAGTGCTGACGATGGTCGGTTTGCCGAGATTGACCGTAAAGCTGCTCGCGGCACTCGTACCCGCAGTCGTTTTCACTGTGATGCTGGCCGTGACAGGAGAAGCAATCAGGCTGGCCGGAACCGAGGCCGTTATCTGTGTCGCGTTGACGAAGGTTGTCGTTAATGCGATGCTGTTCCAATTCGCCACGGCGCTGGAATCAAAGTTCGTGCCGTTGACCGTCAAAGTTGTAAAGGTTGGATCGTTTGAGTCGGCGCTTGTCGGGTTAAATCCACTGATGGTTGGAGTGCCGAGCTTAATGGCGAAGCTGCTTGCGGTACTCGTGCCTACGGTCCCGGAGACGGTCACACTCACCGTACCCCCGGCAGCGATCAAATTGGCCGAGATGGCCACTTGAAGCTCTGTGCTACTGACATAGATCGTGGTCAACGATGTTCCGTTCCACTTCACCACTGAACTGGAGTCGAAGCCCGTGCCATTGACCGTCAGCAGGAAAGCCGAACCACCGGCCGTCACCGACGCAGGATCGAGAGTGGAGATCGTCGGCACTCCGGCCTGCTGGATAGCAAGATTGCTTGCCGAACTCGTTCCCGCGCTGGTTGCCACTGTAATACTGGCCGAGCCTGTCGATGCAATCAGGTTCACAGGAACAGTAGCCGTTAACTGCGTTGAGCTGAGCGGAGTGGTAGCCAGAGCCGTGCCGTTCCATTTCACGACGGCGCTGGAATCGAAGTTGGCTCCATTGACGGTCAGCGTGAAGGCAGCGCCTCCGGCGCTCACCGATGTCGGACTGATGGTAGCGATAGTGGGAGCGCCGAGTTGGATGGTGAAGGTGCTGACCGCGCTTGTGCCCGCATTGGTGGTAACGCTGATATTCGCTGTACCCACAGAAGCAATCAGACTCGCCGGGACATTCGCCGTTACCTTTGTTCCGTTGACGTAGGTCGTTGTTAACGCTGCGCCATTCCAGTTGACCTTGGTACTGGAGTCGAAGTTCGTTCCATTGACGGTCAGTGTAAAGGCCGCGCCACCAACGGTTGCCGAGGTTGGGCTGGTGCCTGAAATAGTGGGGGAAGCCGCTTGTACGGTAAAGCTGCTCGTGGAGCTTGTGCCAGCCGTCGTCGATACCGTTATGTTGGCGGTACCCGCGGAAGCGATCAGGCTGGCCGGAACGGCAGCCGTCACTTGGGTTCCATTGATGTAGGAGGTTGTGAGCGCAGAACCATTCCAGTTGACTTTGGCGCTCGAATCGAAGCTGCTGCCGTTGACCGTCAGCGTGAATGCCGCACCACCCGCTGTCGCGGAAGTCGGGTTGATGCCCGTAATGGTGGGTGCACCGGACTGTATGGTGAAGGTGCTCGCACCGCTCGTGCCTGCGGTGGTGGACACGGTAATGCTAGCCGTTCCAGCCGAGGCAATCAGATTGGTTGGCACCGCTGCCGTCACTTGCGTTGCACTGACATAGGTTGTTGCCAAAGCCGAGGCATTCCAATTGACCTTGGCGCTGGAATCGAAGTTCGTGCCGTTGACCGTTAGCGTGAAGCCCACGCCGCCGGCCGTAGCCGAGGTGGGTGACAGGCTGGTAATGGTCGGAATCGGCACAGTGACGGTGAATGGCCCCCCGGCGCTGGCGATACCGCCGACCGTAACCACCACATTGCCAGTGGTCGCACCCACAGGAACAACCGTAACAATCGACGTAGGAGTCCAACTCGTAATCGAAGTGGCTGGGGTTCCGTTGAAAGTGACTGTACTTGTTCCCTGCGTCGATCCGAAGTTCGAGCCGATGATCGCTACAGAAGTGCCCACCACACCGGAACTCGGAGTAAGGAGGGAAATCGCCGGAACCGGCACAACGACCGTAAATGGAACAACGGCGCTGGTTGCGCCGTTGACCGTGACGACCACGTTGCCCGTAGTCGCACCGGCGGGAACAACCGCTACGATCAACGTATTGCTCCAACTCGTAATGGAGGCAGCCGCTCCCGCAAAGGTCACGGTGCTTGTCCCCTGCGACGCACCGAAGTTTGTGCCGGTGATTGTGACAGAAGAGCCCACAATCCCGGAGGTCGGACTCAGGCTCGTGATCGCCGGAGCAGAAATGTAGGTGAAGAGATCCGCCGTGCTGGTTGTGCTGGTGCCCGATGAGCTAACAACCGTCACATGCACACTCCCTGTTCCGGCGGGAGAAATGGCAGTGATGCTGTTGGCGGAGTTCACCGTAACTCCAGTAGCCGGAATCGTGCCGAAGTTCACCGCAGTGACGCCGCTAAGGTTGGTTCCTGCAATCGTCACCGTGGTGCCGCCCGCCGCCGGACCGCTCGCGGGGGTTACAGCGGTTACGACGGAGGTCGAAGTTGACGCCCCAATCGTATAGGCGGCGCTCGCCACGGTGCTTGGATCCATACCAGGCGCTATAGCGACGGCTCGGAGTGTCTGGCTTTGGGAAACTTTAATCGGGTTGGCGCACTGCACAGAAGAAGCCGTTGGCGCGCTGCCATCGTTGGTGCAATAGAGCACCGCATTCTGATTGGTGTCAGAGACGGTCACGTTCTGCGTCACCGAGTAGGAACCTGCCGCCGGAGTGAAAGTGGGAGCCGGTGTCGCGGTTTTCGTGCTGCCACCGCAGCCGGCGAGGAAGAGAAGCATTGTGAACAGCGCAGCGACCACACCAGGGCGGTTCCCCCGCAGTTTCGACAGACTTTGGGCCACAAAGCCTCCGCTTTTTATCAGGACAGATGAATTCATGGTTTCGTATCCTTTCAGGATGTTGCAGTTACGCTGTTCTTCAAACATGTACTCCGGGGAACAAGTGCCACCAATCCGTTTTTGGCTCGGCATCCGGTCAGCCGTGCCGGGTATGTTTCAATTCGATTGCAGAAGGTAGATTCCCCACGCTTGGTTGGGAGAACCTGCCGTGTCCTCGCCGATGAGAAAGATTGCAAACTTTCCGTTTAACTGGCCAGCAATGGCTACGGCGGGAAAGCTATAGCTCTTTCCAAGCGTGTTCGCAGCAAAGCCGGAGCCGACGTAGACCGTCGCGGCAGGATAGAGGCCGTTCGTCGATGTGTCCTGTGCGCCAAGGTCGATGGCAAAGTCGCAGTTGCCGAATCCTCCACCCGACTGCACCGTGCTTGCCGCCGGATTGTTGCCCGTAAAGTCCCCGCCGTAGAGCATGGTAGAGGTCTGCGGGACTACCGCGGCGCACGTGGAAGGAAGGCTGGTAAATCCAAAGGATGCCACCGAGGAGGACCAAGTCGTAGAGTATCCGGACTTACCACTGCTATAGAAAAAGCCCTGGTATTGTGCAGCGACCAACGAACTCGTACTGAGAGTGCTCGACGCTTTCGGTAATCCGATTGCGCCGGTACCAGCTCCAAGGTAACTGGTGCCGCCGTTGTCCTCGACCAGCAACCCCGACGGCCCAATCCCCATCATGGCCTGCGGGGTGGTGACCTTATACGTGCTGGTGACCGTGGGATTCGGAGGAATGGCCACCGTGTTGCCGTACACGGTCTGCGAACAGGCTCCCGTCACGTTTGAGGAAGGCGCATTCACAGGCGTTCCCCCGCCCGCGGAAGGCAGGATGTTCTGCTTGATATTGGCCAGCGTGACCGTACTGCCGCTGGCGCTGATGTCGACGCTGCCATACGCGGTTTCAAGTTGAGGATCCCAGGCGTCTGCGCCCGTGCCAGTAGTGCTCAGGGGCGTCGGCAACGTGACAAACAGAAACGTCTCCGCGTCCTTCATCGACGGGCACGTGACCGTGGGAACCAACGGGACAAAAGGCTGTCCTGTGAGTTGCAACAATCCTCCGCCCTGATCCGCCAGCTCCACCGCCCAGCCGCTTCCGGCTTGCGGTTTGGTGGTAACACCGGTGCAAGCAGCATTCGCGGCGCTGCCGCACGCATACGTAAGCTCCAGTTCCAGCAGCCCGCGTGAGAGTGTCGTGACGTCGCCGGCGTAGTTGAGCCGCGCACCCGACTGCGCACCGCTGAAGCTGTATGTGTCTTGCCCGAAGGTCAGGGCCGTGTCGTTAACGGAGTACGTGGCGGGTGTGCTGGTAGCGGCAAAAGTGGGACCTGATGGCGGGCCGTAAATAACCGGCGTCATATAGAGTTGCGGACCACTGGTTGTGGAGGCGGGGATATGGGCCGACCCGCCGCAAGCGCTCAACATTCCGGCCAGCGCCATAGTCAGCAACACCAGCGCGAACTGCGACGGGAGAGCCTGGTTTTTCAATGCTAATGCGTGTTTTTTTAGAAACATCATTCTTCGCTCCCCTAAAAGCCAAGCTTCAGAGCAAACTGCAGAATGCGCGGATCGTGCGCATCTACCGGATGCAGGAAGGAATTGCCGGTAAGACACCCCGACGCCCCAGCCGAATACTGCGTCGAGATGTCTCCGTAACAATTGATCACGTTGTTGCCGGTGTTGCCGGGATGGCTCGGATCGTAGATACGGAACTGGGTGTGGTTGAATACGTTGAAGGCTTCCGCGCGAAACTCGATATCGCTCTTCTCGTGAAACGCCTTGAAGTGCTTCAGCAGAGAGACGTTGAAGTTGGTGCGGGACGGGTTGCGCATGAAGTTGCGACCGGCATTGCCGAAGGTCAGGCCCCGCGGCGCGACAAAGGCTCCTGGATTGCCGAGCAGAGGCCCGATAGTCGATCCACTCGACGAACTCGACACATACGGCTTGAGCCCATGCGGACTCGCAACCACGTCGGGATAAGAACCCACGCCCAGCCCGTCTCCGACGCCGCCGTTATCCGACGTGCCGGTGCCGTTCCCAGAGCCGCCATTGATGACACTGAAAGGTGTGCCCGTCTGCCAGGTGGTAATGCCGGAGAGTTGCCAATTATTGAGAAGAAGATTACGAACGGTATGCCCCGAACCTGGTCCATTGTTGGAAAGCGAACCAGTTCCGGACTCGTCTCCGCCCATCAGGTCGGAAAAACCATTCAGCCACCGGATGAGGGGAAGCGCGTAGATATAGTTGATGTTGAGAATATGCCTCTGATCGAAATCCGAACTTCCGCGATTGCTCCGAATATCGAGTGAGTTGGTAAAGTTGGCGCTGGAGCGGTCGGAAGAATCGTCGATGGAATGACTGTAGGTATAGGACACGCCGATTGTGAGAGGTCCCGTTACCTCGCGTAGCGTACCTTGCAGCGCATGATAGGAAGAATTGGCAATGTTTTCGACCGAGATGATGTTGCTGAAGCCTGGATAAGACCGAAAGACGTCAGCGCTTGTGCCAATTTGTGTTGTACCGCCGGCTCCCCCGACGAAACCTGGATTTCCAGTACACGCCACAACCATGTTGATCCAGCCCGGAGAGGTGGGGCCAATTCCCGGACCTGTGACGGAGGTTCCCGTGGTGCCTGTGCCCGCCGATGGAAGGAAATAATTAGTGTACGCACCCGACTGGCACACGGCCGCAGTAATCGGCTGGCCGGAAGCGAAGGGATTCAGACCGGAAGCCAGCGGCTTAAGCTGGTTGATGTCCCGGACCGCCGTCAGATGCGTTCCCTTCGTTCCGACGTAGGCGAGCTGAGTAACAAGATTTTTCTGAATCTCGCGCTGCAGGCTCAGGCTCCACTGCTGCGTATAGGGATAAGTAGCTTTGGTGGGAATCGAGGTGACATTCAACGGAAAAGTTGCACTGCCCACGGAACTGGCGCTTCCGCATTGGGTGGATCCTGCCTGGCAGGAGTAACCAATCGTGTTGTAACCGCCCCATACCTGGGTCGTTCCTTGGTATGTCGGTCCGCCGGGGTTGGACTGCGTCTCACTGAGAACCAGTGGCGCGCTTCCGATCAGAGAACCGACATTCGCCTCGTAGCCGGTTCCATGTTCCCAGAACAATCCATACCCGCCGCGAATGGCGGTCTTACCATCTCCGAAGGGATCCCATGAAAAGCCAATTCGCGGGCCGGGATGGAAGATACTGCTCGACATGCAGCTCTTGGGCACGCCGTTCTTGCCACATTGCACAAGGCCATTGGTGATCCTGGAGTCAAGGCTGCTAAGGTTCAAGGAAACCGGGGAGCCCGTCGTATTATTGACAAGATATCCATTGTCCCCGTCCACAGTTACTGATCCACCCAGGGATTTGTCGTAGACTTCGGGTCTCCAGTTATAGGCCGTTCCTTCGGCGTTGTACCAGGTTCCGAACAAGCTCGCGCGCAAACCGATGTTCAGAGTCAGACGGCTATTGACGCGAAAGTCGTCCTGAAGATAAATGTCCACGGACTTATAGCGGTTGTAGTATTTCTTCTGCGCGCTGTCCTGCGTGTAACTCTTGATTGCGGTTTGCGTATAGGAACTGCTCACCGAGTTATGTGCGACCCCAGACATGATGCTTGGTCCGGCGAGGAAATCCGCAAAAGCGTTGCCTGAGCTGTACCTGGACTGCTGGTTGCTAAATGTCAACAGGCCTTGCAGGTCGCCGGAATTTGCTCCGGTGACGGCGCTGAGTTCATTCTGCTGAACATAAGTCGCTTCAAAGCCTGCTTGAATGTTGTGCCGTCCCCAGGTCTTGCTCAGATCGTCCCGTATGGAATACGTAGGGTTGGCCTGGTTCCACGGTGCGTAGCCTGTGTCTACGGCAAATCCATGACCGCCGTAGGCTCCGTTTGTCCCTTGAAACACAAGCCCAGGCATCCGATTCCCGTTGTAGTTTTTAGTTTGGGCTGGGGAGAAGATATAGCCCATCGGACATTCGGTAAGCCCACTCTGTGTGCTGCAAGGATTATCGAGTACTCCGGGCCGCGAGATGGAAGCGCCGGGACCGGATTGCGGACTAAGCGTAATGTGCTGGACGGCATAACTGAGCGCAATGCGGTTCAGCACACTGTGCGGCAGGGCCGAAGCGAGGCTCGCCACCAGATTAAGTCCGGGACCGAAGAGCCGGTTTTCGACAGTCGGGAAGCTATTCTGAACGACACCCCACTGGGGCGTAAGAGTGGTCGTATCCCACGCATCGTGGACGTAACGAAAAGCCACCTGTTCGGTTGGCGTCAGAACGTGATCGATACGGAAGAGTTCCTCGCGCCAGTAAGTCGGCGGAGAGATAGCTGCGACATAGCAGCGTGGAAGAGCGGTCGAGTTGGTGGTATTGCAACCAGTAACAGAATTCGGTTCCGGGATAATATTGCTGTTAAGAATTGCCTTGCTGATATATCCCACGGAGACCTCAGGTTCAGGCGTATAGGACGACAGCCCCTGACTCTGTGAGGGAATACGGGGACAATCCGGGTAATCGGTGATATTCACCGTGCTGGAGTTGCTGCCATATGGGACCTTCGGGCACACATCGGAAAAATCGCCCACCCCGGTAAAATTGCCATAGCCCAGGTTCTGCACACCTTCACCGCGCTCGGCCGAAGTCGGCACCGCCTGGTTATAGTCCACAGGCGTTTTTTCCATACGCAACTCTTCCGAGAAGAAAAAGAACGTCTTGTCCTTCTTCGTGTTGTATTTCCCGGGAATGTACAGCGGACCACCAATCGTCCCGCCGTAATCCTGCCTTCTGTAGAGAGGAGTGCGGCCCGGCGCATCAAAGTAGTTTCGGGCGTTGAACATCTCGTTGCGGATGAAGCCGTAGAGATTTCCATGGAACTGCGGTCCGCCCGATTTAGTCGTAACCAACACACTGCCCGAAGCGCTCTTTCCGTAAAGGGCGCTGTAGTCTCCGGTCAGGACCTTCATCTCCTGGATCGCGTCGATGCTCGGATAGACCATCAGCGGTTCGCCCTGGCCTCGGCTGCTGTTGATGCTGGCGTTCAGCACATCGCTGCCATCGACCTCGAAGGTGTTGTATTCGACGCGACCGCCGTTGACACTGAACTTGGCGCTTCCGGCAACCCCCACCTTGGCCTCGTCCTGGCCGGTCTGATTGCTCACGCCCGGTGCCATGGTAATGAGTTGGGAAAAGTTGCGGCCATTGAGGCCGTAGGCTGCTACTTCCTCATTCGACACGTGGTGGAGAGCGAGGCTGTATCGAGTTCAATACTGCTGTTATTTGCTTCGGCCTGGACTGTCACGTCGGTGCTGGTCGAGGCAACCGTCATCTGGATATCAAGAACGAAGGACTGGCCTACCGTAAGTTGAATAACCCGGTTCGCGCCGCTGAAACCATCCTTCTGGGCACTCACCTGGTATCTGCCCGCCGGCAGATAAGGCGCGGAGTAGGCTCCGAGGCCGTCAGTTTTGGTATCCCGCTTGAAATTTCTTTCTTGGTTGACGATCAGAACCGACGCATCCGGAATGGCCGCTCCCTGCGGGTCCGTGACACGCCCTGAGAGTTGGCCGCTCTGTGCAAAGCCAACCGTGCCTCCAAGCGCGATCAACCCAAGCGCCGTGATCAGCAGTCGAGCAAAAAGTCGAAACATTCGTTTTACTCCCATATCTCTTCTCGGTATTGCCTACGTGATGCGTCTTATTGGGGCAGGTAGTAGCGGAACGAGGTGAACCACATGTTGTCGATGGCCTTGGGCGAAAAACCGAGACCGTTCACGCCGATACCTTGCCACGTGCGCCGTTCCGCATAGGAGTACTGAATTCCCTGCTGGAAGGTCCCGCGAGGGCCTTTATAGAATCGGAACCAGTAGCCGAATGTCCCTTCCTGAATGTTGCGATTGTCCGCCTGGCAGGTCGTTGAACTGGCTCCATTGGCCAATCCATTGGTGGGCAGCGTCTCGGTATAGCAACCGCTTACAACGTTGTTCGGCGCTCCATAACCAACCAGGATAGGCTGTCCAGTGTTAGATCCAGTGGTCGTCACATAGAGACCATTCCAGTAAGACGCCCGCTTTGCGTACTCGCCGCCATAGTAGGCATAGAGGTCAAGACGAGGACTCGTATGCCATTCGAGGCTGCCCAGTGCCGAACCTCCCGCGAGCAGTTCGAGAGAACCATCGGGGTGCGCTGTCGCATCGGGAAGCGTTGCCGTACTATAGCGTCCCATGCCATCGCCCACAAGAATGTGCGCGCCCAAGTCCAGCCGCTTCGCAAAGAGCGGGACGCGCGCATTGGCGCCGATACCGCCACCTGCGGCCTTCGAGGTGAATGCGCCAAGAGCCGATGCGCCGCTCGCCAATTGCCCATTGGGGAAGACACGATCGCGGAAGAAGCGCCCGACGCCGAACAGTTCGAAGTGCCCAAAGCCTGGCTCGTAGGCAATCTTGGCAACCAGGTCGGGCGCGTAGTTGAAGCTGTAGTTAGCGGTGGAGTTATAGAGACCGCCGCCGTTGCCTGCCTGCTGATACGCGATTGTCGGCAGATTGTGTCCACCGACATTGAGCGTCTGCGCCTCTTCGACCGCGCCGCCAATCCAGAGTTTGGAGCCAAGATTCTTGGTTACGCGGAAACCGTATTGCCGCGCCCAGGTAAATCCAACGTTGTATTGGGCATCGATGGTGAGAGGCGTGGCTTCTGAATTGTTCGCAAGAGCGTGCCGGTATTCGGTGGTAAGCGACCACATCTGACCACCGGTCAGGGTCCAGCCGCTATTCAATGCCGCCTGCGCCCACGCCTGTCGCATACGCATCGTGTAGCTGTTCGACTGATTGTCGTTGGAGGTCGTGCCTGCGGAAAGAAAATCGGCTTCGTAGTAGCCGCGCACCATGGATTTCGACAGCTTGCCTTCAGCGAGCAGCGATACCCGCGACTGCCTGCCGCTGGCGTTGAATTCGGAGAGAACACCGGCCGTCGTGCCTGCAAACGGGATGCTCGAAAAAGGCGTATTCACATCGGCGCTTAAGCCGCGCTGGCGGTCGACAGTCTCAGCCGCAACGAAACCGCCGGGCTTCAATTCGATTCCCTTGAAGTGCAATGAATCGGGATGTGCGATTGCTTTTTGATTTTCCTGCACCGTTTCGACTATGGAAGTCGAAGCAGCCTTCAGGTCCGATACGGCGCTCTGCAGCTTTACAACCTGCTGGTCGTTTTGCCCCACGACCTGCTGCGCGTTATCGAGTTGCTTTCGAGCCTGGGCAGCGTCGGCCTTGGCCGCCTCGGCTGTCTTGTTTGATTCCTGCAATTGGTGCTTCAGGTTCTGGACCTCACTTTCGAGGCCATCAACCTTGTCGCTCACCCGGTCAAGGGTTTGGAGCTTTTCGCTCAGTTGTTCGAGAAGCACCTGCTCCTGTGTCTTTGGTTTGACTCGACTATGTTTCGCCTGATTCGGACTCACAGAGTTCTGCGCCTGAGCACCCAAGAGACTAAGAGCCATCAAAAGAACGACAAACTTTTTTCTGCCCATTGTTATCCACTCTCTCCTTGATTCTGTTGATTCGGCTGAGTGATTCGTCTTCGCCTTCAGCCTTCATTCTTGGCAGTGCTCACTCGTGGAAACTCGTTCGGCTGCCTTGCGCGTGCCTCATCGTTTTCAGGCGCCATCGTTAAGTAATCGTGATGATGATGCTGTTCGATTCGGTCGGGTCCGTGACAGACGTTGCGGTAACAGTGACGGTGTTTCCGGTCGGTATCGTCGCTGGGGCTGTATAGGTGACCGCTGTTCCGCTCGCGGTCTTTGTCGCGCTCAACGAGCCGCAGTTGCTCGATCCGCACGACAGAGACCAACTGAGGCTTCCTCCGCCCACCGTGTAATCGTTGCTGAGCGTGCCGGTTAACGACATCGTTCCGCTAACTGGCAGGGTGAAGGGGGGCGCTGTAGAAGCCACGATGGCAACGGAGATGGGCTCACCGGCGATCACCAGCGATAGAGCCGAGAATTGCGAATGGTCAGCGGAAGAACTTGCGTATAAAGTGACCGTTCCTGCCTTGGGTGGCGCCGACGGAGCAGTGTAATAGGTCACAATGCCGGTTGCACTTTCGGAATAGGCGGGAACGGGAGCGCTTGCAGTGTGGATCGGAGTGAAGTAGCCACAAGAGGTATCGATGGTCTGCCCCGGAGGAAGTGGGGTTCCAGGAGCCAATGCACTCCCGCAAGTTACGGACCAGTCCGCGCCCAACAGACTCTTGTCGTTGGTAAGCGTGACGTCGAGATATGTCCCACCGCCAACCGTCAGCGTTTTGATCGCAGGCTGCGCGACACCATTGAGATCCGTGACCGTTATCGAACCAACCTGCGGTTTCACCGAAGTCCCGCCGCATCCGGAAAGGCCCACCGACACCGCTACAAAAAGGCAGGAAACAAATACGCCGACGAATCTATGTTTCACGCCTAGAAGAAACCGTAAGTAGGAAGCCTTCCTGCTTGCTGGTGTGAACGTGATTCCGCACGAGTCCGATGCTTCGAATTCTGTTCTGATCCTCATGGCCTTCTCAAATCCTGTCATTCGATTTTTCCCCGGTCGTCGATACTTTCCGTGCATTAAGGTTTCGCTCCCAACTTGTTCTCTTTCACGCCCAGGGAGAGAGGGGTTACCACAGGCGTTGCAACGCCTACGTACTCTTTCATCGTGTTGTTGCCGAGCAGAACCCAGACGTTCCCGGCATTGTCCACCGCGACAGACAAGGCGCCATTGACAAATGTGGAATCCGCATAGGTGATGGCGCCATACAAACTCAGGCCAGGGGCGCTGCTTCCAGCATCGGCCACCCAGAGCCGGTTTGAGCCATCGAACGCCATACCCTCGGGATTGTCAAAGCCAGTAGAATAGTCACCGTAGATGACAGGTTGTGATCCTGTTGCCCCGATATAACCAGCGGGGATTTCAAGGACCTGGATTGAACTTGGACCTGCGCTCCAGACGTTCCCCGATTTATCGATAGCCAGTTGCGACGGATTGCCGTTATAGGCTGCATACGATCCCTGGACTCCGACCGTGAGTGCGCCGCTCGCATTGTTCAATTTGACATAGTCGTTGATGCCGCTGCGTGCTTGCTGGTTGTAGACCCACACATTGCCCGACCCATCAATGGCGATTACGGATGGATCCGCCATGCCGCCTGTATATCCGGTCGATGGCGACTGCGCGATCCCGCGCGAGTTGAACTTGGCGATAGACCCGGGAGAATCACCGCTCGTTACCCAAACATCGCTTGAACCATCGATCGCAATGCCGGTTCCTGTAGTGGACAAGCCACTACCACTGAACGGGCTGTTCGTATCCGCGGTTCCCGTGCTGTCCAGCTTTGTTAGCGTGCCGTTACCATTGACGATCCAGACATAATCGCTCGGGTCGATGGCCAGAGAGGCGGGCGCATAGATTCCTCCCCCGGTGAATCCACCAGCGGCAGTCCCCGAGGTGTTGGGAGAATAGGAAGCGCCAAAGGAATTCCATTCACTCACGCTGTTGATGCTCTTGTTGGCAATCCACACGTTGCCCGAGGCATCGACAGCCAGCGTAGAGGAGCCCGGCGCCGTACTTCCCGATCCGCCGACCCCTCCGCCCGAGGTGTAGTTCAGCGAGATCGACCATTCGCTTGGCGCCTTGGTAAGTATGGGCTGGTAAGGGGAGGACAAACTTGCCAATCCGTACACGGAGGCTGGCACAAGTTGATTCATAACATTGGGAGAAGGAGGCTTGAGCAAATCGAAGATCGCCTGTAGCGTGTCCGTCGGAGCAAAGACTGGATATCGCGCACTGAGCGGATTGGTGTAAGTGAACAGATTGCCGCAAATAGTACCATCTCCCGCCGATCCGCCCGAGGTTACCGCGCAGGCATCGAGCGCATCCGCCAGCGTGTTGATCTCCACATATGGAACCGCAGCGTGCCCTGCAATCGTCCAAAATTTCGGTTGCCCCGTGGTGATATCCACTAGGTTATTGACCGAAGCAAAGGCATTCGCCATTCCTACCGTCGAGTTCGTACTGCTGGAGCCGATATAGAGATAGCTCAACTCACCCGTCTGGACATTGTCGGCGGAGAATGTCGCCAGTGCTGTCGCCGAAGCCACGGTCGTGATCTCGTTGATCACGACAGGTGTTGAACTGAGGGTCCCGCATGGCCCCAGGGCCGTCATGAGACCCAGGTTCGGATTGGCGCCGTTTGCGCCAACTTGCCCGCCGAGAGCGACAAGGTAGACCTGGCTCGTAAGCGCGGGGCAGGCGTATCCGGCAGGTATCGTGAAGCTGCCCGAAGAATCCGACGTGGCAAATGCGGCTTTCGCGGGATTATAGATAGGCGTGGATGCCGAGGCATAACCGCTTGTGCCCGCCGCGTAGAGATAAACAGATGCCCCAACGATCGGTTGTGTTCCAGCCTGAACGACCCCATGCAACTCGGGCCCCGTCGTGTCCGATACGAACGTAATCGTCGAAGCCGCTGTTGCCGAGGGACTTACATTATTCAGCCGGTCAGCAGTGGCCGAGGCGGTAATGGCCATGGACCCATCCTCCGGCGCGACAGTGGGCGCGGTGTAGGTGATAGGAAGGCCATTCGGCCAACCTTGCGCGCTCGTCGCTGTTACAGCGGGAACGGCAGGGACGTAGGGACTGCCTGGGTCTCCAGCGCTGGGCGGAACTGCCGGAATGGCTGGTATGGCAGGCTTGACGGTGAAGAAGCCGCAGCCACTGCCACAGACCTCCCAATCCACGCCTGAGTTCGATGAATCGTTTGTGACCGCAGCGTTGAGCGTCACCGTGGTTCCCAGCAGCAACTGCGAGGGCGCAAAAGGAACAAATGCAATCGAGTGTGCAGTTGAGGATACAACTGTTATAGGTGTTGACTGCGCCGAGATGGCGGGAAAAGCAGTGGATGTGGCGATGATCTGGACCGAAGCGCCCGGAGCAACTGGCGGCGCTACATAGGTCGCGACCGCGCCATCCGCAGTCTGGTATGGCCGAACATAGCCGCAGGCGCCCGCAGCAGTGTTGGTGCACATGACGGTCCAGGTTATGCCGCCCGGAGTCGAATCGTTGGTCACCGTGGCGCTCACGGTAGCCTGACCAGTCGCAGTCACGGTTGCAGGCGGTTGCTCGGTGAATGCAATAGCCGCCTGCGCTGTAATCGTCGTATTCGCGATGGCTGCGTTTGCCGTCAACGCAGGGTTGAGATTGTAGGCGTGCGAGGTGGCGGTAATCGTCACCGGATTCGTTGGAGGCAACGAGGACGGAGCAGTATAGGTCGTCGTTAAATTGCTGCTCGTGGTTGCCGGATTGAAGGTGCCGCACACACCTGCCGCGCTGCTTCCACAGGTTGCCGTCCAATCCACGCCGGCGTTCGTCGAATCCCCGGTAACCACCGCGCCCAATGTCACGGTCTTGCCTTCGGCCAGAGATGTCGGTACTGTGCGGCTCATCGTAACGGTGATAACCGGTGAGCCCGTGACCGTTGCCACCGCCGCGGCGCTTGTTGATTTGTCGTTCGCCGATGTTGCCGTGATCTTGACGGTGCCCCCGGTTGGAACCATGGCCGGAGCGGTGTATGTTGTCGCGACACCGCTCGCCGTTTTCGCAGGACTGAAAGTGCCGCAACCGTTGAAGCCGCAACTCCATGCAACGCCTGCACTCTTCACGTCATTGGCGACTACGGCCGTAAGAGTTTCCGTACCCGACGTCGCGATGTCAAACGTGGACGGAGATACGGAAACCGTAATCGGCAAAATCGTAATCGTCGCGGTTGCCAACTTTGTCGAATCTCCAACCGAGGTAGCTGTAAGCGTGACCGTGCCGCTCTGGGGAGCCGCGCTGGGGGCTGTATAGGTTGTCGTTACGCCACTGAGCGTCTGTGCCGCACTGAATGAACCGCAGTCGCTGGAACCGCAACTCGTTGTCCAGTTAGCTCCGAGCGTATTCACGTCATTTGTAATCACCGCACTCACTTTTGTCGTTCCACCGACCGCGAGCGACGTGGGAACCTTGGACATCGCAACCGAGATCAGCGGGTTCACGATAGTGATCGTGACGCTGGACATCTGCGACGGATCGCTGGTAACCCGCGCGGTGAGGGTAACGGTGATATTCGCAGGAATCGCGCCTGGAGCCGTATAGGTTGCGGCAGATCCATCCGCTGTGTGAGATGGAACCAGGGTGCCACATCCTGTAGTGACATAGCCGATTTGAGCGTTGCCACCGCACGTCAAGGTCCAATCCACGCCGTAATTGGCTTTGTCATTCACCGGCATCATGGCGACAGTGGCGGTGCTCAATACCGGCAATTGTCCCAGTGTCACTCCACTTGGATAGGTTACGGAAATAGCCCCGGCCTTCGTCGTCAGACTGCTGCCGCATCCGGACAGAAGCGTTACGGGCAAAATAGAAATCGAGAGCAGCGCAAGAAGCCATGACACCGAGAACCGGCATCGACCGTCGATGCGCGTCAATCGAGCAAACGAAGAGTGTTGCGAATTAAGCGACATGGTCTCCTGATAACCCTTTACTTTCTTTTGCCCAAATTCGTGGAATTCTGTGGAACGACTTGGGCTGAATGCGCGTATCGGTTTAACTCGTCGATAGACGCGACAAGTTCCGAGGCAATCAATTCGGCCGAACGCCCGCTGCCCCCGTTGCTCAACGCGAGTTCTCTGGTAAGCACCAAGTTGCGCTCAGCCAGAGCTTCGAGCGCAACGACCGCACCATCTGCCGGAGCGTTCAGTTTTGAACGAGCGACTTCGATTTGTGTCTCGGCGAACAGATGTCCCTCGTCATCCAAAGCGGCTAAGAGCTTGCGTTTGTGGGTGAAGAGAAGATCGGAGAGAGTCGCCGAGGCGACCAACGAAATGTCGTCCCGCCGCGCAAACCTGCGCTGAAGATCGTCGATGGCCCTGCTCTCCACGTTGATCGCGAAGGCGCTGTTCAATAACTGCTGCGAGAGCCTGCCTAGAGGAGCGACGCTGCGCCCTTGGGCTAAATAGTAAGTCTCAAGCGGAGTCGCTTGGGTTTGCATTGAGGCGACTTTGACGATGGTTATATCGTCCGCTCCCTGTGCCTGTTCCCGCTTCATTCTCTCAATGCTGGAAAGCATCGTCGTTACGTGAGGCAGTGTGTGTAAGCGATCGTCCAGACCCCGCCTCCGCTGCTCTGTTTCCACGATTCCCTTGACCACGATTCCGGACGGATCGCGCACAAGTTCGACCTGCTCCCCGGTATCCGCGTGCAACTGGTTCAGCACCAGGCGTACCGAGAGTTCCGCTCCATCAAGTTCCCCGTCGGTCAGCGAAACAGAAAGTCGCGGGATCAGCGCCGGATGTGTATCGCTTGACGCGCCCGGGTTCGTGATACCCGCCGGCTCGAACCAGTTGGGATTGACCGCATCCCACGGCAGAACGCTGTAATTCACCTCCGCGATTTCGACGGTCCCGTAATCCCGCAGCCTGACGGTTTTTCCTACAGCGTGGAAGTCCGACGCCCGCACCGTCAGCGACTCCGAAATCACCTCGCCATCATTCACGTTGGTGGTCAGGGTCAGCAGATTGTCTCCGGCACTCTTGACCGAATCGTTTTGGATGAATTCGCGGTTGCGCCATTCACGGTAGCCAGCCGGTGAAAGCGGGTCATCCCAATCCACACCAGCCACGGCCAGTTCCGCTTTGAGCTTCACATCGCTCGCGTCCAAAGCGCGATTTCTGGTATGGCGCTGGCGCTGGATGTCTCGGTAGAGAGTCCTCTCCGTGCTGCGCATCGGGGTCTTGAAGCGGACCTTCTGGACAATCACACCGGAAGACTCGCTCTGAGCAATACTGGCCTCCTGTTTCTGTGCACGCACCAACAGATCGTGTGCCGGAATATGGGGACCACTCCGCGTCCAGAGCACAAAGCACAGCACTGCGGCCATGCCCAGGACGACGGCTCCCGTAAGGAAAGGATTCATAATAGGAACGAGTTTCCGAAGCTGCGCAAGCAGCCTCCCGAGCCCGTCTGGCGTGGCGTTTATCTCGGATTCAGTGGGGACAGGGGGGAAGCTGAGGACCGGCTCTTCGGCAGATACGGAGGAAAGCAATTCCTCTCCCGTATCGCTGGTAACGACCGAGTAGAGTGGGTCGGTGTAGACGATCTGTATCGAAGGACCAAGCGTCTCAGGCGTAACGGTAACTTCCAGCAGCCGGTCGTCGCTAAGGACCAGCCGGTGAACTTGGGGTTCAAGACTGTCAATTTGCTGGCGATCGAGCATGAGGAAAACGATCTCCTGCTCGCTCTGAATCGCAATCGCATCGGGAATTTCTTTTTTGTCGACCGAGACGTGCAGCGTATTGGTGGGGGCGTTGACGAGAAGCGTGGCGCGCAGCAGTCCATCGAAGGCAAGTGAGATTTCCTTCGGACGATGCTCGAATATCTCCCGCTGCCGCGCATAAACGCGCCGCAGAATCTCCTTCTTGGAGAGCTTGCGATCCCGATGCAGTGGCAGGATCTTTCCCATACCTCCCCCCTGTGGTTTTCCGTCGTCGCGGTCCGAGATGTCATCGGCCATCCGTTGAGAAACGTAGGCCAAGCCTATCTTCCGGCTGCGTTGCTCAAGACATGTTTTGCAACTCACCAGATGCGCCAGTTCCTTTATCCCAAGCTCATCCGGATATTCCGCGAGAACCGAGCAATCGGTCATGCAGGAACGAAAGACCTGCTCGCGGAGCCACGCGAGCAATACATTCGGACTGGCAATCGACAATCCCCGCTCGTGCGCGGGTTTTTCATAACCGGAGAGTTCATAGGGAGCCTGCACGTACGCTTTGGTCTCCGTGCGCCCGCGCTCGATCCAGCGATAGACAAGTTTCCGTTTCGCATTGAGCAGCAGGCAGATTTCTCCGGGATAGAACCCGTGAAAGTAGCGAAGAATGAGAATGCTTGCAGCCAACGATGATTCCTTGCGATAACAGGCGAAATCACAGGCCAGCATCAACAAGTCAGCGGATTGCAGCCGCTCAATCGGTGCCTGGGAACGAAGACCGACCAGTGCGGAGTCATGATCCAGCAGCGAGAGCTGGGACACCGGATGACGCATCGCCCGGCGTAAATGGAGGAGATGCAGATTGCGGAGAAATCCATTCAGATACCAGCGGATATCCGAAATCTCATCAAGGTTTGCGTCACTCGTAAGAAACTTGACGAAGGCGTCATGCACCAAGTCTTCGGCAAGCTCCCGCTGTCCATGCGTAATTCCAAGCGCGCACTGCAACAGCCAGGAGTAGTGTTCGAGGAACACTTGTTCCTTGGCCTTGTCCTCGCGGCGGCGAGGACTCCCCTCCGGGAGTGCGGATTTGAAATTGAGTACGCTCATCTACAGGACAAGTTGCCTGGCGAGCCCTCAATTCCCCTTCACAATTGTGAATGTTCCGTGAAGCTTTCCATCAAGGATGCACAGGCAGCGATTGCAGTCAAAAGGCGCTTGCATGTGGGTTTTGGCTGGTACTTCAATCATCCCCGAATTTCATTACATCTTGATTGATTTGATACCTATATCGATATCCGCGTGGAATTGAGACCGAGTCAAGCAACTTTAACGGTATGTTGACATTATTTTCATTTCTCTCTGCTTATGCGTTTCGGCGAATTGGTGAACGGGGAGGTGCATAGATGCTTCCTCCCGTGCCAGTTGTCCCGATCATCCTCGGCCAACACGTCATCGTGGTCTTTTTGCTCCATCCGAGAGCGGGCCACGGAGAACTTGTTCTTGAGGAGCTTCGCTCTGTTCTGAAACTGAGCCGGCTGGAGGCTGGCTGCCTGCTCTTCGACGTGTACCGACTGGCCGACGACCCGGCACAGCTCTTTCTCCATGAAGTCTGGAAGAGCCGAGACGCCTTGGAGGCGCACGCGAGCAACCTGCATACAAGCCGCTTCCGCACTGCCGTGAATTCTTATCTGGAGCGCCCGATTGAGCGGTTTGAAGTGCTGGAGGTCGAATAAGAAACAGCAACGACTCGGACGGCCTGCGCATTGCGAAGGAGTTTCCCCTCCGCTTCAGGCTTTCCGCTCGATCCGTTCCTTCATTTTCTCGATCACCTGAATAAACGCCAGCAGTGCGGGCGGCTTCGGTCCAGGCCGCACAATCAATTGCATCTCGACGGCGAGTTGCGGTTCCGCGAAGGGGCGAAAGACAATCGTCCCTCTTTGCGCGCATCGTGCCGTAGCTCGCGTGGCGAGCGCTATGCCCACGCGCTGTTCCGCCAGCAAAGCCGCTTCCTGCGGATGGCCTATCTCGTGCGTGATTCTTGGCGCGAACCCGGCCGTGGCGCATTGTTCCAGGAACCATGTTCGCAAAGCCGGATTACGGTTGCGGGCCGGAGCAATCAACGGCTCATTGGCGATCTTCCGGAGATGAAGGACGCGCTCGCGAGCCAGCGGATGCGTGCTCGACATGAGGATGCCCAGCGGGTCGCGCATAATTGGGACAGTATCAAGTCCGCACGTGTCTCCGGGTTTCATCACGAAACCGCAGTCCCAGGCGCCGACGAGGACATGGGCGACGGTTTCCACCGTGAAGCTGCTGTGGTAGGCCGCAGCGAAACCAACATTGAGGATTTTGCCCACATGCGTCAGGTAGACGAGCAAATCTCCGTCAAAGTAGGCGCTGTGGCCGACTTCGATCACGGCGCTATCGGCGCGCTTCCTGGTCTTTATCCGGCTAAAGGCCCGCTGCACAAAGAAAAGCCCTTTGCTCAGCTCATAGAGGAAGCTGCCGCTCTCCGGAGTCAATTCAACCGGGCGCGAACGACGGTCGAAGAGCACCGTTTGCAGCGACGATTCGACGTTCTGGACGGAATGCGAGATGGACGGTTGCGGACGACCAAGCACTTCGCTGGCCCGTGTAAACTGCCGGAACTCATACACGGCGAGAACTGCTTCGAGGTCGCCAAGCGAAACGTCCTTGTCAGCGAAGGTGAGCATATGTCATGCCTCCGGGGGAATCTGCCAAGGCTCGCTTTCACCCCCGGCCTCCGCCGGTCACGCCGGCATTCGCGCTGGGGATACCGTATAGAGACGCATATTTTTGAAAGAAGTTGCTCAAAGATGAACAGATTCTTTCTTAGGCGCATCAGTATTCAGCTTCGCCAACGTACTATTCATATCTTGAATACTGCGCCGCGTGACGGCGCGTGGGCGGCGCTGCCCGCTGGGTGGGAGCAGCATGACGCATCTGCAAAATGCAGATGCCACACAAGAGGGCGGGAAGAGCGGGCAGACACACAAAAATGCGGAGCCGGTCTGGCTGGCTCCGCATAGAACATCTCGATGAATTGAATTCCTACGCTGCTTCTGCTTTCTTCGCGGTCTTAGCCAGTGTCTTCACAGGCGGCTTGGGCGTGGCCTTCGTCGCCGTTTTCGCTTTTTCCTTGGCGGCGAATTCTTGCTTGACCGTGGTCGTGATTGCGGCCACATCCACCTTGTAAAACTCGGCGGCATCGCGCAGAACGTGCGAGGCGTTGCCGCGCGAGGCCATGAGCAAAACGACGGATTCGACCACGGCTCGGCCCAACGTGCTTTCATCGGCGCGGCGAAGAAAGGCCGTGAAGAGTTTGCCGATGGACTCATTCTCTTTGGTCTTCTTGATGCCGTGCTGCTTGGCAAGGATCGCGGCGCGGTTCTCGTCCAGCAGATTGACCATGCGCTCGGCCAGAAACATAAGGTCGCGTTTCATGAGGCGTACCGGGACCGCCGCGCTAATCGCAGAGAGGACGCGCAAGCCGGTTGCGTTGGCGATAGCTTCCTCCCTGCGCCGCTTCTCCTGCTCGGCTTTGAAAGTGGCATCGACTGTCGCTCGTTGCTGTTTCTTTGGGTGATGGATTGGGCATTCAGGATTCGCGCAAACTTTCGTCAACGCCCCTTTCTCGCTCCCCTCGGCGACAATCGCCTCCGTGGTGTACTTGCAGGTTTTGTACTCTGGCTGCTTCTCCAGTTCCTTGCGCTTTGGTTTATCCGCGCGGATTTCGACATACTGGCTGCGCGGCACAACCGGGCTGCCTTCGACCGGTCTTCCGTAAGCGGTACTTATCTGTACCAGTTTCGGCTTGGCCGCGACGGTCTTCCTGACGTGCTCGTCCAGCTTGGCCGCGTAGCATTCGGGGTCGGAGCATTGGTCCGAACCGGAATGCGTCATGCCCTCGAATAGCAGCGTGTTGTAGCCGGTGCGCTTGGCGCACTCAAGGCAGGAACCGGCCTCGGGCACGAGCATTGCATCTTCTTTCGAGAACGGCGCGTCGGCAAGTTCCAATAAAATGTTGTGCTCAATCCAATCGCGCAGATGGCGAACGGGGAGCAGTATCCGTTTGGTTGCGCCGCTGCTGTAGGTTTCCTGCCAGCAAGCGGCGAGAGCCTGCTCCTGCTGTCCGGGCTGCAACTTCGCCAACAGCAGAGCATGGCCCAGACCGATCTCGTCTTTGGTGAATGCGTCAACAACAACGGGCGCAAGCTCGGTCAAGCGAATCCTTGAAAGCACATACCCAGGATGCTTGCCGCACTTGGCCGCGATTTGTTCGACGCTGTACTTGGGTTCGTCCAGCGCCAAAAGCCGCACGTAACCGTTCGCTTCTTCCAGTGGATGCACATCGCGGCGCTGCAAGTTTTCCACGATGGCAATTTCAAGGCATTGCGCATCGGTCAGTTCCCGAATGTCCACCGGAACGGAATCGGCCCCGGCCAGTTGCGCCGCGCGGTAGCGCCGCTTCCCGGCGACCACTTCATAGGTCTGCGCGTTGATAGGCCGAACCAGCAGAGGCGAAAGCACGCCCTGGCTGCGAATCGACTCCGCCAATTCGTTGAGCGCCTTTTCGTCCAGTGTGTGACGCGGGTTCAAAGGGCACTCGGTCAGTTGATCGATAGGCAGATTGCGGTACTCATGGGCATTGATAATGGTGGTGGTCATGACAAGCTCCTTTCGAGCGGTTGAAAAGTGAAGGCGCACGGAGCGGAGACACATCGGGCTGGTTCCGCTCCGCAAGGAGCGGACTAGCCGCGAATCGACTTGTCCGTGAAGGCTTCGAGGAAACCCTGTGCGCGGAGATTCTTATCCCATTGCCGCGCGAATTGCTCGTGCTGCTCGTAGAGGTCGGGCAGAAAAACGTCGTTTTCCCCGTCCCGATAGCGCGAATACTGCTCTACGCCCATGTAATCGTTTCTGAAATACCAAGCCGATAGTGCAAGGCCGCATAACGGCGGTTTCGACAACTCGAAACACATCTCCGGGTCGCGCATCAGGTCGCCGTTTTGCTCACCATAGTGCGCAACGGAAATTGAAGGCAGTCCGC
>Ga0224528_1000692_pt1 | contig 25022 bp, 22 predicted proteins | sample CBST25metaG_2_FD_179888 | JGI IMG/M metagenome (GOLD analysis project Ga0224528, IMG submission 179888) | Peat soil microbial communities from Stordalen Mire, Sweden - C.B.S.T25 | ecosystem: Environmental > Terrestrial > Soil > Wetlands > Peat | place: Sweden: Norrbotten County, Stordalen Mire...
TGGAGCCTGCAACGGCCGGCCAAGCGGGCGCGGGAACGCAATGATGAAGGGCGGCGGCTGTGGATGGCGAAGTGGTGCCGGCAATAAAAACGCCCGGCGGCGAAGAGCCTGGATACTCTTCCAAGGCGAAAGCGGAGTCTCGGAGCGACCGCCGGTAAGGCGAACTTGGGCGCCGAAGAGGGAGACTCCGGTGTTGGTTTATGCATTTACTGAGGCTCGCATAATCAGGTTACATTCGATCGCACCGTAAAGAGCAGATTAAGCCATCGGCAATCGTAGCCTCAGTCACCGTAATATGCGAGCCTAAGTAACTGGAAGAAGCTGTCGATCTGCGCGGCGCTCGGTTATCGCTGGGACGGCAAGCGCTGCCGATTATGGTCTCAGACCCAGCCAGGCAGCTACAATGACGTGCGCCTGATTGCTTTTGTGCGTGATCTGAAGAAGCACCTGCGCGGACAGAAGGTGATTCTGATCTGGGATGGATTGCCTGCGCACAAGAGCCGGAAGATGAGGCAGTATCTGGAGAGCCAGCGCGGTTGGCTGCAAATTGAGACGCTTCCGGATTACTCTCCTGACCTGAATCCGGTAGAGGACTTATGGAGCAACATCAAAGGTCAGGAATTGGCCAACCGCTGTGTTGCCGGACTTGGCGAGGCCGAAGATGGCGTATGCAACGGCATGGATCGCGTGCGCCAATCCATGCTGCCGTTTTCCTTCTTGCACCACGCGGGGCTCTTTTTTGCACACGATCTGTCATGGTATTATGCGATGATCAGTAAGAGTTTCTTGTGCACCGGCACGGCCGCTGCATCAGCTGCAGAACGTGATGATGGGGCATGCTGCGTTCGCTAGTAGACGATACGGATAGCTGGTGTGAAGATGGCGTTCCAATCGGGGTGGGTTGTGTACTCCCACGAGCATCAATACGGAAGGGTCAAGCGACTTTTCCAGGACGTTCTGTGGTGAAATGATTCGGCTCATCTGAAATTCAGGGCTGTACCACTCTTCTTTGACGTTAGGGGCAAAAGATCTGAGCTGAGAGCAATACCTCTCGACAACTTCTTTCAGATGCGTAGCTTTCTCCCCTTGATCCATGTCTTTTGCAACTTGATAGATTTCAATGCCGCTTGCCAAAAGCTGACTGAGTTGCCATGCAAACGGCGCCGCCGCGGCGGACGCTGGTCTGAAGTTCGAGATGTAGATCACTTTCTGAAAGCGCCCATCAAGGCTCACTCCAGCGAGTACGTGGGGGCCGATAGTCAGAGTCGGACACGGTGAACGCAACATCATGGCTTCCGTGTTCGAGCCAAGTAATAAATGCCCCAACCCTCGATGCACACCCTGGGTTCCCATCACGAGCAAATCGGCGCCGAACTTGCTCACAGCGGCGAGCACCGCACTTGGTACCGGCCCTTCTACAAGTGCGGAGTCTGTGGATACTCCCGCACGACTACTTCCTGCAACGAAGGCCTGGAGTCTCGCGGCAGCTTGCATACGGGTTCGACTTGGAATCTGATCCAAAATCTCGACATTGCTGGCCTCAGGGCCCAACTCGAAGGCGTTGATGATCACCAGGCGGGCGCTTAGGCGATGCGCCAACAATAGCGCATAGTCGAAAGCGAGCCTTGAACTCTGCATGAAGTCGGTGGCAAGCAAGATGGTGTTTATATCGGTCTTCATATTCTCCCTCCGCGTTCTCGCGTCGACAGAGATCGGTTCGTTGGGCACACACAGAGTTGATTCCAGTGGAAATCAGCTGAGGTTTGGCGCGTGGCACTGCATTGGTATGGGCGATTCAATGGTCCCTTCCAGACTGCTTCTGTTGCTTACGGAGCTGAATCCCACTAGCATCCAGCGATTCATTGTCAAAAAAATTCACGATCACGAAGTGAGACATATCCTCTTTGAGCCGATCAAAATCGTGAAAATCTTCGCCAAAGTACCCGAGAACATGGCGGGATGAGACGGACATAGCAAGGGCATTCAGAGTCATAAAGTAGAGCAAGTCCAGCCTCTGCTTCCTGATTACCTCGGCTTCCACTGCCTCGACGAGCAGTGGGTATAGGGCATCATAAGCAGGACGAAGCAACTTCTCTACAAGCAGGTCGAGATGCTTTCCGCGTTCTGAACTGATGCGAGCAAACAGCAACCCGCATTCCGGCTCCCCAAAAATTGCTGCGATCAATTGCCGGAAGGTGGCCTCAATCTGGACTCGGATTGGGACTTCTCTTTCAGACTGCAGACTTTTTAGTTTCGCTATAAAGGGCGCGAGGTAAAGCGATTGCTGCTCAATTACTGCGTTCCAAAGGGCCTCTTTGGAACCAAAACGATGGCACACGAGGGTATGGTCCACGCCTGCGGCCGCAGCAATCCCGCGGACAGTCGCAGCTCGGAATCCTAGACTCGCGAACGAGGTTTGGGCGGCCCGCAGCAAAAGAGGAGCCCGATCTGGTTCGTCTTTCCCAGGTCTCCCAGGCTGCCGTCCAGCAATCGGCTTACAAGCTTTCTCCATTGGCATTCGTCCATTTCTGGCATACTATTCAACTGATGTTGAATAATGCAAGTGGAAGCTTCTTTCAAAGGAGGAAGGATCCAGCCAGACCTCTTTACTAGTTGAATATGTGAGCAAACCAGCTCTGCTTATTGACTGCAGGGCAGGCTCGAAAGAACGAAGGCAGTTGAGATTGAAATTGGCGCGGGACAGGTGACGATGACCGCTAAAGAAGATTCCGATGCTCTGGATGGAAGCAGATATCGCGCGCTGCTCGGTGTATCGAGCGTCATCGCCTCACAGCCAGACCTTCAGGCGGTTCTGCACAGCATCTCAGCGCTCTTGTCGAAGGTAGTTCCATTCGACTCCATTTCACTGGTGCTGTTTGATCCTCTTTACGAAACAGCGCGACTTTATGCGCTGGAGGCCGGCGCTAACGAACCGGGAATTCCCCTCGGGACTGAAGTCCCATTCAGAAATACTGCTGTAGCGACGGTATTGGAAACACAACGGCCGGTCTTCATCCCAGACACGCGCCAAGAACTACAGAGAATTCCCAAGTTTGCTGAGCAATTTCGCTTTGAAGAAATCCAATGCTCCTATATCTTCCCCGTTTCAGGCCCTAGAAGGGCACTGGGGGCCTTGATTTTCGGCGCTATTGGCCGCCAGCAATATAGTGCAGCAGATGTGGAGTTAATGGGGTCCGTAACAGCACATATCTCAGTCGCATTAGAATGCGCACTTGCTCTCGAGTCTGCGGGCGCGTATCAGAAGGAACTGGAGCGCGAGCGCCAGGAACTCAAGCGTGAACGAGACAGGCTTAACCTTCTGCTAGAGATTAATAACCACATCATCACGCTCCACGATATAAATGAACTTTTTCGGGCGGCATCTATTTCGATCCGAGAATTTTTCCAAAACGCCTTTACCGGGTTCTGGATTTTCGAAGAGGCTTCCAACCGGCTCCAATGTATGACCCTCGATTTTCCTGGAAGCCGCGGATTCGTCGAGAATATTCCCGCTCCTGAACTCAAGGAGAAAGACATCGAGATCATACGCACGAGGGTACCCAGGCTATCTGGCCAGAAAGAAATCGAGTCCTGGCCGGACTTTGTAGCCCGGCCTCTTTGCGCTGAATCGATCGTCAGTATCGCGGGTGTTCCACTCATGGGCTCAACGCGCCCTTTGGGAACGATCTTGCTGGGCAGCCGCAAAAAGGATGCTTTCAGTCAGCCCGATCTCGATTTACTTGTACAGGTGAGCAACCAGATTTCCCTCGCCCTTGATAATGCTCTAGCCTACGGGCGATTGAACGTCTCACGCAACCGGCTGGAGGAAGAGCGGATCTATCTCGAATCGGAGATTCAATCGGAATATAACTTTGAAGACATCATCGGGAAGAGCGCCATTCTACGGCAAGTGCTGGACCAGGTCTCCATCGTTGCGCCTACCGATTCCACGGTATTGCTGACCGGCGAGACGGGCACCGGAAAAGAATTGATTGCGCGCGCCATCCACAATCTAAGTTCGCGGCGTGACCACACATTCGTGAGATTAAATTGCGGGGCGATTCCACAAGGGCTCATGGAAAGTGAATTGTTCGGTCATGAGAAGGGTGCCTTCACGGGGGCCCTGCTGCAAAAGCGAGGACGCATCGAGTTGGCGCATGAAGGCAGTTTCTTCCTCGACGAAATTGGCGACATAGATCCTGAACTTCAGCCGAAACTTCTTCGCGTTCTGCAAGAACGAGAATTCGAAAGGCTTGGCAGTAATCGAACCATCAAGGTGGATGTGCGCCTGATTGCGGCAACGAACCGTGACCTGCCAGAGATGGTGAGTCAAGGGGAGTTCCGTGAGGATCTCTATTACCGGCTAAACGTCTTTCCAATTCACGTTCCGCCGTTACGGGAAAGAAGAGAGGACATCCCGCTCCTGGTTCATTATTTCGTCGGATCGTTTGCGCACAAAATGCGAAAGTCGATTCGTATCATTCCTAATGAAGTCATGAATGCAATGGTGAATTGGTCCTGGCCTGGCAATGTGCGCGAGCTGCAGAACTTTTTGGAGCGTTCGGTGATTCTGTCGCAAGATGAAAGGTTGGCTGCACCCATTTCTGAACTGAAATGGAAGGTTCTTCCTAGAAATGCGCCCGCGACGTTGAACGCGACCGAACGCGAAGCGATTGTGCGGGCTCTGCGCGCAGCTCGGGGGAAGGTCTCTGGGCATGGAGGCGCAGCAGAGCAACTAGGGCTTGAGCGGACTACACTTCAAGGTAAGATGAAACGCCTTGGGATATTGAAGGCGGAATATTCGTGATCCGAAGCAGAACGCCTCCCATTGATTGGTGCCCTTCTTGTCCCTCTCGAAACGAGGCATATCAATTGTTGTTCAAGATTCACAGGAGACGAATACGCGCGTTATCGATCTGCGGATCAGGCTGACTGCCCCTATTTAGGCAATTGCCCAAATAAGGGCAGTCAGCCTGATCCCTCTCTGCTGGTTTTATGCCGTCAACCCTTGATACATCAATGGATTACAATTTGCTGCAGAAATGGCAATGCGTGTGCATACCAATAGACATGCTACGGATCACACTCCCGATGCGTGATGATCCTCCAGTGTTCATCCTGGAAGGAAGGTTGGCAGGCTTATGGGTGAAAGAACTCTTGAGGGTTACTCACGATATTGGTCCCAACACTAATTGTATTTTTGATATCGAAGAGCTCCTCTACGTCGACCAACTTGGCGAACAGACCTTGGGCTGGCTGAACCGCCTCGGAGCAACATTCATCGCGGAGAACGCTTACGGCAAAGACCTCTGTGAACGATTGCACCTGCGCCGCAAACTCGCGGAGAATGGGGTGCAAGAGAGGGGCCGCGTCAACCGGAAGAGCAGTGAGTTGTGCCCAGATCCTCTGCATCCGCTCGCTCGCCCGCGGCCCCCCTCTTAAGTCAATGAGGCGTTACAGGAAAGACTCAACGTGGAAGAGTTTATCAACTGCTGCGGGGAAATGATTTTTTTGCTTCACCATCCTGCACTGGACGCTTACTAGCGACTGAAAGGTTCTCTTGATGATTTTGTGCAATAAATCTGCCACGAGAGATAAGCAAACTTCGTCTCTCCTCTCGGAATACTTTGGTTCCTGGACACTCCGCCCTGTACGTCGGAGCATGATGGCATTTAGCGCCATCGGCATCGCCTTCGGTCTGGCTTTTTTGTTTGCCGCGCTCGCAGGTTGCAAAAAAACAACGAAGACAGTGGCGCCTCCCGCCCTGTCCGTGCAGGTAGTTAAGGCGACACAACAGGACGTACCCGTTTACGGAAATTGGGTAGCTACGTTGGATGGTTATGTGAATGCCCAAATCCAACCCCAGGTCACGGGTTATCTCGTGAAGCAGCTCTATCGCGAAGGGTCTTATGTCCGTAAGAACCAAGTCCTTTTTCAAATTGATCCCCAGACGTTTCAGGCGGCTCTCGATCAGGCAAAAGCCCAATTGGCGCAGGCACAAGCAAAGCTAGCTCTGGGCGAGATCAATGTAAAGCGCGATACGCCCCTGGTGCAGGAACACGCTATCTCACAGAGCACGCTCGATTCCGAGGTCGGGGATATGAGGCAGTCGAGGGCATCGGTGCAGGCAGCGAAAGCGGCGGTCGAAACAGCGCAGATCAACCTGAACTTCACGCATGTTCACTCACTCACCGATGGCATTGCCGGCATTGCCACCACGCAAGTCGGAAACCTGGTTTCTCCCGGCACAACGCTGACCTCCGTTTCCAAGGTGGATCCCATCAAGGTCTACTTCGCCATCAGCGAGCAGGAGTACATGCGCTTCAGCGGCGAGCCGCAAAAGGCTTCCGGGGACAGCGGGCTGAAGAGCACCAAGCAACTGGAGCTGCAACTGGAACTTGGCGACGGTACAATCTACCCACACAAGGGCAAAGTCATCTTTACGGACCGCCAGGTGGATTCGCAGACAGGCACCATCAGGCTGGTTGCCGCATTTGCAAACCCCGGCAATATCCTTCGCCCCGGCCAGTTCGGACGGGTTCACGCGGCCACGGCCGTCAACCGTTCCGCCATTCTGGTTCCGCAGCGCTGCGTTACTGAGTTACAGGGAATCTATCAGGTTGCTGTTGTGGGTGCCGGCAACAAGGTTTCCATCCGCACCGTGAAGCTGGGTGAGCGCTCGGGTTCTCAGTGGATCATCGAGTCCGGCTTGAATGCCGGGGATCGGGTGGTTTCAGAGGGCAATGCAAAGGTGCAGGATGGAATGACTGTTAATCCGACGGTTGTAACGATGCGAGCGGAAGGTAACGAATGATCTCAAAATTTTTTATTAACCACCCAATCATTGCAATTGTAATTTCCATTCTGATGGTGATTGTCGGTGCCGTTGCAATGCTCTCCTTGCCTATTGCGCAATATCCTGAAATTGTTCCCCCTGAGATTCAAACCAGGGCAACATTCCCAGGGGCCGATGCCAAGACGTTGGAAGAGTCTGTTGCCACACCGATCGAGAGTCAGATGAGCGGCGTGGACAACATGAATTACATGTACTCCACAAATGCGAACAATGGCAGCTCTGTCCTGACCACGAATTTCGATGTCAAGACGGATTCAACTACCGATCAAATTCTTACGCAACTCCGTGTTTCTCAGGCCGCAGGCCAAATGCCGGCGGAGGTCACTACGGAGGGGATCACAGTGCAGAAGGCCCTGTCTTCTCCGCTCATGATCGAAAGCGTCTACTCACCGCATGGCACGTATAATAAAAATTTTCTTACGAATTACGCCAACATCAATTTGAAAGATGAGCTGGCGCGTGTTCCCGGTGTGGGTCGTGTAGAGGTGTTTGGTGGTGAATATGCCATGCGTATCTGGGTACAGCCAGACAAGCTGGCCAAGCTGGCCGTAACGGTTCCACAAATCATCCAGGCAATTGAAGACCAGAACACGGTCAATCCTTCTGGGCAGATCGGTGGAGAACCTGTGTCGAAGGGTCAGGAGTTCACTTACACGGTCCTATCGCAAGGGAGGCTCCAATCCCCGGAAGAATTCGGCAATATCGTGATCCGTGCCAATCCAGACGGATCCATCCTTCGTATCAAGGATGTTGCGCATATTGATTTAGGTTCCCAGACCTATAACGTGGAAAGCAAATTTAACGGGAGCCCTTCAGGAACTCTTGCCATCTACCAGTTGCCGGGATCGAACGCTGTTGAGGCCGCTGCGCGGGTGAACGCGAAGATGGAAGAACTCTCCAAGCGATTCCCGACGGACGTTAGCTCCGCCGTTGCATTGGACACCACCAAAGCGGTCACCGCAGGCATACACGAGATCGTTGTTACCTTGTTCGAATCTCTGGCTCTCGTTGTTCTTGTGGTGTTTATCTTTCTACAAGGGTGGCGGCCAACCATTATTCCTCTTGCGGCAGTGCCGGTTTCGTTGATTGGCACCTTCGTTGTTTTCCCGATGCTGGGTTTTTCCATTAATACGTTGTCCCTGTTCGGCCTGATTCTCGCCATCGGTCTGGTGGTTGACGATGCCATCGTCGTTGTTGAGGCGGTGGAACATCACATAGAAGAGGGAATGTCGCCGCACGATGCAACGGTGAAAGCCATGGAAGAGGTATCCGGCCCGGTCATCGCGATCGCCCTGATCCTGGCCGCTGTATTCATTCCCACGGCCTTTATTCCAGGCATCACAGGAAGGTTATACCAGCAATTCGCGTTGACCATCGCCATTTCGGTGCTCTTTTCTGCATTCAACGCTCTTACGTTGAGCCCGGCGTTGTGCGCCCTTCTTCTCAGGCCTCGGGAAAAAGCGCGCGGACCTCTCGGCCACTTCTTTGAAGCGTTCAACAGAACCTTTACGCATACGCAAAATGGCTACGTCAAATACTCAAGCCTGATGATCCGCAAAAGCGCCTTCAGCATGCTCTTCCTCGCCCTTATGGCCGGAGGGGCAGGGCTCATCGGCAGCAGTTTGTCGACATCTTTTGTGCCGGAAGAAGACCAGGGATATGTGATGGTCCGTCTGCAACTGCCACAGGCTGCCTCTTTGCAGCGCTTATCGGCAGCATCCCATCAGGTGGAAGATATCCTTCAACATACTCCGGGTGTGCAAGCGGTCTCCACCATCAATGGTTTTGACCTGCTCAGCACGACGCAAAACACCTATACCAGCGTGTTTTTCGTGAAACTGCGCCCCTGGGATGAACGCCATGCTACAAGTGAGCAGGCGAAGGGGATTCAGGCGTACTTGAACCAAAAGCTTTCCACCGTTCAGGATGGTGTAGCTTTTGCTTTTGGACCGCCCGCAATTCCAGGCGTCGGCACCTCCGGTGGTGTAACTTTCGTTTTGGAAGACCGCTCCGGAAAGGGGGGTGACTTCCTCTCGCAGAATACAGATGCATTCATGGCGGCAGTTCGCAAGCGTCCGGAAATCGCTTCCGCCATCACAACGTCCACCCCACATGTGCCTCAACTTTACGCTGACGTCGATAAGGAAAAGGTCATACGCCAGAACGTAAAGATTAGCGATGTATACACAACGATGCAGACTTTCATGGGCGGCTACCTTGTGAATTACTTCAATCGCTTTGGCCGGCAGTGGCAGGTCTACGTAGAAGCAGAGGGAGCCTATCGTACAGATCCGAAGAATATCGGGCAGTTTTATGTGACCAATCCCAGCGGAAATATGGTGCCATTGAGTGCGGTAACGAGCATCAAACCGATTACAGGCCCGGAATTTACCATGCACTTCAATGAATATCCGTCAGCGCAAGTTACAGCAACAGCCGCTCCAGGCTATAGCTCTGGGCAGGCGATGAAAGCGCTTGAAGACGCATTTACTCAAACCATGCCCTCGGAGATGGGATACGACTACATGGGCATGAGTTATCAGGAAAAAGCAGCGACAAAGGGAGTTTCTTCTACGCAGGTCTATGCTCTCTCTCTGCTATTTGTCTTCCTCATTCTCACCGCGCTCTATGAAAGTTGGAGCTTGCCTTTCAGCGTGCTTCTGGGAACACCGGTCGCGATGCTCGGCGGCTATTTTGCTCTTTGGGCGCGCCACATGGAGAACAACGTCTACGCCCAGATCGGAATGGTGATGCTGATTGGACTGGCAGCAAAGAACGCTATTCTGATCGTGGAGTACGCCAAGATGGAACATGACCGAGGGAAGAGCGTAGTGGACGCGGCGCTGGCCGGCGCCAGGCTACGCTTGCGCCCCATCATCATGACATCCTTTGCATTCATTCTGGCCTGCATCCCACTATGGATTGCTACGGGGGCGGGTGCTCAAGGACGCCGTATGTTAGGTACAACGGTGATTGGCGGCATGTTGGCCGCGACCTGCATCGCCGTCTTCCTGATCCCCGTAACGTACACGCTCTTTGAGCGGCTGTCGGAGCACTTCGGCCATAAGCAAAAACAGATTCCGGCAGAGTCGGAACAGAAGGGAGAGACTCTGTGATGCGAATCTCTAAACTCTTACCAAGTCTTTTTCCGATGCTGGTTCTTGCCGGATGCAGGCTTGGACCGAATTATGCACGTCCTGCCATCGATGCCCCCGGAGGTTTCCGGGGGCAGGCTCCTGAACTAAGCAAGACGGAGCAAACTCCTGGATCGGACAAGACGGCGACTCCGGCCGAAAGTCTGGGAGACGAGAAATGGTGGACGGTATTCCAGGACGAGCAACTGCAGACGCTCATACGCACGGCAATTGCAAACAACTATGACGCCCGAATTGCCGCCGAGCGTGTGATCGCTGCGCAAGCGCAGCTTGGCATTACCCATGCAGACCAACTGCCGTCGATGTCAGCCTCCGGTGCTTGGACTACAGTGCGTCAGGAAAGGACCTCAGAGTCTCCAGTTTATCGTGCGGAGTCAGGACAGTTGGCTTTGAACGCATCATGGGAGCTAGATTTCTGGGGTAAATACAAAAGGGCAACAGAGGCTGCGCGCGCCAATCTGGCAGCGACCGAATGGGGGCGGAGGGCAACAATCAGTACTCTTGTCTCCAATGTGGCGAGCGCATACTTCCAGCTACGGATGTACGATCTCGAATTGGAGATCTCGGAAAGCACGTTGAAATCCAGACAGGAGTCCTTGCGGCTTACAAAGTTGCTCTCCAATGGAGGTACAGAAACATGGATGGATGTGCGGGAGGCAGAAGAGCTTGTTTATACCGCCTCGACACAGATCCCTACTTACCAAAAACAGATCGAGCAGCAGGAGAACTATATCTCCATTCTGCTGGGGAAAAATCCGGGTCCCATCGCCCGTGGAAAGAAACTGGCTGACCAAGCAATACTTCCTACGGTTCCCGCAGGGCTTCCTTCGCAACTGATCGAACGGCGCCCGGATATTCGTCAGGCGGAAGAAAAATTGATTGCGGCCAACGCGCAAATCGGTATAGCAAAAGCTGCATATTTTCCATCTATTTCCCTCACCGGTGAAGCAGGTTACCAAAGCACGGCACTCACCCACCTGTTTGGTGGTCCGGCGGGCATGTGGAGTGCAGGCCCTTCGGTTTCGCAACCGATCTTCGAGGGCGGGCGTCTACGCAACAATGTGCATTTAACAGAATCAGAGCAGCGCGAGGCTCTTCTGGTGTATCGGCAGACAACGCAAAACGCCTTTCGTGACGTCTCCGACGCACTAATCGCCTACCGGAAGTCGAGGGAGGCACGCGAGCAGCAACAGCTTCTCACGGCTGCCGCCCAGGGTGCAGCGAAGCTTTCGCACGTCCGTTATGATGGGGGGGCTGCTTCTTATCTGGAAGTTCTTACCAATGAAACCAACTACTACAACGCTGAATTGAACTTGTCTACGGCGCGGTATAGCGAAGTGCTTGCCCTGGTCCAGATATACAACGCGCTGGGAGGTGGCTGGCAATGAGATTCCTTGAGCAGATATTGACCTCTGAAAGCGTGCAGGCGCTGCTCGGTATTTGTATCAGGACTGAATCGGATTCGTGAAGGAAAGACCTAGCCGAGAAAAACGTTACAGCCGCAGCGAGTGTAGACGATAGGCTCCAAGGTTACACAGTTGCAAGACAGCCAATTCCTATTAGTTACTGCGGTTATATGTGGAGTGCGATGGAACCTGTGTTTATGCAGGTTCCGCGCGCCCAATATTTTTTTCGACTACTGCTATTTGCTGCCATCATGTGTCAGGGGTCCTTGGTGTTTTCCCCGGTGCGATTTCAGCCGATTCCCCGCCGACGTTAGACTGCTCCCGCCGTCCAGCGTTCACTAGATAGCTGTAGAGCGTCTCCCAGCTGATACCAAACTCCTTGGCCAGTTCCCTCTGGACTTCGCCGGCAACCGCACGGCGATACAGTTCGTCAACGCGGGCGGGGTCCAGCTTCGTACAGGGCAGCATGTTAGCGGCCATGAGAAAGCGTATTTTTCCGACCATCTGCCGGCAGGGTCTTAGCAGCTTGGTGTAGTGTGAGTCGAAGGTAGTCGCGGTAGTTTTCCGGGGCTGGATTCTCGTGGCGTTCTTCGATGACGGGGCGGAAGTAGGCCAGCGAGCGGATGGGAGCTAAGCGCGAGGTGCCGTCGGGGCGTATCAGGCGGCGCAGGGAGCCCAGTAGCAGGGCTGTCTCGATGAGTTCCAGAGGTGATGTAGGCTCCGTGCCAGCCACTGATCTGAGGCGCTGACGCGCATGGGCGTTTCGGGCATTTCGATGTAGAGAGTAATATCGCTGCGCTTGCCCAGATCGCGTTCATTCGCCTCACGCGTCAAGGCATAGGTCTGAGTCTCCTTGGCCAGCGCAATCAGATACAGCCGATAAGTATCTTCATTGTCTTCGGGAAGCTTATCGGTTTTTCGGCCTCCTCTTCGAGGATTCCCCACTGTCCGCTCAGGGCGCGTGCCGAGAGCGGCTCCAGCTTCCCGCCAGGAAGCAGTGCCTCAAACGGCTGATCCAGAGGAGCAATGCCCCGATCCATTTCCTCCACGATGCCATTGATTAACTGATCCCGCGTTTCGTCTTCGCTGGACTCGGCCGCGGACTTCTTTCGATCTGTACAAAGCGAAAAGATACTGGCTGCGGATGAGAAATGATTGGGGGTCATGCCCTGCGGTGGTGATCAGATTCTCGGAATCCAGTGCCACGTTGGAGGCCGCATCGATGGCCTGATAGGCTACCTCGATCTTGCCTCCGAAGGAGGTCGACTGGTTCTGCCCCGTCCCCTCGGTCCACTTGTCGATGTGAAAATTGGTAGTGGAAAAACGAAGGACTGTCTCTGGCGAGGTCTCGTTCAGAATGAAGCGCGGAGCCTTTTAACTCAATGTCACCAACTTCGTTTTCTACAAAAGACGAAGCGTCTCATCATCCCTCTGGATGGCGTCCGCCGTTGCTTCCACGCGGATGCACTTCCCGTTCAGATTCACGGTAGGCGGAAGAGGGCGATTGATGGTGACCGTCTTTTTCGAAATCAGCCCAAAGCCTTGCGCGGAAAGCGCAACGGGAAGACTCAGCAGCAAGATCAATGCAAATTTCAGTATCTGCATCTTCATGAATGGTTTGCCCTCTTTCATTTCCATTGATCCCCTCCGTTGCGACTTCCCTCGGTGCAATCACACACCTTTTCCCTTCTGCCCCCAGGGATTTTGCCAATGGCAAACAAAAGCCCCCCCTCCGAACGCAGACCGGTATTGCTTGCTCTAAAATTTTCATATTGCCTGGAAATTGACCATAGTGTAGCTCATACTGGGGAATATGGTGTATGGCAACGGAATGAAACACTCGCCGCAGATAACGCGCTTGGTTCTTTGGCTAGTTTTTAGAGAGCTTCTAAGAGATTTGTAGCAGCACCGCGCTCAGCGCCGGAAGATAGCAGGTCACGACTTCGCCGTTGATTTGAGAGGCAGCATACGACGCCCCCGGAGTAAAGCTCCCGTCCGCGTTCACGCTGGCTCCCTGGATCGTCACGCCGCTGGTCGCGGAGAGTCCCGGCGCTGCCATTTCGAGCAGCGTGGCTTGCTTCACGCTCTGTCCACAGGAGATGCTCAACTGCACATCCTGGGTGGAGTCCTTGTTGCACAGAAGGATGTTCACTCCGCCGCTGCTCGTCTGCACGCTGTATGCCGTTACATTCAGGTCGCCTGCGCTTACGGTGGTCGTCAACAGATTGCCCTGTCCGAACAGCGTAAACATCAGCAGCCCATAAAACTCGGGGCGCGCTTCCAGCACGACTCCATTATTGTCGGCAATCGGAGTGTAGCCGGTGCCATTTCCCCCGCCGTGCGTGTTCACGCCGGCTCCGCCATTCAACGCAATGGTTGCCAGGTGGTCGATGACCCATAGCGAGGAGGCATAGCTGTTGCTCACGCCGCTGGCCCCCCCGTTGTAGAAGGAGTTGGTTTCGCTCATCCGCCAGGGAATGCCGATCTTGTCCGCCGCCACTTGCAGTTGCTGGCAGACGTCCGGCAGCGCGGTGTCAACGCTGACCAGCTCTGCCGCGGTGGAGGAAGCACTTTTCCCATTGCCCCGGTAGTAGTGCTGTGTCAGCAGAGAAATCTGTTGCTTGGTGGCGTACTCACCAAAGGGCACCGTCCAGTTGGAGATGTTTCCGGAGGATGCTGGCCCGGTGACAACGACGCCGGAGGTTACTGTCTTAATCGCCGTGCGGAACTGCTCCCACAGCGTTTCAAACTCGGAGAGCGACCATCCTTCGGGATAGTAGCTTTCGCTATAGTTGTCGCATTCGTTACCGATTTCGATGCCGTACAAGTTAGAACCCAGCGCACCGACAACGTAAGCTACCTCCGCTGCCGCCAATGCCGGGGTCGTCGCTCCCGAGGCCGCTCCGCCCAGGTTGACTCCGTACAGGCACTGCCAACCCGTCGCCTGCAGAAAAGCAGCCAGTCCATTCACATCCGCAGGCGCCACCTCGCCCGAGGTTTCCCCCGACCCGTTTGCATTCCACACGGTTGTGTCCACAGTATTGCCGCCAATTCGCAAAAGACTCGTCCCCAGACGCTTGAACAGACCAATCATGTTGGCGTTTGTTCCCACAAAGAGCGGCTGCGAGGCAAACGAATTCTTTTCATAGCTCAATCCGGTAAAGGCAGCCCCAATCGACCTGCCACTGCTGCCTGAGACCGTCACGCTCCCTTGCGTCAGCGATCCACTGGGCACAGGCTGGGAGACCTGGGCGCTCGCTGCGTGGCCGATAATGTTGCTACCGCAACCGGCCAGCAAAGAGTGCGCTGCAATAGCTCCCAGACCATACAGAACGGTCCGGCGGCCAACTCTATCTCCTTTATCACGGTAAATCGACATTTTCATCCGCCCGTTCCGACTTGCATTGCTGAATAGAACCGGAATTTTTATGGATACCGATGCAGCAAAGATATGTCGTACTCGATGTAAATTAGAGGTCAAAATGACTCTCTGCGGCGATAAGTTAGAAATTTGCAACAGAGTGGATGAGAGAAACTCGGAGTAAATCATGTTTTGAAATGGCTCGGCTTCAGCCGTGCCGAAAAGATCGACTGGCGGCGGCGAGCAGGCTGGGGCTGTAAACCGACTAGACAACAGAAAAAACGAAATCGCACGAACGATAGCCGAGGAATGTTTCTGAGCAATAGGCTGGCCAATTTTATGTTCGCGGGGGTTGGACAATAATAGCCAGGTGGAGAAGCGTTTCTCGCAAGGGCTCTATCTGCTCGAATCCTTCCTCTGGTCGAAGACCATCGACATCGCCGAGCAAGCACTCGTCGGCGGCAACTGCGGCGACTTCTGCGGCAATAACACGCAGTCTGTGCAAAACGTCTACGATGGGAAGGCCGACCGCGGCATCTCCGCCTACCACCATCCGTTCATCAATAACACCACCGTGGTCTGGACGCTTCCGGTCGGCTAGGGCCAGCGCTTTTTCCGCGAGATGCACGCCGCCGAGAATACGATCTTCGGCGGATGCAGGTTTCGCCGTCGATCACCGTGAATGGCCGCAGTGCCTATACCCGGTACATCTCTTCGATCCTCGCTGATCTATCCATCCAAGCAGCGAATGGATCAACGAAGGTGGAACTCAAGCGCACCTCGCGGATGGCCCTTCGGTATTTGGGTTACTGAGGCTTGCTATGGCGACATATTAAGACTAATCAACGAGGAAGGTCGCTTGCCCAGAACCCCACACGGCCCTCAGCTTTCTTATGGATCGAGAAACACAGCCGATCAGACTGGGCGCGCACGCCCGGCATCTCGTGTAATTCACCGACCATGAACCAGCTTCGTTAATAAGGCTTCTCTCCGTACGCCTTATTCTTTGAAGGCGATCACCTATTCTGGGCGTGTACACGATTCCAATAAAAGCAACAGCCCGGACCTTTTCCCGTCGGTGCGGAGTTGCAGAGGTGTCTTCATGCCGCGTTCCTTCCACGCACTGGCCGTGCTTGCTTTGACGGTAGCTGTTTTCAGCGCAAACGCTGTCGCTCAACAACATCTTTCGCCATGGCAACCGTCACCAGGGCACCAGCAAATCCCGATCTGGCCCAGAGCCGCTCCCGATCCTGTCGTTTACGACGGTCCGGAGTACTCCGTGAAGGTTGAGGATGAGCTCGTGGCAGGTAAGCCCTGGATTTCAGATGAGCGCGTTTCTGTGCCAACGATGACCGTCTACTCTCCAAAGACTGGGAACACCGGAGCTGCTGTTGTTGTCTTTCCAGGAGGAGGATTTCAGGTCCTCGCCATGGATTTGGAGGGGACTGAAATCTGCGACTGGCTTACAGCAAGAGGTATCACGTGCGTACTCTTGAAGTATCGCGTTCCAGGTGCATCGAAACTGCCGAAGTCTGGTGCCTATCCCAAGGCACCGCAAGCGCTGGACGATGCACAAAGAACAATCAGTCTAACCCGGTTTCATGCGGCAGAGTGGCACATCGATCCGCGGAAGATTGGGGTTATCGGTTTCTCTGCGGGTGGTCACCTTGTAGCTGCTACGAGCGTTCACTTCGATAAGCGTGTTTACCGCCGCATGGACGCAGTTGACGACGTGAGCTGCCGTCCAGACTTTGCAATAGCGGTCTATCCTGGTCATCTTGCCGTTGACGAGAACAGCTTTGCTCTCCAGCAGGATGTGAAGAGCCATCTTTCGAAGCAGACGCCGCCAACCTTTCTCCTTCAGAACGAAGACGACAAGGTGGATGGTGTTGAAGAATCGCTCTCTTACTATGCCGGACTTAAGCAGGTTGGAGTTCCCGTGGAAATGCATCTATACGCACAGGGAGGCCACGCCTTTGGCTCGCGGCGCACCAATCTTCCCGTAACTGCATGGCCTGAGTTAGTGGATAAGTGGCTGGTCACTATCGGCGTTCTGCACCAGAAGTAGCACGCGACGTGATGAGCCCTGATAAGACGCCGCAACAACATGTTTCCCTTGGCTGGCATTCCGCTGGCATCTAGTCAAAATGGAGTGACCGGCACCAATGGGCTGACCGTGGGTTAAGCTGTGAATCAAGACAGAAGCACAGTTCAGAGCCACACGCGGAGTAGAACCGGTCACTCCATTTTGACTAGAACCGTTCTCCCAGAGGCGTCTCTGCCTTCCATGAAGGACAGAGACGCCCTTTTTGCTACTTCGGAAATACTACTGCTTCATTGCCTGCTCAACGGCTACCGCGACAGCAACCGATGCGCCAACCATTGGGTTATTGCCCATACCGATCAAGCCCATCATCTCCACATGCGCGGGGACGGAAGACGATCCGGCAAACTGGGCATCCGAGTGCATCCGGCCCATGGTGTCGGTCATGCCGTAAGAAGCAGGACCCGCTCCCATGTTGTCGGGATGAAGTGTTCTGCCCGTGCCGCCGCCGGAAGCAACGGAGAAGAACTTCTTCCCTGCAAGCAGTCTTTCCTTCTTGTAGATGCCCATCACCGGATGCTGGAACCGGGTCGGGTTGGTGGAGTTGCCGGTAATGGCCACATCGACCTGCTCCAGGTGCATGATCGCAACACCTTCGCGCACATCGTCGGCGCCATAGCAGCGAACCGCGGCGCGCTCGCCCTTGGAATATGCCTTTTCGCGAACGATCTTCAGCGTGCCTGTCTTATAGTCGAACTCGGTCCGGACATAGGTGAATCCGTTGACACGCGAGATGATCATCGCCGCGTCCTTGCCAAGGCCGTTCAGAATCACGCGCAACGGAGTCTTGCGTGCGTTGTTCGCCGAACGGGCCAGGCCGATGGCGCCTTCCGCGGCGGCAAACGATTCGTGTCCCGCGCAAAAGGCGAAGCAACCGGTCTCTTCGCGCAGCAGCATGGCGGCCAGGTTGCCATGGCCGATACCCACCTTGCGGTCATCGGCAACGGAACCCGGAATGCAGAAGGCCTGCAGACCGGTGCCCAGCGTTTCGGCAATTTCCGCCGCAACGGTTTGTTCCTTCGTGATGGCGACAGCCGCGCCAATCAAATAGGCCCAACCCGCATTCTCAAAAGAAATGTTCTGGATGGACTTCACAATCTTGCGAACATCCACATTCTTGTCCAAGCAGATCTTCTCCGCTTTTTCAAGCGACTCAATGCCGGAGGCGGCAAGGAAGGGAGTGATCTGCGCGATGCGTCTTTCGTATCCTTCAAACAAAGCCATAATCTTCTCCTTACTCCTTGCGCGGGTTAATGGTTTTGACGGCGTCGGCAAAACGGCCATACGTGCCGGTTGCCTTGTTCAGCGCGGTCTGTGCATCCACACCCTTGGCAATGGAGTCCATCATGACGCCGAGACGAACGAACTTGTAGCCGATGATTTCGCTGTCTTCATCGAGAGCGAGTTCGGTGACGTAGCCTTCCGCCAATTGCAGATAGCGTGCACCCTTTTCGCTGGTGCCGTACATGGTGGCGGTCACGCTGGTCAGGCCCTTGCCCAGATCTTCCAGACCGGCGCCGATCGGCAACCCATTCTCTGAAAATGCGGTCTGGGTGCGACCGTAGACGATTTGCAAAAACAGTTCGCGCATCGCCACGTTGATGGCATCGCAAACCAGATCGGTATTCAATGCTTCAAGAATGGTCTTGCCGGGCAGGATTTCAGAAGCCATCGCTGCAGAATGCGTCATTCCGGAGCAGCCAATTGTCTCAATCAGCGCTTCCTCGATGATGCCGTTCTTGACATTCAACGTCAGCTTGCAGGCCCCTTGTTGGGGGGCACACCAACCCACGCCATGGGTCAAGCCAGAAACGTCGGTAACTTCCTTGACCTTGGTCCAACGGCCTTCTTGTGGAATAGGTGCCGGGCCGTGATTCGGCCCCTTGGCAACTACGCACATCTGTTCAATCTCATGCGTATGCATCTGGAGTTGCGCTCCTTTGTTTGGTCGGATTCATAGTTAGCGTTTCATCGAGTTTCATGGTGCATCTTGGCATCAGAACTTTCCTGACATAGTTTTTTGGGACGAGGCCATATAAATGGTTCCCTCTACCAAAATCCGCTTTGAAACTCGTCGCGGACTCTCTGCTGCCATGGCACACCTTGAAGCAAGATGAATTCGATAAACCGCTTTGATTGTAAAGTGACCGCACTCGGTGGGATGTGACCTGCATCGCAGCAGAGAGGTCAGTCGATTTGTAAAGACAGAAGATACGTAGGCTGGAGAACCAGGCGGGATGTTATAATATTTTGGGTTTGTATCAAAAAGTTCTTTTTGCCTCAGTCCGCAGTGGCAATTGACGATTGGGGCATACTTCCGTATTGGACTAGAAATCAGATTGCTCCGCAGAAATAAAGCGATGCTCTTTGGTGACCATGGTAGATGCGCTCCGAGTCTTTCATTTAAACAAAATGATAATTTATAATATTGTTTCTGTTTCGGACGCAGCGGTAACAACATAGATATAGCCGAGTCAGTGCTCAGCGTGTGACCCCACCCGGGCTACGGCTTCCAAGTCGACGCCTTCACTGGCGGAGCAGGCGGAATTGCCTGCTCTGCCAGCTGAAGTAGCTATTTCTTGGCGTGAACGTGCCTGGTATGCGCGTGCTTCTTGGACGCCGTGGTCTTCTCGTCCAGAAGAGTGATTGAATCCTCTGCATTGAATGGATACAGCTTCACAGACTGCTGTCCCGTTGTGGTTAGCGTAATATCCACGCGGCGATTCTGGGCTAGAACGATCGTCGAAAGATTATGCAGAATCCTTTGGCGCTCACTGTCGGTCAGATCAGGATTACTCTGAATGAGATCCTTGACCTGGTCTTGACTAAGCTCCTGTTCTTTGCCGACTGCTCGCGTTTGGATCTGGTCTTCAGCAATGCCCTGTTCCGTCAGGAATTGCTTCGCTCGATTGACGCGACGTTCCGTGAGAGCCTGATTGTACTCTTGCGTTCCACGCACATCCGCATGGCCGGTAAGAATAAGGTGGGCTTCCGGTTTGATGGCCAGATAGACCTTGAAATCCGTTGCAAGAGTTTTCAGAATCAGTTGCTGACTCTCGACCAGGCCGCCCTCAGGGTGCACTGCTCTCGGCTGAGCGGTGGGGAAGAACACGCTGTGCAATGCCAGCCGGGCTTCGAGTCTTACTTGCTCGGGCGAGCTCTCAGACGCGGAAGCAACTGTGACGGTGGCGATAGCCGCTGCGGAGTTACCCTTGTCGTCGGTCACATTGCAAGTAATCCCCACAGGACCTGCCGAAGCGCCTGCTGAAGAAAATGCTGCGGTAGCTCCGTTGCCGCTAATGGAGCCAGACTGGGCTGAGTAGCTATAGGTTAGCGGCCGGTTCTGCGGGCTTACGCCACTGGCTGTCACCGTGCTGCTCTCATTTGCCTGGATGGTGTTGGGATTAACCGAGCAACTAATCGTTGGTGGCTCAAATGCCTTGACGGTGAAGCTGGCTGTGCAATTCGCAACTTCGCCAGGCTTGAGGCCGATTTTATCGCCCTTACCTTCACTTACCTTGCCACTTACCGTGTGGATGCCGGGCGCAAGCGTTGCCGTTTCCACTGTTGCCGTTGTTCCGTCACCCGTCACACCCTCTCCCGACCAGGAGTAAACCACTCGCTGCTTCGGGTTCAGGTTTTGGGCGGTTGCAGTCACTGTGATCGGATCACCGGGAAAGATCGACTCAGGATTGACGGCACAGGACAGGGCCACCGGCACAGGTGGTACAAAGGAACCGATGCGAAACACAGCACCAGCGCTCAAGCGAAGCATATTGTAATCGCCATAGTCCTGGTGGTTGAACTGGTAATCTGCCTGAAACAGGCGAACTGCCAAATGGTGATTAAACAATGGGGTATTGTAGTCCAACCCGCCACCACCCGTAGCCACCACGCCCCACTGATTCTGACGATAATAACTGCCCGCACTCTCGCCACCAGCCAGGACATGGACAAATGGCGTGAACTTGGCGGTCGGATACCGCAGGACCAAGCCACCCGACCCTCCGGCGAAATCAGAGTTCGGGTGATCTTCGTTATAGTCGTTGTGAAAGTCTCCCTCGAACTGCAAGCCCGCGTACTTATTGAAGTAGCGCGACACACTGCCAATGGCGCCGTAGGTGATAGCCCTACCGCCAAAGTTATCAAACCCGTCAGACGCGACATGAGGAGACAGATAGCTGAAACCGGCAAAGATGTCCCACTTGGAAGCGGCATTGTTAGACGCTGTTTTGCTCGCGTACGTTTTCACATCCGGCTTGGCCGCATCCTGGGCTGCCAGGGCAAAGGGAGCCATCCCAATAAGTGCTAAGGCAAGGATGTGGCTCACTGATTTCGAATAACTGGAACGCATACGTTTATCCTCCGTACGTAATGAATCTCAATGACAAAACATAGAGCTGCTTGCGGGCATTGACCCAATTCGGACTGCCTTGACTCTTCAGCAATTGAAGAATCGTAAGACGTCTCGCCACGCTAGTTAACATACTCATCCTGCGTTTCGTGAATAGAGAGACAAGTTCAATTCCTTCTCTCCAAAACCACCTTGACCAATTGCAGGTGGTAATACAAATAGTTACTTCACAACTCCCAACTCAGCACTCCATCCAGATGACCTGCTCACGCAGAGTGCAAAGCATCACGTGACGAGTGGCTGCGCGGAATCTTTTCGCGTGGAAGAGTAATAACCTATTGCAAGATACGACTCGTCCGCCCCTATGATCTGGTCAATTGTGGACATTGATCTATCCGATATCGAAGAGGAATTAATAGCCGCAAGCTAACAAATGCACGATCCGGCGCATCACTTCCAACGACAAAACCGTTGGTGTTCTTCTGCCTTCATGGCTGGTCTTCTATGAATTTCTAACTTGGTCGGCACGTGAATAGACGGGGATGAGCCAAATGGAACAGGAGGAGAGCCATGGCTGGTTCGCTAATTGAGTCGACGGAATTCCAGATTCTCGTATCCAGAGGTTGAAATGCACTCGCCCTGTCTAAATCGGTTCATTAAACCTGGATCATTACCGGACGGTTTGCATCGAACAGGCAAGGAGTACACCATGCCACAGAGTTCACACAGTCAGGCCGCAGAACTTCACAATCTGGCAGCCCATGCCCACGATGCCGCTGCAGTTGCCCATGGCAAGGCAGATCATCGAACCGCTCACGAACTCAGCAATCAGGCTCACGAACTCTCTCGGGAAGCCCTGAAGCACTCCGCGCAACTCGATACGGAGGCGGCCGAGTCTACCAAAGCGGAAACAGGGACAAGCAAGAAAGTGGAAGCTGTGCATGTGATCCGCCCGGGGCTTCCCCTTTAGAGCCTGTTCCTCCTCTTCTGAGGAATAGCCCCAGGAAGGCGAGGTGGACGAACGGCAAGCAGGACAACCAACGAGTGCAGTTCGTTGCGCTTGGCCACCTGCACCGTCTCGTCCAGCCGCTCTTTCACGCTATCTGCAAAAGGCTGTCCGGTGTAGCCGCCGTCAATCAACACGCTTTCTACGGCCAGCAGATTAAGTTCGTGCGCGCCAACGATCAAGAAGTTTGCAGATCGTGAACAGGGTCCTTAAAATTGCGGCTCTACCTTCCACCCATTTGCAACTCGCGGAAATCCCCCGTACAATAGTTGAGGAAGATTGCAGGAAAGGTCTGTCTTTAGCGATGCCCAAGGAAAAGATTCATCCCAACTACGAAGCCGTCCGCGTGATTTGCGCCTGCGGCAACAACTTTGAGACCCGGTCCACCCACAAAGGCGACATCCGCGTCGAAATCTGCTCGAACTGCCACCCGTTCTTTACTGGGAAGCAGCGCTTGGTGGATACTGCTGGTCGCGTTGAACGCTTCCGCCGCAAGTACGCCAAGTCTGACGCCGCGGTTGCGGCTGCCACCACCACCAAATAAGCGGCCCGTGGCACCCCGGACCAAGCGATTGGGCCTCCGCTTTGCGGAGGCCTTTTCAATTTCTGTTGTGCGAAGAACTTCCTAGGAAGTTCGCGAGTCACCCGGAACGCATCGAAGATCCACCAGAAAAGCCTGCCGCGCGCCAGTGCCCGCCGCGCAGGCGCAAACCAACTGACAGCGCTTCGCTGTCAACTGCGAGCTGTTTTTCATGGGCGTCAAAGGCATTACCGTTCAGAAGCACTGGGACAACCCCGTCGAGCACGCGATGCCCGCCGGGGTTCGCGTTCCCGCGGAGCTGCGCATCGGTCCGGTCCGGATCGCGCCGGCCACCGTGCTGGCCCCTATGGCTGGTGTCACCGACACCGTTTTCCGGCGTTTCATTCGCCACGCCAGCCAGTTCAGTGGACAGTCCACAGTAAACAGTGAACAGCACGGAGCGAACGAAGCGCCGTCGGCCATCGATGCCGCCATCACCAACGCCGAGTCCGGCTGCGGTCTGCTGATGACCGAATTCACCTCGGCCGACGGTCTCTCGCGCATGCGCGAGGTCAAGCGCCAGCGCTACCTGACCTTCTACGAAGACGAGCACCCCATCGGCGCGCAGCTCTTCGGCTCGAACCCCGAGACCCTCGCCGACGCGGCCCGCATTATTCAGGAAACTGGCTTCGATCTGGTCGATCTGAATCTCGGCTGCCCAGCCAAGCGCGTCGTCGGCTCCAATGGCGGCTCGGGCCTGCTGCGCGATCTGCCCCGCATCAACGAAATCTTCCGCGCCGTCCGCAAAGCCGTCACCATTCCTTTCACCGTCAAGATCCGCATGGGCTGGAGCGAGCGCGACATCGTCTGCCTCGAACTGGGTCGCATGGCCGAAGGCGAGGGCCTGGAGGCCATCGCCTTGCACGCCCGCACCCGCGAGCAGGGCTACTCCGGCCAGGCGCAGTGGGAGTGGATCGCCCGCCTCAAGCAGGCCGTCAGCATTCCCGTCATTGGCAACGGCGACATCCGCACCCCCGAGGATGCCGTGGCCATGGTGGCCGAAACCGGCTGCGACGGCGTGATGATCGGCCGCGCCGCGCCAGCCAATCCTTGGGTCTTCCGGCAGATCGCCCAATACACCGCCAAGGGCTGCTATGACGAGCCGACCCGCGCCGACCGCTATCACATGATCCGCGCCTACTTTCGGATGCTACTGGATGAAACAGAGGCCACAAAAGATCTGCCGCGTGCCGCGCGTCTAGGCGACCCGACCGGCAAGATGAAACAGTTTGCCACCTGGTTCACGCACGGCATCCCCGGCGGAGCACGTCTGCGCGCGGCCATCTATCACGCTCGCACCGGTCAGGCCGTGCTCGACGAGGTGGAACGCTTCTTCCTTGCCCCGCCCGCACCCGACGACACACTGGAAACGACTTTTTCTGTCTCATCCTGCGACAGTTCTGCTATTTACAATTAAAAAGCTCCAAATATCCGGCGAATTCCCTTTTTTCCTCAGCTCCTTCGCCGGATAATAAAAAAACTAATATTTAACTTATTCCAGAAGGTTCGCATTGACGAGGGCCCGTCGCATTTACAAGAGTCTTTCGCGTACCCCTATCCAGTACGCCGCAGCTTTATGTCTGCTGCCGCTGTTGATCGCGCATCTCGGGGCCCAACACTATAGCTTCGACCAAGTCAACTCCGGGCTCAGCAACCCCAACGTCAATTGTGCTGCCCAGGATAGCTCCGGCTACCTTTGGGTCGGAACCGAAAGTGGTCTTTACCGCTTCGACGGCGTACGCTTCACCCGTTTTGCCATTGCGCAGAGGCCCGGCTCCCGCACCATTCAGGCCTTGCTGGCCGGCGCGGACGGCACTCTTCTGGTGGGCACCACGCAGGGGATTTTCTTCCGCGATGCAGGCGGCAGCTTTCGCGAGATTCCCCCGCCGGTCCAGGTGCCCGCCTTCTCGCTGAACACCGGCGATACGCTCAGCTTCGCCGGTCCGGGCCGCGCCGTCATGGTCGACCATCAGCGGGCCTACCTGCTTCAGCAGAATGCCGTCGGCCTCTGGCGCGCCGCACCGCTCGCGCTGCCGGGCCAACAGATCGGCGGCATTGTCGCCGACCACGCCGGCACGTTCTGGTACGGCTGCGACGACGACCTCTGCCGCTTCGACCACGGCCGCACCACCCGCATGGGCGCAACACTGCACCTGCCCGCAGCGCACTGGCAGCACCTGCTCTTTGACCGCAACAACCA
>Ga0224528_1000693_pt1 | contig 25019 bp, 20 predicted proteins | sample CBST25metaG_2_FD_179888 | JGI IMG/M metagenome (GOLD analysis project Ga0224528, IMG submission 179888) | Peat soil microbial communities from Stordalen Mire, Sweden - C.B.S.T25 | ecosystem: Environmental > Terrestrial > Soil > Wetlands > Peat | place: Sweden: Norrbotten County, Stordalen Mire...
TCTTGGTGGTGTTGAAGGCGCGCGTGACGGCACCCGGCCAGTCGTTGTGATACTTCAGCACCCAGCTCAGCAGCACCGAGTAGATCTTGTGCGGATCGACGAACTCGCCGTGCTCATCGACCGCGCCGATGCGGTCCGCGTCGCCGTCCGTGCACAGGCCCGCGTCGCAGTGGTTCGCGACCACCGCCTCACCGAGCGCGCGAATGTGCGGCTCAATCGGCTCGGGATGAATGCCGCCGAAGGTCGGGTCGGGATTGGTGCGGATGGCGACGTGCTTCACGCCGAGCCGCTCGAAGATCGCGGGGATGAGCGTGCCGCCCGCGCCATACATCGCGTCGGTGGCAAACTTCAGGCCGCTCTTGGCGATGGCGTCCAGATTGACAAAATTCTCGATGGACTTCAGATACTCGGGCAGAAAATCGACGACCGTGATCGAGGCGGGCTTGGCCGCAACCGGAATTGGCTTGTCGAGAAAGGTCTCGATCTCGGCGATCATTGAGGGCTTGCCCGAGCCGCCATACCAGCCCTTGTACTTGACGCCGTTCCACTCGGCCGGATTGTGCGAACTGGTGATCATGATGCCGCCTGCCGCGCCGTGCTCGCGTACGGCATAGCTCAACGCCGGAGTCGGCGTCACGGCGTTGGCCAACTCGACGGGAATGCCCGCCGCAGCCACCACCTCGGCACAGGTCTCCGCAAAGGCCTTCGAGCCGAAGCGCGTATCGTAGCCAATACAGAGGCCCTTGGCCGGATCTTCCTTGGCGAGGACATAGGCGGCAATCGCCCCAGCGGCGATGCGCACATTCGCGAAGGTGAAATTGTCGGCGATAATCCCGCGCCAACCGTCGGTTCCGAACTTAATTTGGGGATGGGACATGGATGATTTCACTCTCTAAGGGTCAAAAAATTATCTTACGCCGCGATCGACGGGAACAGGCTATCAGAAAAGTACAAAAATAGGACAAAGGCTCTCCCAATATCAGGTGCGCCACCCCGACCGAGCCTGCGCATTAGAGCATCTCTCCTGATGCTGTAAAGTGGCGAGAGTCTTGCTAAGTTGCCGCTCCCTGCTGGTCGCGTCAACGAAGCAGCATCGACTCGCTCTATACCTTCAGGAGAGATGCTCTAGAGCATTTTTCCAATACACGTGCAGTGTTGAGTGGCGTGCAAGGTGGCTTTTTCTTAAGGAAAAAGCCACTCGGCATCCTGCTTTCGCTCTACACCAATTGGAAAAATGCTCTAGCAAAAAATCATTGAGCGCCTTTGAGTCGGGCTCTACCGGCAGCGCCGTGCCCAGTTCAACCTCAACGATGCGCGGCCAGCGCTTGGGCGTGCGCACGATGCGGCGAATGCTGGCCACACCGGCCTCTTTGAAGAGGCGCGCGATCACGCCGTTGGCTGCCACCATGAACTCTTCGATCAACGTGTGGCACGGTTCTTCTCAAGCCGCAGAATCTGGATCGCCTCCTCGGCATCCTGCGCGGGCGCAAAAAACGCGCCCCGCACCAGTGATCCGGTGCGGGGCACTGTCTTTCTTGCGGCCTGTTTTAGTGTGCGATGCCGAGGTCGGAGAGCACCTTCGGCTTCGACTCCTCGACGGCCAGCAGGTTGTGGCAATTCGCGCAGTCCTGCGTAATCGTCTTGCCGCCCTTCGAGGTGTGGTCGCCGTCGTGGCAACGGAAGCAACCCGGGTAAGCTGTGTGCCCCAGGTTGTTCGGGTGCGTACCCCAGGTTACCTTCATCTCCGGGAAGACGTTGCGCGCGTAGATCGCGTAGATCTGATCGGCGGCCTGCTTGACCAGCCAGCCCTTCGACTGCAGCACATCCGGATGCTGCGAGCGATAGAACGCGTTGAGTTGCTGCGCGATCTTCGCCTTCGCCTCGGCCTGGCTCGCGTAGTTGGTCTTGAGCAACTCCAGACCTTCCTTGTGAATCCATGGCAGCGAGGTGCTGATCGCACCATCCGTCAGCGCCTGGTTGATCCCCTCCTCCGGCGTCTGGAAGGTGTGCGTGGCGCGGTTATGGCAATCGATGCAGTCCATCGTCCGGTGCTCGCCCTTCGGGGTAGCGCCGTTCAGCGCCGAGGCCGCGAAGACCGTCTCCGAGCCATCGCCGTTGCGCCGCGAAACCCAGGGAATCGTCTGCCGGTCACTTGACGAAGCGATGTACTCCATGTGGTTCAGATGCACGCCGTGAATGCCGCTCAGGTGCGCGAGCGAATCCCGGCCGCCGATGTGCAGCAGCACCACGGTCTGCGCCGCGGTATTGCTCTCGTCATCGGCATAGCTGGTCTTGACCAACAGCTTGTCGCCCACGAACTTGGCCGGTGTGTGGCAGGACTCGCAAACCTCGCGCGCCGGCCGCAGGCTGGTCACCGGCGAGGGAATCGGCGTCGGATAATCGGGGATCAACTTCGGTGCCAGCGAGGCAAACGGGTGCAGCGTGACCTCGATCAGCTGCTTGGTGCCGTTCATCTTGGCGCGAACATAGGAATCGATGCCCGAACCGACGTGACATTCCGTGCAGGGCACATGCGAGTGCGCCGAAACCTGGTAAGCGGCATACTCCGGGTGCATCACATGGCAGGCCTGACCGCAGAACTGCGGTGAATCCATATACGCCACGCCCCGATAGCTGGCCAGCAGAACAATCAACATGTTCACGATCGTCGCCACCAGCACAATATCGAGCCCATGACGGAAGACGTGATCGTTCAGATCAATCGTGGGAAATACGGCCGGAATCTGCCCAGCCTTCTGCAACTTTCTGCGGCGCAGAAAAACGCCGACAGGAATCAGCAGCAACCCCAAGATAAAAAATGCGGGCAGAATCAAAAAGAAGATGATGCCCAGATAAGGATTCCCATTCCCGTGACCGAAAAGATCGATCACCCAGGAACCGACCATTGTCAGCACCGAGGCTGTGGTGATCGCACCTCCGGCTAAACTGATCGGATTATTTCCGAAAAACAGAGCCGGACGAATCCAGTTGTCGCGAAACTTATGAAATACCGACACGCGCCCTCCCTCGTGCCCCCTGTGTGTTTGAATCTGCCCGGCCCGAGAAAAATCGTCGGACCGGGCGGGTCACAGCGCAGAGCGCGCTTACTTCAAGCCGTGGAAGTAAACTGCAACGGACTTGGCCTGCGCGTCGCTCAGACCGGCCACCGGCTTCATCTTGGCCTTGCCGCCCTTGACCACCGCCTCGATCTGCGTCGGCGTAAGCTTCTTGATCTCCGGATCGCTGACCGGCTTGATGCCCATCATCTTCGCCATACCCGGGTTCGGGGTGCCATTGGCACCGTGGCAGCTCTGGCACTTGGTCTTGTAGACCGAGGCACCCTCCGACTGGGCAAAGCTCATGCTGCTGGTCAATGCCAACGCACCAGCAAGAACGAGAGAGGTACACATGATTTTTTTCACTACAGAACTCCTTCCATGACTTGCCGGCCTTTTCGCGATTTCCGCGCGTATCGAACATGCCATGGGGAACATGGCGTTTGAATCACGAAACTGCCGGGATGTTTGCCGTTGAGTGCGATCACGCGCGCGGTCGCATACAAAACTGTGCAGGGCGTACCCAACATCTTATCGGGCTATCGGGCAAATGAATGGAAATAGGCCACGGCCGATTTGATCTCGGCATCGCTCAGTTTGCCCTTGTAACCGGGCATCTTGCCGACGCCGTTCTTGGTCAGCTCGATCATCTGCGCTTCGGACTTTCCTTTCACGGAAGGGTCCGTCGCCGGTTTGACATTCAGGGCTTTGGCCATCGCTGCGCTGGGAATGCCCGCCACCCCATGGCAGCTCTGGCACTTGGTCTTGTAGACAGCCTCGCCGCTCGATTGCGCCACCGCGACAAGGCTAAGAACCAGTACCACCATCGCCAGTGCGCTTGCAAAATACGCCGATTTTCTCATCCAAGCCCCCCGCCAGAGAACTCCTCCACTGAGAATAGCCCCCCAGCCAAAATGGAGATGGACCCGCACGCGGGCCCACCCCTTCACCGTCTTCTGTTTGCCGCGCCCTTTCGCTTAGAACTCGTAATGCACACCCAGCGAAATGTTGTTGGCGTGGAAGTTACGCGGCGCCGTCATGCCCGCCGGCGAGGAATTCATACCGGTTTGAACCGACATCGAAGCGCAAGGCGAGATCGCCGACGAGCTGATCGATGCGCTGGTCGCCGTCGTCGTGCAATACTGCGCGCCCGAAGCTCCACCCTCGCCGTAGCCGAAGTAGTTGTACTCCGCCTTCCAGACCAGTCCCGGATGCAGCGTCCAGGCCACGTTGGCATACGGCGTCTGATAGGCCGACTGCAATGAGCCGTTGACCGCACGGGCATCGGTGAAGAACTGGCTGCCGTTGACCGCGCTGATCCGGTAGCCCAGGCCATAGCGAACCTTGTCGGACGGGTTGATGGTCACACCCACCGAACCGGTCTGGGTTGGCGCATCCGAAAACGAGCGAGCCTTCCACTGCGTTCCGGACACGCACAGATTCGGCGCACCGCTGGCGGTCAGCGTCGCTGTTCCAGCCAGACCTGTCGCCGCACCGTTGGTAAAGCAGATGTTGGTGGCCGTATAGACGTCCGTGTAGGCATAGTCGAAGTTGACCGAGTAGTGTTCGCTCGGCGTCAACACGCCGGACAAACTGGCCGAACGGCTATGGTCGACGTGGTTCAGCGGACCGTCGTTGCTGGTCACATAAGCCGCGTTGTTGTTGGTGTTGTTGTGCCGCTCCAGGTCGTTGAAGGCTGCCGAGAACGCGGCCCAGCTCTTCGGCCTGAACTTGGTGTGTACCCGGTAATGCCTCGTCTGACGGGCCGTCATCGTGGTAAAGGCGTTGTCGGCATTGAAGACTTCGACCGAGCCGTTGATGTCCCAGTTGCTCACCGGACGGTAGGCAGCGTTGAAGATGCCACCGTTCTCGCTGATGGCTACCGTGCCGCCGACCGGGTCAGAGAGCGTGGCCGGGATCGGCCCCTTGTGGTTGGCGCCCTGACCGATGTTACGGTTGCTGTAGCGATAGGTCAACGCGAAGTTCGCCTTGGGCGTGGCCTCCCAGCTTCCCGTCACACTGTTGGTGATCTGCTCGTTGCCGAAGTAGTTGAAGGCCAGCGCGCCGCTGTTTCCATGCGGCAGTGAGCCCGTTCCAGAGGTGAGCGTACCTGTGTAGTTGACGGTTTCGTTGCCCGTTGTCTTGGCCGTCGAGAGCGTGGTGGGCAACGGAATGTACGCGGAACCCGGCTGGTTGTTGCTCACGAAGTCGATCTGATCCGACAGACTGAAGGTTTTGCTAACCTGCCAGGTCACGCCATAATCGGCAGCAAACACCTCTCGCTTCGCCTTGGCGTAACCGCCGGTGTTGCTGATATTGCGAACCACGCCACTCAGTCCCCAGGCATTCTCGATGTAGTGGGGCATGTTCATCGTGGCCCAGGAATAGCTGACCTGACCGTTCATTACGAGGTTCTTCAGGCTTGAGCTCTGGAAGCGCACCGTCTCGGTCGGCATCGTGACGCGCGTCGGCTGCGAGCGCAGATAGCTGGTCAAAACCGCGCAGGCCGGATCGATGATTGGTTTGCCGCCGTTCTGCGACGGATACAGAATGGTGGTCGCATTGAGCATGCTGTTGGTATTGCAGTTGCTGATGGGATAAACCGCGCTGGTCGCGTCATAGTTGCCCAGATAGGCCGGCGTTCCATCCGCCTCCTGCGCCAGGAAGCCATTCGGATCGAGCGTGAAGTAGGAGTCGGATTTGTAGCGGTGAACGCGCTGCTCGTAGGTCACCCTGGTGCCCTCGACCGGCGTCCAGTCAATGGCGCCCATGTACTCGTCGGTCGAGTTGCGCTGGTACTCCTGCAGCAAAGCCTTCGTAAGCAGAACAGTGTAGGCCGGACTCAGCGACGGGCCCTCCATGACGTTCTGCGAATAGCCGAAGCGGAAGCTGACCCGCGACTGCGGCAACAGAGTCAAACCGGTATCGGTCATGCGGCGAACCGTGTTGAACATCGTTGTGGAGTGCTGCACCTGCGGCCAGGCAAGCGTTCCGGTCGGCGAGGCTGACGGGCCGATGGGAATCGACAGCCCACTCGGAATGCCCGGATTGCCCAGCAGATCATAGTCGGAGTAGGAACGATCGCGGCGGAAGGTGCCACTGAACTCGTAGATCCTGGACTTGTTCACATCCAGCTTGGCATAGTTGTACGGATCGCCACCGAAGCCGGTGCCAAAGGCGTGCACATGGTCGGCCAGCGAATGCCTGTTGGTGGGCAGGGCATGCATGTCAAGGGTTTCGCCCTGCCCGCGCAGACCCGACTGCATGTTGACCAAGGTGTCATACATGGCACCCGAGCCGACCTTGCTGGCCGCCCGTCCTCCCATGTCAACCGAGTGCTTAGCCGTGTAGCCGTCGGGAATGGTGATTTTTGTGATATTCGCCGCCGGCTCCTGCGCCAGGGCAATGCACGCCGTCATCAGCATTGCTGTGACCGCGGCGCCGGCCACGTGCCGGAACCGGTTGGGCTGTGCATAGAGTAGCCGTTTGAAACAGCCAGTGTTCATAAGAAGCCTCACTTGAGAAACCTCGCTTGTCGTGTCGGAAGCTGTGCCTATCCTCCGCCGCCTCCGGCGTCCCGCCGTTCAAGGCGGGACGCTTCCGGAAAAAGCTAGCGGGTAAACGCCGGACTCACGTTCGAGCCGTGAATCATGGTGTGGCAGTCAATGCAGGGCGTTGCGGAAGACGATCCCGCATCAATACCGTGCACCTTGTCCGCGGCCACCGTGCTATGGCACTGGTTGCAGAGCGCATTGATGTTCGGCACGTTCAGCAGCCGCGCATTCTGCGATCCATGTGGCGTGTGGCAGGCCAGGCAGCCTTCACCCTTGACCACGGCATGCTCGTAGACAAACGGCCCGCGCGTATCCGTGTGGCACTTGACGCAAACCGCGTTCTGGTCGGCAGTCGACTTCAGGTTGCTGGCGTTGAAGCTGCCGTGCGCATCGTGGCAGTCGCTGCACTGCATGAGCCCCTCGTTCACCTTGTGGTGGAAGGGCATGCTGAAGGCAGGCTTGACGTCGGTATGGCACTGGTAGCAAAGCTGGGGCTGCGAGGCCTTCAGCAAGTGCTCGGTGTCCTTGCCGCTGGCATGTACGCTGTGGCAACCGATGCAACTGACGCCCGCCTTGGCATGCGGGGAGCGATCGAAGTTCGGATGCGCACCAGCATGGCAACCCAAGCACTTGGCGTCGACATCCTTCGCCGAGGCCTTGGCCGGGTTGAAGATCTTGGTGGCATCGCCGCCACCGGCCACGTGATCGCCACCCGGACCGTGGCAACTCTCGCAGGTGATGGACTTGCCCTCATGCTGCTTGAGGATCTTGGTGTGCGGGTTGGAGGCGAAGCCCTTGCCCACTTCCTCGTGACAGCCGACGCAGGTCTCCGCGCCGACATACTCGGCCGGCGCGGCCTTCTTGTCCGCGTCGCCCGCCGGGGCGCTCTTCTGCGCCGGAGCCGCCATCGACAAAACACCGCACAGCGCTGCTCCACACAAAAGCAGTAAAACGGTTCGCAGTCCCGAACCTCTTGCCGGAACCGCACGAATACATTGCGCTACAGGCCTAACATTCTCCATGGAAAATACCGCCTTGGATGACCTCATTGCGCCTCCTTCCGCCGAAAAACCTTGAACCTGCGTTCTTTTCCTGCCCAGAAAAACAACTCGACATCGGCAATCTGAAACTGGAAACATCAGAACGACTTGCGTGGTTCTCCGCATTCGGTGCGAGGCGTCACACTTCCCACGAAGAGTACGTTCTCCTTGCGCTTACAATCTGTGACACTTATCACGTAGTGTGAGTTGAGCAAAATAATTTCCGATTGATTTTCCCGGAAGGATACGCGCTCCCAGACAGGATTTTCGCATAAAACAGCCCGGCCGGCACGCTCGCTCCACCCATCGGGGTCTCCGCTCTTTCCGCCTATCCCCTCCATCCAAAACAATAAAAAACAGATAAAGAACATATAAAAAAACATCTCCCCGAAAAGGAAAACGTCGCATTTCTCCTCTTTCCCTCTCCTTTGGGCGTGCGCCCGATCACATCTCCGCGCTGCGTGGTTCCGGCACACTTTAAAGTAAGGAATAAGATTCTATCTGGGTTTTTCACGGTTCGCTTTCTGTTGCCACCGCTATGGCGTATAAGACGGGCGATCTTTGAAAACCCGGCGGCATACCGAGGTACGCAGGCAAGCGATGGCGGAAGTTCAAAGAGTAACGGAAGCGCGTTTGCGGCAAAAACAGGCGATGCGGCAGGTCCCCATGGGCTGCGCAGCCTGCACCAATCGCCGCCCGGGTTGGTTCTGCTCACTCGGCAGCGCGGTTTTGGCCGATCTTGAGCTGGCGACCAGTACCATCTCGCTTCCGACCCAGGCTTCCCTCTTCACGCAAGGTGAGGATGCACGCTGCCTTTATATGATCTGCAGTGGATATCTGAAGCTGACCGCCGGCCACAGCAACAACCGGCAAATGATCGTGCGTGTCGCCGGACCGGGCTCCATGCTCGGCCTCTATGCTGTTCTTTCCCATGGACTTTACGAGGTTTCCGCCGAATCGCTGACTCCCGCACAGTTGCGCCCGGTCGAGCGGGATCGCTTTCTGAGTTTTCTGCGCAGCCACAAGGAGGCGCAGATGCGCGCCGTGCAGTGCGTCTGCCAGGAGTATCGCTTCGCGCTGCAGGATGCCTGCCGCATCGCGCTGTCGGAGACGGTCGCCGCCCGGCTGGGCCGGCTTCTGCTTGAACTGGCGCATCAGATCGGCGAGCGGCAGGAAACCGGCAAGTTCCGTTTTCCCCTGCTGTTGACCCATGAAGAGATGGCCTCGATGACCAGCACCACCCGGGAAACGGTCACCCGCACCCTGGGCCAGTTCCGCAAAAACAAATGGATCTCGATCGAAGATTCGCTGGTGACGCTGCATCAGCCCGAGCGGCTGCAGGCACTGCTCTAACCGAAGACTCCTTCTCCTCCTTCCTGCGTCAAATCTTAAAGACAAGGCGCTATCATAGCGCTAGAAGAGGTGATTTGCCGTCCATGAACCATTTTTTCGTATCCGCATCCATCCTGTTTTTTACCGCCAGTCTGGCTCCCGCGCAAAGTGCCGTCTCCTCTCCGGCCACCGCGGCCCCTGCAGCGGTCACCACCACGCAAGGCACCGAGCTCACGCAGTTTCAAAAGATCGAGGACACCTGGTCGACGGCCGTCAACAGCCGCGATCAGTACAGCCTGGAGTTGGTGCTCTCGCCCCTGTTCATCGACGTAGCCGCCTCCGGCGACATCACCACGCGCAACCAGCAACTGGCGCAGGTGCTTACCGGCGAGGATAAAACGTTCTATCTGACCCAGCGCGTCATCACCGTGCGCATGCTCGGCGACATCGCCGTGGCCAACGGCGCCTACACGCTGCACCACAAGGTCGGCTCGGCCGAGGTGGACGAAAAGGGCGTCTTCACTCACGTCTTCGAGCGGCTGCGCGGCGGCTGGATCTGCGTCAACTCGCAACGCACGGCCGTGGTCCGGCCTCCGGTCAACGGCAAATCGAAGAAGTCCTCCTCGGGCACCGAAGAACCCTTCCACTTCCCGCTCTTCGGCAGGGGCGACAAACAATAGAGCATTTTCGGAATGGATGTAGACCGAAAGCACGATGCTAAGTGGCTTTTTTCCCAAGAAAACCAGGACTCTGGTAACAGGTCTTCCTCGCCAGGGTGGAAGTAAAAGCCCCCTTGCCTGCAACGCAAAAGGCCGCGACATACGCGGCCTTTTGTATGCGCAAAAACGACAGCTTACAACGCGGCGCGCTTGGCTCCCTGAATGCGGATCGAAACATGCACCAGACCCAGCGCAGCGGGCGTGACGCCTGGAATGCGGCTGGCCTGCCCAATGGTCACCGGACGCACGCGCTCCAACGTCTCGCACATCTCGCGCGACAGACCGCTGATGATCGAGTAGTCGAGCCATTCGGGGATAGCGACCGACTCAGCGGACTTCAGCCGCGCGATGGCCTTCTTCTGCTGGTCCAGATAGCCTGAAAACTTGATCTCGGTTTCGACGGCGCGCAGCTCGGCCTTGCGCGGACCGGCCAGAATTGCCGGATCACGCATCCATGCGTCCAACACCGGCGTCGCGGCAATCTCTTCGTCCAGCACTTCGAGAATCGGCTCGATGGAAACCTCAGGACGCTTGAGCAGCGCGGCCCAGGTCAACCCGGCCGTTGACGGCAACTCTCCCCACCCAATACGCGCGAGCTTTTCCGGCGTGGCTTTGCTCTTGGTGAGCAACGCTTCGAGCGCCTCGCGCCGCGCCTGCTTCTGTTCGTAAGCGGCCCAGTTGGCATCGTCGATCAGGCCCAGCTTGCGGCCGTAGGGCGTCAGCCGCTGGTCGGCGTTGTCGATGCGCAGATGCAGCCGGAACTCGGCCCGCGAGGTGAACATGCGATAGGGCTCTTTGGTGCCCTTCGAGATCAGATCGTCGATAAGGATGCCGGTGTAGCCATCGCTGCGGTCAAGCGTGAAGGCCGGCTCCTTCTTCACGTGCAGCGCGGCGTTGATGCCGGCCATGATGCCCTGGCAGGCAGCCTCCTCATAGCCGCTGGTGCCGTTGATCTGTCCGGCCAGATAAAGACTCGTGATCGACTTCACGCCGAGCGTGCGGTCCAGTTCGGTCGCGTCTACCGCGTCGTACTCGATGGCGTAACCGGGGCGCAGCATCTCGGCGTTTTCAAGACCGGGGATCGAGCGCACGATCTGCCACTGCACCTCCATCGGCAACGAGGTGCTCATGCCGTTCACGTAGACCTCGTTGGTGTGCAGACCCTCAGGTTCGAGGAAGAACTGATGCTGCGTCTTGTCGGGGAACTTGACGATCTTGTCTTCAATCGACGGACAGTAGCGCGGCCCGATGCCGTGAATGCGGCCCGAATACATCGCCGAGCGGTGCACGTTTTCGCGAATGATACGCAACGTCTCGGGCGTGGTTGTGGCGATGTGGCAACTGATCTGCGGCTGCGCGATCTTGGTCGTGCGGAAGCTGAAGGGCGTGGGTTCGGCATCGCCCGGCTGCTCCGGGAAGGCCTCCCAGCGAATGGTGCGGCCATCGAGCCGCGGCGGTGTCCCTGTCTTGAGTCTGCAAACGCGCAGGCCCAGCGCACGCAGCGCCTCGCCGAGCAGAACGCTGGCGGGTTCACCGTTGCGCCCGGCGGGGAACTGCTCTTCCCCGCAGTGGATCAGGCCATTCAAGAATGTGCCGGTGGTGATGACCGTAGCCCCGGCCAGCATCTGGCGCCCATCGCGCAACTGCACGCCCAGCGCCCGCCGATGCAGCAAAGCCTCCCTCGCTGTTCCCTGTTCCCTGTTCCCTTCGTCCCTGTTCCCTGTTCCCTCGTCCCTAGTCCCTCGTCCCTCGGTCCCTAGTCCCTGCTCTTCGATCACCAGCCCGACCACCTCGGCCTGACGGATGTGCAGGTTGGGCTGCGACTCCAGCACCTCGCGCATCTTCACGCGATAAAGCTGCTTGTCGCACTGCGCGCGGGGGCTCCAGACGGCCGGGCCGCGGCTGGCGTTGAGCAGGCGGAACTGAATGCCGACGGCATCGGCCACCTCGCCCATCACGCCGCCCAGCGCATCGACCTCGCGCACCAGGTGGCCCTTGGCCACACCGCCGACGGCCGGGTTGCAGCTCATTTGCGCAATCAGGTCGAGGTTCATGGTGATGAGCGCAGTCTTCAGCCCCATGCGCGCGGCCGCGCGCGCAGCCTCGCAGCCGGCGTGACCGGCGCCGACCACAACCACATCGTAGTGCTCGATAAACGCCATGAGTTTATTGTACGGAGTCGTTGCTGGCGCTGCCTTAACCGGCGTGCAACTCCAGCAGAATCGCCGCGCCGCGCGGCTCCAGATTCACCGCCGAGGCCTGACCGTTGTTGTCGCGCAGAATCGTGGCGCACAGGCTCAGCCCCAGGCTGGCCTTTTCCCCCGCCGACGAAGCGGACACGAAGGGATCGAAGGCCTGCTCGGGATGCTCGAACCCGTCGCCCGAATGCGCGATCATGATCTGCACCAGCCCGCCCTCGCTGGTGGCCTCCAGACGAATCCAGCGTTGGTTGTCTCCCGCGCCGCTCTGTTTTTCGACCGCCGTCAGAGAAAATTGCAGGCTGTGCAGCACGGCCTGGCGCAACTGCTGCGCATTGCACAAAATCCGGGGCAGATGCGGCGCCAGGTTCAACCGAAACTCGATGGCGCGCTGCAAAAACTCCACGCGGTACAACTGCTCCATATCGGCCAGAAGCTCGGAGATGGAAACCGAGGAAAGCTGGTCGCTACGCATGTGGGAGACACGCGAAAGTGTTTCCAAAGTCTCGCGCATGCGGCGCGCCTCGGAGAGAATCGCCTCCACGCCCTTGCGGTCCCTGGAATCGAGCACCGCCGTCTGCCCGATCAGCGAGGCATAACCAAGAATCACCGTCAGCGGATTGTTCAACTGCTGCGTCACGTTGCTGGCCAACTGGCCCAGACCGGCAAACTTCTCGGAATCGATCAGCTTTTCGAACAATTGCACCTGGTTGCGTGAGGCCTGCAGCCGCGCCGCCAGCATCTCCAGCGGCAACAGGTCGTCGGGCCGCAGTTCGTTGTACTGCGAGGTTTTGTAGAGCGAACGCATCCCCGTCAACAGCAACGCGCCTTCCACCGTGGTTCCTCCGGCCATGGGTACGGCCAGCATCGAGGTCAACCGCATCTGTTTCAGATCGTCGCCCGGCACGAGCCATGGCTCCAGGTCCAGCCGCAGAGTCTGGCTGTGTTCGACGGCCACCCGCGCCGAGTTCAGAGATCTCGCCAGCGGAATGCGGCCGATCAGTTGGTCAAGAGCGCGCACCGCTGCGCCGTCCAGTCCGGCCGCACCGGCCAACTGATAGCCTCCGCCGCGCTCCAGCACCAGAGCCGCCTGCGCAAACCGGCTGTTGGCCACCACCGCCGCGCAAATTTCATTGCCCAGCCGATCGAAGTCTTCCACCCGGCGTCGCGCCAGAATCAGACCGGAGTAGGCCACCAGCTCGCTTCGCGCCCGCCGCTCACGCTCACGCGCTACCTGATTGAAGTTCAGCTCGTCCTCAAGCGCCAGCACGATCATGCCGACCGCCGCCACCACCTTGCCCAGCACGATGATGCGAATCAGATAAAGCAGCACCACCGGATTGCCCGTTACCGCCGGAAAAATCTCCAGCGCCAGCATCGCCCAGGCCAGAAAGCCCACCATGCTCAGCACCACTCCCGGCGAGAAGCGGCGAAAAGCAAAAACGATCATCAGCGCCGCAACCAGAAGATTGCCGCATTCGATGCAGTTCAGCGCCCAGACCGTGCCCTGCGTCCAATACACCCAGAAGCAAAGTCCCCCCGCGATCACATTGACCGAAAAACTCAAGGCAAACGGCAGGCAGCCCTTGCCCATGCTCCACCAAACCGCCACGGCATAGGAGACAGCGCCCAGCACCAGCGGCATGAACCGCAGAGAGACAGGCAGGTGTTCCTGAAAGATTCCGAAATAAAAAATCGAGAGCAGCACCATCGGCAGCGTGTAAGGCACAACATAGAAAATCCGCCTGCCGCTGATCGAAAAACACGATGGAGAAAGCGAGGCCAGAAACATCGCCGAGCCGGATAAAGCCGCCGTTTGTCCCAGGGCCATTGCCCAACGAATCTGCCCGGCAGAAAGCCCCCAGACCTCCGGCGGGTACTGCAACACCATGGCCGCCATCGAGCACAAAAATCCAAGAAACCACAGGAGCGTGCGCGTGTCGCGAAAACGCAGATAGAGACAGCCAAAGGCAGGCAGAAAAAGGGTAATGAGAACCAGGGCGGGTACGTGGTAGTAGTCGGGCATGAGAACCGCTCAATCTCCTGTCCCAAAAGCTGGGGATCTTGGTTTTATCCAACTTTGGGATGGATGGCCCGGGATGCCACGGCAATGGCACGTGGACCTGTTGTCTGCACGCGGTTGCGGCGACCCGAGATCTTCTTTCACTCTCGTGAACTTCCTCGCCCTCTGTCCATGCGTCTAAAGTTGTACCAACAAGGGAGGAAGCCATCCCTTTTCCGCGAAGGAGGCCCAGGTGAAACATTTTGGCGGACTGCTCTTGCTAGGCCTGCTCGGCCTTACGGCTCTGGCCGCTACTCAAAACAAGGATTCACTGACTCCCATGCCGCTCGATGCCGGTTTCGGACACATCCACCTCACCGCGCCCACCGTCCCGGCCGAGGAAATCGTCCTAAAATTTGCCGCCAAGGAAAGCGAGTTTCAGAGGGCGCTCCGTCAGTATACCTACCGACGCACGGCGCGCATCCAGGAGATTGACGACGACAACAAAGTCTCCGGCGAGTACTACATGGTCGACGACGTGGTCTTCGATTCGACCGGTCGCCGCACGGAAAAAACCGTCTTCGCGCCGCAGAATTCCCTGCGCCAGATTGCCATCTCGCCCTCGGACCTGCAAGATATTCAGCACGGCTACCCCTTCGTGCTCACCACCGAAGAGATCGCCCAGTACAACGTGAGCTACGTCGGCCGCCAGAAGGTCGACGAGGTCGACTGCTACGTTTTTTCCGTCGAACCGAAGAAGATCGAAAAGAAGAAGCGCTACTTTCAGGGCCGCATCTGGGTCGACGCCACCGACCTGCAGATTGTCGTCACCAACGGCCGCATGGTTCCCGACGACACCCGCAAGGGTAGCGAAGATCTGCATCCGCCCTTCACCACCTGGCGGCAGCAGATCGACGGCACATACTGGTTCCCGGTCTACACCAAAGGCGAGGGCCTGCTACACTTTGCCGGCGGCAACGGCTTCATGGCACAGGATGTGCACATGCGCCAGACCATTCAGTACTCCGACTACAAACGCTTCGGCTCAACCGTCCGCATTCTCGACGGCAGCGAAGAAGCGCCCGAGCCGAAAAAGTAGTTGCCACTCACTCGGGAAGAATGCGCACCTCTGCACCCAGCCGGTGATAGTCCCTGAAGCGCACCTCGTTGATCCAGAGCAGTTCCACTTGCTCCTGGCTGCGCCCCTGCTGGGCCTTGACCGCCAACAACGCCACGCTGTGCGCCGGGCAAACATAACTTCTGCCGCCAATCTCCACGCGGCCGTAATCGATGACGATGCCACCCTGGCGGAGCGAGTCGACGGGCAGAAACTCGCCCTCGACCGTCAGCCGCCGCAGATCTCCATTGTTCGGATCGATAGCGATTTCTCCGTGATAGGCCGGAGCTTTGTCATAGGGAGCAAAGCCGAAGTTGTGACTCTCTTCGTGCGTAAACGAGCAGCAGGAATATTGCACATGAAAGTGCGACGCCTTGGCTGGAATCTCGTAGCGCAGCACCATCACGTCGCCCGCATCCGTGCTCTCCCAGTGGCTCCAGCGCAATGTGCCGGACGGTATGTCGTGGAGCACCATCCGCAGCAACCCTCCAAACTCACCGGACGACACCAGTCCCTGCACCGTGGGCTGTTTTTCCTGCGATGTATCGGGCATATCGTGCCCATCGCGATAGGTGATCCTCTGGCGATACTCGGATCTTTGGCGCAGGGCGAACCCTGACTCGTAGCGATTGGGAACGTTGTCGTAGCCGCGCGTCGCGCGCGTGGCCATGAAGTTTGGAAGCTGGCGCAGAGCGTCTGCGGCATCGTGCACAACATGATTCCACTGACTCTGTAATTCCGTGCGATCCGGCACGGGACGCGCAAGGATCTCGGCCTTCGGCAAATCGAGAAACGCCGACCGGTCGGCCAGTCTCTCCAGCATATCCGCGGTTTTTTCCTTTGGTTGAAAGCGCTTTTCAAGCCGTCCGAGTTCGGCCGCACTCAGTCGCTCGCTCAACTCCATCTTGGCCAGCTTGTCGGCAATCGCCGCGTCTTTTTTCTGTGCGGCGGTTTGCGCGGCCAGAAGCTGCGTCAAGGCTTCAACAGTCACCGGCGTTTCCGCGGGCAGAAGCGTGGCCGAAGCCAGCAACACAGTGCCCAACCATCCAGGACGCATCGCATCTCCCGTGCCGGACGGACGACACATACGCCCAATCCTGTTGCGAAAAGTTGCGACCGATTCTACGCGTCCATTCCAAAAGATAAAAGCGGGAGGTGAGTGGATCCAGAGGAATCACATTTCAGGTTTTTTCAGTAAGCTTTTTGGCAAAATAAATCTTTGGAATATTTGGGAGGGAGCAGGAGCATTTATGCTCCTGAAACCATGCTGGAAGCGACAAGGCTTTAGCCCTCGGGCCTTTGACTCCCCCAAAAACGAACTGCCCGTGCCTAAAGACAACAGTCTCGGCTGCCTTCTTCAGGGACATCAATGTCCCTGCTCCCTCCCGAGGAAAACCGAAAAAATCGAGGCACAGTCTCTGGAAAATCCAAGTGCGATTCCTCTGGAGTAGGCAGGGAGTAGTGAATAGACTGCCCCCTGTTCCCTAGTAGAAAAGGTACTTCCGCCAGCGATCATCGCCGCGGCCGAGCGCGCGCATGATCTGGCGGCTGGTGTGCAGCGAGAAGGGCCGCGGCTCGCGCGCCAGCACCATATCGTCAATCTCGCTCAGCAACCGGTTGCCCTTGCGACGGTTGCACTCATGGCAGCAGGCCACCAGGTTCTCCCAGGTCGAGGTGCCGCCACGCGAACGGGGGATCACGTGGTCCAGCGTCAACTCGCCGGGAGCCAGCAGTACGCCACAGTACTGGCAGGTGTTGCGGTCGCGCAGCAGAATATTCTTTCGCGACAGCGCGCGCGTCTGGTAAGGAATCCGGCGATATTCGAGCAGGCGGATCACCGACGGCATGGCGACGCGGCTGCGTTGCGCATGCAGCGTCGGCCCCAGTTCTTCCTCGGTGCGCGCCACTCCCTTGAGCACCAGCACCAACGCCCGACGCGCGCCGCAAATGTTGATCGGCTCATAGGAGGCGTTCAACACCAGCACCGGCGTCTGCAGCATCTGGTTGGAGACAATGGTGTTGCAGAAGCCGCTTCGCACCGCGACCTTCGCCATCGCTTTTTGCTTCCGTGCATGAATCATGGCTTTTCCCAGCGACATCCTTTTTCCCTCGTTAAAAAGATGGATGGTCTTGCAATGAATCCCTGCGTACAATTTGACCCGGTTCAATCCACCGGATCGCCTGTGGGCCTGAAGTGCCTGCCCGCAGTCCTCGGTCAGAAACATCGGAAAGCCGGTGCGCGCGCGCCAGCGCCGCAACCCACACCGAAGCCGCTCCGGCCTTGCGCAAGGCCATGGCCGCGGCGCGCGCCGTCGCACCCGTAGTCAAAATATCGTCAATCAGCAGAATGTCCTTCTCTTTGACCACGGCCGCATCGGCCACCGAAAAAGCTCCGCGCAGATTCGCCCGGCGCTGATGCGGCGTCAACCCCGCCTGACTCTCGGTGGCGCGCAACCGCATCAATGTGCGCGAGGCCAGTTTCAACCGCCAGCGCCGATCCCGCCCGTGCAGCGCGGCAATCGCCGTCGAAGCCAGCAAGCGAGCCTGATTGAAGCCGCGTAACGTCTGCTTCGAGCGGTGCAGAGGCACCGGCACCACCAGCATCTCGAAGGGCGCCTCGCCGGCCAGTTGCGCGATGGCCACGGCCAGTCTTGCGCCCAGTTCCCTGGCGGCAGGCCGCAGAGAGCCATATTTCAGAGCATGGATCGCATCGCGCATCCGGCCCTCATAGGGTCCGTAGGCAACCGCGCGGCGAAAGGGGGGAGGAGCCAGACGACAGGCGCGGCACAAGGCCGCAGAGGCATCGGGGGAAGGCTGATCGAGCAGGTCGCCGCAGCGGCCACAAAGACATTTCTCTTCCCGTACGATTTCGGCCCAGCAGAGGGCACAGATGGGTGCGGCGTCCAAGCGCGGCAAAGGCGTACCGCAAAGCGCGCAAGAGGTAGGAAGCAGGACACATCCAAGTGCGTCCAGGGAACTTCGCAGCACGCGTGCCACGGCGCGCCAGCGTGCGGAAGACGATGGCGGAAGTTCCACCGATAGTGAGCCCGAATCCTTGCGGAAGACGCACCTCACCTGGTCAGCGCCCAAGCGTGCGCGCCACCTTTGCGGCAAGTATACGCGCAAAACGCCCTGGAACCGCGTAAAGACAGCTTTCATCCGCTGAATCTTCCGGCACCGGACAGGCAAAGAGCCCTCCCGCGGGAAGGCCCCCTGCACCGCTCAAACTACAGCAAGTTAAATCACGCCAGCCACATACTCGGCAGAAGAACGCGTCTTCTCCGACTTCGAGCCGCAGGCCGCCAGCACCACCGGCGAAAGCGTCAGCACCGGGCAATAGGAATGCGCCAGCACCTTGTAGACCACGCCGTGACGGGTAATCGCCGCAAAGGCCGAGGCGCCCTGCGTGCCGAGCACGATCAGATCGGCCTGCTGGGCACGGCTCTGGTAGAGCAGCTCTTCGGTCGGATCGCCCGGAACCACAATGGTTTGCAGCGCGATCTTGCCACGCAGATCTTCGGGCACCAGCTTCTGCATCTGCTCCTCCAGTTCGTCGATTGAGCGATGGGCCAGCACTTCGGTACGGTCCTGCGGCCGGATCACATGCTGAAGAATCAAGCACGCCCTGTGCTGCACGGCCAGCGCGGCGGCAAAGCCCACCACGATCTGGCTCGACTCGAGCATACTGATGGCGCACAGAATCGAGCGCGTGGCATAGCCCCGCAGGCTGCCCTCGACCACATCCGGTCCGACGATATAAACCGGCACCTGCGCGGTACGCAGCACCGCCTCGGCCACCGAACCCACCAGCAGCTTGCCAATCGGTCCAGGCGAGTGCGTGCCCATCACAATGCGGTCGACCTCGCGCTCGCGCACGAACGACAGAATCTGATCGGCCGCCAGCCCCGGGCGCACCACCACCTCGCAGGATACGCCGGCCGCCAGCGCCTGCTCAGCCAGGGGTTCCAATCGCTTTTTTTCCGTCACCGCGGCGGCGGCATAGTCGTAGTAACGAACACCGGCGGTTTCAGAGGCAGTGACCACCAGCGTGTCATAGGCGTGGAGGAGAATCAGTTTCGCGCCAAATTCCTTGGCCTGCGCCAGCGCAAAGGCAAAGGCTTTTTCGTTGGCGGGAATCTCTGAGGCAAACAACAGAGAGGATGGCTTGCTCCATCCAGCTTTGAAGGCGGATGCCATACGACACCTCCCGTGAATGCGCGCGTACCGTGGCCAACTCCATCGGCGCTCTCCGTGCCTCTTGGCACAGATTCACGCAAGGAAATCACACGCCACTTACGCCGCATTCTCTGATCGGTCTTTGACCGATATGCGAGTATAGACGTGCTGATTCGCTTTTGGCGAGAGGCGCGCACTTTATTTTTTTTGCTTTTTTCCGCCACGGCGCCAAGACGCCTGGCCCGTTGAGAGAAAAAACGAGAAAAGTGACTTGAATCACATCCACGACCCTCGCTCGGCTGTTTTTCTGAAGGAGGATTGCACTGTCCGATTCCGGCGCCAGACTTTTTCCGGCGCGTGTATTCCGCGATTCCCTGGAGGTCCCCATGCAACTTGAACCGATGCGCAACATTCCCGCCCGCGACGGATTGAACTACGACGAAACCCCTTTTTTGGCGATCTGGGAGGTCACCCAGTCCTGCGATCTCGCCTGCAAGCACTGCCGCGCCGCCGCGCAACCGCTGGCCCATCCGGACGAGCTGACCCATGCCGAAGGCAAGGCGCTGATCGACCAGATCGCCGCCATGAAGATCCCCATCTTCGTCTTCACCGGAGGCGACCCGATGAAGCGCGCCGACGTCTTCGATCTGATCCGTTACGCGGCAGGCAAGGGCGTGCATGTGGCCGTGACGCCGAGCGCCACGCCGCTGCTCACCCGCGAGGCCATCTTCAAGATGAAGGAGGCCGGCGTGGTCCGGCTGGGCATCTCGCTCGACGGCTCGACGCCTGCCATTCACGACGAGTTCCGCGGCCTGTCCGGCGCCTGGCAGCGCACCATGGATGCGATCCAGTGGGCGGGCGAGGCCGGTATCCCCATCCAGGTGCACACCACTCTTGGGAAGAAGAACATCGACGACTTGGACAACCTCTGTAGCCTCTTCGAGAAGCAGTCGATCGTCATGTGGAATGTCTTTTTCCTGGTTCCCGTCGGTCGCGGGCAGCTCGACGATCTGCTCTCGGCAGAGGAGTTTGAAAAAGCCTTCGCCAAGATCTATGAGCTTTCGCAGCGGGCCAGCTTCCAGGTGAAGACCACCGAAGCGATGCACTACCGCCGCTACCTGCTGCAGCACAACCTTGAAGAAAAGAAGTTCGGGCATCCGGGCGGACACCCGGGGGCTGCTGCGCAAGGGCACGACGCGGCGCACGCAGAAAAAACCGCGCCGGCAGAAAAATACGAATCGGGCACGCCAACCGCCGCGCCGCACGCGCGCAACATGGGCTGGGCCACGCGCCGGGTGAACGACGGCAAGGGATTCATGTTCATCTCGCACACCGGCAATGTGTACCCCAGCGGCTTTCTGCCGATCCACGCGGGCAACATCAAGGAAACGCCGCTGGCCGAGATCTACCGCGAAGCGCCGATCTTCAAGGCCCTGCGCGACACCAGCAAGCTTGAGGGCAAGTGCGGCGCCTGCGAGTTCAAGGAGCTCTGCGGCGGCTCGCGCGCCCGCTCCTACGCCGTAACCGGTGACCCGCTGGCCGCCGAGCCCTGCTGCATCTACCAGCCGAAACACTGGGACGCGGAACTGGAGCAGAATGCCGAGGCCTTCCATACCCACGAGTTTGAACCGCTGGTGAAGCTGTAGGTCTTTCGTTCGTTCGATACAGCAGAAAGACCGGAAACGCGCGCTGCGCCTCCGGCCTTTTCTTGCCTTCTCTCGCCTTCCACCACCACCCGTTCGCTCAGGATGACAGCGCGAGTAAAAGAAGCAATAAAAACAGGCACAGCAAAAGCCCGACCGCCAAAGGCAGCCGGACTTTTGCGTTGCGCGCTCTAGTGAATCTGGCCCACGTCCACTTTGCCCTTGAAGCGGCTGTAGACGAAGGCAATGTAGCCGATGGCCAGCACCATGCCCAGACCAAACCAGACGAAGCCGACAGTCTGCGAGTACTGGCCCGTTAACGCGCGACTCATGGTGATGTCATACTGCGCGCCGGTCGAGGCGGGCAGCAGCGTGGGATAGAGCGACCAGCAGGCTCCGGCCAGCATGAGGAACAGATAAACGCACGAGGCCAGAAACGCCTTCACCGGCTGCGCCTTTTTGTTGAAGAGCCAGATGGCAACCAGAGCCGCCACCACGCCCACCGGCACAATGAAGGTGGCCGGCACGTTGAAGTAGTTGTTCAGGCTCTGCGGACGGACAGCGATAGTGGCAAAGAGGCTGACAACGGTCAGCACCACCAGCACCAGCCAGAGCGGCGTGACGATCTTCCGCGCACGCACTTCCAGATCGCCCGCGACCTTGATCGAGAGCCAGAGCGCGCCGTGCAGCGTGAGCGCCACCAGCGCCACCAGACCACCGATCACCGTGTACCAGTCGAGAATGCCCGGATAGGTTCCCGGCGCCCAGGTGGTCCACAGCGGCAGGAAGAAATACCCATCGGCGCCGAGCGGCACGCCGCGGATCACGTTGGCCAGCGCCGCGCCGAAGAAGATCGTCAACAGTGCGCTGGCCACGCCGAAGATGCCATGGAGCAGCGCACGCCAGACGCCGACATCGACGTGGTTGCTCAACTCCAACGAGATGCCGCGCAGAATCAGCAGCCAGAGCACGATCATCAGCGGCAGATAAAAGCCGCTGAAGGCCGAGGCGTAGAGCAGCGGAAAAGCAAAGTAGAGCGTGCCACCGCCAGCCAGCAACCAGACCTCATTGCCGTCCCAGACCGGGCCGATGCTGGCCCGCGCCGCGCCGCGCTCGGCGTCGGTGCGCGTGAGAAAGAGGTGAAGAACGCCGACGCCCAAGTCGAAGCCGTCGAGCACCACATAGCCGACGATCATCACGGCGACCAGCCAGAACCAGAAAAATCCCATCATGACGAGGCTCCTTTTTAGAGCATTTCTCCAATACGCGTGCCGTGTTCCGTTGCGTGCAAGGGGTCTTTTACTTTCACCCTGGCGACGAAGACCTGTCGCCAGGGGCCCGGTTTTCTTAAGGAAAAAGACCCTCAACATCCTGCTTTCGCTCTGCCGCAATTGGAGAAATGCTTCAGCCTTTCGGTTCAAATGCAATCGACAAGAATCAGAGCGTCTCCGCAAGCGCCTTGGGCTCCGGTCCGTTGTTGATCTCGCGATAGACCAGCACCACGAACAGGATTGCCATCACCGTATAGAGCCCCATGAAGCCGAGCAGCGTAAACAGGCCGTTGCTGGCCGAGACCCGGCTCGAGTAGCCATCGCTGGTGCGCATCAGGCCGTAGATCAACCAGGGCTGACGGCCCAGCTCGGCGGTCATCCATCCGGCCGTATTCGCGATGTAGGGCAGCGGGAAGCTCAGCAACAGCGCCCACTGCGCCCACGGGCAACTGAAGAGCTTGCCGCGCCAAAGCAGGAAGGCCGAACCAAGCATCACCACCAGGAACCAGGTTCCGAGCCCGGCCATGATGTGATAGGCGTAGTAGAGCAACGGCAGGTTCTGCGGCCACTGATCGCGCGGGAACTGGTCGAGGCCGGTCACCGTGGCGTCGGTCGTGCCATAGATCAAAAAGCTCAACAGGTTGTTGACGACGATCGGATTGTCGATCTGCCCGGTCTCCTCGTTGGGCTGGCCAACCAGCACCACACCCGCCCCGTGCTCGGTCTTGAAGAGCCCTTCCATGGCGGCCATCGCCGCCGGCTGATGCTTGGCAACGTACTTGCCGTGCAGGTCGCCGGTCGGAAACACGATCAGCACCGAGGAGATGGCGCCCGCAATCACGCCCATCTTGAGAAAGGTGCGGCCGTACTGCTCATTGCGTTTGTCGAGCATGTAAAAGGCACCGGTGGCAGCCATCACGAACGAGGCCGTCACCACCGCGCCGGTCATGTTGTGCATGTACTGGAACAGCGCCCAGGGGTTCAGGTTCAGTCCCCAGAAGCTGGTCAACTGGAAGCTGCCGTCGGTGGCGCGTGTGTAGGCGACAGGGTGCTGCATCCAGGCATCGGTGACGATGATGAAGAAGCCCGACATCCACGATCCCACACAGATCATCACCGCCGAGAACCAGTGCAGCGTGCGGGAGATGCGCTTTTCGCCGTATAGAAACAGTCCAAGGAAGGCCGATTCCAGAAAGAAGGTAAAGACGCCTTCCATCGCCAGCGGCTGGCCGATGATGCCGCCCGAGACTCTCGAAAAGCGAGCCCAGTTGGTGCCGAACTCGAACTCCATCGGGATACCCGAGACCACGCCAAAGACAAAGTTGATGGCGAAGATGCGACCCCAGAAGCGCGCCGCGCGGTCCCAGTGTTCGCCGCCGGTACGCAGCGCGATCGTCTTCAACGCAACGATCAGCAGCGCCAGCCCCATGGTCAACTGCGGAAATAAATAATGGAAGGTTATGGTGAAGGCAAAGTGCAACCGGTGGATCAGCTCACTGCTCATGCAGTGCCTCCTCGCGTGCGAGTTGCCGGAGGCGCAGCTGTGCATCCTCCGAAATTTATTTCAATGCGGACAAAGGCTTGCGGCCCCGGCCACAAATCTGAATGTAGGATGCGGCAAAAGAACTCTTTTTCGCATCCATCGAATGCGGAGCTTCTGCAGGCACATTCTGCGCGAACGCGCCGCAGGTTCTTTTGGTGCCTTGGCGGGAATGTAGGAATGCACCAAATTGTAGTCTGTTGTCAAAGCAAGTGCGTAAAGATTTTTGGCGGAAGTGCCGCACCGGTTTCTCCTGCAAAATCCCGAGTGCCGCCAGCGCCGGGAACCTCCACGAATTAGCCAATATGATCAACACGGTATCGCAAAATTGGACCGATGTACTCTACATATTGGCACAGCCGGGCAGCGATGTGGGAATTTGTGATCTCGCTCACCCGCGCACGAAACCCTTCCGTTCTCCGCCTCCATGCTGTTGAGAGTATGCTAGTTTGCAACAGCGCACCCGCACGCTCTCTTGGGGCCGTTCGACTTGCTGTCACAACAGAGGAGTCATTGAATGCGCATAGCCATCATTGGCGGCGGCATTACCGGGCTGGCAGCAGCCTACGATCTTGAAAAAGCCCGCGCCGCCGGTCAATCTGTTTCCTACACGCTGTACGAACACCGCGAGCGGCTGGGCGGCTCGCTGTCCTCCGAAACCATCGACGGATCCGTGCTTGAGCGGGGCCCGGACTCTTTCATCAGCGAAAAGCCCGCGGCGGCCGAGTTGTGCCGGGAGCTGGGCCTGGGCAACGAGCTGCTGCCTTCCAACGACAGCGCGCGCAAAACCTTCATCGTCGTGCATAACCGGCTGACGCCGCTGCCCGACGGGCTGATGTTCCTGGTCCCGACCAAACTGATTCCGACGGCGCTGACGCGGCTGTTCAGTTGGTCGACCAAGCTCAGGATGGGCCTCGAACTGCTGCGTCCTCCCCGTCCGGCCGCAGGCGACGAACCGGTAGCCGAACTGGTGCGCCGACACTTCGGTCAAGAGGCCGTCGACCGGTTGGCCGACCCGCTGCTGAGCGGCATTTATGGCGGCGACTCGGCCGCGCTCAGCGCACAGACGGTGCTGCCCGGCATGGTCAAGATGGAGGCCGAATACGGCTCGCTTTGCCGCGGCATGTTGGCCGCGCACCACAAGATGCAGGCCATGAAGAAATCTGCGGGCAACCCGGGCAAACGAGCTTTGTTTACGGCCCTGCGCGGCGGAATGCAGCAGATGGTCGACGCGCTGGCAGCGCACATCGATCCCATCTCGGTGCGCCTCCGCTCACCGGTGACATCGCTGGAAAATACCGCCGAGGGTTGGCGCGTCACGGCCATGGGACACGCGGCCGTCTACGACGCGGTGATCGTGGCCACGCCCGC
>Ga0224528_1000696_pt1 | contig 24974 bp, 19 predicted proteins | sample CBST25metaG_2_FD_179888 | JGI IMG/M metagenome (GOLD analysis project Ga0224528, IMG submission 179888) | Peat soil microbial communities from Stordalen Mire, Sweden - C.B.S.T25 | ecosystem: Environmental > Terrestrial > Soil > Wetlands > Peat | place: Sweden: Norrbotten County, Stordalen Mire...
AATTCATGCCCTAAACAGACACATTTAGCAAAAATCTACTCTAAGAATGACTAAACCTTAAATTCCATTTCAAAAATACTTCGAAAACCTATATTGAAAAATAAACTTCATGTTTTACAACGGTCTCGGAACTACAATGAAAATTTCATCGTTCACAGGATGTTTCATGTCGTTTTAAGATTAATAACGGTTGAATGTTTGGTAAACCGTATAAAGTGAGCGTAAATTTATACCCTATTGCAGACAGAATACATGAAATCAGAATAAAATATATGCTACAATGAATGTTTCCGGGGATTACATGACGATTTATGTCAAAAATATGGTTTGTCAACGGTGTATCATCGTGGTTTCAAAAATTTTTGCTGATGCCGGGTTCCCCGATGCGAAGGTTCGGATGGGAGAAGTTGTACTTGCAGCTCCCATTCCCGATGAGAAATTGGCATTCATTCAATCCCGACTGAACGAGGTGGGTTTTGAAATTATGAATGATGCCAAAGGTCGTGTTATCGAGCAAATAAAGAAACTTTCCATCGATTATGTCTACAATGATCAAAATATGCAGAAGGAGAGTTTTTCCGATTATTTATCAGGACATCTGAATCACGCTTATAATTACCTGAGTTCTCTCTATTCGTCGGTTGAGGAAACGACTATTGAAAATCATCTGATCAACCTGAAGATTGAACGGGTCAAGGAGTTATTGGTGTATGATGAAAAATCGTTGAGTGAAATTGCCTATGAAATGGGCTATAGCAGCGTGGGGCATCTTTCGGGGCAATTTAAGAAAATAACCGGGTTTACTCCTTCCTATTTTAGAAAGATCAGGGAGAATAAAAGAAAATCCATTGACGAAATCTGAAGATTATGTAAAACAAAACGGGAATTATGTAATGCTTTCTTGTTTTGTGACCTCTATCTTTGCACGATACAATTTCAAAAATGAGTCGCGATGAAACGAGTAAAAGAATTCTTTACAGGGGTTGGACGAAAACAAGACAAAACAGAATCCGTCACTTTACATGAGGGGGTCAGTCTCATTCACCAACACGAACAAGGAAATCAAGATCAACCGCAAACACGTTACCAATGCCCAATGAAATGCGAAGGGGAGAAAACCTACGATCAGTACGGTAATTGTCCTGTTTGCAACATGAAGTTAGCCGTGGTTAATACCCACGGGATACCCCAATAATCATCATCTCTGCTGCTGAATCTTACTTTTTTGTTTCTAAAGTAACATGTCAAATAAAATTCTCAGGAGGAATATGAAGAGATGAAATTTTTTATTGAACCATAATAGAATTGATTTTTGTAGATGATAAAATTCACAAGCCAACATTTCCTTTCTGAAGTTTACCGAAACACTACATCATGGATCATAAGCTTGTAAAACAATATAGTTGTCCCATGCATTGCGAAGGTGACAAAACATACGATAGCCCGGGCGATTGTCCTGTATGTGGTATGCACCTGAACAAAGAAGAAAGTATGCGGCCTTCGGGAATTGTTTATACCTGCCCCATGCATCCCGAGGTTAAAGATGATAAACCGGGGTCATGCCCCAAATGTGGTACGGCGCTGGTTTCTGAAAAAGGAGTTGAAACCGGCGATGAAGAGAAGGCTTACAAGAAAATGGCAAAAAAATTCTGGTTTGCTGTGGCATTTAGTGTTCCGGTATTTATTATTGCCATGTCCGGTCTTATTCCATTTCTTCATCTTGATGCAATTGTTTCACAGAAAGGGTTGAACTGGATAGAATTTGTTTTAGCCACGCCCGTAGTCTTTTATTCAGGCTGGCAATTCTTTATCCGAGGATGGAGCTCCATTCGAAGACGATCGCCAAATATGTGGACATTAATTTCCATAGGAGTTGGTGTTGCTTATTTGTTCAGCCTGTTCGGGCTATTGTTTCCCGGGTTATTCCCGGCTCAGTTTAAAGACCTGCATGGGAATGTCCATCTCTATTTCGAGGCCTCGGCCGTGATACTTACCTTAGTGTTGTTAGGGCAGGTTCTGGAACTTAAAGCACACAGTAAAACCAATTCGGCCATCAAGGGATTGCTTAACCTTGTTCCTCCTGTAGCAAGGATTATTCGCAACGGAGAAGAACTGGAAATACCACTTGAAGAAGTTCAGGTTGGTGATATCCTGAGGGTGAAGCCCGGTGAGAAGATTCCTGTAGACGGCACAATCACTGAAGGCACAGCCGTTATAGATGAAAGCATGATATCAGGCGAACCTATGCCGGTTGATAAGTCGAAAGGAGACAAGGCAACGGGAGGAACTATCAATGGGAAAACCGTTTTTGAGATGAAGGCTGAAAAAGTGGGAAACGATACTTTGCTGGCACGGATTATCGAAATGGTAAACGAAGCAAGCCGGTCAAAAGCTCCCATACAAAAATTAGCGGATGTTGCCGCCAGGTATTTTGTACAAATCATTATAGCAATTTCATTGATCACGTTTGTAATATGGGCATTATGGGGGCCACAACATGCTTTGGTTTATGCTTTTGTAAATGCGGTATCTGTATTAATTATCGCCTGTCCCTGTGCACTTGGATTAGCAACCCCCATGTCAATTATGGTAGGCACCGGTCGGGGAGCACAATCGGGTATTTTAGTAAAAGATGCGCGTGCCATTGAAGAAATGAATAAGGTTGACACCCTGATCATCGATAAAACCGGCACCATCACCGAAGGCAAACCAAGCCTGAAAGGATTTAAATCCTTTGGTGCATTAAGTGATGAGGATATTCTGATGCTTGCCGCTTCCATTGATATCAACAGTGAGCATCCTCTTGCAGAGGCTATTGTGAAAGGAGCAAAGAAGAAAAACATCGGGTTGACAAAATTAGATGATTTTGAATCCATCACAGGGAAAGGAGTACAAGCCTTGTACAAGGAGAAAAAGGTGGGTCTTGGTAATCAACGATTATTGGAAGACTTTAAAGCATCCCTGAATAACGATAAAAAGAAATTAGTCGAAGAATGGCAACTGTCGGGACAGACGGTCATGTTTTTAATTTTAGACCATTCGGTGGAAGGGGTTATCGGTGTCATCGATAAAATCAAGGACACTTCTGCCAAAGCCATCAAGGCGTTACAAACAATGGGGGTGAAAGTTATCATGTTTACCGGCGATAATGAAATCACTGCCAAAGCGGTAGCGGCTGAGTTGCACTTAGACGGGTTCAAAGCAGATTGTCTGCCTGATGACAAATATAAAAATATCAAGGAATTGCAAGAACAAGGTCACATTGTGGCAATGGCAGGCGATGGTATTAATGATGCTCCTGCTTTGGCACAAGCCAACATTGGCATTGCGATGGGAACAGGTACTGACATTGCCATGCAAAGCGCGGAAATTACCCTTGTAAAAGGCGATCTGAATGGAATTGCACGGGCAAAAGAGCTTAGCAGTGCCGTTATGCGGAATATCAAGCAAAATTTATTCTTTGCCTTCTTTTACAATTTACTTGGAGTACCCGTTGCAGCCGGATTGTTATATCCTTTTTTCGGAATTTTACTCAGTCCGATGATTGCAGCCACTGCAATGAGTTTCAGTTCGGTATCTGTCATTGGTAATGCCTTGAGATTAAGAAAAAAATAATGCTATCGTTATTGATAGGGTATGGATCCATAACATTCGATTCTTTCGGTTTCATAAAAAAAACGAGCATGTTCGTTACACTCAATCAAGGATGAAGGTTACATGCAAATTTCATCCGTCACAATTTAAAGCTTTTCATTATGAAAAAGAAATTTGCTCTACTCGTAGTTGTTGCAGGTTTATTTATGGTAGCTGCTTGTAACGGAAATGCCAAAAGCAAGCAACAAGCAACTAAAACGGCAACCCACCAAAAGGTGATTTACACATGTACCATGCATCCACAGGTAATTAGTGATAAACCGGGTAATTGTCCGATATGCGGAATGACGCTTGTAAAAAAGACGGTGTCTGACACGGTCAAGATAACTGTTCCTAAAAAATGAGTCGTGTGAAAGCTGAAAAGACCCTTAACTACAGTATCGGTAATTTATTGTTCCTTTAGGACGAAAGCGAATTCAACTACATGTTACATAAAATCATCAAATTCTTCCTCGAAAACAGGATGGTCACCATCTTGTTGCTGATTGCTTTTATCTTGTTGGGAATTGTATATGCCCCTTTCGATTGGCAAACTGGCTTGTTGCCACGTGATCCTATTCCGGTTGATGCCATACCTGACATTGGAGATAATCAGCAGATTGTCGCTACCGAATGGATGGGACGTTCGCCTCAGGATATTGATGATCAGATTACCTATCCGCTCACAACAGCTTTATTGGGGTTACCCGGAGTTAAAACCATCCGCAGCACATCGATGTTCGGTATGTCGTTCATATATATCATCTTCAATGATAATATCGAATTCTATTGGAGCCGTTCGCGGATTCTCGAGAAACTCAGTTCTTTGCCTGCAGGTACATTGCCACCCGATGTTCAACCGAGACTTGGGCCTGATGCAACGGCTCTCGGGCAAGTCTTTTGGTACACACTTGAAGGACGGGATGTGAAAACCGGTAAGCCAACGGGTGGTTGGGATCCTCAGGAGCTCAGAACGATTCAGGATTTCTATGTAAAGTATTCACTCTCTTCGGTTGATGGCGTGTCGGAGGTTGCTTCGGTCGGAGGATACGTGAAGGAATATCAGGTAGACCTCAATCCGGAAGCCATGAAAGCGTATGGTGTGTCGGTAATGGACGTGATGAATGCAGTTCGTAAGTCAAACCTCGACATTGGTGCCGAAACGATCGAATTAAACAGGATTGAGTATGTTATTCGGGGACTGGGGTATGTAAAAAACCTTGAGGATCTGAATGAGGCCATGATTGTGTCCCGAAACAACACACCAGTGAGAGTCGGAGATGTAGCTCATGTTTCTTTCGGGCCTGCGACCCGACGCGGAGGATTGGATAAAGACGGAGTGGAAGCTACCGGTGCGGTTGTCGTTGCCCGTTACGGTTCGAATCCGATGGCGGTCATCAATCATGTAAAAGAGGAGATAAAAGAGATTGCACCAGGCTTACCCTCCAGAAGATTGGCCGATGGATCCGTTTCAAAGGTGACTATCGTGCCATTTTATGACCGATCCGCCCTGATACGGGAAACCATCGGAACATTGCAAACGGCGCTTTCACATGAAATCCTGATCAGCATTCTTGTCATCATCATCCTGATGATGAATCTCCGGGCTTCCATTTTAGTGTCCGGCTTACTTCCGATCGGGGTGCTAATGACGTTTATTGTGATGAAATGGTTAAACGTCGAAGCAAACATTGTAGCGCTTTCGGGTATCGCCATCGCCATCGGGGTAATGGTTGATGTGGGTATTGTGTTTGTCGAGAACATTATCCGTCATTTGGAGATGCCTGAGAATAAGAATATCTCAAAAGATCAGGTTAATAACGTGATTCTTGTTGCCATGGCGGAAGTTTCGCCGGCTATTGTTACGGCGCTGTCAACTACCGTGGTGAGTTTCCTGCCTGTCTTTGCCATGCAGGCGGCAGAAGGAAAGCTATTTCACCCGTTGGCATTTACCAAAACCTTTGCTTTAATAGCTTCCTTTATTCTGGGTATCGTTGTTCTGCCAACTTTGGCTCATATTCTTTTTACCATACGATTTGACCGGGAAAAAGTCAAACGCGGCTGGAATATCTTGTTGATTGTCGCAGGTGTCTTTTTCACCATTCTTTGGGGGACACCGGTAGCACTTGCATTATCGCTGATTGGTCTGAATAATGTTTTTGCCGGTCGTTGGCCGATGAAAAGGAAACGTTTCCCTGAATATATCAACATAGGCATTGTGCTTTTGGTTGTCCTTTATTATCTGACCATCGAATGGCTGCCTTTGGGGGCATCCAACAGTGCTTTAATTAACTTCCTGTTTGTGGGAGGCATCATTACCGTTATCCTGACGTTGTTTTCTTTAATGATAAGACACTATGAATCCATTTTGCGGTGGTGTCTGCAAAACAAATGGAAATTTATGACTGTTCCGATCGCAACTTTATTGCTTGGAATGCTCATTTGGTTGGGATTTAATAAGGTTTTTGGCGTGGTATCCAGAGGTGCTGATAAGATGGGTTGGAAAATTGAACAAACAGCAGGATGGACTTCCGTTGCCAAAACTTTTCCCGGAATTGGCAAAGAGTTTATGCCGTCGCTCGATGAAGGAACTTTTCTATTGATGCCCACCAGCATGCCACATGCCGGAATCGAACAGAATATTGGTTATGTCAGACAGTTGGATAAGCGGCTTGCAAGCATTCCAGAAGTAAATGTGGCTGTGGGCAAATGGGGACGTGTTAATTCGGCACTTGATCCGGCACCTGTTCAGATGTTTGAGAATACCATCAACTATAAATCTGAATATATGTTGGATGAAGACGGGAGTCGCCTTCGGTTTAAAACAGACAGGCATGGCAATTTTGTATTGAAAGACGGTACGACTTATAACGAGAAAACAGATGGATATAAAGCTGTTAATTCCAATCTGTTGATTCCCGACAGTCATGGGGAATTTTTCAGGCAATGGAGACAGCAAATAAAGAATCCTGATGATATCTGGAATGAGATTGTAAAGGTTACCGATTTGCCGGGACTAACTTCAGCTCCGAAACTGCAACCTATACAAACCCGGTTAATCATGTTGTCAACAGGGATGCGCGCACCGATGGGACTGAAAATATATGGTCCGGATTTGCAATCAATCGAAAAAGCGGGTCTTCAGTTTGAACATATTCTGAAAGAGGTTTCCTCTATTCAATCGCCTTCGGTCTTTTACGATCGGGCAGTTGGAGCTCCTTACCTTGAGATTAAACTCAACAGGGAAGCGATGGCCCGATATGGTATGAGTGTCAGCGATGTTCAACAGGTTTTACAGGTTGCTGTCGGTGGAATGGCGTTAACAACCACAGTGGAAGGAAGAGAACGGTTTCCTGTCAGAGTGCGGTATGCCCGGGAACTGCGTTCAACACCTGATGAAATAAAGAATATTCTTATGCCCGCTATGGACGGTACTCAGATTCCGCTTGGTCTGATTGCTGACATTGTTTACACCAAAGGGCCTCAAATGATTCGCAGCGAGAATACCTTTTTGACGGGATACGTTATCTTCGATAAAAAGGAAGGGAAGGCGGAAGTAAACGTGGTTGAAGACGCGCAAAAATTTATTGCATCGAAAATTAAATCGGGAGAGCTTGTGTTGCCTGCCAATGTGACGTACAAATTCGCGGGCAACTATGAACAAGATATACGAGCTACTCAAAGGCTTGAGCTTGTGGTGCCGATCAGTTTGATTATAATCTTTCTCTTGCTTTACTTTCAATTCAAAACGGTTACCGCTTCATCGATTCATTTTTCAGGTGTCTTTGTTGCTTTTGCCGGAGGGTTTATCATGCTTTGGCTCTATGGTCAGCCATGGTTTATGAATTTCTCCGTTGCCGGCATCAACCTGCGCGATATGTTCCAGATGCATACCATCAATCTGAGTGTGGCGGTTTGGGTAGGCTTCATCGCTTTGTTTGGTATTGCTACCAATGATGGCGTCATCATGGGAACCTACATTCATCAGGTATTTGAAAGGGCAAAACCAACAACCATTCAAGCTGTCCGCGAAGCGGTGGTTCAAGCCGGCAAACAGCGTGTTCGTCCCGCCATGATGACCGCAGCCGTTGCCATAATTGCATTGCTTCCGGTATTAACTTCAACAGGCAAAGGTGCTGACATCATGATTCCGATGGCAATCCCGATGTTCGGAGGAATGATTATTCAGATAATGACGATGTTTGTGGTTCCTATTCTTCAATGTTTCTGGCGCGAAGGTCTGATCAAAAAGGGGCTTAAATCTCAACCTGTAACCGAATAAACCGAGAAAATTATGGAAACTTTGTTCAGCTTCATTATGCAACGCACAAAAAAATCTTTCTTGCTGATTTTCGGATTACTCATCCTGTTTTATGTTGGCGTGAAAGCGCAAACAACGAATGATTCGTTGAAGAGCTATATTCACCAGGCGGCAATGCACAATCCATTAGTTCAATCTACTTATAATGACTACTTAGCGGCGTTGGAAAAGATGCCACAAGTAGGAGCACTTCCCGATCCGCAGTTAACCATGGGTTATTTTCTCTCTCCCATGGAACTGATTGGGGGCAATCAACGTGCCGATATTAAATTGATGCAGATGTTTCCTTGGTTTGGAACACTGAAGGCGGCGAAAGATGAAGCTTCTAAGATGGCGCTTGCTAAGTATGAACAATTCCGACAAACCGGGTTTGAGACGTTTTATCAGGTAAAAAAAGCATGGTATGATTTATATCGGATCGATAAGGAAATAACGCTTGTGCAAAATAACCTTTCTCTTATGAACTCACTCGAACAATTAGCTTTGACCAATTTTGGCGTTGCTTCGACGGGGAAAGGGGTGAGCTTCAACAATGCCATCCGACAAATTGCTTCCGGTTCATCGAATAATCAAAGTGGGGAAGGTATGGGTTCATCAGGCAATATGTCCTCATCCCAATCGTCTCAAGGTATGAGTCAATCATCAACCGGCATGGAAGGTAGTTCCAACTCCGGAGATCTGGTTGACGTTCTTAAAGTGAAGATGGCAATTCGTGACCTTGAGAGTCAGCTCGCTTTTTTGCAAGATCAGAAATCAACGCAGATTATCCGGTTTAATAGCCTTTTAAACCGTAACCCAGAGTCATTAGTTTCGGTTCCCGACACGCTTGACAGAGCCTTAGTTCCACTCAAATTAGCTTTTGGAATGGATAGTGTCGATAAAAACAATCCAATGATCAGGATGTTTGATGCGGAGCAAGCCGCTTATACAACAAAAAAGCGCATGGTAACCAAAATGGGATATCCGATGTTTGGCGTCGGCCTTGATTATGCAGTGATTGACAAAAGGGTGGGGAATACGTCCATGATGAATGGGAATGATATGGTCATGCCAATGCTTACCATCACGCTGCCCATTTACCGAAACAAATATAAAAGCATGATTAAAGAGGCGGAACTAAATCGCTTGTCAGCCTCACAAGCTAAGCAGAATATGACAAACGATCTTCAGGTAAAATACTCGGGGACACTTACTTCATTGAATGATGCCGAAAGACGTATTATTCTGGATAAAGAGCAGATTGATCTTGCGCAAAGAACCGTATCATTGCTGATTACCGGGTTTTCTACGTCAGGAAGCAAATATGATGAACTCTTACGCATGGAACAGCAACTACTGGATTACAGGTTTCAACTTGTTCAGGCCATTGTTGATCAGAACTCGGCTGTGGCTATGTTAACCAACCTAATGGCGATCAATGAACCATAAATGGATTTGAAGATGACAAATTACAAGAAATTGAAAATATAGCGATTTGATAATATTCTAACGATTAGACTCAATGAAAAAATTAATAGCGAATTCATATATCAGAACTGGCTTCCTTGTTGTAGCAGGAATTTTTCTGGGGTGGCTCTTTTTCCATCATTCAGCTCCTTCGGCTGAGAAGCAAAACACCGAAACAGGTTATCCGAAAGGAACCATCTGGACTTGTGCCATGCATCCTCAGATACGAATGGACCATCCAGGGAAATGTCCTATTTGCGGGATGACTTTAATACCTTTAAAACAAGATACCGCAAAAGTTGATTCCAATGCTATAGTCATGACACCGGATGCCATTCAGTTAGCCAATATTCAAACATCTGTAGTTATGCATCAGGATGCGGTTCAGAAACTTCAACTCTATGGGAAGATAGCTCCCGACGAACGTCTTGTTCAAACACTTCCTTCCTATGTTGCCGGCAGAATAGAACAACTAAATCTTAACTTTACAGGCGAACCGGTTCGAAAAGGGCAAAACATTGCATTGATCTATTCTCCTGATCTGATTACCGCTCAAAAGGAACTTCTGGAAGCAGTCAAAATGCAGAAGGACTATTCAGCTATTTTACCGGCAGTAAGAGAGAAATTGAAAGAATGGAAATTGAGTGATTCACAAATTGCCGCTATTGAAACATCAGGACGCATAAAGAATAACTTTGAAGTGAAATCGACTGTTTCAGGCGTAGTATTGGTGAAACGTGTGAACGTGGGTGACTATGTTTCAGCAGGTGATCCTATTTACGAAGTTGCTGATTTATCAAAGGTGTGGGTGCTGTTTGATGCATACGAAAGTGATCTTCAATGGATAAAGTCCGGTGACAACATTTCATTTACCTCTCAATCACTGCCGGGAAAAGTCTATAAAGGGCGGATTTCATTTGTCGATCCTATAATTAATCCCGATACACGGACTGCAAGCGTGCGTGTTGAAGTTGGTAATCGAGATGGCAGCCTTAAACCCGGAATGTTTGTTACAGGAGAATCACGTTCTATTTTTTCCGGGGGACAAAATGACATTGTGATCCCTCAGTCAGCGGTTTTATGGACTGGCACACGATCGCTTGTTTATGTGAAATCTCCGGATTCTGTGAATCCTGCTTTTGTGATGCGTAAAGTAACGCTGGGTCCCTCGGTAGGGAATGGTTATGTTATTTTAGACGGATTAAAAGAAGGAGAAGTAATCGTTACCAACGGAACTTTCAGTGTTGATGCTGCTGCACAGTTGGCCGGAAAACCCAGTATGATGAACCCGGACGTAAACGTAAAAAAGACTTCAACTTCAAAGTCAAACAGCATGGCTGGAATGTAATGGTAGAATGTAAAATATGCGAATCCTATTAAATAGCATGATTTACTAAAGATAAAAATAGTAATTCCGTTCTATTTTATGTTGATACAAACTCCAAATCATCATTTATAGGGAGTCTTTATGCCATAAATAGTCACTTATAAGGATTGGTCGGTTACATGAAAGTCGTAATTTTGTAACCGTTTTTAATGGCATAATATTTAAAAGATAAGAATGGAAACTTCCGAAATAAAATTTTACAAACAGGCTTATAGACTAAGTTTGTTTACAATTGGATACAATCTGCTTGAAGGCATCATCTCTATGATTCTTGGTTATAACGATAAAACACTTACTTTGTTTGGGTTTGGTATAGATAGCTTTATAGAGGTAATGTCTGGGATTGGTATTGCCATCATGATAACACGCATTCAACAAAATTCCACCAGTTCTAAAAGTACGTTTGAAATGATGGCGTTGAAAATAACAGGAACGGCTTTCTATTTGCTTTCAACAGGGTTGTTGACGGGAATCATTTTGAATATTATCCACCACGAAAAACCGGAAACCACTTTCTGGGGTGTCGTCATTTCATTAATATCCATTGCCGTGATGCTCTGGCTTATGCTTGCTAAAAGAAGAATAGGGAAAAAGTTACATTCCGAACCTATTATTGCCGATAGTAATTGTACCAAGATTTGTATTTATATGTCTGTCGTGTTACTTGCATCAAGTCTCATTTATCAGCTTACTGGTTTTGTTTATGCAGATGTGATCGGGGCAGCCGGATTGGTTTATTTCTCATTTACCGAAGGTAAAGAAGCCTTTGAAATTATAAAGAACAAGAACTGTAAGGTGTGTTGAATAGGATAGTTGCTTGAATTCCGTCAAAAAGGGGACTTTCACCTTATGTTATTATTGTTGTTCATTTCTTTCCCCACCTCTCAAAAATTGTTATCTTTGTTCCCTTACAAATTCCTTATTCTAATTTTATGAACGAACCTGTTGTGAGCGTGGGGATTCTTATTCAACCAACCATTACATTTGTGTTTCATGGTGAATTTAACTGTGTGCCTTCTTCTCGTTTAGTGCGTGGTATGTCAAGTGCATCGTACCATGAAGGAAAGATCGAATGGGAGGGAAAATTGTATGATGAGTTGGTTTTTTCTCCGATGGATTCGACAACTTCCTTCTTTGAAATTCAACAGGTAGTGATCGGCATCAATTTTCATTGGGAACGCAAAGAAGATCAACAATTCATGGGTGGATTGAAGATAACGGTTGATGGAGATAATCTGGTTGCCATCAATCTTATTGGTGTAGAATCTTACCTCACAAGTGTCATTTCATCGGAAATGAGTGCAACCAGTTCGCTCGAACTCCTGAACGCTCATGCCGTGATTTCGCGTAGCTGGCTTTTAGCTCAGGTGGAGAAAGCTACTGAGGTGAAAACAAAGGATGTTACTTATTCCTCAACAGTAAGAACCGAAGATAGTTTAATTCGTTGGTACGATCGGGAAGACCATACGTTGTTTGACGTTTGTGCTGATGATCATTGTCAACGCTATCAGGGAATCATTCGTCAGAATGAAACTGTCGAACAAGCGGTTCAAGCTACATGGGGTGAGGTATTGGAATATGATGGAATGATTTGCGATGCACGTTTCTCAAAGTCATGTGGTGGCATCACTGAATTGTTTCAGAACTGTTGGGAGTCTGTTGATCATCCTTACTTAACAGTGTTGCGGGATGCTGCAGACAATGATGCATTGATTGATCTGACCATTGAAGCCAATGCCGAACAATGGATTCGCACTGCGCCGCCATCATTTTGCAATACACACGATCATGCTATTTTAGATCAGGTGTTGAATAATTATGACCAGGAGACAACCGACTTTTATCGATGGACTGTCTCTTATTCGCAGGAAAAGTTATCTCAGTTGATTGCAATGCGTACAGGCATTGATTTTGGTGATATTTTAGCGTTGGTTCCTGTGGAAAGAGGAACTTCGGGGCGACTTATTCGTTTGAAGATTGTCGGTTCGAAGCAAACGTTGACTATCGGGAAAGAGTTGGAGATTCGTAAAACGCTTTCAACATCACATCTCTATAGTTCGGCTTTTGTAGTGGATGTTGTCGATTTACAGGATGGTGTTCCTCAACGGTTTTTGTTGACAGGCGCCGGATGGGGACATGGCGTTGGGCTTTGCCAAATCGGAGCTGCAGTAATGGGTGCAAAGGGATATAACTATCACGATATTTTACTACACTATTTCAGAGGAGCTTCCATCATTAAAAGATATTAGTGGCCATTTAAATGATTAGAGAAGAGATTGAAGGACTTGATAAATTGACAATGAATTTGTAGATTAGCAGGTGGTATCAAAGCGAACATCCTGATTTGAAGGGATTCTTGTTGCCTCTGCCTGTTTCTTTGTCGTTTCCACAGCTTATTCAAATTTATGAAGAATTTCCGTTGGTTGATTATATTATTGGCTGTCTCAGCTTTGATGGTTGCTTGCAATAGCACCAAATATGTGTCTGATGGTCATTATTTATTGAATAGTGAACATATTAAGGTACATTCCAAACAGGTAACTTCCGATATTTTAAAACCGTTTCTACACCAGACTCCCAACCAACGTGTCTTCAGCATCTTTCGTTTGCAATTAGCTGTTTACAACCTTTCCGGCAAAGATACTACAAAATGGATCAATCGATGGCTTCGGCGTGCAGGTGAAAAACCGGTTATCTATGACTCCTTAGCAATGGTATCTTCACAAAGTCAGTTGCAAACCGAGTTGAACAATGAAGGGTTTCAGCATGCTCAGGTGAATATTATCAAGAAAAAGAAGAAAAAGAAAATCAATATTGTTTACCAGATATCTCTCGGTCAACCCTATCAAATAACCGCCTTTACAGTGGCTCCTGTACTGGATTCCCTTATAAATTCCAAACATTCGTCTCAGGGTGCCCTCTCACATCTGTTTCATCCAGGAGTGAATCTTAATATCAATTATTTAGATCAGGATCGCACCGAGTTGGCTTCGTTTCTGCGTAACAATGGATATTACAATGTGACGAAAGATGTATTCCATTTTACCGCTGATACATCCTTTGCACAGAATAAAGCGACCATAGAACTGGGGTTGCGGTCTGGTCTTTTGGAAAATGATACGTTGTTGCATCAAACATTCGTACGCAAAACAATTGGACATGTTACCTTCGAGTCAACTGCTCCGGTGGCAAAAGCACAGTCTGTTCAGAATTTGCAGGACACGGATTCTTATGCAGGATATGATATGATTTATAGAGGGATCCCATTTATTCGAATAAAACCTTTAGTTTCTAACACGTCAATAACTCCCGGATCTTATTTTAATGAAAAGGCTGTCAAGGCAACCTACATATCTCTCAACAAATTGCCACCGGTGAAATATGTGAATATTCAGTTTAAAGAACGACCTGCTAATGACACATTGGATTGCGACGTACAGATTACGCCTGACAAGTTGCAATCTTTTACGAATGATATTGAGGGTACTAACTCAGGAGGCAACTTAGGAGTTGCCGAAGATTTTTCCTATCAACATCATAATCTGTTTCGGGGAGCGGAGTTGTTGAAGTTTCATGTGAGAGCCTCGTATGAGTCGCTGGGAAGTCTTTCAAATATCTTTATCTATCATGCTACTGAATTGGGGAGTGATGTTTCTCTCACATATCCGACATTCCTTTTTCCTTTTTTAAGTCATGATTTTAAGCGTGGCTTAAACGCATCCACCGTTTTATCGTTGAGTTATAATTATCAGGTAAGGCCTGAATTTGTACGTACATTGGCCAATGCCGGAGTCAAATATATGTGGAATTTGAATAAAAACACCACTTTCTCGTATGATATGCTTAGCTTGAGTTATATCTATTTGCCTCGCATTGATTCTTCTTTTGCAGCAACTTATTTAGCCAACACTTCTCCGTTGCGTTTTAGTTATGAAAACCAAATGATTCTAAGTACCGGCTTTTCGATGCAGCATGTAGGTCAGGGCTTGAACGCATCTCAACTTAATTATGTGAATTGGAGATGGGATGTTTCCGAAGCAGGCAATGCATTGGATGGAATCCTCCATTTTTTTAACGTACAACCGGCAAGCGACGGAACATATCGTGTTGCTAGCATCCGCTTTGCACAATATATAAAGGGAGACTATGATTATTCCTTTAATCAGTATCTCAGTAAAGACAATCACATGGTCTATCATTTTAATTTAGGGATTGCTTGTCCATTGGGAAATGCGGATGTTGTGCCTTTTGAAGAACGTTATTATGCAGGCGGAGCAAATGGTGTTCGTGGTTGGTCGTCTTTTACTTTAGGACCTGGAGGTTATCCCGATGAAAGCGGCGTTATTGATTTTGTCAATCATACGGGAGATATTAAATTGCAGGGGAATGTGGAATATCGGTTCAAGATGTTTTGGAAGTTCGATGGGGCGTTGTTTTACGATGCAGGAAACATTTGGACAATTCACAATTATAGTACCCAGCCTGATGGTGTGTTCCTATTCTCTCAGTTTTACAAACAAATTGCCATGAGTTATGGCTTCGGACTTCGCTTTAACCTGAACTACTTTGTTCTTCGAGTGGATCTGGGGCATCAGCTTTACAATCCCGCTTTCAGGGGTAACGAGGCCTGGATCCCTGCTTATACCCATTTCGCTAAAAGATCGGCACTTTTCTTTGCTATCGGATATCCTTTTTAGGAGTAATTTATTTATATCAAATGGTTTTCTTAGAAAAGATTGCTTCGGCTTATTATCGGCATCACGCTTCAGAGTTAGCGGATGTGATCTTTGTTTTCCCCAACCGGCGCGCCGGCCTCTTTTTTCAACATTATTTAAAAAAGATGGTTCGTCAACCAGTCTTTGCTCCCAGAACAATTACCATCAACGAATTGTTTTCTCAACTCTCTTCGCTGCAAACCATTGATAAGATGGGTCTCCTGTTCCGTCTGTATGCCATTTATCAAAGAATCAGTAAAAAGGAAGAGACATTTGATCATTTTGTCTATTGGGGCGAAATGCTGATCAATGATTTCGATGACGTGGACAAGTACTTGGTAGATGCCAAACAGCTATTTACCAACGTGACGGAGCTCAAAGAGATTGATGATCTGTTCAGCTATCTCAGCGCCAATCAGATTGAGGCAATCAAACGTTTTTGGTCAACGTTCGAACCCACACAGGAGAGTGCCAAACAGAAAGACTTTCGGGCTACCTGGGAAATTCTTTATCCGCTCTATGATACGTTGAGAAACGAATTGATGCAACGGAATGAAGGATATCAGGGAATGATATTCAGGGAGGTTGCCGAGCGGATGTTGCACCATGAAGCGATTCCGATCGATTGTACACGTATTGTCTTTGTGGGTTTTAATGCACTCACTCCTGCTGAAAAAGTACTCTTCTCTTATTTCAAAAAGATTGAATTGGCGGACTTTTATTGGGACTATGATATTCCTGAGTTGAAAGATACTGTCAATCGCGGCAGTGATTTTATCCGTGAGAACCTGCATCAATTCCCTTCCCGGTATGAATTGGAGAATGATCTACCTGTTGATCGGGATATTTCATTAGTGGGAATCCCTTCGGCTGTTGGTCAGGCAAAATATGTGTCGCGCTTACTTCGGGAATCTTGTGCACAAACCAATGGAGAAAATGCTTCTGATGTTTTGATGCAAACGGTTATTTTGTTGCCCGATGAGAATTTGTTGTTACCTGTGATATACTCTTTGCCGGAAGAAGTGCACAACGTGAACGTGACGATGGGTTATCCCGTGTCGATTTCATCGGCTGCGGTACTCATTGATCAGTTGCTTTTGTTGCAACGTAATGCCAAGCAGAGTGGTAACGAGACGATGTTCTATTTTCAGCCGGTTCAACAATTATTGCATCACCCCTATTTAATGTTTCTCATGAATGAGGTGGCGAATGAGTTGTCGGATCAGATTACGCGCTATAACAAGATTTTTATTTCACATACGGAATTGGCTAAAAACGATCTGTTTGGTTCCATCTTTTCAGTATGTGAAACACCACAGGAAACCATCGCCTGGTTGGTGTCCATCGTGAAACAACTTCTTCAACGCATGCAACCGACCGAAGATGATCCGGTGGAACGGCAGTTGGAACAAGAGTTACTGTTTAGTCTGTATGGCATGCTCAACCGGGCACAGATGCTTTTTGCAGATTACTCTACTGAGATGTCGAATGAAACCTTCAGAAGGTTGCTAAAACAATTGATGGACGGGCTGATTCTTCCTTTTGAAGGAGAGCCGTTGTCAGGATTGCAAATTATGGGGCTTTTGGAAACGCGTGCGTTAGACTTCGAGAATGTCATTATTCTCTCATTCAATGAAGGGGTTTTTCCTCAAAAACAAACAGCGCTGTCATTTATTCCGTATCATTTGCGAAAAGGATTCGGATTACCCACCGGTGAACATCAGGATGCAGTCTTTGCGTATCATTTTTATCGATTATTGAATCGGGCTAAGCATGTGCATCTGCTCTACGATACCCGTTCCGACGGTTTGCAATCAGGAGAAGTGAGTCGATACTTGTATCAATTGCGTTATCACTATCGTGTTCCTATCCATGAGGCTACCGCCACGTTTACGGTTTCACCGCAAAAATCGGCGCACATTGAAGTGCAGAAACAAGGACCAATACAAGAAAAGTTACGGTTATACCTGATGCATGAAAGCGGGAAGGCGTTGTCGGCAAGTTCCATCAATACGTACTTAGATTGTCCGTTAAGATTTTACCTGACAACCATTGAGGGGTTGAACGAAGGGAAGGAGGTAGAAGAAACCATTGAGGCAAATACGTTTGGCTTGTTGTTTCATGAAGCCATGCGAAATCTCTATCAACCTTATCTTGGAAAGCTTGTTACGACTGCCATAATAGATTCACTTCTGAAAGATGTCGCTGCGATGGATCAGATCATCGCAACAGTGTATACCCGTGTTTTTTTGCAAAAAGAGAAAGGCATTGTCTATCCGGAAGGACAACATCTCATTTTAGCCACCGTGATTCGTCAATATATGATGCAGTTGCTCCGGCAAGATCGAATACATGCTCCTTTTGAGTACCTTGCTTCTGAAGAGCCTTTCCTGGTACGATTTCCTCTTTCTGATGAACAAAATGAAGTCAATGTTAAAGGATTTATCGATAGGATCGATCGAAAAGAGGGTTTGACGCGTATTCTTGACTATAAATCGGGGAATGATCAGGTGGAGTTTGAAAACATGGATCACCTCTTTTGGTGTGAAGTGGGTAAGAAGAGACCGAAAGCTGTTTTCCAGGTTTTTCTCTATTCATCGGCATTTCTCATTCAACACGGAGCTTGCGATATTGAACCTGGCATCGTTGTGCTTAGTTCTCTGTTTAAGCCTGACTTTGCTTCGCATGTCGTGAACAAAGAAAACAAGCAAAAGACGATTGTCTCCAATTTCATCGGGATTAATGAGGATTTCACTGATCTCTTGACGCAAGTATTGGATGAAATCTTCGATACGACGATTCCTTTTCAACAAACCGACGATCCGGCTCATTGCACTTATTGTCCTTTTACGATGATTTGCAAACGGGAAAAAGAACCCGTTGAAAGCGAATAATTGGTTATTCCCATGTGTTTTTTTACGGCGGATTAAGTGGAGTGAAAAAATAACGTCCTGTTCTTTTTATTCTGAAAGAACAGGACGTTATTTCCAATCAAAAAAAGATGACTTAGATGTCTTGCCTTTCAGGTTCATCTTGCATCTTTCTTCCCTGCCATAGTGCATGGAGTTTATCCCAATTTTTAAAAGCTTCTTCCCGTTCTTCGGGGTTTAAACGTTCCCAACGTTCCCGCACGTGACTTCTGTGAGAATGATTGTGATGAAAACCATGCAATCCACCCAGCAAAAGACGGGACAATAATAATAATCCGGCTGCTTGCCAGTAAGTAATAACGGAAACTTTAAACAAAGCCGGTAAAAGAGCGTTCCAAAGAAGCATGGTAACAAGGATAACTACTGCTATGGCCAGTAAAATGACCGGTAGCATCCAGATTTTTTGTTGATGTGAATGAAATCTCATAATTGTATGTATTAAAAGTAATTGATTTTGTTTTACATTGAAATGTCTTTATCAATGTATGCCATTTTTCATGGCGTTTTCTCCATAAGGTCGTATATGCAAATCCAGATTAATTATATCTTTTCCCCCATATGCACCTTCTGATGGGATTCGATCACCCTGCAATCGCCATACTTTAATCCTGCATTGGTTATCAAGGCACGAAACTCCGAGGTGCTGTACATTTTGACATGTTCTGGTTCAAAAAACCGGATGATTTTATCCATGGCTTTCATTGTCAGGCTGTCAGCCGTCGGATCGAGGATATATACCTTTCCTCCTTTTTTAAGAAGGCGGCACATCTCGTCAAGGGCTTTGTCGGGATGAAGATAATGATGGAAGGAATGGGTGCAAATGATGATATCGAACATATCGCCTTCAAGCGGAACGGATTCGGCGTTTGCCTGTATAAAGTGAATGTTCGTCTTGTCCCTATAGTTCTCATTTGCTTTTTCAATCATTTTTTCCGACAGATCGACTCCGTAAAAAATTCCTTTGTCTCCTGCCGCTTTTGCAGCCTCACCTATTGCCCATCCCGTCCCGCAGCCGATATCCATAAAAGCTATACCTTCTTTTATCGGCAAAAGGGAAATTAAATTGTGTTGCGCTTTCCGCAGGTAATCATTCCTCCAACCTTTCTTGTCGAGCTCGGCAGCCCATTTATCCCATTTCTGTTTGTTTAACGCTATATGCTTTGATTCTTTCATAAAGACCTCCTTTCTTTCTTTTTAATTCTACATAGTATGCCGGATAAGTAATAACAAAGAAACAGTGTCGTATCTTATATTCCGGTTAAAAGTAATAAATCATCTCGTCATAAATCGTTTTCAACCGTTTCCGCAAATGTTGCACTGCGTAGTGTTTTCTTGAAATCAGTGTGTTGACCGGATCTCCCGTCTGCTTTGCTATCTCGTTGAGCGGAATGCCCTGCAATTCATTCATTTCGAATACCATCCGCTGTTTAGGCGGCAGTTCGTCTAATGCATCCTGCAAACGCTTCCACATCTCATCTGATAAGTATTCAAAATCCGAAGTCATTTCATCATCAGCGAAAAAATCACCGATCGATTCGAGTTCATTATACAATTCCGCACCATCATTGATATCCGGCAGGCGTTCCGGCTTCTTTTTACGATACCAGTCGGTGATGCGGTTCCTTGTTACGGTAAACAACCATGCCGTTATTCCTTCGATAGGTTTGGTAAGACGGTCGGCTTCCACTAACTGATAGAAAACATCCTGCAAAATATCGTCCGCATCTTCTTCCGAAGAAACCCTCATGGTGATAAAAGCTTTCAACCGCTTGGTGTAGCTTTTTATGGTTTCGTTGATGTCGATGGTTTGTGTCACGATAATGGGTTTCAATCAGGTAGACGAATGAACTCGCTGCATATTTTAAAAGAAAAGAAGATTTTTGTCTTTGTCCGTAGAAAAGATTTTTAAAAGAATCGCCATATTGATTCGTCTACCCTGATATAAAAGAAGCAGTGTCGTAAAATCCCGGGAATGAGGTCAAAAACCCCTAATGAATAAAACTTGACTTAAATATTGTTTGCATTACGTAGGTAAAAACTCCTCTTCTTTTTCTACAAATGTAAACACAGAAATTCAAATTTCCTGACAATGAAGAAACGAATACCAATAATTGATGAAGATCGTTGCAGTGGTTGTGGCAGATGTATGGATGTATGCAGGCAGCATGCCATCAAGTTGATAGAACAACCCGCTCTCCAATGGCGTGATTTGCTTGGATTGCCGTTGAAGTACAAAGCACGGTTAGTATCTCCGGAGGCTTGTATAGAATGCGGACATTGTGCCGCAGTTTGCCGTCACAGGGCAATTGAAATCGAGAGAGTCCATAATTAAAAAGTCATAACTGGGAAGTTAGGGGAGATCGACAAAGACGTTAAGTCATTAGTGCCCATTTAAGTTTTTTCTCTCTTTCAATCAATAGTTTTCAATCGAAATCCAAGTAAACCTGCCAGCAAAGGTAGGCAAATTAAAGTGTAGATTGCCACAGACATACCTGTTGTGTCGGCCAGAATGCCCATTAAACCGACACCCAATCCACCGATACCTGTACCGACACCCAGCATCAGTCCGGAAGCTAAACCTGTATTGTTGCTGATTATCCGGTGTGCCGCAGTGACAGTGACCGAGAAGGTAGCCAACAAAAAAGCGCCCGCCAATGCCAGAAAGACAATACTCAACCATCCGTGGCAGATCAGAAAGAGATAAAATAATGGAGTTGCAAGTGTCAGCGACACAATCAAGATGTAACGACGACCATATTTGTCAGCCAAAAAGCCTCCGATCAATCCACCGATCGAACCGGTAAAAAGCATCAGGGAGACTAATCTACTGCTCGATACTAACGATACGTCTTGTTGTTTCAAGTACAGGGGTAAAAAAGCAATAAGACTGAAGTAAGTAAGCGAGCGAAAAGCAACTATTAGTAAAATGGTGGTGAGTTCTTTTGCATTTTGTTTTAGTACCGGCAGAATAGGACTTTTTGATTTAGTTTCCCTTGCAGTATCCCGTTTACGCGAGACAAACCATAGCACAACACTGATAAGCAGTCCGGGAATAGCAAAAACCGGGGTGATTTTCAGTCCGGAATGTTGCACAACAGGTACAAACAACAGGGGTGTAAGCGCCCATCCTACATTGCCTGAAGCAATAAAAACCGCTTGTGCAAAAGACTTGCGGTTACCGCTACATTGGGCTACCATAGCCGAAGCTTGCGGATGAAATGCTGCTGTGCCAAGTCCGGCTAAAGATGCCAAAAGTAAAAGTAACAAGTAGTTTTGGGTCAACCCCATCAAACTTAACAACACTGCCATCCAGGCCGTACCGCAAAATATCAGCCAATGGTAATTTTTGCGATCTGAAAGTGACCCGAAGAGTGGTTGAACCAGCGATGAGGTGATGGTGAAAGCCGATACAAGAAAACCGCCCTGACTGATACTGAACCCTACCAAAACTAAAAAAGGCATCAATGCCTGAATCTGGTTCATGTAAAGGTCGTTGATTAAATGGCCTGTCGAGAGAGCGGCTATTTTTCCTCTTTGGGGTTTTATCGCAACAGGAAGCGAAGTAGAAGAACTGATATTTCTCATCATTTTGCAGATTATTTTCGCCTGCAAAAGTACGCGCTTGCTCCTGACTTCAAAATGGCAAAAACGGGGGAAAACCTGTCAAAATTACGGAAGATCAGAATATGGATTGCTTGAATGCCTGAAAAGAAATACCTCCATGTTCTTTGAAGAAGCGGCTGAAACGGGCTGGTTCGTCGAAGCCGAGTTGAAACCCGATCTCTTTCATCGAGAAGTCGGAAAAAAGTGCCAGCCGTTTGGCTTCAATCATAAGTTGAGTGTTGATATACTCTTTAGGTGATTGTCCCAACGCTTTCCGCACTACTTCTGAAAGATAATTGGAGGACAAACATAGGGCATTAGCATAGTCATCCACTTTATGCCATTCGCTCAGATGTTGTTCCACCATTTTTTTGAAAGATCTGACGGCAGGATGTATGCATATGATAGCACCATCAGGAAATTTGTGGGTCAGCAACCATTGTTCGTTGCAAGCCAACAAAAACAGCTTGAGATGGGCTTCGATTATTTCATGTTTGAGTAAATTCGAAGAGAAAAAGGCATCGGTCATAGCAATAGCGTGATCCATCAGTGCCTCTGAACTCTCTTCCGACAGTTGCAGTGGTTCTCCTTTTGAATGCATAAAATCCAATTTTGACAGAAACCCTCCATCTGAAACCTTACTCGCGAGAAATTCGGGAGTGAATAACAACATAATACCTTTTGGTTGAGGTGGAACAATGCAGTGCACCTGACCGGGCATGATGCAAAAAACCGTCTGCATATGAAACGGATAAGTCTGCATGTCGACAACATGTTGCCCTTCGTCGTTAAACGACCAAAGCACTGTGTAGTAACTGTGACGGTGAGGCACCGAAGCGATTTCCATCCGCATCTCTTCCGCTTTTTTAATCACGAAAGGAGCGGAAGTTTCGCCAAAGCGTAAGCGGTTGTCGTTGTAGATATCGGTTTTCATCCCCATACAAAACAGCTTTGTTTACAAATACAAAGGTAAGAAAATAAAAGAAGGCATCTGTTCATTCCGATGGATAGGGGTCATAACGGGGAAGTTATGGAAGCTATGAAGTCAGGGGGAGTTAAATTTGAATCTGAATATCGACAAATAGTCTGTTATATTGAACCTAACGCGGAAATTGGGAAACGGCTTGTTTTTTCAATAGGATAGAATGAACGTAACAATATGAAACATTGTCATGTTGAGACGATGCAATATCAGATGTTGCATGCAACGTCTCTACAGAAAAAACCATTGCATTTTTTTACAAATTCATGCTATTTCTGAAAATAAGGTTTTATCTTTGTCTGTGAATTTAGGTGCTTTATTCTTTCCATTTCTTCATAGTCTGACACTTATCTTTGTCAATCATGAAACCTGTTTTCCTATTTTTCACACTGTTTCTTCTGCTTGCAGCCATGAGTTGCAGTAAAGGCAGCTCGACTGATCCTACTCCGGTAACTCCTTCTACTACCCCGACGATCTCGACTGATTCTGCCAAGACAGTTACCACGACAACCGCTATTTTAGGCGGTGACGTAACCGCTGATGGCAATGCTACGATTACAACCCGCGGTATCTGCTGGAAAATAGATACCACGTACGCAGAAAATTATTGTCCGACTCCGAATAATAATAATATTGTCTGCGACGGTACGACCGGTGCTTTCACAGCAACAGTTTCAAACCTGGCGCCATATACCAAATATATCTTTTGTGCTTATGCCATTAACAAAGAAGGCATCAGCTATGGGACGCCTATTACCTTCAAAACGCCCGGACCGACAGTAACTGATTATGATGGCAACGTCTATCAGACCGTCAAGATCGGTAGCCAAATCTGGATGGTGGGGAACTTACAAGTGACCCACTATAATAACGGGGACGTAATTCCAAACGTCACCGACCAAACCGCTTGGAATGGTTTGACCACCGGCGCGCTCTGTGCCTACAACAATGACCAGAGCAATGTCAAGACATATGGTTATTTATATAACTACTATGTTGTGGCCGATTCGCGCGGAATTTGTCCGGCTGGTTGGCATGTCCCGAGTCAAGCTGAGTTTGAAACGCTAAGCCAAACTTGTGGCGGCGATGCAGTCGCTGGTGGTGTTTTGAAAGAAGCCGGTACCACGCATTGGGGCGCTCCAAATACGGGAGCGACTAATAGTAGTGGGTTTACCGCTTTGCCAGGGGGAGGACGTCTTACGAGCGGATTTGTAGGGTTAGAAGGTAGTGTAGTTTTTTGGACAACTACCCAATTTATGGGAATGCCGACAACAAATCATGCTGTTACAATGGGTTATGGTAATACTCGGTTTGATGTTTCAATCGGTGGAGATGATTATCCGTGTGGTTTATCACTTAGTTTACTTAAAAATTAAACTATAAGTTCAATCAAAGGGTTATTCGCAAGAAGACCCTTTTTTTATTTGTCATCATTAGTGCTTTATGGTATAATACCGATAAGCCAAACGGCTTAAATTTATTATTCGCTTTTATGAAACAAACGTTTTTTCAAACCAAGTATCTGCTTGGGTTATTGATTCTTTTATTTTTAGCCATTATTATTCCGACAGCTATTTTTGCTACTTCTGGTTACCTAAAACCTTCTTATTCTGCTCTCACCGTTTCCACTACTCCGGGCGTTATCGCCTCTTCCACTACCGTGATTAACGTTAACGGCTATAACGTTTCCGGCGATTCTTTTATTTTTTTTAATTTATCCGCCAACACCTATTTAATTCCTAATAATACCGCGTCTGAATTTGCGGCCTTATATAGTCATGTCCCAAATTATGTCTCGGTTGCTATTTGCGGCGACGGGATTTGTACTATTGAGACCGTTGCAGGGCAAAATATATCATATTATTTTGATATATAGATAATTATATGTATATTTGCGTATGAAAACACAACAAACAATAGGATTTGCTGACCTGGCAGCAAGCAGGCGTAAAGTCAA
>Ga0224528_1000697_pt1 | contig 24965 bp, 26 predicted proteins | sample CBST25metaG_2_FD_179888 | JGI IMG/M metagenome (GOLD analysis project Ga0224528, IMG submission 179888) | Peat soil microbial communities from Stordalen Mire, Sweden - C.B.S.T25 | ecosystem: Environmental > Terrestrial > Soil > Wetlands > Peat | place: Sweden: Norrbotten County, Stordalen Mire...
CCCCTAACCCCCCGGGGGTATGCCGGGTGCCCATTCATTCCGCGTTCTTTGCGCTTTAGGGTGGAGCTTAGGGGTGGGGAGTCGAAGGATCCGCGGTTATTCTTGGGCAAACCCAGCTCTAGCGCACGTCGATGTAGACCTTGTCATCGGGCAGCACTACTTGCAGATTCTGCTCGGTCGGCTCGCGCAGTTGGCCGTTGGGCAGGGGGTGCAGCTTGAAGAGCACCAGAACATTGCGATCCGGGTCGTCCAGAGCGCGAAATTTGGCCACTTGCTCCAGCGAATAGCGGTTGTGCAGGTCTTCCAGAGCGCCGGGGTCGATGTCGTTCCAAGTGGCAAACCAGCCGGGCTGATAGTCCTCGATCTTGGTGACCAGTTCGAGGGTGCCAAAGTCGTCGCAGAGAGTCGGCAGGTGGGTCATCAGGGTAAGCTGGTCACCGCTGATCGAGACCAGCAGCCGCCGGCCATTGGGGTGTTCGTCAATGAAGCGGGTCAGCCGCTCGGCCGCGTTCACATAGGTGTACTCGGGATGCGTGGCGTAGTAGAGGGTCTGCGTGGAGTTGCCGGCCGCGGCCAGCACAGCCGCCGCCAGCGCCGACCCGCCCAGCCAGTGCAGCCAAAGCGCGTTACCCCGCTCCAGCAGCGCCTCGACGCCCAGCGCAATCACAAAAAAACTGAAAAATGCCACCACCGCAAAGTAGCGCGGCTGGGGATGATCCTGGTAGGTCATGAACAGAATGTAGCCCGCGACCGCCAGAATGGATGCGCCAAAGACGGGGTCCAGCAGCAGCCGGCGCGCCCAGCCGCATTTTTCCTGGCTGCCACGCCGCCAAAGCCCGGCCAGCAATGCTCCCACGGCCAGCAGTCCGGCCAGCGGAATCAAAATGTGATCGACCCACAAGCCGCCGTGAAACGACCACCAGAAGCTGACCAGCGGCCAATAAAACTCCTGGGGCTTGTTGTACTTGTTGACGAAAAAGAGATATTTGTAGTCTTTCAGCAAACCCGCGTGAATCACCAGAGCCATCCACAGGCCAAAGCTCAGAACAAAGGAACCAGCCGCGGCCACGGCAGTGCGCACCGCCAGCCTGCGGTTTGGCCAGAGCGGCAACAGAATCGCCCAGCCCAGCGCCGGCAGCAGAAAAACCGCGGTCGTCTTGGTCAGCATCATCAGCGTGAAGAGCAGGCCGATAGCCACGGAAGCCCACACTGGGCGGCGCAGTCTGGGCAGGCGCACGGCCAGGTTGAAGGCCGTCAGGGTGAAGGCGGTCAGCATCGGCTCCAGAATGGCCAGGCGGCTGAAGCTAAAAAGAAAGGGGCTGGTGACGATCAGCGTCAGCGCCAGCAGGGCCATCCAGCGCGCGCCCTTGGCCCGCAGCAGCAGGTAGCTCAACAGCAGGTTGCAGAAGAAAAAAAAGACCGCCAGCCCGCGCGCCGCTTCGATCGTGACCCCGGTAAAGAAGAAGAGAATCCACTCCAGGAAAGGCCACACTGGAACCGCTGGAGCAGGATTGAAGTCTCCGGGAAGATACCAGTTGCCGAAGAGGTGGGCGCGGATAGCGGCATTGCCATACCAGCCTTCATCGGTGTACTTGGCCCAGTCACTGAACCAGGGGGTGTGATTGGGAAAGTCTGCGCCAAGGTGGAGGGCGTGAAGCAAAGCCAGGGCCGCGATTGAAACCATCCAAACCGCGTAGAGCCAGCGCCGACATACGTTTGACAAACTAATTCTCCCGGCAAAAATTCCCATGGAACGGTGGCCGCCGTATTCCCTCAATCAAAGGTGTGTGGAGCAGAATGCAAACGCCCCGCCGCCACTGGTTCAAGTATATCGTGTTTCAAATAGGCCCTAGGGAACAGGGAACTAGGGGATAGTTGTGATGATGAACGGTTGCGCTCTTTGAATCTCAAAATGAAAGCGGCGAGCCGGCATCGGCTCGCCGCTTTTGCTATTCCCTATTCCCTGGCCTATTCATACGCCAGCGCGTCGATGGGATCTTTGCGGGCAGCCATCCAGGCCGGGTAGAGCGCGCCAAAGATCGCTCCCGCAAAGGCGATGCCCGCGCCCCTCAGCATCCATAGCCCGGTCAGCTCGAAGCTGAAAGCGGGGAACCTCATGCTCAAAAATGTGCGCACTCCATAAGTGGCCGCAATGCCCACCAGCACGCCGGCCACAGCCAGCGCCGTGCACTCGCGCAGTAACATGCCCACAATCGCCGGCTTGGAGGCGCCCATCGATTTGAGAATTCCAATCTCCCGCGTCCGCTCCAGCACCGCCGTATACATGGTCTGGAAGATCACCAGAAAGCCCACGACGACCGCGATAGTGATCACCACGTTCAGAGCGATATTGAAGCCGGGAAACTTGGCTGGCGTATAGAGCGAGATCAGGTCATCCATGGTCTGAACTTTGTAGTCCTTCAGTCCCGGGGTCGCGGCAATCTCCTGGCGGATCGCGTCCATATTGGCCGGATTATCGCTCTTGAGGTAGACGACCGAGGCCTTGCCGTCGGAGCCGATCAGCGCGCCAAAGGTATCGATGGGCATCAGCTTGCGCCCGCCCTTGCCACTTTCCACAATGCCGCAGATGCGAAAGGGGTGCTTGAGAATCGTGATCGTGTCGCCCACATGATGGCCCCCATCGGTGCGCGCAAAGACATCGTCCACAATCACGTCGTAAGGCCCCTGAAACGGCCCTCCCGCAATCCAGTTGAAGGGCTTCAGCGCGTTGTAGCTGGGGTAGTCGATGCCGTAAAGAATCTCGATCGAGCTAGTCATGGAGAAGTTGCTGATCACCGGCGAGGCCGCGGCCACGTGATTCATGCGGCGGAAGACATCGGCGATCTTGGCCGACATCGGCGCACCGCTGACGCCGTTCATGAAACTGGCGGTGGAAGGGCTGACGACCAGGTCGGCACCCACTCCGTTGGTGCGCTGCTTCTGGTCGTCGAGCATGCCCATGAAGATGGCGACAATCGACAGAATCATGACCACTTCAATGGCCACCGCCAGTACGCTGATAAGCGAACGAACCGGCCGGTGCAGCAGATTGGCGAAGATAAGTTTATTCATTCCCTATGATGACTCCCGAAGACAAAAAAGCTGAAAAATCCCTACTTCAGGGTAACAGCACCCGGCAGGCTGAAGGCGCGCCAATGCTTTCGGCTTGCACCCTCGCCTCTTTTACCAGAAGTAAATCGACCAGCGGCGCAGCGTCCTTCTCAAAAAATTGTGCCCCAGCCTTTTGAAAAGAAAGGGAAATGCCGATAAATCCCTTTGACTCAAGCGGTAACCCGGTTTATTGTGAAGGTGGAAATCCATGGGAAGTTGAGCCGGGTTCCGGATGGCAATGGGCAGCTTTGGAGAAGACCTGCGCATGGAGCGGCTAGCCCGCGGCATCGCGCTGGAAGAGATTACCGCGGTCACCAAGATCAGCAAGCACCACCTGTTGGCGCTGGAGCAGGACCGTTTTCGTCTGCTGCCCGGCGGCATCCTGAGCAAAGGCATTGTGCGCGGCTACGCCAGCGCTCTCGGTCTCGACCAGCAAGACTGGACCGAGCGTTTTCTGCGCGCCAGCAGCTCCGGGGGGCCTGAGGCGGACGACGAGGATCGCGGCTGGGCGGCTTTTGCCTCAAATGTGGGCAAGGCGCGCATCCAGCGCCACGACGCCGTCGAAATTCGCCTGCGCTGGGTTGGCGCCATCCTGCTGGTTCTGCTGGTCGCTGCCGGAGTTTATGTGATGACGCGCTACTACGGCCTGCGTTCCGGCTGGTGGTCGCGCCTGCTGCCCATGGAAGAGATCACCACCCTCGCCCATCGCCTGCTCTCTTTGGCCCAAGCCCTGCTGGCCCGCATCATCGCCTGGTTTAACCACTAATGTTCTCAGCCAGTGGTTCGCCCAGCAAATGCCCTGTACGCCAGTCCCGCCGCAGGGGCTTGTCATCCTGAGCGAACGGGGCCCCAAGCGTTCTTCAGCTTGGGGGTGGTGAGTCGAAGGATCTGCGTTTCGCTTCTGATTCCTTCAACAAACTTCTGGCTCCCCACACTCGAGCGGCGTTCCCCTTTTCAGCCGGACGCGCGCTTCGGCGAGCAACGATCCCCCTTGACCCCCTGCTTTGCTCCATTCGCTGTTAGTTTTTGCCCCCGGCGGCCACGGGCGATTATCATGAAACCACGCATCCCAAGGCGCAAGCCTGACGTTGCTGGCGTGTTCTTCAGCGAGAGTGGGTCCGATGCGGCAGGCTACTGCCGCGCCGGTGATCCAGCTTGAACCGGTCCTCGCTTCAGACTGCCCAAATTGAATTCCCTGCAATGGGAGGAGCTTCTACCTTGAGCGACCGTTTCTTGTTTACCTCTGAGTCCGTCACCGAAGGCCATCCAGACAAGATTGCCGACCAGGTTTCGGATGCCATTCTCGACGCCTGCCTCGAACAGGACCCCTATAGCCGCGTTGCCGCCGAAACCCTGACGGCCACTGGCCTGGTGGTCATCGCCGGCGAAATCACCACCAAGGCTTATGTCGATTTCCAGACACTGGTGCGCGGCGTGATCGCCTCCATCGGCTATGACAACGCCTCCTACGGTTTCGACTCCAACACCTGCGCCGTCATCTCGACCATCAACAAGCAGTCGGGCGACATTGCGCAGGGCGTGGACACGGGCGGCGCTGGCGACCAGGGCATGATGTTTGGCTATGCCTCGAACGAGACCCCCGAGCTGATGCCGGCGCCCATCTCGCTGGCCCACAAGCTCACCCGCAAGCTGACTGAAGTGCGCAAAAACGGCAAGCTGCCCTATCTGCGCCCTGACGGCAAAAGCCAGGTCACGGTGGAGTACGACGAAAACGGCAAGCCCGCACGCATTGACGCCGTCGTCATCAGCAGCCAGCACGCCGAGAGCGTCAGCAACGAGCAACTGCACGCCGACATTCTGAAGTACGTCATCAAGGCCGTGCTGCCCGCCGAGTGGCTTGACGAGAACACCAAGTATCACATCAACCCCACAGGCCGCTTTGTTATCGGCGGACCCATGGGCGACACCGGCCTCACCGGCCGCAAGATTATCGTCGATACCTACGGCGGCGCGGGCCGTCATGGCGGCGGCGCTTTCAGTGGAAAAGATCCGACGAAGGTGGATCGCTCCGCGGCCTATGTGGCGCGCTACATCGCCAAGAACATTGTCGCCGCCGGTCTAGCCGAGCGCGCCGAGGTCCAGCTTGCCTACGCCATTGGCGTGGCCGAGCCGGTCAGTGTGCGCGTTGATACCTTCGGCACCGGCAAGGTCGGCGAAGCCAAGCTGACCGAGTTGATTCGCAAGAACTTCTCGCTCACCCCCAAAGGCATCATCGAGAGCCTGAACCTGCGTCGGCCCATCTATCAGAAGACGGCCGCGTATGGCCACTTTGGCCGCACCGAGCCGGAGTTCACCTGGGAGGCCACCGACAAGGCCGCCGCCCTGAAGGAACAGGCCAAGTAACCCTCTGCAAACCCGCCCCATGAATCCATCGCCCGATGGATTCGTGGGGCATTTTTCTTTTTCGACCGGATTCCTGGTGTACAAAGCCAGCTCTGCGCTCGCTGGTCGCGCATAGTCGGTGACCGGGCTTACCATGGGAGAGGAAAAAACTCCGGGCCTTGGCTCCGTGCGAATCGTTTGAGGTGAGTTTCGATGAAATTATTTACGTCCATAGTGGCTATTTCTTGTCTGGGGCTTGCTTCCGCTGTTGCGCAGCCGCGGCCACCCGCAACCCCGCTCATTGCCCATGATCCCTACTTCAGCGTCTGGTCGGCCACTGACAAGCTGACCGGCTCTGACACCACCCACTGGACTGGCTCCGCGCAACCCCTCAGCGGCATCGCGCGCATCGATGGCAAGCTCTTCCGCTTCATGGGCGTCAACCCCGACGACATTCCCGCCATGCAGCAGGTGAGCAGCTCCATCACTCCCACGCACACGCGCTACCAATTTCGCCAGGGCGGCGTGCAGCTTGAACTGACCTTTCTCACCCCCGCCCTGCCCAGCGACCTCGACCTGCTTTCGCGCCCCGTCACTTATCTGACCTGGAGCGCACAGTCCACCGATGGCGCGGCGCATCAACTCGCGGTGCTGCTCGATGTGGACCCGGTGATCGCGGTCAATGATCGCAACCAGAAGGTTGTAACCGCGCGCCACGAAACCGCCTCGCTCAAGGTGCTCTCCGCCGGCTCGCAAGAGCAGAGCATCCTCAACCGTTCGGGTGACAATCTGCGCATCGATTGGGGCTATTTTCACCTGGCCGTTCCCAAGGACGAAAACGCGCAAACGGTGATCAGCCCCGACCCTCTGCATGACTTTGCCGCGCGGGGCAAGCTGCCGGCAAGCGACGCCATCCTGATGCCGCGCTCGCCTGAGTGGGGCGGCTCGCATCTGGCCGTGGCGCTCGACTTCGGCGCGGTCGGCGCGCAGCCGGTCGCGCGCCATCTGCTGGTTTCGTACACCGAAGACTACGCCATTCAATATTTGCAGCGGAATCTGCGCCCCTATTGGCAGCGCAACAACAAGCCGGTGGAAGCGATGCTCGACCAGGCCGAGGCGCACTATGCCGATCTGGACCGGCGCTCGACGGCCTTCGACGCTGAGCTGACGGCCGACCTGACCAAGGCCGGCGGCGAGCACTATGCCTATCTGGCCATTCTCGCCTACCGGCAAACCCTGGCTGCGCACAAGCTGGTGGCCGACGCCAACGGCGACCCCATGCTCTTTGCCAAGGAAAATTTCTCCAACGGCTGCATCGCCACTGTCGATGTGCTCTATCCCTCGGCGCCTTTTTTCCTTTTTCTGCAACCAAAATTGCTTGAGGCGCAGTTGCTGCCGGTGCTGGAATACGCGGCCCTGGCGCGTTGGAAGTTCCCCTTCTCGCCGCATGATCTGGGCCAGTATCCGCTGGCCAATGGCCAGGTTTACGGCGGCGGAGAAGAGACGGAAGACGATCAGATGCCGGTCGAGGAAAGCGGCAACATGCTCATCCTCGTCGATGCCTTGGCCCGCGCCCAGGGCAGCGCGCAGCTTGCCCAGCGCTACTGGCCGCAACTGACCAAGTGGGCGGAATATTTGAAAGAGAAGGGGCTCGATCCGGAAAATCAGCTCACCACCGATGACTTTGCCGGCCACGTCGCCCACAACTCGAACTTGTCCATCAAAGCCATTGACGCGCTGGCCGCTTATGCCGATCTGGCGCATTTGCTCCAGCACGAAAACCTGGCCGTGGAATACAACGCGGCAGCCAAAAGCATGGCCGCCAAGTGGGTTGCGATGGCGCAAGAGGGCGACCACTACAAGCTGGCCTTCAACAGCCCCGGAACCTGGAGCCAGAAGTACAACCTGGTTTGGGACAAGGTGCTCGACTACAATCTGTTTCCCGCAAGCGTGCGCGAAGCGGAGATGAGCTTTTACCTCAAGCACCTCAATCGCTATGGGTTGCCGCTGGACAGCCGTGCCGATTACACCAAGCTCGACTGGTCCATTTGGACCGCTACCCTGGCCTCCGATCCCAAGCAGTTTGATGCCATCATCGATCCCATTTATCTGTGGCTGAACGAAACCCCCAGCCGCGTTCCCTTGACCGATTGGTACGACACCAAGAACGGCAAGCAGGTTGGCTTTCAGGCGCGCAGCGTCGTGGGCGGCGTCTACATCAAGGCTCTGGCCGACAAGGCGTTGCGCGAAAAGTGGAACGCCCTGGCCGCAGCCAGCGGTGCAAAGTAGGCGCCTAGGGCGCCGACAGAAGCGCACACGACCACTGAAACTGAGTTTCCCAGGTGCCCAAAAGCGAGGCACCTGGGTTGCCCAGCGTTGTTTGTAAACGCCGCCTCGTCTTTTTCCCTAGTCCCTAGTCGCTCGTCCCTGTTCCCGGCTCTTCCGGCTTTGCCAGCGGATCATGATCGCGGTCGGTGACCTCGGCCAGGGTGGCCAGCCGGGCGGCCAGCTCGGGCGTCCAGCTTCCCTCCGGGGCGCGCCAGCTCCAGTTGCCGGCGGCCACCGAGGGGGTATTCATGCGGGCCTCAGCGCCCAGCTCGAGCAGATCTTGCGCGGGGGCCATCGCGGTCTGCGCCACGCTGGCCGCATTCGCGCGAATCAGCGGCCACACCGGGCGCTGGTTCACCGGGCCCACGTAAGCCTCCACGGCTGCGCGCTCAATCTTGCTGGCCTCGTTCCACCAACCCTGCGTGGTGTTGTTGTCGTGGGTTCCCGTGTAGGTCACGGTGCCGGGCGTATGGCGATGGGGCAGGTGAATGTGCGCGCCCTTGCTGTTGAAGCCAAATTGCAGCACCTTCATCCCCGGCATCCCCAGCTTACGGCGCAGCGCATCGACCTCGGGGGTAATCAGCCCCAGGTCTTCGGCCACCAGTGGCAACGGCCCCAGCGCTTCTTCGATGGCGCGAAAGAGCTTCAGCCCCGGCGCTTTCACCCATTCGCCCTTGATGGCCGTCTTTTCGGCGGCGGGAATCGCCCAATACGCCTCAAAGCCGCGGAAGTGGTCCAGCCGGATCAGGTCGTAGAGCCGGTGCGATTGCCGGATGCGGTCGATCCACCAGTCAAAGCCGCGCTCGGCCAAAAGATCCCAGCGATAAAGCGGGTTGCCCCAGCGTTGCCCGGTGGGCGAAAAATAGTCGGGTGGAACACCGGCTACGCGCTCCGGGGCCAGCTTCTCGTCCAGCTCGAAGAGCTCGGGATGAACCCAAACGTCGGCCGAATCCATGTTGACAAAGATGGCCACGTCGCCCAGGATGCGAATTTTGTTCCGTTCCGCCGCCTTGCGCAGGTCGCTCCACTGCTTGGCAAAGGCAAATTGTAGCGCCTGCTCCTGGCGCAGCGCGTGGCCATGTTGCGCCACAATCTGCGCCAGAGCCTTGGGATGACGATAGCGCAGGGGCTCCGGCCACACCACCCAGGCACCGGTAGAAAACTGACGGCGCAACTCGGCATAGATGGCATAGTCAGTCAGCCAGCTCTCCTCGGCGCGGCAAAACTCCAGAAACTCCTCCCACTGCGAGGCCAGCTTGGGGTCGTGAGGGCCGCGGTCCACAAAGTTGCCCGCCGCTTCATAAAGCAGCGGCGCCTTGCGCCACTCCACCTCGCCAAAGTTCACATTGCCGTTGCGCTCGGCCTGGTCAGCCAGACGATTGTGGTCAATCCATCCCCAGGCGGACAAAAATTCCAGACTGATCAACGAAGGATTGCCGGCAAAGGCCGAGCTGGCCGCATAGGGCGAGTTGCCGTAGCCGGTGGGCCCGATCGGCAAAACCTGCCACACATGCTGCTTGGCTGCGGCCAAAAAGGCCAGAAACTCGTACGCGGCAGGGCCCAGATCGCCGATGCCGCCCAGTGAGGGCAGCGAAGTGACGTGCAGCAGAACTCCTGAGGAACGCTGAAATTCCATGGCACTCTCCTTATCGGCGCAATGTTCTTTTTGCTGAGCGGCTGGTTCGTGCGGCCTGCGAAAGCGCTAGCGCAGCAACTCTTCCAGCGTCGTGCTCAGGTCCGTCTTGTCGTCGCGATACTTCACAATCACCGGGGCGTAAAGGCTCAGCCCCCACTCCCGGCTGTTTTCATGCCCCTTGCCGGCTGCCACGGCGCGCGAACCCGGCACCACCACGGCATTTTCAGGGATGACGAGCGGCAGCTCTCCGCTGGCGCGCAAAATCGTGCCATTCACCAGGTCAAAGACCGGCGTTCCCCGGGTCAAGATGGTTCCAGCGGCCAGCACCGCGCCTTTTTTTACGACTGTGCCCTCGTAGACGCCGCAATTGCCGCCCACCAGCACATCGTCTTCAATCACCACCGGGCTGGCGTTGACCGGCTCCAGTACGCCGCCAATCTGCGCCGCCGCGCTCAAGTGCACATGCCTGCCGATCTGCGCGCACGAGCCCACCAGGGCGTGCGAATCGACCATCGTGCCCTCGTCTACCCAGGCTCCGGCGTTGATGTACATTGGCGGCATGCAAACCACCCCCCGGGCCACATAAGCGCCGGCCCGCACCGAAGAGCCGCCGGGAACCACGCGCACTCCATCGTCCGCGCTGAAGTGCCGCACCGGATAAGTGCTTTTGTCGACAAAGGACAAGCCGTCCGCGAAAAATTCCCTCAATACGCCCAGGCGAAAGCCCAGCAGAATCCCCTGCTTGACCCAGGGGTTCACGCGCCAGCCCGAGGGCGAGGCGGCATCGGGCGAGGCGGCGCGCACTGCGCCGTCTTCCAGGGCCGTGCGCAGCACCAAAAAACAGGTCATCGCGGCTTCATCGCCGATGGCTCCAGGCCCTGCCGCAAAGTACCGCTCAATGTTTTTTTGCAGTTGAGTGTTATTCATCCCATCCCGAGTCTATCAAGCCCGGGGCGACGCCGGCGCGGGAAACGAAAGACACAAGAAAATCCAGCGCCCGTGGGTCTCCGGCGCGCAACGACTCATCAAGGCCCGTCCCCGATGGGCAGGCCGCATGAGCAGATTGGTTTTCAAGCAGCAGAGCTGACTGCTTGTTTGGCTCCGTGCTTGAGTGACATCGGTTGCAACCGAAACGAGTTGTCTCCCGCTGGAATCATGGCCAGCGGAATGGAGGCGCACCCTGATTTACCGCGCAGATGCCGCGACTCCAGCCAGGCGCACAACCGGGGATCGTAGATCTCCGGCTGCCCGCTCCAAAAGCCAGGGTCCAGCCCGCACTGTATCTGCAGGTGGTCCAGTTGCAACTCGATGACGGAAATGTTCTTAGGAAAATAGCGCCGCACATTGCTTGCGCCAACATGCAGTCCGGTAACTCCGCGTCCCTTGCTCTGTGTCTTTACTACCATAAGTACCTCCCGTTCAACGCCCGCCGGATGAGGTAAGTCTAGGGAACTGGAACAAGGAAGCCGGAAGCCGATGCAGGAAATCCTCTGTGCGGATTCCTCATTTGAATCTCACCGCCCGGAAGGCCATTTCGGGTTGATCCTCAGCTATTTTTTTGGGCTTGTCAAGCTGTTTTTTGAGGCGTTTTTTGAGGCTTGCCAAGCTGCGTCCCGGCGCAAGACAAATCCTGTCTCAATCCAGCGCAAACCCGTTGTTTGCGCCCTTGTTTCAGTCAGCCATGCCATCAGGGCGCGCCCTGTGGCCTTCTTATCGATCCGGCACTCTTGCACTTCCACTCCGTGCCCCATTCATTCCGCGTTTTCTGCGGAATGAGTGGGAAACCTCGATGCCAGGGTGCCCCATCCTTTCCGCGTTCTTTGCGGAAAGGGTGGGATTGAACGATGCAAATTTCAACGGCCGGGTCAGTCTTTTGCGGGAGCTGGCGCCGGGCTGGGCGTCTTGCCTTGCGCCGGCAGCAGGGTGAACCTGGGTCAGGTGGTGGGAATCCGCTGCACCTTCAACGTCAGCCAGGTTGTAGAGAAGGGCTGCGCCCTGGGGCTCTGCAACTGGATGGGCTGCAAGACCAGCTTGGGATATTGATCTTGCGCGATGGGAACGCCCGGCGGCAGGGCGCCAATGCGGGTCGAGGGCGGATGCACGATCATGCCGGGATCGATCTGCGCGCCGTTCCAGGGCGCAGCGGTTTTGACGCCGGGCAGGCGGGCTGAAAAGAGATTTTTGCCCAGGGTGAAGGGATTGGCGCGCCAAGTACGCGGAAACTTGCTGAAATCACGCGGAGCCGGAAGGTTCTGCGGCGGAGCCGGTGAGGGCGGAGCGGGCTGGTCGGGCAGGGCAGTCGCGGGCGACTGGCAGAGCGCCACAGCCCCGGCGCTGAAAAGCAGAACGAGAGTGAAGAGTCGCATGAGAGACCCTCCTCTTAGCGCATAGACGCGATATTGGCATAAAAGGTAGCGGACAATCCCATCCTTTCCGCAAACAGCGCGGAAAGGATGGGCCCCGCGTGATTTCCATCGGACCGGATCAGCAACCCCGGCGGCGGATTGAAACTTGCTCTCACCCCCATGGCAAACGCATCCTGCAAATGAAATGGCCAGAAATGAGGTTTTGAAAGGGCACGGATTTATCCGTACCGTCCAATGCCCCCGCAAATCGTGGCCTTTAGGCCCTGAGGGATGGATTTTCTGTTCCAAACCTTCCCTCAGGGGCTGAAGCCCGACATATCCTCCCCTTTTGTGGCACGGATAAATCCGTGCCCTTTCAAAAATGGTAATGCTGCGTTTGCCCCCCCCCCTCCCCGAGCGCACCATCCCCTTGCCGCGTCTATCTGTTACGAGCACGGTGGGTGGGAACTGGTAACCTGAATCCAGGGCAAAATTGCGCGGAAAGCCGGGCCAACAGTACCGGCGGGCAGAGGCATGGCGGAATTCATCATCAAATTGGCCGACGAGCGCGGTCGCGTACAGGAGCAGGTGCAGACGGCGGCGACCGCCGAGGAGCTGCGCCTGCGCTTTGTTCACGCCGGTTATAACGTTTTTTCCGTGCGTCCGCGGTCGGGTTTTGGCGGTTTCAAAAAGCGCAAGGTCAAGCTCGAGCCCTTCCTCATCTTCAATCAGCAGTTTTTGACCCTGGTGCGCGCCGGATTGCCGATTTTGGGCTCGATCGAGATGCTGGCCAAAAACCAGAAAAACGCCCATTTCGCCGCCCAGTTGAACGATGTGGCCGGCCGGGTCAAAACCGGCGAATCGCTCTCAGCGGCCTTCGAGGCGCAGGGCGGCTTTCCGGTCATGTTCACGACCACCCTGCTGGCCGGCGAGCGCAGCGGCAACTTGCAGGAGGTTTTGGAGCGCTACGTCAGCTTTCAGCGCGTCTCACTGACCTTCCGCAAGAAGCTGATCGGGTCGCTGATCTATCCGGCGGTGCTGCTGTCGCTGGTTTTCGGGCTGATGTTTTTTATGTTTGCGGTGGTGGTGCCGCAGTTTGCCGTGCTCTATGACGAGATGGGCTCGAAGCTGCCGGCCATGACTCTGGACCTGCTGGCTTTTGGCAAGTTCCTCAATCACAACATGTTGTGGATCGTGCTGGCTTTCGCGGGCATTGGCTATGGCGCTCATCGCTTTGCCATCACCGAGCGGGGGCGCGACTTTGTTGACAATTTCCGTATCGGGCTGCCGGTCTTTGGCAAGATCTGGCTCAAATACCAGGTGGCGCTGTTTTCGCGTACGCTTTCGACTCTGCTGACCGGCGGCTTGTCGCTGGTTCCGTCGCTGGAGACGGCGGCGCGGTCCATCAGCTCACGGCGGGTTTCAAAGGCGGTGATGACCTCGATCACCACCGTTCGCGAGGGCAAAAGCCTGGCCGATGCGCTGATTCAGACCAAGATTTTTCCCGACCTGGCGGCGGAGATGATCACGGTGGGCGAGCAGACCGGCGCGCTGCCCCAGATGCTCAACTCGGTGGCGGAATTTTTTGAAGAAGACGTGGAAACCGCGCTGACCGCCTCGCTGGCGCTCATTGAGCCGGCAATTCTGCTGGTCATGGGCGTGGTGGTGGTCTTCATTCTTATCTCGCTCTACATGCCTATCTTCTCGATGGGCCAGGGAGCCGGAGGTCAGGGATAAATCATGGCTGATGCAACCGCGCTATTGCTACCCACATCGCAGGATGAACGCGCCCAGGCTGAAGCCCTGGCGGCGCGCTATCACGCCGAGTTTGTGGACTTGAAGAACTTCAAGATTCAGCACGAACTGCTGCGCACGGTGCCGGTGGAGCTGATGTTCCGCTATAACTTTGTGCCCATCGAGCAGCAGGGCGGCGCGCTGGTAATCGCGGTCAGCGACCCCTCGCAGTTGATGGTGCTCGACGAGATTGCCGGTCTGGTGGCGCATCGCATCATTCCCCGCGTGGCCACGCTCTCGCAGATTACCGATCTGCTGAAAAAGACCGAGCAGTCGCAGCGTGTGCTCGACGAAGCCAGCGAGGGGCTGACCTTTGATGTGCTCACCGGCGAGGAGAACGCCGACGAAAATATCTCCATCGAGAAGCTGACCAGCGAAGAAGACATCAGTCCCATCATTCGCCTGGTGGATACGACGATCTTTACCGCGCTGGAGCGGCGCGCCTCCGATATTCACATCGAGACCAATGACGACTCGGTGGTGGTGAAGTACCGCATCGACGGCGTCTTGCAGATGGCCATGGCCCCCATTGCGCGCGAGCACCACTCGACGATCTTGAGCCGCATCAAGATCATGAGCGAGCTGGACATTGCCGAGCGGCGCGTGCCTCAGGATGGCCGTTTCCGCGTACGCTACAAGACCCGCCTGATCGACTTCCGCGTCTCCATCATGCCGACGATTCACGGGGAAAACGCCGTGCTCCGCGTGCTCGACAAAGAGTCGATGAGCGAGAAATTTCACAACCTGAATCTCGACGTGGTGGGATTTGCCGACGAGGACTTGAAGCGCTTTCGCCGCTACATTCGCGAGCCTTACGGCATGGTGCTGGTGACCGGCCCCACCGGCTCGGGCAAAACGACGACGCTCTATGCCGCGCTCAACGAGATCAAAAGCGACGAAGACAAGATCATCACCATTGAAGACCCGGTCGAGTATCAGATTCGCGGCATTACGCAGATTCCCGTCAACGAAAAGAAGGGGCTGACCTTTGCGCGCGGATTGAGATCCATTTTGCGTCACGATCCAGACAAGATTCTGGTGGGCGAAATCCGCGACAACGAGACGGCGCAGATCGCCATCAACTCGGCGCTGACCGGCCACTTGGTCTTCACGACGGTCCACGCCAACAACGTGGTCGACGTGCTGGGGCGCTTTCAAAACATGGGCGTCGAGGTATACAACTTTGTCTCGGCGCTGAACTGCATTCTGGCGCAGCGGCTGGTGCGCACCATCTGCGACCACTGCGCGCACACCGTCACTTATAACGACGCCGAGCTGCGCGCCTGCGCCCTGGACCCCGACGAGTGGCGAGGCTTTGAGTTTCGCGAGGGGGCGGGCTGCATTGAGTGCGGAGGAACAGGCTATCGGGGGCGCACCGCGATTCATGAACTGATGGACCTGACCGACCCGATCCGCGAGCTGATTTTGGAAAAGAAACCCAACTCCGAGGTGCGCAAGCTGGCTAAAAAAGAAGGCATGAGCTTTCTGCGCGAGTCGGCGATCGATCGTGTCCGCCGCGGTCTGACGACGCTCAAGGAGATCAACAAAGTTACGTTTATCGAGGCTGAGCGATAGTGAGATCGATTCTGAGCAAGGCTCAATTTGGAAGTCAGCCGGGCGGGCGACCGCCGGTGGCCGTGGAGCTGGCGCCGCAGGGCGTTTTGGCTGCCTCCACGCCCGCCGCGGGCAAGCCGCCGGCATTTGCCTTTGCGCCGCTGGCGGCCGGGGCGCTTTTGCCCGGCATCGGCGAACCCAATCTGCGCTCGTCCGAGGCGGTGGTTGCGGCGATTCGCGGGGCGCTGGGGCAGGTTTCCGCGCGCACCCGCGCCGTCACCCTGGTGCTGCCCGACACCGCCGTGCGCATCTTTGTGCTGGACTTTGACACGCTTCCCGCCAAGACGGCGGAGGTGGTTTCGGTGTTGCGCTTTCGCCTGCGCAAGATGATTCCCTTCGAGGTGGAGCACGCCGGGCTGAGCTATCAGGTTTTGACCCAGAGCAAGGACAACTGCAAGGTGCTGGCCGCCGTGTTGCCGGCGGCGATTCTGGCCGAGTACGAAGCCGCGGTGCGCGCGGCCGGGTACGAGCCGGGAGCGGTGCTGCCGACCAGCCTGGCGGCTCTTTCGGTGATTAATTCGATGGAGGCTGTGCTGACCGCCAACCTGACCAGCGTGGCCCTGACCACGGCCATCACCAACGGCGCCGACCTGCTGCTCTATCGCACTCTCGATCTGCCCGAGGCCCCGGCGATTCGCCAGGAAGAGGTGCAGCGCGGCATTGCCGTAGCCGCCGCCTACTTTGAAGACAAGCTGGGCGCGCCGCCGCAAAAACTATATTTTGCGGGTTCGGACGAGACAGCGGAGGAATTTGCCGCCTGGCTGGACGCGCCGGAACTGGCAGTGGTGGAGTTGGCCGCGCGGCCAGAGATCGGCGCCACCACGCCGATGGGCAACATCAGCATTGCGGGCGTGGTTGGCGCCCTGGCGGGGGCAAACTGATGCACATCGCGATCAATTTAGCCACCCGGCCCTACGTTGACCTGGGCCCCGCGCTGAAACGGCTGCGCATCGCCATGGCGGTGCTGGCGGTGCTATCGGCGGGATTTTTGCTGGGCCTGCGCGCCTTTCACCAGAAGGCCGAGCAAGCCCGCGCCGCCGAGCAGAGCGTGCAGAACCGCATCGACGCCATTCAGCGTGAGCGGCTGGGCTTTGAGGCGACGATGCACCTGCCGGCCAACACCCAGTTGCTGGCCCAGGCCTCCATGCTCAACCAACTCTTCGAGGAGAAATCCTTCTCTTGGACGCTGGCCATTGAAGATCTGGAGACGGTGCTTCCTGGCGGGGTGCAAGTGACCAGCATCGAGCCGGTGCGCGACGTGAAGACGGGCATTATTTCGGTGAAGCTGCGCGTGGTGGGACCGCGCGACCGCGCCGTCGAGCTGGTGCGAAACCTGGAGCACTCGCGCGCCTTCCTCAACCCGCGCATCGTGGGTGAAAGCTCGGAGTCGAGCGGCGGTCCGGCGGAGAAGCTGGAGCCGATCAGCGCCTCGAACCGCGTCAACTTTGAGCTGCTGGCCGAGTACAATCCTGCTAGCCCGGCGCCGCGCCGCGAGGCGAGAAAACCCGAAGCAGGGCAGCTAGCTGCCGCGCCCACGCCCGCTCCTCAACCCCTGTCGCGTCCGATGCGTCCCAATTTTCCGGCTGCCCAGGGCTCGCCGCAGATGCGCCCGCAGCAGCGGCCGCCGCTGCCGGGCGCGCCGGGAATGCAGCCCGGCCGAGTGCCCTATACCGGTCAGGCCCAGTCTAAACCCAGCCCCATCAACCCTCCGGGAGGTCCGCGATGAGCAGCCCTATTCCTGTCCAGTGGCGCGAACGGCTGACTTCTCCGCTGACCTGGCACTACGCCGGCTTTGCTGTTCTGCTGGTTGCGACCGGCTTTTTGGCGGTTCGCTTTGGCCTGGACTGGACGGCCACCAATAGCCGTTCAACCGACGCCCTGGCCACCAAACAGGTGGAGCTGAAGGCGCTTGACCTGGAAACCGCTCCGCTGCGCGGGCTGGACCAGCGCGTGGCCGACTCCCGGGCGCAGATGCTGGGCTTTTATGCCAAGCGGATTCCGCCCAGCTACTCGGCCATCGCCACGCGCATCGGCGAGCTGGCGGTAAAGGCTCCGGTGCGCCTGACCCGTGTGCAATATTCGCAGGGCGAGGCAGGGACGGACCTGACCATGATTTCGCTGGACGCCAGCCTGAGCGGCCAATATCCCGAGATCATGCGCTTTATCAACGGCGTGGAGCGCGACCAGAACTTCTTTGTGATTCGCACCCTGGGCCTGACCGGCCAGCAGGGCGGACTGGTGAACCTGCGCCTGCGCGTTACCACCTGGCTGAGGCCAGCCGACGCAGAGGCCAGCGGGCTCCCCCTCACGCAGGCTGACAACGACGCAAGCGCGCCGGGCAATTTGCCCTCCCGCCCGGTCAAGGAGGGTAAATAAGATGGCTCTGGTTGTCGGACCCGTCAACAAACGCCAAATTTACACGCTCGTCGCGCTCTCCGCGGTGATTGTGTGCGCTGGCGGCTATGAGCTTTACGGAGTATTGGCTGGGCCCTCGACGCCCGTCAGGTCTGTACCCCCACCAACCGCATCCGGGATTGCCAAACCCAGCGCCGCGCAGCCGCTGCCCGCCGCATTGACCGGACCGGCTGCCAAAAAGCTGTCGAACGCGGGCCTGGACCCGGCACTGCACTTGGCCAAGCTGGCCCAGACCGAGCAGATCGAGTACGTGGGCAACGGACGCAACATCTTTTCGGGCGAGTCAGGGCGTGTGCTGGCAAAAATTGAGGCTCCAGCGGCTGGCGCGCGCCCCGGCAAGCATGTTGAGCAACCGCCTCCGGGCCCGCCCGAACCGCCCAAGCCTCCCGCGATTGACCTGAAGTATTTTGGCTACACTCAGACCAAGAACAAGACGCTGCAAGCGTATTTTGTGCATGGCGACGACATTTTTGTCGCCAAAACCGGAGAGATTGTCGATCATCGCTACAAGGTGGGAGTGATCTTGCCGGGCAGCGTTCAGGTGACCGACCTGGGCTATAACAACACGCAGACGCTGCCGCTGACGGCGAATTAGGCAGGGAACAGAGAGCAGAGAACAGGGATCAGAGAACAGTTGCGGTCATGCCACCAAACGGTGGTTGCCATCCTGATCAACGCCAGGCCCACCGCATGTTGAGCGAACGCCAGGCCCACCCCACAGAAGGGGCTGTCATCCTGAGCATCTTGATTCGTGTTTGCGAGTTACGGCTTGAATGAACGGGCAGTTTCAACTTTCGCCTCGGAGGAATGCGTAAATCTGAGTCAACACTCGCCCCGGAGGGGCGACGGACAATAGCCCAGGACAAGCGTAGCGCAGTCCTGGGAAAGAGCCCCAAATAGCATTGAGCCTCGTAGGGGCGCTGCGAAATATGAACATGGCGGTGCCGTTCTTGCCAACCAGGCAGAAAAGCGAATGAAAGAAACAAAAACAACTCGCGCCCCGCGCCCTTCCGAAGAGGGCTATGTGCTGCTGGCGGCGATCTTTCTGCTGGCTCTGTTTACCATCTCGCTGTCGATCGCGTTGCCGCATATGGCCAAGCAGTTGCAGCGCGACCGCGAGTTGGAGACGATGCAGCGCGGCAAGCAATACATCCGCGCCATCAAGCTCTATTACAAGAAGTTCAACGCCTATCCGCCCAACGTGGACGCGCTGGTGAAGACCAACGAAATCCGCTTTCTGCGCAAGAAATATGCCGACCCGACGACTGGCAAGGAAGATTGGAAGCCGGTTTTGTTTGGGCAGAACAAGGCGCCGACGGCGATGGGCTTCTTTGGCGTGCCCATCACCGGCTCGACGATAGCCGGCACGGGGCCCAGCGGGGGCAACGGTTTGCAAGGGCTCAACGGCACGAGCGGGCTGAGCGGACAAAACACCCCGACCGATCCCAACGCCACGCAATCGAGCGACTCCAGCAGCTCCACCAGCAGCACGGGGACCAGCGGCACGACCACTGGCAGCGGTTCCAGCAGCAGCGGCCAGACCGGCCAGACCTTTGGCGGCGCGGGCATTATTGGCTTTTCGCCGAACAGCCCCAAAAAGTCCATCATGGTCTACAAAAAGAAGGACCACTACAGCGAATGGGAGTTTGTCTACGATCCGATCGCCGAGCAGCAGATGATGATGGGTGCGGGCAATAGCGGGCTGGGCAGCCAGTCGACGACGAGCACTAGCGGCACCTCGACCACGAGTGGCAGCAGCACAAATTCCACGACCACCGGCGCCGCTACGGACAGTACTCCGTAATGACTATTTTTTAACTTTGGTCTCTTTCCCGGGACTGCGCCGCGCTTGACCATGGCAATATCCGACTCACAGAAGCGGGGAGTCGGCCAGGCATTGGCGTCCGAGATCGCATCGGCGGTGTGCAGCAGGTCTGGCTTGAAGCGCAGAAATGCGTTGATCTCCGACCGTACGCCCACGGCCCACTTGCACCAGTCGTTAAGGTCGGCTTCGAGTTCGAGATGAACAAAGCGATTCCGCAGCGGACACGGCATCGAGAAATGCACGCCTCGCTCCGAGGCCGGATTGCCGGCGGCAATGACTACCGAGCTGTCAGGCAACACATACTCTCCGAGTTTGCGATCAAGCAACAGTTGGTAGCAGTTGGCCTGCGTCATCTGCGGGGCCGACGTCAGCTCATCGAGAAACAGAATGCCTTTCCCGGCAGTGAGAAGAAACTTGGGTGGCACTCATTCGATCTGATCTGCTTTGATGCGGGGCCGTCCGCGCAGATCGACCCTTCATTTGGGGATGCGTTCGATTGCCGTGCTGGCCGCTTGAAGTAGTACTAACTGCGGGTGCCCCAGGTGCCTCGCTTTTGGGCACCTGGGAGTAAACCAGAAGCACAAAATTATGCGGTCGGAGACCTAGCGCTTCAGAGCAGCCTTGTGCGTGAGAACTCCACAAGCCACCGGCTGGGTATATATACAGTCTGACTTTACAGCTTATCTGTATATGTGAGATATTGATCTGGTGAGCAATCGAAAGTCTTCTATTCAGACCGGGCTCCCTTCGACACTTGCTGCCGAGATGCGTGCGGTATTCCGCAAGCTCAAGTTGCGTGTGCGCGAGCATGGGGGCGGCGACGATCTGACGCCGTCACAGATCTCTGTCCTTCTTCGACTCGAAAAGGATGGTGCGGCCACGGTTTCAAGTCTGGCGCGAACCGAAGGCATGCGTCCTCAGTCCATGAGTGCTATCGTTGCGCCGCTCGATGAAGCCGGCTTAGTGAGAGGTTCGCCTGACCCGAGCGACGGACGGCAAACTCTTATGTCTCTCACCCCCAAATGCCTGAAGAGGCTTCAGGAGGGGAGGGCCGCGAGACAGGACTGGCTCACCGCGACCATCGCGCAGAAGCTTTCTGGGCACGAGCAGGAGAAGCTTCAGGCGGCACTCGAGCTGCTTGCGCGGCTGGTTGAGGATTGAACCCACTCTGCCCTGCTTCTTATCCATTTCAGCTTCGTATTCGAGGAGAAGAACCCGATGACGCTGGCTACTCTTGACCACAACACTGCATTGATCGTCATTGACCTGCAGAAAGGCATCGCCAATGGAAATTTCATTCATCCCATCGGCGAGGTCGTTAACCGGACGCGCGCGCTGATCGATGCTTTCCGTGCGCAGAACCTTCCTGTCGTGCTAGTCAATGTGGCGGGACGGGCACCGGGAAGGACGGAACAAGGTCCGCGCAGCAGACTGACATTTGCAGTGGGGTGGACCGACCTTCTGCCGCAACTGGACCAGCAACCTAGCGATATTGTTGTCACCAAGCGAAGCTGGGGCGCATTCGCAACAACGGATATTGAACGCCACCTCAAGGCGCGCGGCGTTACCCAGGTGGTTGTTACTGGGGTTGCGACATCCGTTGGAGTTGAGGCAACTGCCCGCCAGGCTTACGAGCAGGGCTTCAACGTGACCCTGGCACTCGATGCAATGACCGACATTCGCGAGGAAGCGCACGAGTACAGCATCAGCAGCGTCTTCCCTCGCCTTGGCGAGACAGGGTCTACACAGGAAATCATTTCACTGCTTGATAGAAGGAGCACTGCATCATGAATTGGCTATGGCTTGTGTCGTATTTTTTGGGGGGCGTTTTTGCGGCAAATGCTATCCCTCACTTTGTCGCGGGCACGATGGGACACCCCTTTCAAAGTCCCTTTGCCAAACCGTCCGGCAAAGGGCTTTCCTCTTCAACGGTCAACGTTGTTTGGGGATTCTTCAACGCGGTGGTTGGGTATCTGCTGGCCGCGCAGGTCGGCGCTTTCGATCCGCGGGCGACAACCCACATCCTAGCGTTCGGCCTGGGCGCGCTGCTCATTGGCATCTTTTCGGCGCGTCACTTCGGCCAGTTCCACGGGGGCAACGCGCCGTCGCGCCCATGAAGAACCCAGTGTCCGGAACATTTCGCTCCCTGAAAAGCTTCAACTTCCGCTTGTGGACGGCTGGCGCTCTGGTGTCAAACGCCGGTACTGGAATGCAGCGCGTCGCACAGGACTGGCTGGTGTTGACGCAACTGACTCATCACGATGCGGCCGCGCTGGGTATTGTGATGGGTCTGCAATTCGCCCCGCAACTGCTACTGCTGCCCTGGACGGGATTGGCTGCGGACCGCCTCAATCAGCGCAAGCTCCTGATGCTGACGCAAGCAACGATGGGCGTATTTGCGCTCGTCCTGGGAGTGCTCACGATCGCGGGAGCCATTCGGCTCTGGCACGTGTATGTGCTCGCCTTCCTGTCTGGTTCCGGCGCCGCGCTGGATGCACCGGTGAGACAGACATTCGTGGCAGAGATGGTCGGCGACGAGGACCTTCCTAATGCCGTGGCATTGAACTCAACCTCGTTCAACGCTTCCCAGATGATTGGTCCCGCTGTTGCCGGTTTGCTGATTGCAAAGGTTGGCATCGGCTGGGCCTTTCTTCTCAATGGGCTCTCGTTCGCGGCAGTGCTGCTTTCGATGTCGTTCTTCCGTCTCTCGGAACTACGTGCAAGCGACAGGGCGCATCGCACTGCATCTGGCTTTCTGGAAGGGTTTCGCTACGCATGGAGCAAGCCGGACATCAGAGCGATCCTGGTCATGCTGTTTCTGATTGGCACCTTTGGATTTAACTTTCCAATCTTCATCTCGACGATGGCCGTGAGCGTCTTCCACTCCGATGCACGCGCTTTCGGTCTGCTCTCCTCCATCCTGGCTGTGGGCTCAGTCTCGGGAGCGTTGTTTGCTGCTGGGGGAAGGAAACCAGGCTTGGCGTCTCTGTCGATGGGAGCCGGTGTTTTAGGGCTGGGTTTTACTCTAGCCGCACTCGCGCCGGGATACTGGTGGTTTGCGGCAGCTCTCGCGGTCAGTGGCGCGGCTGCCCTGACCTTCACCAATGGCACGAACAGCATCATGCAGCTCTCGACAGAAACCTCCATGCGGGGCAGGGTGATGGCGCTCCGGGTCGGCGTTGCACTGGGAGGAATGACGATCGGCGCTCCGATCATCGGTTGGGTTGCCAACTACTTTAGCCCGCGCTGGTCGCTCGCTGTGGGGGCCGGGGCGTGCTTCACCGCTACCCTGGTTGCAGCCTACGTTCTGGCCCGCCGAAAAGATCCACTGGTCGCCGAGTAATTAACCTGTGGAGCCGGCCACGATTCGCCGATCACTTTACGAGAAATTTTCTTCGGCTTATGTGCCAGGTTCCGAATGCCTGGCTAGCTATCCAAATTCCCCTTGAAGAGAGAAATGGAGGCAGTCAGGCCGCGTCATCCAGTTCTTCGGATCCTACCGGTTCGTCGTCGTCGATCTCTGCAAATCCAAGGTCTTCATCGGATTCGACAGGTGTGACGGCCGCATCCATCTCGGCCTTGGCCTTCTCCAGGGTGTTCTTCATTTGAAGATGGGAACCGACGAAGCTGATGATTGTCGTGGACAACTCGACGTCGAGATCCTCGGCAGTGCCGGTGACGCTGAGCTGGGTGGTGAGAGCGTCATTGTCGCCGTCTTTGAGCTACTTCGGCACAATGTTCACCCGAATCTGATCTGCCTCGACCAGCGTGACAGTGAGCAATACCGCGCGGTCGCGCAGGACTGGTAGAAGTTCTTTGAACATGATTTCACTCCTGATGGAATTTGATTGCTGGATCACGGTCAGGGACTCGATGAATGCAACAGTGAGCGGTTGCGCGGAGCCGAGAGTGGCGGCGCATCCTTGAGGAAGGTCACGTCGTGACGCGTAATAAAGCTGCTCTCCTTCGACAGTGACGCATGGATATGCGGGGAGCAAGAACTCGCAGATAAGCATCACTATGCCCGCTTCCGTATGAAGGTGTGCAGTAATCTGTAAATAACAGACGGTACGGTGCTTAGCAGTCGGCGCCGAATTTTGAAGCTTTCTTTCAACGCATTTATTTGGATGATCAGCCCGCTACCCGGCAACGCTTCGACAAGGCCATCCGTGAGAAAACCGATTTTCAGATGGACTATCGAATCGTTAACCCTGAAGGTGAAATCAGAATCATTCAGGCAGTGGGTCACCCCATTATCGGTCCGTCGGGCGACCTTACGGAATTCGTAGGTACCGTCGTTGATATCACCGAGCGCGTGCGCGCCGAGGAAGCACTGCGGCAGGCATTCGAAGATATCAACAAGCTGAAGGACCAACTCTATCGCGAGAATCTTGCACTGCGCGATGAAGTCGACCGGGCTTCCATGTTCGAAGAAATCGTTGGCACATCAAAGTCGCTCAATGCCGTTCTTTCCAGAATTGCTAAAGTTGCTCCCACCGACTCCACCGTATTGATAACTGGTGAGACCGGCACGGGTAAAGAACTTATAGCACGCGCCGTTCACAAGCGATCGCGGAGATCTGGGAGAGCCTTCGTCAGCGTGAATTGCGCAGCACTCGCTCCCTCCCTGATTTCCTCCGAGTTATTTGGCCACGAAAAGGGCGCATTTACAGGAGCGATACAGCGACGGCTTGGCCGTTTTGAGCTTGCCGATGGAGGAACGATTTTTCTGGATGAGGTCGGCGAGCTCTTACCTGACACTCAATGAGTTGCAGAATTGACCGATCTGTTGATGGGAACCACGTAGTCGTCCTACGCGTCAGCGGCAGGATTACAGGGGAGTATGTGGTAATGCTCCGCGAATTGCTCGAGAAGGAATCGGGCATGACTGCCATCGATCTCAAGGACGTTCTTCTCATCGATCGCAAGGCCGTGAAGCTGTTGTCACGCTGCGAGATCAGTGGAACCGAGCTTCGCAATTGTCCGGCCTATATCCGCGAATGGGTTACGAGAGAGACAAATAGCTGGACTGGATGAGCCTCTTGGGATATGAACGGACTTCACGAAATATCAACCGTAATTTGAAAGTGAGCCACAAGGAGAGCAAGTATGGTCACAATTCCACTCCGGATAATGACGGCGGATGCTCATCCTGTATTTCGCGAAGGCCTGGCCGCTATTCTTTCCGCTCAAAGCGATATGGTGCTGGTTGCCGAGGCGGCGGATGGGAATCAGGCTTTGAGCTTGTTTCGCAAGCACCGTCCAGACGTTACGCTGCTAGACATCTATTTATCGGGAATGTCCGGGTTGGATGTAATCGCCACGATCAGGAGAGACTTTCCGAATGCACGATTTCTTGTTCTTACTACCCATACGGGAGACGCCACGTTCAGCGAGCTTTGAAGGCAGGAGCCAGCGGTTACTTACTCACTGATGTTACGCGGCAGCCCGCAGTTGAATCAGTTCGCCGTAGGCTGATCGAGAAGCGCTGATGAGCAGCTTGCGACAGAGGGCAAACGGACTCAGTTTGTTCTTGAGACTGAGGCATTCGAGC
>Ga0224528_1000703_pt1 | contig 24886 bp, 17 predicted proteins | sample CBST25metaG_2_FD_179888 | JGI IMG/M metagenome (GOLD analysis project Ga0224528, IMG submission 179888) | Peat soil microbial communities from Stordalen Mire, Sweden - C.B.S.T25 | ecosystem: Environmental > Terrestrial > Soil > Wetlands > Peat | place: Sweden: Norrbotten County, Stordalen Mire...
GCGCTGGGCGGCAGCGCCGGGCGGGTTGAACTGCATCCAGATGGCCAGCTCTTCCTCGTGCAGAATCTCGCCGGCAATCAGCAGCAACTGCTCCAGGCTATCGCCCAGCAGCGGCTTCCAGAGCTTGCGGATAAGGGCAAGCTGATCGGCCAGCGAGCGAGGCGCGCCCACGGCAGGTGCGCGCAGCAACTCCAACAGGTTCATCGGCTTGGCGTTCGGCAAGGGAATCAGCGGACGCGTGGCGAAATAGTCAGGCAACTGCTTCGTGACCTGGCGGTAAACGGTCTTTGCGGCGAGAGTTTTTTCTTCGAAGAGCTCCCCGAACGGTTGAAACGCCTCATTGCGGTTGGCTGTCCACAGCAGCAGCAACTCTTCCAGCGCAGCGGCGCGATGCGAAGTTTCACCGCTTCCCTTCTCCAGCCATTGGCGCGGCGTTTCAATGCCGCGGATGACCGAAATGCCGGGAAATTGCACGACAAAGGCGAGAAGCATTGCGTCCAGAGCATCCGCGCCCACCTTCGCGGAAAAAAACTCCAGCGCGTTGGTCATTACCGTGGGATCGAACTGCTCTCGGTATCGCGCCATCAGGACATGGCTGGCCTCGTCGATCAGCCCCATGGCATAAAGCTGGCCGGCATGAACCGCCTGCTCGGGATGCTTTTCAACGTCGCGAACCTGGTTGATGCGATGCGCAAACTCGCGGCAGGCGGTCACATTGGCGAAAACCACGTTCCCTGTGTAGGAAAACAGCGACTCCGCGAAGCCGTACCGTTCACGCGCCTTCCGAGCTATATGGAATTCCATCATAGGAAACCGTACTCCAAATACGCTGCTGGGTGGCCCAGGTCTCGATTTTGAGACCTGGGAAACCACCTTCAACGGGTCGGGTGCCTGAAAACCTTCCGTGCCCCATCCATTCGCGTTCTTTGCGAATGGGTGGGAAACCACAAAACTCAATGCGGGTGCCCCATCCTAGCCGCGCTATTGTTCTTGCAGCTAGGATGGGAAAACAAACCCAACAGTTAAAAGGTACATCAACGAGCTGTTCCTCAGTCGAGCGCCTTGTGGAAACGAAGAATGGCCGCCGTAAGCAAGGCGACGCCGAGACCGGCCATAGCGGCCATCTGCGGCCATAAAATATCCATCCCCACCCCCTTAAGATAGGTCCCGCGAATGACTACCAAAAAATAGCGAAGCGGAATCGCATAGCTGCAAATCTGCATCCAGTGCGGCATGGTGCTGATGGGAAACCCGAAGCCGGAGAAAGTAATCGTTGGCATAATGAAAAAGAACGCCGTCACCATCGCCTGCTGTTGCGTGGCGGAGACAGTGGAGATCAGCAGGCCCACGCCCAGCATGCACAGAAGGAAAAGAACAGCGCCCAGCGCCAGCACGGCAACGTTACCGCGAAACGGTACCTGAAACCAGAGCGAGCCAACCACGGCGATCAGCGTGACATCGAAGAGGCCTATGAGAAAAAACGGCAGCGTCTTGCCCAGGATGAACTCGGCTGGCCGAATCGGCGTGACCATGATCTGTTCCAGCGTCCCGATCTCGCGCTCGCGCACCACGGCGAAGGCGGTCAGTGTCACCACCAGCACTACTGTCAGGCTGCCGATGATTCCCGGCACGAAGAACCAGCGGCTTCTGAGGTCGGGGTTGTACCACGGCCGCGGCGCCAGTTCGACCGACGGCATCACCTCTGTCAACTGCGGCGCGATGCGATAAATGCGGTCTCTCTGATATTCGCGCGCAAAACCCAACGCGATCTGTGAAATGTAGCCGGAAGCAATCAACGCGGTGTTCGAGTTGGTCGCGTCCACGATTACCTGAAGCGGGGCGGTCTGCCCGCCGCGCAGCTTCTGCGCAAAGCCGGCATCAATCTCCAGCCCGACGGTAGCTTTTCCTTGCTCGATCAAATTGCCAAGCTGGCGCGAATCCGTGAGCTGCTGTTGCACGTCAAAGTAGGGGCTAGAGGTGAAGCGCGAAACCAGTTCGCGGCTCTCCTGGCTGTGATCCAGATCAAGCACCACAGTCGGCACATGATGAATTTCATAAGTTGCTGCGTAACCAAAAACCATCATCTGAATAATGGGCGGGCCAATGAGGATGAAGCGCGTCCGCTTATCGCGGAAGACCTGGATAAATTCCTTGATCAACATTTGCTTCAACCGCGCAAACATCAGTTCTCCCTTTATTCCAGCCTCTTGTGGAAGCTGCGCGTAGCCAGCAGCGCCAGCACGAATGTGAAGACAGCCAATGGAACCAGGTCCGCGTAAAGAAGATGTGCGGGCGTTCCTTTGAGAAAGATCTTCTTGAGCACCGAAACGTAGTAGCGCGCAGGAAGAATGCGTGTGATCCATTGCAGCGCAATAGGCATCTGTTCAATCGAAAACAGAAATCCCGACAGCAGAAACGCTGGAAGAAAGGTAATCAGCAGCGCAATCTGACTGGCCGCGAACTGGCTCTTGGCCAGCACAGAGATTAAGAATCCCATCGAGAGAACCACAATCAGGAACATGGCCGATGCAACCATCAGCGTGACCCACGAGCCGCGAAATGGCACGTCAAACCAATAAATCGCGATCAGCGCGCTGATAACTGTGTCAAACATTCCCAGCACAAAGTAAGGCGCCAACTTGCCGAGCATGATCTCCATCGCGGTCACGGGCGTAGAAATGAGCTGCTCCATCGTGCCTCGTTCCCACTCCCGCGCGATGGTAAGCGAGGTGAGAAACGCGCCGATCACCGACATCACCAAAGCCAGCACGCCAGGGATAATGAAGGCGCTGCTTTCCAGGTCTTCGTTGTACCATGTGCGCGTCTCCACGCTCATCGCAGCCGGCTGAATTGATAGGCCGCGTTCGCGCAGCCAGTCGATCTGCACCTCAGCCGAATAGCCCTGAACCACAGCTTGCGAGTAACCGATGAGCACATTGGCCGTATTGTCATCTGACCCATCCACGAGCGCCTGCACCTCGACCGGCCGACCGTCGCGCAGACGCTGAGAGAAATCCCACGGAATCACAATCCCCATCTTCGCGTGGCCATCGTCCAGCGCGCGGGTCAACTCGGGATAGCTTCCGACCACATGCTCGATATGAAAGTATTCGCTGGCTTGAAAGTGCCTGAGCAGGTCCTGACTCTGCTGGCTGCCATCGCGGTCAAACACATACACGGGCAGTCCCTTGAGGTCAAGATTGACGCCGTATCCGAAAAGCAGCACCAGCACCGCGGGCATCAGGACGACAATGATGAGACTGCGCGCATCGCGCAAAATCTGCACAAGCTCTTTCCGCGCGATGGCAACCAGACGAGTCAGGCTCATGGCTTGCGCTCCTCTGCCGCTTCTCGGCTTGTTGTGAGCGACACAAAAACATCTTCCAGACTGGGGCGAATCTCTTCCATGCGAGTTACAGAGATGTTATGGTCGGTCAGATAACTCTTGAGCTGCGGAAGGGCGACGGCTGCATCCTTCACCACGAGATGCAGCGCGTTACCGAAGACCGCTGCATCCATGACGTCCGGCGCCGATTGCAGCGCTTCCACCGCCGCGCCCAGCGGATCGCACTCGACCAGGAGAATCTTGCCCTTCATCGAATCGCGCTTCAGCTCGGAGGGCGTTCCCAGCGCCACAATCTTTCCGCGAAAGATCAGCGCAAGACGGTTACAGTATTCGGCTTCTTCCATGTAATGCGTAGTTACAAAAACAGTAACTCCCGTCTCGGCCATCTGTTGAATCGAATCCCAAAACTGTCGCCGCGTGATGGGATCAACACCGGAGGTGGGCTCATCGAGAAAGATGACAGGCGGCCGGTGCAGCACAGCGCAACCCAGCGCTAGCCGCTGCTTCCACCCCCCGGGCAGCGTACCCGTGATCAGATTCTCCCGACCTTTGAGATTGGCCATGGAGAGCGCCCATTCAATCCGTTCTTTGAGTTGATTTGAGGGAACACTATAGAGTCCGGCAAACAATCTTATGTTCTCAATTACTTTCAGGTCGTTGTAGAGGGAAAACTTTTGCGACATATAACCAATGTTCTGTCGCACTAACTCAGGCTCGCGGCTTACATCGAATCCCGCGACCGAAGCGTGTCCCGAAGTGGGTTTGAGCAAGCCGCACAACATGCGGATCGTCGTTGACTTACCCGCGCCGTTCGGTCCCAGAAAGCCGAAGACCTCACCTTTGCGGACTTCGAGATTGATGCAGTCCACTGCGACAAAGTCCCCGAACCTCTTCACGAGGCTTTCGACAACGACCGAATTGCTGATCTCAGGCATGAGAAGCAGCTCCTGCGCCAACCGCATCGACAAACAAATCTTCAATGGACGGCTCAACCTGCTGAATAGCATCGAAGGCAACATTGGCGCGCTTGAGCCTGGCCTCAAACTCTGAAGTGCGGCGAGCCGCATCGTCCACCACCACATGAATTCCGTCGCCGGTGAGCATAAGACTCGAGATTCCCTTCGCGCCGTCAAGCTCACTGCGCAACAAGCGCGGTTCTGGCGCGGTAATCGACAACACGCCTTTTCCAAACCCCGCCTTGAGATTCTCCGGCGTATCACAGAACAGCACCTTGCCTTGATGAAGCAGAAGAACCCGATGGCACCGCTCGGCCTCGTCGAGGTAAGCCGTCGAGGTGAGAATCGCCACGCCTTCCGCAGCCAGCTCGTAGAGAATCCGCCAGAAGTCGCGCCGCGAAACGGGATCGACACCGGTGGTCGGCTCATCAAGGAGGATCACTTTGGGCTTGTGAATGAGCGCGCACACCAGACCGAGTTTCTGCTTCATGCCGCCCGAAAGCTTGCCGGCCAGACGCGCGCGAAATTCACTCATGCCCGCGGCCTGCAATAGTTGCGTGGACCGCTCGGCGCGTTCGGCCCTTTTCACGCCAAACAGATCGGCATAGAAACGAATGTTTTCATCCACTGTGAGGTCTTCGTAAAGCCCGAAGCGCTGCGGCATATAGCTGAGACCGTGCTTGGCGCCCTCCGGATCGCGCGTCACATCAAATCCCGCGACCCGAGCCTTGCCCGCATCCATCGGCATGATCCCCGCCAACATGCGCAGCGTGGTTGTCTTCCCTGCACCGTCGGGACCGACCAAGCCGAAGATCTCTCCCGCATGCACGTCGAAGCTCAGGCCATCGACCGCGCGCACGCCGGGAAAGCTCTTCGTCAATCCCTCGGCCAGAATCGCGGATTGGAGATCGTCCGTCATTGTTTGGCCGACGCCGCCGCGGACGGGCTCGCATTCTGCTTGCCAGAGGCCAGATCAACGTGAGCGTCGGCTGGCATACCCGGCTTCAATTCATGATTAGGATTGTCGATGTCGATCTTGATGCGGTAGACAAGCGTAACCCGCTCCTTGTAAGTTTGCACACTCTTGGGCGTAAACTCTGCATCCGGTGAGATGAACGAAATGCTCCCGTGGTATTGCTTGCCGGGATAGGTGTCCGTGGTGACAATTGCATCCTGACCCCAGTGAATGCGGCCCAAATCAGTCTCTGCGATGTAGGTGCGCAGCCAGATGTGGTCAAGGTCAGAGAGCGTAATCACCGGAGAGCCTGGCGACATTACCTCGCCCAACTCCACCTGGCGCACCGTCACCACGCCCGCGAAAGGAGCTCGTAAAACTGTATAGCTCAGATTCACTCGCGACAAACCCAGATCAGCGCCGGCTTGATTAAGATTGGCGCGCGCGATGGCTATGTCTTCCTTCCGGCTGCCCTCGACAGCTTCGTTGTATCGCTGTTGCGCAGCGTTGAAGAGCGCCTCGGCCCGTTTCAGCGCGGTCCCAGCCAGGTCGCGATCCTGTGCCGAAACCTCGTCTTTGGCAAAAAGCTTCTCGGCGCGCTCATTATCAATCTTCTTCTCGTTCAGATCAGCCTCGGCATCAAGCATGGTTTGCTGCGCCGCCTTCACTTCCTGATGCCGCGTCCCGGCCAGCGTGAGCGCAAGACTCGAATCGCGCACGCGCACAGCGGCCTCATCTATGCTCACCCGCTGTTTGTAGTCGGCGTCGTCAAGGCGAGCGAGCAGCGCGCCCTGCACCACTTGCTGACCCTCTTCAACGGGCAGCTCTACAATGCGCCCCGGCACCTTGAAGCCCACCAGGCTCTCATGCGCCTCAATGTTGCCGGAGAGCGTGAGTTGATTGACGGGCGCCGGCTTCCTGAACAGGCGCGGATAGTAGTAAACTCCTGCCGCAACAACCGCGGCCAGAAGAATCACAATTGGAATAACTCGCTTCATAACTTCAACCCTCGCATGTGCGGCTAACGATTTCAGTCCCGCCGTCAAGGCCGTTTATGGATTTCCCATGAACTCAAGAATGTTCTTCTCTGTATCGCCCATGGAGCGCGCCAGCGCAAACTTTGCGTCCACATGACTGGAGACGGCAAGAATGTAGTTCTCCTCGGCACGGGCTAACTCATCTTGAGCCGTAATCACCTCGACATTGTTGGCCGTTCCCTGTTGAAAACGATCCTGCGCCATTTCCAGCTCGCGCTGCGCCAACTCCTCGCCCTCTCTGGCCACGGCCACTTGCTCGTTCGCAGAGTCCAGATTCAGCAACGACGCGCGTAGGTCTTCTTCAATGCCGCGGCGCAGATCGGCAATCTGATCGTCGATGCGCTTCACGCGGCTGGCCAGCTCTTGTGCTTCGCCGCCGCGATCGCGGTCGAAAAGCGTGAAATCAATCTGGCCTTGAATCAGGCCTGTGGTTTGAACGCTGCCGATGCTGCGTCCGATTTCGCCGATGTTACCGTTGATGCTCAGCTTCGGATAAGAGCGCGCGTGATTGGCGCGCTGCTGCTCGACCAGGCCCTGACGCTGGCTTGCCAAGGAAAGATAGTCGGCGCGGCTGAGCAGAGCCGCCGGCGCAAGGGTTTCAATCTCAGGCTGATTCAAGGGCCGATAATTCAGCGACTCGGCGAGTTCCAATAGCGTCCCCGGACTCATGCCCAGATTGCGCGCCAACTCCAGCAGCGCCTGCTTGGTCTGGTTCTGTGCCACTAACAGCGCCTGCCGGTCGTTGGCCAGTTGCACCTGCGCGCGCAGCACGTCCACACCCGTTGCGGTTCCAGCGTCATGCTTGTCTTTGGCCAGCTTATACAGCGCGTTCGAATCAGTCACGCGCGATTGAGCAGCATCGGCGCGCGCCTCAGCCGATTGCGCGTTCAGATAAAGTGCCGCAACAGCGCGCACAATCAGATCACGCGCATCACGTTCATCCATCTTCCCTGCATCAAGTGCGCGCTCACTCGCCTTGAGCTCGCGATAACTTCCGAGATCGATCACATTCTGCTGCGCATATACGCGAAAATCGTAGTTGGAAAACGGCCCAACCACTTCCGGCATTCCAGGCAACGAAATCCCAAAAGCACGCAAATCACGGTTCTGCACATTGGCATAGGTCTGTGCGCTCACACGCGGAAGCAACGCGGCCGACAGGCGGCGCATACGCGTGCCTTCCGCTTCTTCAACCCTTGTGCCGGCGGCCAGCACGCTCAGATTGGCCTGAAGCGCTTTGTGGATTGCGTCCTGGAGCGTGAGCCGGTAGGACGCCGGTTGCTGCGCCACTGCCGTCATGCCCGCAGCCAGGCCAGCTATCCATATATAACCTGCAATGCAAAATCGCTGTTTCATGGTTTCTGCCCTTGACCGGAGACGCAGATCCCTCTCCAGAAGTGTTGAAAGCTGTCTTCAATCCAAACATCGAGCGCGGGCTTCTCATGCAGCGACCAAAACAGCACGGTTCCCATGAACGTCTGCAGCACCTGAATCGCCACCTGTTCCTTTTTCAAGCCAGGGTCAATCTCTCTGCGCTTCTGCCCAGCGGCCACAACCTCCGCGATCATCCTGCGGCCTTCTTGCATATTGTGTTTGACAATCTTGCGAACTGCCTCGCTCGCAAGAAATGAGGAGATCATCGCCCGAGCAAGATCGGGGCTGCGTCCCGGCTCTTCAGCGGCGCGATGGAACAGGTGGTGCAGCACAGAGTACGTTGTCTGTTCGGGGTCTTCGGCCAGCGCCAGGGCTTCTCGCACTTTGCCAAGCTGAATCTCGGCCATTACGCCCAGCACGTGATCTTTGCTCTCAAAATAGTTGAAAAAGGTTCCTTTGCCAACATCCGCGGCCTCCGTAATCTCTTCCACTCTAACGTTGGCGAATCCCCGCTCGGCAAAGAGTTGGAGCGCGCTCCGGAACAGCCGAAGGCGCGTCTCGGCAGCACGGCGCTGGCGGCGTCCCATGCCTTGCAGGTGAGGCAGATTCTCCAAGCCGAGCGCCGCAGGGAACGCTGGAGGCTGAATTGAAGTGCCGGTTTTCATCTCTTTCCTCCGTCATCGCTAAGCCCCGAGCAGACCGGTATCTGAACGTAGGGCATATATGACTATTGGTCATTTATAGAACCAAGAACATATCCTGTCAAGAGAAATGATTTTCGGAGCTTTTCATCCCCGCGTTGCGCCCCGAAGTGGCCCTGTCTGCGTCGTATGCCGCCAGACTCTCAGCATCAAGCAAGTTTTGCTCGATCCGTTCCCCTGACTGCCGTTGCGCTGGGTCGGCTCACGTCTTCGCGCAACAAACATTCGGCCATAGCAGACGCATTTCGTGCGGCCAGTGCCAATCTGCATTGCAAGCGAAGCGTATTGCCGATAAAATGAATCTGTGCCGCTTGCGTCCTGTCACTGCGCTATCTGGGTCCTGTTTCAGGGTTCCAGGTACGCGGTTCATCGGGAATGGAAGGAGCAATCAGCGCCCGTCGCCTCAAGGCCGCACGCAAGAGCCGCGCGCATTTGAGGTCTTGACGGCAAGAGGCAGCAAAAACGCGGAGAGGTGGCAGAGCCCGGTTGAATGCACCTGACTCGAAATCAGACATAGTCGCAAGGCTATCGGGGGTTCGAATCCCTCCCTCTCCGCCAAGACACCTTCCAGGAACATCCCAAGACATCCAATAAAAAGACGTAAAGCCTAGTATTTGCTAGGCTTTACGTCTTTCTGCGTCCAGGTGCGTCCAGGTGCAGCCGTGTTTTGACGGGTGTACTTTTGGGTGTATTCTGTTTTTGAAGTGGGTGTACTTTTCTTGAGCGGGGAGGAACGGGCATGGCCGGACTGACAGATACGGAGATCAAACGGTCCAAAGCGGCGGAAAAAGCATACAGCCTTGGCGATGGAGGCGGCCTTTACCTCTGGGTCAAGCCGACCGGCGGGAAACTGTGGCGCTGGTCCTATCGGTTTGAGGGCAAGGAAAAGCTGATGTCCCTCGGCAAATATCCAGATGTGCCCCTGGCGCTGGCCCGTGAACGCCACACCGAGGCCCGTAAGCTGCTGGCAACCGGCGTTGACCCGATGGCGCAACGGAAGGCCGAGAAGACCGCAGAGAAAATCGCTGTCGAGAACTCCTTCCAGAGCATAACCGCACAGTGGCTGGAGCATTGGCAGGAGGGGAAAAGCCCACGTCACGTAGACACGGTCCGGCGGCGTATGGCGTCTGATATTCTGCCCTGCCTTGGTGCGCGGCCCATTGCCGAGATCGAAGCGCCGGAATTGGTGGCAATGGCCAACGCGATTCAGGATCGTGGCGCGCGCGACATTGCCAAGCGAGCACTGGAGACGGTGGGGCAGGTGTTTCGATTCGGTATCGCCCACGGATATGCCAAGCGCAATCCGGCCACTGAGATTCGCCCCAGCGACATTCTGAAATCCACCCCAAAAACCAACTATGCCCGCGTTGATGCCAAGGAACTGCCAGCCCTGCTCAGACGCATCGAGGTCTATCAGGGAAAGCAGGTCACACGGTTGGCAATGAAACTGATGTCCATGACCTTTGTACGCACCACCGAATTGATCGAAGCCAAGTGGGGGGAGTTTGACCTGGAGAATGCCCGCTGGGACATACCCGCCGAGCGGATGAAGATGCGCACTCCGCACATTGTGCCGCTGGCCAGGCAGGCATTGGAAGTGCTGGAGATGTTGCGCGATTTCACCGGGAGCAATGAGTGGCTTTTCCCCGGCGACCTCAACGCTGCCCAACCGATGAGCAACAACACAATTCTGAAAGCATTGGAGCGGATGGGTTACAAGGGCCGCATGACCGGCCACGGCTTCCGTGGTCTGGCGTCTACCATCCTGCATGAGCAGGGATACGCGCATGACCATATCGAGTTGCAGCTTGCTCACGCTCCCCGGAATGCAGTGAGCGCTGCGTACAACCATGCCTTGTACCTGGAGCCACGCGCCAGGATGATGCAGGAATGGGCGGATTTTCTGGAACGGACCCAGCGCGGCGGCAAGGTGTTGCCGTTTTGCGGAACAGCGGCATAGGCGTCCAGTCAACTCGGTAGGCAGAGAATCAGGGCCGCACTGCAATCCAATCCCGGATGGGTGCCAATCCCAATTCCCGCGCCAGAGGTCATCTCGCCGACGAACGATTCACTTGGCTCTCTGGACGCGGAGTTCCCGGCTGGCCTCTATCTGGCAGGCAATCCACTCTTCGACCTCTGCTTCAATCCAGCCGACAGCTCTAGCCCCAAGCGACACTGGCCTTGGGAACTTTCCTTCCGTTACGCGCTGATAGACCGTGCTGCGTGAAAGGCCAGTGCGATCCATTACGATTGGCAGTCTCAGAATCTTTCTCGGCATTCCCTTCTCCTCATTTGTTGAGTTGCGCTTGAATTACGACCGTTCTCACTTCGCGCACTCATTAAGCATCCGTCGAATTTGTCTGTAAATCAGTGCAGACAACTTTGATTCCATCGCGCTCTTTGTCTGGCTTTTCTCCATGATGCACAGCACGGTTATGTCTTTTTGTCTGAGCCAACATCAAAGCTACTTCTTCCCACAATCGTTCGAATGTTGTTGCGTGGCAGGATCATCGTTGCAGCCCTTTCTTTCAGCGGTACATCCGGTCTCATTGCCAAGTGTTTGCAAGTTTACGAACCGGGTGGCGAAGGTTGTGTTCTCCGTTTATGAACTTCAATTGCCGACGCACCTTCCGCTTCCCTATTCAGTTTCTTCATGTAGCCCGACAATGCTGTTGCGGTGATTCTTAGGCCGTTCTCCTCAAAAAGATGGACCAACATTTTGAGCGAGTATCCCCGTTTCCTCAGCAAACACAGTTGAGGAAATACCGCCCGTACAATCCCGCCCAACCTGTACGAAGCAGGTTGCGGTGCGGGTTCATTCGCTTTTTCCTTCAAAAACGCACGAAACTCCTCGATATTGTGCGACGAGAGTACCTGCGCTCTACGACGTGCCTCATTCTCCATACACCGATACTATACCATACTGACCGTCTATATATCAGTTGTATAATAAACTGTTGAAGGGGATGAAAAAGCGGGTAATCGTGAAGGCGAGGTAGGCGCTGTATATACCGAAACTCCCTGCGGTCGTTTTGGCATATCCACCGGCCCCAACCCAATCCGCTTCGCTACTCGGGTTTAGGCCTGCGCACCTTGCTCAGGGCTTCGCCCCGAGACCCCACGGGAGCACCAGGAGCACATAAATGGCAAGGCCAAAGCAGACTGAACATCGCCGGGGGTTGCTCATCAAACTCTTATCCCAAGAGAAGGAAATCATTCGCCAACAGGCTCATCTCGCCGGCCTGACAGTCAGCGAGTTCATTCGTAAATGCGCGCTTAATCGGCCAATACGTTCCCAAGTAAGCCGGGAAGTTGCCGCCGAACTTAGCAAGCTTTTCGGCTTGCAAAAGCATCTGCTGATGGAGATAAAGGGCCTTCCTAACGAGGAAGAACTGCGCAGTGAACTCAACTCGCTACTATCTGAGTTGCACACGGCACTTGCCACCTTCAACAAAAACACGGCGGAGTGAACATGATTGCCAAGGTGCAACCAACTCGGCAACACGCGAGCAGTTTCAGGCGGCTATGCAAGTACCTAACAACAGAACGTGACGCCGAAACAGGGGAACCGATTTCGCGAGGGGACGTGGTGTTGTCGGACAACCTTACCGGTTTGGACACCGTGGCAGTTCAGATGGAGGGGATTGCATTTTTGAACCCACGCTGCAAGGATGCGCTCTGCCACTATGAACTGTCATGGCCACCAGGAGAACGTCCAACGCAACCACAATGGACAGATTGCGCGTCGCACACGTTGAACGCACTTGGATACCGGGACCATCAATTCATGGTTGTAGCGCACGATGACAAGAAGCACTTTCACATCCACATCATGGTGAACAAGGTTCATCCTGAGACCTTCAAGGCGCATACACCTTATCGGAACTGGTTGACGCTTGATGCCGCAATGCGCGTCCTAGAAGCGAAATATGGCTGGACACATACGGCAGGTCCAACGCGATGGGATGAGGAATCAAAACAGGCAGTACGCGCATCCTATTCGGAACGTAACGCGCTTCGTACTGCTCGACAGGAATCGACAGGTGCGGCGGCAAAGTATGAGCATTATCATGATGAAGAATCCTTGCAAACTTATATGCGTCGTGAAGTTGCTCCGCTTGTACGAACGCTGCTAACTCGCCAGAATGTCGCATGGGAAACCCTTCATACATTTCTAGCAAAATATCATCTTCGCATTGAGAAGGGGGAATCGGGCGGATATACGGTCCTTGCTGTTGACCACAACATTCGCGTGAAAGCATCCGACGTATTCCGCAACAACTTCGCTGGAAGGGTCAACCGTCAGACCACAGAATCCGCCCTTGGCCCGTGGACACCAGCCTCAACATCCATTCAACATTCCGCACCACATCTGGCACAACATCGCGAACGTAATGCCGCACAGAGAGAAGAACGTAAATCGCAACGACGTGCTGACCGTTCCGCCCTGATGGATGAATATAACCAGTATCGTAATCGGCAACGGGAGGTGTGCAAGGCCTTCACAACAGACGGCAGAGAGTGCACACAATACCTCCGTGAGGTTTTGCGGCAACAGAAGAAAGAGATTCGTGCATCCGCTCTGTCATGGCCGGACAAGAAAGTTCTGCTCTCCCAGGCTGCGGCGCAATCCGTTCTCGAAGTACGCGCGCTGAAACAGTCCATTCAAAAGAGAAGGCAGGAGGCATTTCCGAAGAATCTCCGCTCATGGGTAGCAGACAAAGCTGCCGAGGGAGATGCGCGAGCAGCCGCACAACTTCGAGGATGGCGTTATGCAGATCAACGCAATCAGCGGCGGCTCGATGCAAGGCTGGAATCAGATGCGCTGCACATTGGTCCACCGCCCGATCCTGACGGCAGCACAGACTGGGCCGACCTTGCGCAACAACGCCTTGCGGCCCAACAAAAGCAACAGGCCCTTGCCAACCAGATCGCCGCGACACGCATCTGGAAAATTGACCGCAAGACCGGCGATGTTTCGTACACGTTGAACGGGCAGGTTTCCGTCATTGACCGTGGGCGCGTCGTCACTGTGCTCAACCAGGATAAAGCAGCCGTCCTCTTCGGATTGGAGATGGCCGTCCAGAAATACGGATCACGCATCGCGTGTACCGGCACCGTAGAGTGGAAGCGGATGGTCTCAAAGGTCGCGGCGCAACACGGGATCTCCGTCCAATTCACGGACCCGGAGATGCAACACGCCCTGCGTGTTCTACAACGTCTGGCGAATCCACGCCAACGCCAGCAGGAAAGAGGCGGCAGGTAGCTACCCTTGCCTACGCTTATGCTCTACTCCCAATCCGCACAGAGCACATAACCGCTTCATTCCAAATGACATAACAAATTTTTAACCAGATGTAGCGCTAGGTTTATGTTCTTCGTGTATATTGCATTTCCATGAGTATCCAGCTCAAAGGACTCGGACAGGCCGAAACGTTGTGCGCCAATAAGTGGTCTTTTCATGGATCAGCAGTATCCCAAACCCGTTCGGAAGCCGATACGCGCCGCGCAATATGTGCGGATGTCAACGGAGCATCAGCAGTATTCCACTGAGAATCAGTCGGATGCCATCGCCCGCTACGCGGAGCAGCATGGCATGGAGATTGTGGTCACACACGCCGATTCCGGCAAAAGTGGACTCACCCTGGCTGGAAGAGAAGAACTTCAGAAACTGCTCGAAGAGGCAGAATCCGGAAACGCCGACTTCAGCGCCGTACTGGTCTACGACGTTAGCCGCTGGGGCCGGTTTCAAGATGTAGACGAGAGTGCTTACCACGAGTACGTCTGCCGGAGAGCAGGAGTAAATGTTCACTACTGCGCAGAGCAGTTTGAGAACGACGGCAGTCCGATCTCGAATCTGATCAAAAGTGTCAAGCGGACGATGGCCGGAGAATACAGCCGAGAACTTTCGGTGAAGGTTTTTGCCGGGCAGTGCCGATTGATTGAGTTGGGATACCGGCAGGGTGGTCCGGCTGGATACGGTTTGCGGCGGCAATTGGTAGCCATGGACGGAACTCCCAAGGAACTACTTTCTCGTTGCCAGCAGAAAAGCATCCAAACAGATCGAGTCATTCTTGTCCCAGGCCCAGCCGATGAACTTCAGGTGGTCAGGGAGATATTCAAAGCCTTCACACAAGATGAACGAACCGAAGCACAGATTGCACAATCGCTCAATGATCGCGGCCTGCTGACTGACCTTGCGAGGCAATGGACACGCGGCAATGTACATCAGTTGCTGACCAACCCAAAGTACGCGGGCATGAACGTATACAACCGCAAGTCATTCAAACTGAAGAAAAGGCGCATCGCAAATCCGCCCGGAATGTGGATTCGCAAGGAGGCTGCGTTTGAGGCTGTTGTCGCGCCAGAACTCTTCAGCCGCGCACAGGAGATCATCCAGGCGCGATCAAAGCACTACACCGATGAAGAAATGCTGGAACAATTGCAAAACCTGTTCACACGGTACGGCACTCTATCAGGCGTTTTGATTGACGAGTCGGAAGGAATGCCGTCCAGCAGCGCATATCGGTCTCGATTCAGTTCACTGGCGCGAGCGTACACGCTCGTGGGCTTTACGCCGGAACGGGATTTCGCTTTCATTGAGATCAACAGAAAGCTGCGCGAGGCGTACGCCGCGCACTGTGAAACGCTTGTGACAAGGTTGCGTGAGATTGGCGCCTCCGTGCGACAGGACCCAATTACGGAACTATTCATCGTCAACGAGGAATTCTCACTATCGATGATTATGGCCAGGTGCCAGCCAACCGCGAGTGGCAGTATGCGATGGAATCTGCGCTTCGATACTTCACTCCGTCCAGACGTTACGATTGCAGTTCGGCTTGAGCCTGATAATCAATCGGTTCGAGACTACTACATGTTTCCCGGCACCGACCTGTTCACGAAGCGGCTTCGACTGAGCCGGGAGAATGGCATCCTGATCGACCTCTATAGATTCGATGATTTGAAGTTCTTGGAAGGTATGGCCGAGCGCACATGGATTGAGAGGGCAGCATGAACGAAGAACAAATTCAGATGATCGAGATTTCTCATGTATTCGTTGCCAATCCACGGCCACGGAATCCGGTGACGTTCCAATCCATAGTTGCCAGCATCGACACCGTGGGACTCAAGAAGCCAATTCTGGTGACCAAACGCGCATCAGCAGGCGGGGGATTTCAGTATGAACTGGTGTGCGGTCAGGGCAGGTTAGAAGCCTGCGCGGCGTTGGGGAAGACGTCAATTCCCGCAATCATCATCGATGTAACGCGCGAGCAGTTATACCTGATGAGTTTGGTTGAGAATATTGCCCGGAGGCCGCCATCCAACAAAGCCCTGTTGTTCGAGGTTCGTAGTTTGACCGAAAGAGGATACAAAGCCGAGGAGATTTCCCAAAAGCTCGGATTGGAGAAAAGCTACGCATACGGAATTGTGCAGCTTCTCAAAAAGGGAGAGGAGGTTCTTCTCCAGGCTGTAGACGACGGAAGAATCCCGCTTCGAATTGCAATCATTATTTCTACGGGAACCAATGAGCAGGTGCAGGAAGCTCTCATTGAGGCGTATGAAAAGGGTGACCTGCGAGGAGCAAAGTTGGCAACCGCCCGGCGCATCATCGCGATGCGATTGGCAAGGGATCGAGGATCAGAACAATCAAATCCAACCAAGAAGAAGATTTCGGCTGGGGCACTGATCGCAGAGTATGAGCAGCATGTCCAGCGCCAGCGTTCCGCTGTAACTCGGCTGAATGCTGTGACCCATCGGTTGATGATCCTTTCCACAGCGATGAAGCGGCTCCTTCAGGACGAGAACTTCGTCACGCTCTTGCGCGCGGAATCAATCCAGGATATTCCAAAGCATCTTGCTGACCGCATAGCATAGGAGGGACTCACTGTGACCTCATCAGCAACAATTGGCTTCGATCTCAAAACCGTACTGCTTCCGATTTCATCTATCACGCCACGGATGGTTCCAACTCAGGAAGTGCGGAAATCAAAGAAGTACAAGCAGATTGCCGCATCGATCACGCATGTTGGAGTGGTAGAGCCGCTGGTAGTTGCTCCGGTTGCCGACGGGAAGTACTTGCTTCTCGACGGAGCGCTTCGCCTGGATATATTGAAGCAGCGTAATGAACTTGAGGTCAGGTGCATCTTCGCAACCGACGACGAGGGATACACCTATAATAAGCGGGTTAATCGGCTTTCCAACATCGGCGAGCACTATATGATTCTGAAGGCATTGTCGAACGGAGTTAGTGAGCATGACATTTCAGTATCGCTTGCTGTGGATGTCGATACCATCCGCCGAAAAAGATCAATGTTGGATGGCGTGTGCCCTGAAGTGATTCAGCTTCTGGCAAATCGGCGTGTTTCTGTTTTCACTTATGGATTGTTCCGCAAGATGAAACCAATCGGTCAAATCCAAGCAGCCGAGCGGATGATACATGCCAACGACTACTCGGGAAAAATGGCGAAGGCGCTCCTGACGATTACAAAGCCTGAGTTGATAACGAATCCTGAGAAGGTGAGCCGATCCAGCCCAGGTGCCCAGGCTCAATTGGAGGCGCTACAGGGCGAGTCAGAGGCACTGCTCTCTGACCTGAAACAGGTTGAGGAGACCTATGCTACCCAGGCTCTCGACCTGACTATCGGTCTTGGATACATCGAACGCCTGACGACAAACACCCGTGTTGAAAAGTATCTGGCGAAGCATCATGCGGAGCTTTTGAATGAGTTCACCAAGTTGCTCGGGGAAAAGGCAGAAGAAATGTCCAGAGCGATTCCCGATCCCATCAAGCCCGCACCGCGCACTGTACGCGCCGCAAAAGTGAAGGCGAAGGTCACAACAGTGAAATCCTGACGCCACTCAGAGCTGCGCAATTCCCCTTCAATGAAGGGTGCAAAGATTATGCCAGCATGGAATGCGTCGGAATTTTCAGCTTATGAACGAAGGCAAAGTAGGCCACCATCACGCGAAACGTCTTGGACTTGTTCACCCCACCGAGAATCTCCCCGCCCACTCTCTCCAACTCGTCGGCAATATCGTGTGTCAACGGGAACACGAAGGAAGTGTCGATGCTCTGAAACGGAATGTCCAGCCACGGGCCGTTATAGAACGCCACAATCTGCGCCTGTGCGGCCTTGGTTTTGAAATTCATGATGATGTGTTCCGCCAGGGCGTTCTTCCTGCGGATTTTGAGCACAGCGAAAAGCTGGCTGAAATGGGTCTTGGTGAATTTGGAATCCACAGTGAGCCGGATTTGAGTCCGTTTCTCTGCGGGTGCAACGATTCTGCGCTTTGGTCGAGCAGTGGCTTTCTTCGCAGTGGGCATATGCTTTCCCTGTTGTGATGTATCTTACAGCATAGGTGTATGAGTGTGGAAGGCCATGCTCTAACCGACTGTAGCCAAAGGAGTTCGCATGAAAGAAAGGCCGGTGAAGTAGTGGATTCATTGCATGGAAGTCAGCGAACCTGAATGAACTGCGACAAATCTAACCGTGAAGGGGATGGAGAAAACAAAGACGAGCCATAGACTCCCAACGTGGTGCGTGTTCGGTCGAGCGGTAAGGCTGATCGACGGTCTATGATGAGTAAATTGGCCGCACCGTCATGCTTTGCATTGCAGGGGTGAGGGGGGAGCTTCAGGCCCACCGCAACCAAACTGGTCAATTGCCATGGGAGTGGGCGCGGGTGTACTGGCTGCCGACTCGGCGGTAATCCTGGCTACCGCTTGGATCGTCCAGACGGCCGGTTGAAGACAGGACCGGCAGAATCCATCTAAACTGGTCACAGCCGGAAATCGGCTGTCTGCTGCGGAGGAAGAGAATGAGTACGACGCCCGCCGATGCTCGCAAGCCGGAGTCGCTTGACGAGATTGTCAGCCATAGCGCAGTGCTTTTGGCCGAACAGATTCAAGCCGCAGCAGCCTGGGCGAAGTCCGAGATGGACCTTCAGCTTGAGGTCGCCGGGTCGCTCAAGGAGTTTGCAAAAAGAGCGCAGATCAAGCTTGACGGACACCACAACGTCACCATCGCAACAGGACGGCCTGATTCGGTGTACGGCAGCGTCATCGTCGAATACAAGAACCCCGGAACCCTTTCCTCCACCAAGGACGCCGGCCCCAACAAGGCGGTGATTGACCAGCTAAAGAAGCGCTTTTATGACCTGCGCCGGGAGGAAAACCGCAACTGGAACTCGATGTTTGGGGTTGGCACAGACGGCAAATACTTCATCTTTCTCCGCTTCCGCGACGACAAATGGACAGACCAGGAGCCGCTGGAGGTCAACCGCTATTCTGCGGAGCGCTTCCTCTGGGCTCTTTACAACCTGGGTCAAAAGGGCAAGCCGTACCAGCCGGAGTACCTGCACGGCGATTTCGGCTCCGATAGCCTTCTCGCACAGGATGGTATCCGGACGCTTTACCACGAAATCCTGACCACCGATAACCCGAAGGCCGAGGTCTTCTTCAGTCAGTGGAAGATATTGTTTGGGGAAGTGTGCGGTTACGACGTTGAAAACCTATCCGATAAGGTAAAGAAGCTGGCAGACTTTTATGTGGTCAAGGGAAAACCGCAGCCGGCTGCTCTTCTGTTTGCCGTTCATAGCTATTACGCCATTCTCATTAAATTGCTTGCTGCGGAGATCGTTAGTTTCTTCAATCCTTGGATGCCACGGCAGGTGGAGAGGCTGCAAAGTGCTACATCATCGGCCAAACTCAAGCGCGAGCTCCAAGAGCTTGAAGGCGGAGGCATTTTCCATCAGATGGGGATCACCAATTTCCTGGAGGGCGATCTCTTCTCCTGGTATCTGAATACATGGACTGATCCCGTCGAGTCGCTGATACGCAAGATGGTCACGAAGCTGGACGAGTACAACCCCGGTACATTTTCTGAAGACCCGGCGCAGTCTCGCGATTTGCTCAAGAAGTTATACCAGCATCTGTTCCCGAAATCTGTTCGGCATGATTTAGGCGAATACTACACGCCTGACTGGTTGGCAGATCACACGTTGAATGAACTCGGTTACAAAGGGGACCCTGATAAGCGCCTGCTCGACCCAGCATGTGGCTCCGGCACTTTCCTCGTTATGGCCATAAATCGCATTCGCAAATGGTATGACTTGAACCGTGAGACCTGCTCGTTCGATGAAGGTGATCTCCTCAGAAAGATATTGGCCAATGTCATCGGGTTCGACCTAAACCCTCTTGCAGTGATGGCCGCGAGGACGAACTATCTGATTGCGATCAAAGACCTCGTGCGCCACGTTGACCACGTTGAAATTCCTGTGTACCTTTGCGATTCGATAATGACTCCAGCGGAGTATGGTGATCTTTTCACTGGCCACGGCTCGGTTGCGAGAGTTCCTTGCAGTGCCATGAAGCCACCGTATCTTTTGGTTCCAAAGGAAATTGCCACGAACCCCAATGACATGGCAAAGTACGCTGGAATTCTCGAAGTCTGTGTAAAAGGTGCCTATGCGCCATCAGAATTTATCTCACGCTGCCATGAAGATGGTTTGACCGTAGATTCGGTAGAAGCGCATATCGACCTATATAAGGAGCTCGTTAAGCTAGACAAAGCCAACAAAAATGGCATTTGGGCCAGAATCATCAAAAACAACTTTGCTCCACTCTTTGTAGGAAAAGTGGATTACATTGCGGGAAATCCGCCATGGATTAACTGGCGAAGCCTTCCGTCTGACTATCGCGATTCCGTGGCTCCGCTTTGGAAAACCTATGGACTGTTTACGCAGAAAGGGCTGAGCGCGAGGCTGGGGGCGGGAATGGATGACATTAGCGTGCTGATGCTCTTCGTTAGTGCTGACCATTTCTTGGGAGATTCCGGTCGCCTAGCCTTTGTAATTACGCAGACTATCTTTAAGTCCGCAGGCGGAGGTATGGGATTCCGCAAGTTGAAAATCGACAACACCAAATTCCTCAAAGTTGCGCGGGTATCTGACTTTTCAAAGTGTCAGCCGTTCGAGGGAGCTGCAAACAGAACATCTGTCGTTTCGATAAGAATCTCGAAGAGGCCGAACCCGTTTCCCGTGCAATATCGAGTTTTTTCGCCTGTTGGAAGTGGACGAATAGCGAGTGACCTCCCTATTAGTGAATTTGCCAGCGCGTTCGCGGTCTCGGACCTCGAAGCGTTTCCATTAGGTGACGAGCCTGGGGCAAGTTGGATTACTCTGCCAGCCGGTATGCGTAGCATACTGGCAAAGATCCATGGCGAATCACCTTTCCGGGCTCGGATCGGTGCCCACAGTGGCGGCGCAGCGGGTGTCTTCTGGGTCGAGGTTGTCGAACAGAAGCCAAATGGACTCGTGATTCGTAATTTGCACGAAGCTGGCCGCAATAAATATCCGCAGGTAACAAAGGTCGTTGAAGCAGACTTGGTTCGCCCTCTGCTTAGGGGCAAAGACGTTGATCGCTGGACGGCGTTTTCACGTCACGCCATTTTAATACCCTACGACAATGAGAATAATGGAAAGTCTGTGAGCGAGAGCTACATGAAGAAGAAGTACCCGAAGACATTCGCGTACTTTGAAACTTTTAAGGAGCGGCTGCTCGACAGGCCGCATTACCGGCAGCACTTCGCCCCATCATCCCAACCATACTGGAGCATGTACAACGTAGGCAATTACACGTTCGCGCCGCACCGAGTAGTTTGGCGTGAACAGAGCGCCAGATTTAAGTGCTGTGTCGTTCCGGATTCTGATGGGCTTCCGTTTGTTGCGGATGCGAAATTGATTGTAGTTGACTGTTCTTCCTCGGATGAAGCCTTTTTTCTAGCCGCGTGCCTGAATTCTGCGCCCGCGCGGTTCCTCATTCAGTCATATGCCATTGAAGTGCAGGTTAGCACACATGTTTTATCTCATGTGAAAGTTCCAGAGTATGCAGGAACCGAGGTGCAAAGAAATCTTGCAAAGAAATCGCGTCTTTGTCATGCTGCAGCACGCGACAAGAAAGGCGACAAGTTAACGGAACTCGAAGGAGATATCGACAAGATTGTGGCAAAAATGTGGGGACTTACTAATGACGAGTTAGAGCGCGTACAGAAGGGTCTCGCGGTTTTGGAACAGAGAAAGGGAGAAATCGATACTGACGAGGACGAAGAATAGAGCAATTCAGTCGCGCGGACAGTCCGGATAGGGATAGTAGTGCCTCTTCGGAACTGCTCTCTCGCGACCGATGAGCTTTATAATCCATCCAATGGACACTTTCATCGTTCGACATCACGCAAGGGCAAGCATCGAACCGGGTGTTCGCGTGCGGAGCCGGAGTTCGGTGTATCGAGCTAATGGGGTGGGCCTGGTCCAGAAGGTTCGCGATTCCCTCTGCAAAGTGGAGTTCAATCCAGCCGTTTTTTCACGCCCGCCGTACCGCTCCGTCAATTATCTACTGAAGGTTGCCGAGATCGAAGTGTGCCCCACGCCCCTCGAATTGGCAATGGCAGGGAATTGGGACGAATCGTGGAAGTTCGACTTCCGGCAGATGGCGGCGCGGTTCCTGACTCTGAACAAAGGCGGACAGCTCTCCAATGCCCGTACGGAGATCCTTCCGCACCAGATTTTTACCGCGTTTAAGGTAGTGTCGGATGCCCGTCGCCGCTTTATGCTGGCCGACGAGGTTGGCCTTGGAAAGACCATCGAGGCTGGGATGATCTGGCAGGCTCTTGTTCAGCGTGGCAATGCCAGCCGGACACTCGTTATCACCCCCGCAGGTCTAACCAGGCAGTGGCAGGAGGAGTTTAAGGAAAAATTTCAAGCCGATTTCGAAATCTTCGGGCGGGATTTCACTGCGGTGAACCCGCGTATGTGGGACTTGAAGGCGACAGCGATTGCTTCTCTTGACCGACTCAAGAGGAAGGAACACAAGCGTACGCTGCTTGAGAATCGAAAGTGGGACTTGATCATTTTCGATGAGGCTCACAGATTGAGTGCGCGAGACTACAGGACAAAGACGGAGAAGACGCAGAATTATCAACTCGCCGAAGCTCTTCGGGATTACACTGATGCGCTCCTACTGCTCACGGCCACGCCCCATTCAGGCGACCCAGATCACACTCGGTTTATCAATTTGGTAAAACTACTTGAGCCAAAGGTAGATTTTTCTCCACTGATAGACGAAGGCTTGTTTAGAGACGCAGATGCAATCCCGTATTCAAGCCTGATTCTGCGAACGCCCAAGCTCAAGGTAACTGATGCAGAGGGGCGGGTTGTGTTCAAGGGCAGGCGTACCGTTCCGCTCGGCTTCACAATGTATCCCAAGGAGAGAGAGTTTTACGAGGCTGTTGCGGACTATATCCGCACCGGTTACAACTCCCTGGAGCGCATCGAAAATCCGATGGACCGGCACGCGGTTGGATTCATTTTGACGACCTTTCAGAAGCTGAACGCCAGCTCAGTTTGTGCGATCAAGAGTGCTCTGGACGGCCGCCTCACGCGCCTCAACGAAAAACTGACGAAGCTTCCCCCGGAAGAGGACGAAGAACAAGACGAGCGTTATCAGGGCGAGATTGATGAAAAGCAGGCAGTGCTCAGGACCGACCGCGAGATGGTCGAGAATGAGATCAGTGTTCTCGGTAACCTCTTGGGCATTTCCGTCGAACGAGAGAAGAAGATTGACAGGCTAAAAGAGCTATTGCTAGAGGTTGACAAGGAGACTCCCGGCGCAAAGGTTTTGATATTCACCGAGTACAGGCGAACCCAGGAGTTTCTCAAGGAAAGGCTGGAGAAATGGTACGGGGCAAACAGCGTCGTGCTCATCAACGGTGACATGGAATTGGAAGGCAAGACGGCGGACGCCCAAAGCAAGCGGCGCAGCCAACGGGTATTCCGTGAAGAGCCTTCAGTGCGCTTTCTGGTTTCAACTGAAGCCGGAGGCGAGGGTATTAATCTCCAGTTCTGCTACATTGTCGTGAACTACGACCTCCCGTGGAATCCCATGCGGTATGAACAGCGGGTTGGGCGCGTTTATCGCTATGGCCAGGACAAAGTGGTCCAGATTTACAATCTGCGTGCAAAGGAGACCATAGAGGACACTGTCCGCACATATTTTGAACAACGCTTGAGGGTAGCGGCACAGGCGTTGCGGCAGGTAACCGGAGAAGATGCTGAGGAACTGGTTGCGAGCCTCAACGGGCAACTGGAGGCCGAAATTGAGCCCGATGCGATCTACAAGCGCGCGCTGGTAGAGGGGACTCTAAACAAACAGACAAAGGAAGAGATTCAGGACGCAGTGCGAAGAGCTCAGGCTGCATACGAGATTGCCACGCAGAGTCTATTTCGCGATGTATCGAGCTATAGTTTTGACAAATACGAACAAGAGCTTGCCAGCCCGATCAATCTTCAAGACTTGGAGGATTTCACTCTCAAATATCTTGGTCGAGAACGGCGTCAGGCGCAACGGAAAGACGGATTCTTGGAGTTCTTAACGCCGGAAAGTCTACGAGAGAAAAGATTGCCAGAGCGTTTTAGGTGCGTCACATTCGACCGCGCATCCGCAATTCGCAATGCCCAGGCAGAGTTTTTTGCACTCGGTCACCCCTTTGTTGACGCAATGATTCAGCAGATAGGAGATTATGATTTTGGCGGCCATACGGCTGTGCGCTTCATCAAAGTCCCTGGCCTGGGGGCGGAGGAGGCGCAAGCTGGGTACCAGTTCAATTTCGTCGTACGAGGACGAGTGCAACGAGAAGACGGCGATGAGTACATCTTTGGTTTTCATACTGTAGTGATTTCAGCAGACGGCTTACCAGACGCGCGCATGGCATCCAGCGCAGCCATGCTTTACAGCTCGGATGAATCGCAATCGACCGGCGCGGAACGTCTCCTGGCGAAACTGGATAGCCTTTCGATTGAGGATGCTTACCAAACAGCGCGGGCGGAAATCGAGCGGACTGCGCAATTCTGGGACTGGGATGAAGACGTGGAATTGGTCGGTCTAGCAAAGATTGTGCCTATGGCTTTTTAGGCGGGGAGTTGGGTTGCGTCTAGATGTGCGGAAGGGGAACTCTCCCCTCTAGAGAAGCAAGAATCCTCGGTCAATTATCGAAGGGTGTACTTTTGGGTGTATTTTTCTTGTGTAAATATTTATCTTATTAATTATCAATGGTTTACGATATGATTTGAATCCCTCCCTCCCGCCATATAAATAAATGAAAACAAGCAAGATGGACAGCAAGTCAAAAGATTATGGCCGCCCGTTAAGGGCGGCCATTTTAGTGCCGGTGGCTGTAGTGGTGGCTGTTGCTTCAATATGCTAGTCTGTGGCTGTTCGGTGGCCGTTTCCGCCAGCGATTAGTTCAATGGCGTCCTGAAGGTGCCCAGGGGACAAATGCGCGTACCGGGCGGTCATTTGAATCGTCTTGTGTCCCATGAGTTCCTGGCAGGTTTTCAACTGGACGCCGGCCATTACCAGGCGGCTGCAAAATGTATGCCTCAGACAGTGCCAGCTAAAATCCTGAATGTTCGCCTTCACCAAAGCCTCGTCGAGCCATCCCCGAATGGCCTTCCTGATGAAT
>Ga0224528_1000708_pt1 | contig 24780 bp, 18 predicted proteins | sample CBST25metaG_2_FD_179888 | JGI IMG/M metagenome (GOLD analysis project Ga0224528, IMG submission 179888) | Peat soil microbial communities from Stordalen Mire, Sweden - C.B.S.T25 | ecosystem: Environmental > Terrestrial > Soil > Wetlands > Peat | place: Sweden: Norrbotten County, Stordalen Mire...
TCTTCGTTCAATTCAATGGGCTGAGCTACGCGCATTTCAAGGTCTCCCGCTTATGAGATGACCCTCGCCACTTAAGCGACTCTATTAATGAGACACACCACTAGCAGTGTCGCGAAGTATGGATTCAACAAGCGACCGCCTGGATCCGCGCTCCGCACGGCAGCGGAGAACTGCTGCCAGCGCGGACCGTAGGCGGCGGCGACTTGCGTCTGCGTCACGAATGGACTCTGGTTGAGTAAAGGGAAGCCGTTCCGCTGTGCAGCGAAATCGTTGAACGCCTGGAGGAAGGCCTGCCAGGCGCCAAGATCGGTTGGCGCGTGAATGGGATCGATGGAAAAGACTTCCTGATCTTGTGTGTACGACAGCAGCGAACTCGCATCTTGGCGAATATGGTACGAGCCCAACGGCATGTTGCAGCGGAAGCCGGTGCTCTGGAAGTACTGGTCGGTGAAGTCAAGGTAGGCGAGATAAGTTGTCAACCATTGCGAGCGTGGAAATGCCCAGAATGTAAATGCATACCTCGCGTCGGCCGGCGTCGCATGATAATCGATGATTTTGTCGGGAGCCAGAATGGTTATGCCGCCAGTAAGATGCAGTGCGGAGTAGAGCAGCTTGGCGGCATCGAAATCTCCTTGCTGAAGAGCATTGCGCAGCGTGGGGTCCGTGACGAATCGATTAATCAACTGGCCTTCACGGGCTCCAGCATAGCTCCATAGCAAGCGGCGAACGTCGGCCAGAAGCGAGGACAGAATCTTAGGCTCAGTAACACGGAAACGCTGCTGAAAGATCGCCGTCCTGTTTACGGTCCAACAAATCAGTCCCTCCGAAGTATCCAAAAGATTGTCGACTTGCGCCTGGGTGAGTTGGTCCGCAGGGATTGGCAGATAGGTGAAGTGAAGTGCCTCAATGGGTTTTATCTGAAGTGTTACTTCATACACGATGCCGCAGAGGCCATAACTCGACCGCATCAGGTGTAACAGGTCGGGGTTGTCGGTTTCAGAAGCTTCGGCAAGGTCGCCCGCGGGCGTGACCCACTTCATCTGCGTGACATAGGAGCTCGCCTGGCCGAATTGGATGCCGTCGAGGGCATCTTTGCTGTGGCAACAGGCAGCCGAGCCGAGCGTCATGTTCCCAATTTCGATGTTCAGCATCATCTGCAGCTTTTGAGCGCGCAACGCGTTTGCCGCGTCGATCATCTGTATTCCGGCCTGGGCGGTAAACCTCAGGCTCGTGGCGTCCACCGCAACTACGCTGGCCATCTTGGTCATGTTGATGATGGTGCCACTCGACGAAGCGCAGGGAGTCAGCGAATGGTAATTTCCCATGGCGCGGACCGGTCCCGGATAGGTGACGGGGTCGCGCAATATTGCCTGAATCTCCTCCGCCGACTGCGGGTAAACGAGTTGCTGGGGAGAAGCGGTAATGCTGCCGTCGTAATTCACCACCTGGTTGGCCATCACACACCTCCAAACAGCCGATGCCTACCTGTCTCATTGGTTCGCGAAAGAATCGTCGGACTCGGCCCCGCGACGCGGTTTCCATGCCAGGCTGTAGTATTGACCTCGATCCCGCGCCCACGGATCGAATGTGTTGATCACCGTGTCTAACTCGTCAGTCAATTCAGGAATGTTTCTGAGCAGAATGCGCTTCATCGGCGATACCGGCTGTACATGGCCGTTCGGAGTTCCCCTCTCCATCACCAGCGCCCCGGGGCCGTTATTGTTTACCCAGTCGACGCCAAGCGTGGTGTAGAACTCCGGACGAAAACAGGAGGTAAAAAAGCGATCACTGAAAAGGCGCCGCGAAGCATTCAGAATGAAGACGACAAACTGAGTCTCGGAAATGGCAAATCCATGTGGGCGACGATACTCGGCCAGGTATCCCACCGCCGTATCCACGTCTTCAATGTTGTCAATGAGCGTTCCGTCCGGATGACCAAGGCAGTCGTTGATCGGCGATCCATCCTCATTCAGTTGCGCATCGGTAATGACTTTCGATGCGTCGCATACGTGCTGGCCATAGAGCTCTCGTAGCGTCCGCGCTGCATCGATCTGCTCAAGCTGTGCAGGTGAGCCCGGCGCAACTCCAGGATCCATGAAATCGTCGAAGCTGGTCATTTGGCGCAGCCCGTATTGCCGCCGGAATTCGTTGAAGCGCGGCACTCCGTGCTCGCGGTCGCGAATGATGTCGAGCGCCGCCACATCGATCTGCTGCGTCGGGCTGTCAAGCCTGCTCATCTTCAGGTTCTGCAAAAACATGGGTGAATTGTGCAGCGTCAGCAGTCCAAGTCTCTGCCGGCCCAGCGTCACTCCCCAGTTTTCTATCCCCATGGTTTGCATGAATGGTGTCGCTTTACCCTGAAAAGTTTCAACCACGGGAACGCGTTTGACGATCTTGTTCGGGTCAGCCTTCAAGTCGCGATACTCGAGCAGATCCGGCACGAGCGGATGCAGGCGATAAACAGACACGAATTCCTCGGGAAAATTGAAGGGTGAGCCGAAATGATTCACGCCTCCGTTGGTATATTGTGGGTTCGCAATGTCATAGCCGTGAACCTTGCTGCCAAGGCCGAAGATCCCCGGACCGGAGGCAAAGACTGAATACCACTCAGTAGCTTTTTGAGCGTTGGTGGATTTGCCAAAATTGCGAACCACGACATTGTTCAATGCCTTTGAAAGCAATCCCCCATTCTCGCCCAACAGCCCATTCCAGTTGCCATTCATCCCCAGGTAAAGCGGCTCGTTATAAAGCAATTGCGGAGTCCATTCCGTCGTGTGTATCTTGGCGATCTCTGCCGCAACCACTAATCGCGCAATCTCGAACTGCTCCTCAGGAGATACATCCCGATAGCGGATGACTTTTTTGGGGTCTGCCGGATCGCGAAGCCCGCAGTCCGCGTCGGGCGTTTGAGCTTTTTGCCGCCGGAACTCGGCGACAAACGAGTTATGTTCGCGCGCGAACAGGTTGTGCAGGAAACTCATACCCACCGTCCAGTTGTCGGGAAACCCGGCCGCCTCCTGGCCGGCCCATTCGGGATTGATGGGATCATTCGGCCCGAAAACCGGCAGGTAACCGGGCCCGGCCTGACCGGGGGCCGTGACAAGGAGCAGCTTTGCTGCATCAGCCGGATCGCGTTTCACGCGCTGGCGTGACGTGTCATCGAATCCATAGAGCTGTGAGGCGTCCCACCATGCAGTGCTTGTGTTCGCCATGGTTTTGGGCGCGCGCGCGAGGTAGGTATGTCCGCCGGAATCGAAAGTGCCCGGAGGTGTGTCCTGCGCGACATAACCCTTGTCCATGCGGTCATCGGGACGGCAGCCAAGCTTCGCAATGTCCTCGGGCGTGAGCGGCACTTCGACATTGTTCACCAGCTTGGTCGCGCATCCAACTTTCATATACTGCGGCGCGTTATGCCCTTCCTCAAGATGCGAAAACCAGTCGTGCGTCATGAACTGGATCCAGTAGGCCGCCAGTACGTTGAAAAACGGAGCCTTCTGATAATCGCAGTTCGCATCCTTCGAGTCATTGGGCAGGCCATAACCGGCCTTGCATTTGTCCGGGGCCGATTGGATTCGCGTGAACAGCCGGCGGCTGATCACCTGTGGGTCGGGCTCCAACAGCGAAAGACGATTCCCGTGACGATTGCGCGTGAGTTGGTCCAGCCCCAAATCCGGGAACGACGTCTCGAACTCCACGTTGCGGGCAAATAACATTCCCGATGAGCCCATAGCCGGATTCAGAATGTCATTGCAGATTCCATTGACCGTGCGCCAACGGATCAGGTCGCCCTTGCAAACCTGATCTCCACCGCCGCCCACCGCGTTGTAGTTCGGGTTGCCCGGTTGCAGCCTCATCTCCGGCCAGACCTTGATTGCCGGCCCCGGCACTCCATTGTGGCCCTGAACGTACTCCGAGAAAGTCCCCGCGTTATCGAAGAGATTGAATTTAATCAGCTCGACTCTCTGCAGCTCAAGATCCTCCAGAGCTCCGAGCACGCCGCGTTGAGCGGGCAGTTTGCTCGAAATAAAGCCGACCGGCAACGAACTCAAGTCTCCTGTGCCCCAATAATTGCCCCAATCGACCCAAGGTGTCGCGCGAAACTGGAGTGCCTGCGCGCCTCCACGGCAGAGTGCGGTAGCTTGGGAAACCTTGTCTTGAAAACGAGGCCCGCGCAAATTCGGAATTTTGAGAGCTGCGAGTTGGTCAGCGACCATCCGACCGCATGCCAAGAGTGACTTTGCCTCTTCCTGCTTTGCCGAGGTCCCGGTGGAAGAGCCCTGGCTTGGAGCGGGAGCGGTTTGTGCATTGAGTAGATATGTTGTGGCCAGCATGAACAGCACACAACTGAGAGCCTTCATAACTCCTCCCCAATGTCCCCAACAACTGGATTGAACATGGCTTCCCCTCCCCGAGCGCCGGGAACAATTACGCACAAGTGGAGAAGTACCTTCGACCGCATCCGATTGGACGTGATCTGCGAGGTATCAAACCCGTTCAACCGAATGATCACCGGGCCGATGACGACAGGACGGTCGCCGAACATATGAAGACTGGGAAGTGCGAAGTCAGGTTCCCATGATTCAGATACTTACGAATTACCCGAACCCGACAATAAAAGTCAAGCTCAATTTTCCATGCCGCTTTGAAGGGAAAGATGCGAAGGAGAGACGAAAGCTTCATCACAAAACGAATGGTCGACAAGCAGCCGATGCATGAGAACCGAATCGTCGATCAGCCGACTCGCATCGCGCGAGTGCATGTTCTGGATGGACCGCGGGAACATGCACTCAACAGATGGCGCACCGGCTTGTAATCGCCTGTTGCAGCCTGACTACGCCGCACTTTCTCATTGTCTCCTAGAGGGCATTGGTGTCGACCAAAGTCAAAAGAGAATAATCGCCGGACAGCATCCCGGCATTGATGGTGAGATTGCCTGGGGTATAAGTCAGTGCGTACTGGATGCGCACAGCTACGCTGTTGGACACAAGGGCATTCGGAGCGACGGGACGGAGGTGCGGCGGTCCGTCCGTGGGGTTCCAGGTCTGGCGGATGGGGTCAAGGGAGAATTCGGAGGGAAGGGTTCCGTACCGGGCGGCGATCGCGGGGTCGAAGGTGAGACCGAGGGCCTGGGCTTTGGCGACCATATAGCCCATGGTGATATCGCAGAGGCGGGTACCGTTGTCGATGGTCGAGCCTTGAGATGTACCCCCGCCAACATCTCCGTGGCAGCCGGAGAACCAGACCTGTTCCAATGTCTGCACGGGCAGCTGTCCGAGAGCAGGCGCGGGAAGCGGATCCCACAGAGTGGCGGCGAATTGGACGCGCTGTTCGTCGATGGCCAGGCATTGGTAGGCGTTCTTCACGTCCGGGTGGAGCTTGGTATCCAGGAAGCCGAATTTGGTTTTATCGATGCCGCCGAAGATGGCTGGGATGCCCAGGGAGCCGACCGTATCCCAGACTCCGACCATAGTGATGGTGGCGTCTGCGAGGCCATATGCGCTGAGACCCGCCAGGATGGTCTCGCGCTGGGCGGGGCTGCGATAGGCAGCGAAGCACTGGCTGACGCATTCATTGGTGAAGGAGCCGCGGGGAACGCCGCAGTTAGCGATCATGCCGGCGAGCGAGCGCACAGTGTACGCTCCCCGACTGAATCCGAAAAAGTAGATCTGGTCGCCGGGTTCATAAACGTGGGCGATTGAGGTATAGCCGTCCATGATTTTCTGGAAAAGGCTTTGGCCGAAGGCGCCCTCAAGAAGACGGTCAAGGCCCGTGGCGTCGGCGCCTACTCCGTCATCGTAGATCGTAACCTGGTCGGAGGTGACGAGGAGGGCTTTGTAGAGCCGGTATACATTGGTGTTGTTTACAGGCGCTTGCCAGGTTCCGTCGGCGCAGAACACGATTCTTTTCGGCATTGAATAGCTCCGGTGAATCGGATTGTTTGTACCATACGCCGGCCGCGGATGGATAGCGAATTACTTTTTAACGTGAGTTTCGGCCGGCTGGCAAAAACCTTCTTGACAACGGCATAGCCTTGGATTTCCCATGCGCGAATGTGCAACGAACTGAATTCTCGGCGTGGGTGGCCGGTGAACCGGCTTGGGAATCGCAATATGATTGCGCCGTTGGTGGTGGCGGCCTTCTGCGTTTGCACGAGCGGATGCATGAAGTCGCTCAAGGAGCACACAACAGCACTGGCCGCGGCCTCGGCACCGGTGATCGACCAGGCTGAGGCCGCGTACCATGCGGCCAATGCCGTTCACGAGAGGCGGGCAGAATATGATGCGATCCCGGTGTTCGAGCAGGACCACTCGATCGACAAACTGAAGGTTATTCACGAATTGATTGACGATAAGGACGTTGAAATTCGTCTGAAGGTGCTGACGGCCTTTCAGTTGTATGTAAAGACGCTGGTAGAGATTACGACCGGCACAGAGTCGCCGGAGTTGGACGCGGCATCCAAATCGCTCGGGAAGGATTTGACCGGCCTCGGCAATAGCGTGGCGCCCCCGCTTGAAAATGCGCTTGGAATTCCAGGAACAGGCCCCACCATAACCGTGACGACGACTTCAACAACCGGTAACGCGACAACTTCCATTACATCGACCCGGAAGTCCCCTGCCGCGCCGATTACGACAGCGGATCAAAACCTGATCAGTACCGGAGCCAACGCGCTGGGACAGTTTCTGACGCATCGGGCGATCGAAAAAGATCTGCCGCCGCTCGTGATGAAGCTGGACCCGCAAATCATTTCCCTTTGCAAGACCATGATCGCCGAAGTCGATGATATGTCTGACGCCGAGAGCATCGACTTCAACTACATGCTTGGCCAGGAGAAGCAGTTCGTTATGGACCCAGGCATCACGTTAAGCGAGGTGGAACGCAGGAACGAAGTAGCGAAGATGGAGGAGCTTGTTCGAGAGCAGCATGCCGTCGAGCTTCAATTGGGAGGACTGAGGAGGGCGATCCTGAAGCTGGCGCTGACGCACCACGCGCTGGCTGCGGATTTAGCCAAAGCCAATCCTGAGTCTTTGAAAGACAAGCTGACGGAATTGATTGCCGCTGGACAGAATCTGGGCCACTTCTATTCGTCCCTTCCAGAAAAATAACGGCGGAGGGTATCGATGGTTGTCCTGTTCTCTGGATTTGGATTGGAGGATCACTATGACTGCAACGACAATTCCGCTTTCGGCCGATGTGAGAGCTTCGTACGAGGCTTTATACGCAAAGAATCAAGCCGCGATTGACAGCACAAACGATTTCGACTTGCTGAAATCGCTGAACGCGAGCCAACTCGACGTTGGAAATTTGCTCCAGGCCGATGATCAGTATCGGATCCAAGCGGATGATGCTCAGTTTCAGGCCATACTGACGCAAATGAATGCCACGAATGCCGGGTTGAAGGCGCTGCAGACGAAGATATCCGGGATTGTCTGGGGAATCTCGAAGTTTGGTGCGGTGGTGGGGGCGATCAACCAGGTGCTTTCGCTGACTTCGGGACTCTAGGTTTTCCGCGTCGTGGTCAAAGGCTGTCTCCGCATCGTTCCTTTGCAACATGCTCCCTGAAGCGGCAAAGCATAGATCGGCGTTGCCGACGAGATAACTCCATTCGCGATTCTGACAACCGTCTGCCCCTATTTTCATTCAGAGTTTTACTTTTCCTTGAACAGATGGCCGCGGAACGATCCTGATAAGTCGCCATGGCTACTGGGATATCGCTTACGCAGGTTGTCGCACGGCTCCAGTTGCGAACCGCGTTTTTCAGGATGAATCTCCAATTCGTGATTCTGGAGCCTAGCCTATGCTTGATGAGTGCATAGGGCTGCTGGCGACTCTTGAGATCAGAGCTGCACGGATTGCTGAACACTGGAGCCCACTTGCCGCAACTGATCCAGGCAAGTCGCTCTGCTACCCTCTACTAGTGAACTGAATCGAGATCAACGCGGCCGGTTTCGTGGCTGGAAGCACGATGCCGCTTTGATTGGAAGAATTCGATCCGCCACATCGACATCTAGATCAAGCCACAGGATCTCGTTATGCTTCGTACTTGGGCTCTAGCCGTCTTCGTCTCGCTTGGCATCGCAGTCGCGACGGTGTCGCTGTATGCGCAGGCAACAGCGAATCTCTCGTCGCAGGGTTACTATGCGGACCCCGAGGTGCGCGTCTTCGATCATCAGTTCTGGATCTATCCCACGCGCAGTGTATCGGCCGATGATCCAGCGATAGGACAGCCTCTGTTCAATGCGCAGCAGACCCAACTGCGCAAGCAGCATGTCATCCACAAGGACTACCTGCTGCAGACGGGACTCGATGCGTTCTCATCTCCCGACCTCGTTCACTGGACGAAGCACGACTCCGTGCTCAGCGTGAAGAATGTCGCATGGGCTGCGTATGCCATCTGGGCGCCGTCTGCGATTTATCTTAACGATAAGTACTATCTCTTTTTCGCGGCCAACGATATTCAGAAGACCGACACTTTCGATGGGGGCATCGGCGTTGCTGTGAGTGACAAGCCGGGTGGGCCTTTCGTCGATGCGATTGGCAAGCCGCTCATCGGCAATTTTCAACAGGACGCGCAGCCCATTGACCCCATGGTCTACCAGGAGGACGACGGCTCGATCTATCTTTATTACGGTGGTCAGGGTCATTGCGTGGTCGCCAAACTGTCGAAGGACCTGAAGCACGTGGTCCCCATGCCGGATGGCGAACTCTACAAAGAGATCACGCCCGAGCACTACGTCGAAGGCCCCTTCATGATCAAGCGCAACGGCACGTACTACTTCATGTGGTCAGAGGGCGACTGGGGTGGATCCGACTACGGCGTTGCTTACGCAAAGAGCAACAGCCCCATCGGTCCCTTTACACGCGCAGGGAAGATTTTGGAGACCGATCCTGCCATCGCCAAAGGCCCGGGCCACCACTCCGTGCTGCACATTCCGAACACCGATGACTGGTACATTGTCTACCATCGCCACCCGCTGGATAGCAGAGGAATCAGCAAGCGCGTCATGGCTATCGACAAGATGGTTTTCGACAAGGACGGCAACATCGAACCCATCGTCATGACAAAGGATGGTCCCGGCATACGGCATCTCTCGAAGACTCAATAGGAGGCCCGGATGTCGACTACTGAAGGCACATGGCGCAGCGAGCCGCGCCCCTTGCTGCGCCTTGCATGGACGAGCACTAACCGCTTCCAGTATCCGTTTTCTGCGCGGATGAGCACCGATAAGTGGGGCTCATTCCAGTGATTTCCCAGGTTGACTCAATGAGCGCGAAGTCACCTGCGCGCTTTTCAACGCCGGAGTTCCCGCGGCGGGTCTTGTTTGTGCATGCCAGCGGCATGGAGACCGTTTATATGCACAAAAGGAACAAAAGGCCACCTGCCGAAAGATCGTTCTGAAACTCCCAGATCTCGATCACGCGAAATCCGCGGTACTCAACAACCTCAGTTCTCCCCATTCAAGGAGAAACTACAAGTTAGCAATGGAGCAGTTCATCCCTTGGTATTGTTCCGAGCGATTGGCCGGTTATCTCCCTGTTCTCATCAATTGAAACATCCCGCAGGCCGAAGACTACCGCATGGTTATAACGATGCGTGGCTTACCGGGCGCCTTCCACGCCTCTTCGATCTCGGCGAGGTCCATGACCTGGGTCGCGATCTGGAGCTTTGCGGGTCCGACAGCCTCAAAGATACTCTTGATGGACCCGATCAACTTCGGGAACGGAACGCTCTTCACGCCGCTTCCCATTAATTGAATCGCAGAGGACCGAAGGGCGGTGCCGGGAAGCGCGATCTCTTCCTCGCCGCTTGCCCCACCCACGTGCACGAAGCGCACCGGAGTCGCATCTTCCACCGTCTTCGCAATGGCGACAATGACTGTCTTCGCGCTCTCGCCCCACAGGTAATCGACAACCACGTCGATGCCGCCGGAGATCGCCTCTTGCAGCGCATGCTCATACTGCTTTGCGCCAGGCGGAAGCCGCGTGCCCAGGTTAAACGGAATGACGATGTCGGCTCCCAGCGACAACAGTTCCTGAAGCTCGCTCTGGTTGCGGCCCGTCGCGATTACCTTGCCTGCGCCGCAGTATTTGGCCAGTTGGACCGCAAGACGGCCGGCACTGCCCGTCGCTCCGTTGACGAGGACCGTTTCACCCCCATGAAGGGCAGCGCGCTCCACCAGAGCGGCCCAGGCCGACATGCCTGGATTGGCAATGGCGGCAGCCGTCACGTCATCCAGGCTGTCGGGAAGCTCCACGCACTGCTTCGCGCGCACCAGGCACCTTTCGGCAAGCGCTCCGTATGGAGCATCGGGAAGGACGAAGTAAACGCGCCGTCCGTCTTCTGTGTGTCCCACCCCGTCAGCGCCGGCCACAGCGGGAAACGCGGCGCCGGAACTGTAGTGGGTGCCGGAAGAGCGCGATTTGCTGAACTGGCTCAAAGCCGAGGCGCTGACAGTAATCAGTTCCGCCCCCGCTGTCGCGGCCGGTTCTCTGAACTCTCCGAAGATGGGTGACATGCCGGCTGCGGTGATGATGGCTGCTTTCATGATCTCTTCTCCTTGTTGCCTGCTCGACCAGAGCGGGAAATATCTAACGACGTTAGATATACTCTAACACCGTTAGACGTGGTCGCGTCAACACTGCTAGGCTGGATGCATGAAAGTGAATCGTGACATGGTGGCCAGGGCCGGTCTGAAGCTGCTGAATGACGTCGGCCTGGAGCGGCTAACCCTGCGCCTCATCGCGAAGGAACTCAGGATTCAGGCCCCAACCGTCTACTGGCATTTCAAGGGTAAGGAAGAGCTGATTGATGAAATGGCGACCATGGTTCTGGCTGATGGAGCCCGGCAGTTGGTTCCAGCGAAGGAATCTGCGGCTTGGAATGTGTGGGCTGCCGCGTTCGGACAGGGCCTCCGCAAGAGCTTGCTGGCGTATCGGGATGGCGCCAGGATGGTGGCTGGCAGCCGCCTGACAAACACCGAATATATGAAAACGGTGGAGCGGATCGGGGCCGTGCTCATTGGCGAGGGCTTTACTGTTCGTCAGGCCGTCGTTTTGCTCAGCACAATTTACAACTATACCCAGAGCTTTGTGATGGAAGAGCAGGCCGTGTTCCCCCATCCCCATGAGCGTTCCCCGCAATACGATATCGCGATGAGAAACGCCAAACTCGATCCCAAGGAGTTTCCCATCATGCGCCAGAGCGGTGCCGTCCTGTTCGACAAATTCGACCGCCGCTACAAGGAGGGGCTCGACTTAATCTTGCGTGGCGCGAAGTGACCGATGCACTGCAGCGATGTCTCGAAGGGGGTCGCCTCCTGCCAATTCAGATCGCGGAGGACGGCTTGATCGGATCGGTATGACAAACCGGGCGAATTGCCTGGAATGCTCCTGGACTCACGCGAGATGGCCAAGTCGCTCATCGACCGCAGATTAGTATCCGAAAGCGTGCAACTGGCCCTTTCAGTCTCGTACCTACCGCGTTTAGCGTTGCTCATCCTCGCTCTTGGCATGTAAACAACGCTGGACGAATGAGTTGCCTGCTAAGCCCAGTTGTCGTAGTGTTCTGCTGGATTGTTGCGTGCGTCTGCGTGTTCTGCTGGATTGTTGCGTGCGTCTGCAGCGGATGTGATTTGCGTGACAGCATCGCCCTGTGCAATACGCATTGAGCGAGTTACACTTTGGCATGGGGCGCGCCGGGTCCATCGCGGGCTGGATCGAAACTCTGGGGCTGGACCTGCGCTACGCGGCCCGCGGGTTGTGCAAAGCACCCGCTTTTACTCTGGTAGCCGTGCTGACGCTGGCGCTTGGAATCGGCGGCACGACAGCTATTTTCAGCGCCATTGATGCACTTCTTCTGCGTCCCCTTTCTTATCCTGACCAGAACCGACTCGCCGCGCTATCGATAAGTTACCCGAAATTCCCCCGCGCTCGCGGACCAGTCTCGGCTACCGACGTTGCCCACTGGAGAGCCGACAACCGGGTGTTCGAGCAAATCGAGTGCGTGTCACGGCCGGACATGGTGGCGATGTCGAGCCCCGGTTATGCGGAACGCGTCGGTGTGCAGCACATCAGTATGCGGCTGCTTTCGCTGCTGGGGATCAAGCCTTTCCTGGGCACACTGCCCAACGACCCCTTGACTGAAAAGCGGGGATCGGATGGTGTCGCGATCAGCTATGAATTCTGGCAGCACCATTTTGGGGGTGACCCGCATGTGATCGGGCGGAGCGTCTTCGTCGACACCGCGTCAATGTATGTGGCTGCGGTTTTGAGTCCCGGATTCAATCTGTTTGGCACCGGAGTCCCCGAGGTTTACATGATCGGGGGCACGGGAAATCCGGCGGACTCCGGCATCAACGATACCCGGTTCATGATGGCCATCGGAAAACTAAAGCCAGGCGTGTCCGTGGAGCAGGCTCAGACCGCCATGAACGTCACGGGCCTTCATCTGGCCCAGGCCTTTCCCGAAGTGTACAAAGGCACGGGAGTGAAAGTTGAGCCTTTGCAGAAAGGGCTGTTCGGCGGGTCGGCTGAGGTTTTCTACCTGCTCTTCGCGGCGGTTGGATTCGTTCTGCTGATTGCGTGCACGAATGTCGCTAACCTGCTTCTGGTTCGCGGGGATGGGCGGCGAAGGGAAATTGGCGTGCGCCTCGCGCTGGGCGCGAGCCGGAGAGCTTTGATCCAGCGACTATTGACCGAGAGCGTTCTACTCTCGTTGACGGGCGGAGTCGCCGGTCTCGTTTTGTCTTTTGGAGGCATCTGGGTTCTCAAGGCGATGGCCGCACCCCTGTTGCCTATGGCGAGAGTTGCGGTAAACGGCCGCGTATTGCTCTTTACATTTGGTATCTGCGTGCTGACCGGCCTGCTGTTCGGACTCATCCCAGCCTACCGGGCATCGAAAAACGATCCGAATGAATGTTTGCGAGAGGGCGGCCGGAGCACGGCCGGCAAGTCGCGTCACCGCACCCGCAATATCCTGGTGGTGACTGAGATCGCGGTGGCGCTGGTGTCGTTGATTTGCGCGGGGCTGATGATCAATACGGTGACGCGCATCCTGCATACCAGCCCGGGTTTTGATCCGGACCATCTACTGACGGCGGAAGTGAGGATGACCGGGGCGAGGTACATGGACGCCTCTGTTCAGGATAAGACCGGTCTGAATGTGATCGAGCCGGCAGTGAAGATTTTTTGCCGGCAGGTGCTGGAGCGGGTGAGAGGGATACCGGGTGTCGAGAGCGTGGCTTTGGTCGACTGGCTTCCGCTCGCCGCCAACCCCCAACATGCCTGGCCGGGTTTCACGATTGCAGGCCGGAGTACAGATCCTTCGGCAGAGAAGCCATCCGCCATCCTGGATGGTGTCAGTGCGGGTTATTTTCAGTTGATGGGCATTCCGATCGTGCGCGGCCGCGGCATTACCGAGCAGGATACGGAGTCGTCTGAACCGGTGGTCGTGATCAACGAAGCGATGGTGCGACAATTCTGGCCCAACGAAGATCCTGTCGGTCGCGCAATCAAGTTCGACTCCTCCCCGGAAGAACGGCCTCGACAGATCGTCGGCGTCGTGGGAAACGTGAAGCAGTTTGCGCTGACCGGCGAATCGCAACCTCAGGCCTATGTTTCATACGAGCAGTTGCCGGCGCGTACCGTACCAGACTGGACGGAGAGCCGGGTTCACAAAAGCCTGGTCATCCGCACCCGATCCACGTCGGCGGCGCTCGTCGAGAGCGTGCGCAGAACCATTTCTGGCCTGGCGCCGGATTCCGCCGTCTTCGGAGTGACGACGGTGGAGAAGACGGTCTCGAGTTCCGCGCGGCCCTGGATGGTTCTCTCCGAAATACTGGGGCTCTTTGCTGCGATGGGGCTGGTTCTCGCGGCCATCGGGATTTACGGGGTGATTTCGTATTCCGTCAGCGAGCGCAGCCATGAGCTTGGCCTCCGCCTCGCACTGGGAGCGCAACCGCGACATGTGGTTCGATTGGTATTGAGGCAAGCCATGACGCTTTCGGTTCTCGGAGTAATCTTTGGCGTGGCCGCATCTTTTGCCGCCGCGCCCTTGCTGGCTAGATTCCTATACGGGGTGAAACCCCACGATGTGCTGACTTTGATTCTGGTTTCTTCACTTCTAGTTGCCGTGTCGTTTCTCGCCAGCTACATCCCGGCTCGCCGCGCCACTCGGATTGATCCCATCGAGACGCTTCGGCACGATTAGGTAGCGAAAGATCTGCCAGGTCGCTCACAGGCACACCGGCAGGGATAACGACTCGATGCAGTGCCTGGAGAAGTACTATCGCCTCGCTGAAGGACCAGCCTCTGCTGACTCCCTTCATCGCGCCTTTCAACGGGGCGGCGTCAAAGCCGCCGTCGAATGGCAGATCAAGTTTGTCAAAGCGCGTGCTGCAAGCCGCTACGTCTCGCCCGTGGATCTGGCCGAACTCTACGCGCAACTGGGAAACCGTGAAGAAACCCTCGCACTCCTCGAAGAGGCTTTTCGTCAGCACGCTCCCGGGCTGTTATGGATTCAGGGCGACCCAGCTTACGACTTCCTGCACGGCGAACCGCGCTACCGCTCTCTCATCCAGCGCATCGGCATTCCAACTGCCTACTGAGGCGTGCATCCTCGTCGCCGCCGCAAGCGGAGATCCGGGAGCTGCTGCAGTGATCTGTCGCGCTCCCGGTACCTCGATTGGGCCGGTCTTAGTTTTCCCTGGCGATCCCGGCGAAGGCCTCATCTTCAAACGGCCGGGTCAGCCATGGCGCATAAGTGACACCCGATCCACTGACGGTTGCGCAGTGCGCTTTGTTTGGACCGACTGAGCAGTTCCACCAGTTTTCGGTCGCATCCACAGTTCCAGCTCAGCTGCCCAGTATGTCAATCCCGATCCCGGCAGAGAAGTCGTTGAATTGGACATTGAGCTGGCCGGCTGGGGCGCTGAACCCAACGTCAATCGCTTCCTTCTCGAAGGTATTCTGGGAGACAACTGTGCCGGTGAGCGGACCCATGCTGAAGATGTTGATGGCGGTCGGTCCCGGTGTGGGAGCACCCGGATTGTCGGGGCCGTTTCCCGAAAACCGGTTGCCGACAATAACGTTATCATTCATGTTCACGGGCGGAGCGAGTGGAGGCGCGGCGTGGTTGTGCATGGCGACTCCCGTCGACCCGTTATCCCGAATATCGTTGTCGATAACCACGTTTCCCGTGTCGGTGGTCCCTGGGAATGGCGCAAAGATGCCGACTCCCGCACCGGGCGTCTCTGTTCCATTCCGCACGGAGGTATTGCGGGATATGGTGTTATACCAAACACCGAAGGGGAGTTTCGCTCCCGTAAGGGCAGCCGGTCCGTGAGAAGCCAGCGTGATCCCGCAGTCATAGACATTGTCGTGGACGAAATTCTCGCTGATGAGGTTGTGACCGCTGGGTCCGGTCTCGTCGGAGGTGAGAATTCCGCCTGAGTTGTGCGCCACCTCATTCCGAAGAATTGTGGAGTGATCGACGCCCATCAGGTGAATGCCCTCGCCGCAGTCCTGTCCTTCGTTGGTCTCGAAGGCTGGAATCCCCGGGCAAGATTCGCTGGCGCTGTCCAGGGACCGGTCGTTGTCTGTGACCTCATTGCCGACCAACGTCACGTTGGTTGCATTCGTAAGCAGAATGCCCTCAAAGTTCGCGTTACGGACAGTGAAGCCGGAGATGACGACGTTGGCCACGCCTGGGTTGGGCGCCGCGCTCATGCCATCTACCCAGATACCATTGGCGAGGTTGGTGGCGTCGATGATGACACGATGCGGCGAGAGAGCTACCAGTGATAGCGATTTGGTGACGATCACCTGCTCCTTGTAAACCCCGGGCCAGACGCGAATGACATCGCCAGGTGAAGCCGCCACAACGGCGGCGCCGATGGTTGCGCTGCAGCCATTGTTTCCCCATGGATTCACGCAAAGCGTGGCGGCTGAAGCAGAAGGGGCCAGCGCTGATATCGAAAGGCCGGCCACACAGGCTAGTAACAGCCGGAGACAGAGGGTGGTGGTTCTGTCGACGGATCGCAGAGACATAGGGACCTCCTCAGGTTCCACGATGAATTTGGATTTGACATTGAGTGGGGAAAAACTCAGGGCCCGGAACAAGGATGCCAATGTAATGTCCGGCGAGGAGCGATTTAACGGGAAGACCAACCGCGCTGCACCCGGGCGAATGGTATTATCGTCGGCGCAAGGGCGATATGCAACAGTTTTTCCGCACGGGTTTCTGCTTCCCGGCTGCGCATCGACGGCTGGCTGTCTTCCAATGACGCAAACCGGACAAACCACTCACAGACAGCCAGCTCTCCACAACGATCGCCTCAATTGTCCCCCGATGGAACTTCCTGGCAGGATGAGCGTTTGGAGGAGGGGCGGGTGTCGACCTGTTCTTCATACGGAGCGCATACCTCATCTCTGAGCTCTTGCTTCGCGAGAAGAGGTCGGCCGGCACAATAAATATAAGGCCTTCAATATCTGAAGGAGTCTAACTCACACGGGTCAACAATGAAATGGAGGGGCTGTGAGGCGTTCGTAGCCAAGATTCAGGCTGAACGCCAAATGCCCCTCCAAGTATATGTCGTACTCTTGCTCTTCGGCTCCGAGTTACCGCACGAGCGTATCGCCAGTTGAATCGAAGGTCGCGCCTGACGGTACAAGCGTTGAGGTGACGATCTTCCCGTCTTGCGAGCCGGTGTAGACGACGATCCGGGAGCCATCAATGCCTTTTTCGCCGACCAGATACACTCTTGCGTTTACGGCTCGCGCTGCGGCAAGCTTGTTAGCCCCCGTCTCGTGCGCGGACGCGTTTCCCACAATGGCGAGTTGTGCATCGGGGCTACGCTGGAGATTCAAAGCAATTTCATCCAGGCAGGCCTTTGCCGCGTTGTCCACGCGAGAGGGGCGATGCGCGTCCCGGTCGAAGTGGATGGAGCATAGATCGCTGGTAAGTGGCTTTGCGGCCGGCTCGGGAGTTGCAACCGATACCACGGTCTTGCTTGATGCAGTTTGCCCCTTGTCGTCGACCGCATTGCAAGTTACCGTAATGTCACCGACGGGGACGCCTCCCGTAGATAGCGTAGCCGTGCTCCCGAGGCCGTTGACGGAACCCGCCGTTGTCGAATACGTGTATGTCACAGGCCGGTTTGCCGGACTGACGCCCATAGCAGTGATGGTGGAAGAGGCGCCCGAGGTCACGCTGCTTGGACTGGCAGTGCAACTCACGGTTGGCGGTTCAATCGCTTTCACCACGAACGGCGCGGTGCAATCTGCATTGTCACGAATCTTTTCCCCCTCTGATACATGGCCTTTGAGCGTGTATGCCCCGGCGGCAACATTGCTCGTGTCAATCCTTGCAGTGCTCGATGAGCCAGAGACTATTCCACCATCGACAGACCACGAGTAGTTGGCTGTCTTGGCCGGGTCAAGATTCACCGCGGTGCCTGATACCGCAATTGGATCTCCCTGATAGACGCTCAGCGGGCGAACTGAGCAGGAATACGCCAACGGCGATAAGTCCGCGAGCCTCTGCGCAGGATTCCCGCCGAAGCGAAAGACAATTCCGGAAGAAAGGCGCATGTCATTCTGCGTAGCGATGGTTCCTGAATTGAAATTGTCGAAGCGGGTCATCAGGTATTCAGCTTGAATCAGTCGAATTGCCAAGTGACGGCGCACCCTGATGTCCAGGCCACCGCCAGCGGTAAGGGCGAAACTGTTCTCTGCAGGAAGCAGTGTGCAGCCGGCTCCGGAACAACCGGAAGAAAGCGTCACATCGCTTGCATGAACTCCACCAAACAGGGCCTGGGCAAAGGGTGTGATTCTGCCGTGATTGCGAAAGGAAAGCCGCGGGCCAGCAAGATAGGTGTACGCCGTTCCGCTCGAATCAGCCACCGTGGGTGCCGTGCCGGTCGCGCTTCCGAGGCGCAGCCGCGTATCGTTGAAGCCGCCAAAGTCCCCAACGATTCCCAGATAGCGATTGAAATTGAAAGCAACCGAGGTGCTGCCGCCATTAAGCCAGACCATGCGGTTTCCGTCTGCCAACTTCGGTACGGCCCGCAGATAGGAGTAGCCCATGAATAACTCCACTCGTGGAGTAAAGGCATTCTGTCCCCTCGAATAAGGCATGGCGGCTCCGGACATCGCGGCCATTGGCATAACCGGCGTCATCACCGATTCGTCCGGATCCGTGCCGAAGGGTTCGTCCGCAAACAGGTTTAACGCGGGCGCCAACAACACGGCACATAGCGCCGCAACAACCATCCTTGCACTCAATCTCATCATCGTCTCCTTCAATCTTTCGCCGCGATGGTCAATCGATCTCATCGCCGGATAAACGGCACCATCCGCACCTACCGAATTTCACAAGGCTGCAGGGAACGCAGGGACCGCTCTCAGAGCGGCCCCTGACAAGCCCTATGGCACGTTGATCACGGTATTCACCATCGTGACCGGACCGACCAAAGACAACGCTCGGCCGTTCAGTGTTGTAATTGCAACCACACCAGCAGTCGATATCGAGACGCCTGCCTGCGAGATAATCGTTCCTTGCATCGTCCCGCCACCCAGGATTCCATTGATCGTTGCTGCCGTTCCGACCTGCCAGAAGATGTTCTTGGCTTGGGCGCCGTTCACCAGCAGCACGTTCCGATTCGACGAAGGTGTGCCTACCGTAAGCGTCGTCGCCATCTGGAAGACCCAGGAAGCGTTGGGATCGCCCTTGGCGTCCAGGGTTAGATCGCCCATGGTTATGTCGAAGCTTCCGGCCGCGGATTTATACGTGCCGGCAGCCAGGGTTCGATTGCCCAGCTCGCCAGCGCCGCCACCACCGCATCCGGGGCAGAGCGACACATCCAGACCGTTCGGAATCGCGGCCAGAGTGTTGTATGCAGCCAGTGCTTCCAGCGCCGCTTGGGTTGCCGCGGCAAATGTAACAGTGGTTCCCTCGTTGGGGCATCCCACCGTAGGCGGTGGAGGAGCGGTATCGATCGATCCGTTCACCTGGCCCACGTTAAGTGGCGACTCCGTATACTTGCATTCCGCTACGCCATTGACCATGACGCTGGTATCGTGGAACCCTGTTATTTTTTGTCGAGACTGCCGTGGTCCCCATGTCTCCATTGATGACGGTTTCGATTCCTTGATTGGTCATCCCTGCCGTGCCGCCGAATCCGCCAAAGAGCGATACGGTCGGTCCCAGGACTACGGGCGGCACAACCACGGTCGCACCGGTCGAGAACGCCCATGGATTGGGTGCCCCCGTGGTGCCCAGCGGATTGCCTGTCAGGTCCGTCGCTCCGTTGGTGACTGTCGCGCTATAGTTGCTGCCGGCGGTTAGTGGATCAGTCGGAGTGAGGGTGGCAATGAAGTTGACCGGGTCATAGGAGATGGTTCCCGCAATCGTGGTTCCGCCCGGTCCTGTAACCAGGAAGGTCGCCGTCGTGATGCTCAGCGGATTCATCGCCTCGGTGAACGTCGCGTTCACTGTCTGATTCAGCGCCACGTCTGTGGCCGCGTTGATGGGTGCCGTGGAAACAATCTCCGGTGCGGTCGTCGCTGCGGTTGCTCCTGTTGTGAACGTCCACACATAATTACTAGCCAAGGCGTCGCCCGCAAGATCTTGCGCTCCCGTGGTGATGGTGCCTGTGAAGAGTGTGTTGGGCGCCAGAGCGTCCTTTGGCGTGAATGTAAGGGTCTTTGAGACGGCCGCGTAAGCAACGAGTCCTGAGACAGCTGTCGTCCCCGGTCCGGTCAACTGGAAGGTCTCCCCGTTGATCGTTGCCGCGTTCATCGCCTTGCTGAATATGGCGTTGACAATCTGATTGGTAGGCACATCCGGTGCTGTGTTGACCGGGATGGTGGACGTGACCGCTGGCGGTATAACGATTGGAGCGGACGCGGTCGTAAAGGTCCAGACGTAGTTCGTCGCGAGTGCGGTGCCTTCCAGGTCCGTTGCACCCACAGTAATCGTCGCCGTGTAGTTGGTGTTGAATTGAAGGCTTGCGGATGGCGTGAATGTCGCTACTGAGCCAGCGGCAACAAAGGTAACAAGTCCTGTTACTGGCGCTCCACCGGTCACTTTCAACGTAAAGGTGGTCGGGTTGATCGTCGCGGAACTCATGGCCACGCTAAAAGTTGCCGAGAGGGCTTGGTTGATTGGCACGCTTGTGGCCAGATTGGCGGGAACGGTGGAAATGACGGTCGGCGGGGTCGGCGCCGGAACGGTTCTGAAGGTCCATACGTAGTTGGCGCCCAGTGGGGTGCCCGCGAGACTTTGAGCGGCCGCGCCGATGGTTGCGGTGTATACGGTATTGACTGCCAGGCTGGCGGCGGGCGTGAAGGTCGCGATGGCCCCAACGCAATTCACTGTACCTGCTACGGGGGTCGTGCCGGGCCCTGTGACGAGGAAGGTTGCTGCGGGCGATGCAAGCGTAGAGCACTTCATTGCTTCATTGAATGTGGCACTCAACACTTGCCCAACCGGCACTCCCGTCGCTGCATTGGTGGGGACCGTGGAAATGATCGCAGGGGGCGGAGTAATTGTGGTAAAGGTCCACACATAGTTGGCAATCAGGGGGATACCGCCCAAATCTTTGGCTGCAGTTGTAATGGTGCCTGTATAAGTGGTCGAGTATGCGAGTGCGGAAGAGGGCGTAAATGTCGCGGTCACACCGCTATAACTTACGGATCCGGCCACGGCCCCACCAGAATCTGTCACCGTGAATGAGGAGCCGGTGATTGTAGACGCTCATTGCCATGCTGAAGTTCGCGCTGATAGGCGAGTTGATGGCGACATTTGTTGCGCCATTCGCAGGAATCGTTGACACCACAGAGGGAACATTGACCGTTTCCTGGCCGCAGCCGGCGATGAAAACTGCCAATAAAACCGACAGCCCGTACGTGATGCCAAACCTTACTTTGCGCATGTGATCCCTCTCGTCCCGATAGGCCGATGTGGTGTTGAGCTTTCATCGATTGCTCGGTTAGCCACCCAGAGCCGACAAGTAGATGTCCCATCAACGTAGCAACGCAGAGTTCGCCAAGTATGTATCGGGCAGCTCACTATGCCTTAACTTCGGTGGCGGTATTGGCATGGCCGCAAGTTGCTGGGGCTATCGAATGAACAATATCTAGCGTCATGATTGTCGGATTGATTGGCTTCGGAGCTCGATCACAGTTGGGGGCGGCGACCTGACCCCGATAGCGACCGTGTACTTTGTCGAGGCCGTCGTCGGCGTGCTCCCGTTCGGGGTGTACTAGATCGCAGCGGCCGATGTGGTATCGGTGATGGTCACGTTTTGAGCGGAGCTGTACGTTCCGCCTGCAACCGAGAACGTTGGCGTAGCAGCCGTCCCCAGCGAGGGGATGGTGAGCGTGCCGTTGACGAACCTTCGACCGTCGTCATGAAAGACCACGTGGGCCCCGCTACCAGTGGCGCTAGCAGTGTCGTGGAGGGACCTGGGGATTACCGCCATTCCGGACAGAGATACTTCTCCGCAACCAATCGCGCTCAAGGCTGGGGTAGCCCAACGCGCTTCAACAGTGCAACGAATGCTGGATTTCCGTGCAGCTTATGGTAGGCAGGACTTGCCGCAAACTGGAGCGCTTCCGGATCATGGGAGCGCACCATCTCGGCTAAGGATGCGAGCGCTTCGGTATCTTGTCCGGCGTTAATTTGCCACTCCGCTTTTTGAAAGTCGTTGGGGTGATTCCAGTTCGTGTTGCGCTCAATCGCCAGCAGCTTGTAACGCGAATAGGCCCCAGTGCCCTGCTTGCGAAGGATTTGTAGTCCGTGCTGTTCCAATTCAAGGCGCGGCTGGTCCCTTTCCAATTTCGCCATGCGGATCCACTCTTGCACCGCCTCCTCATGCCGGCCTGCATACCAGTAGGCCCAAGCACCCTGGTCATAGGCCAGCGGCCAGGCCGGCATCATTTCAATCAGCGTGTGAGCGGTCTCCAGCGCGTGGTCGTTCTGCCCTGCCGCGCTGGCTACATAAATCTCTGTTATATAAACCGGCGGCCACAATGGATCGACCGCATGAGCGCGTGCAATCTGCTCGAAAGCTTCGGTCGAGCGTCCCGTGTTGCACAGCAGCAGTGCATACAAGATGTGGTGCATGGCCTGGTTGGGGTCCAGTTCAATGGACCGCTGAAATTCCACCTCGGAAGCCGCTGCATTCCAATCGTGCCTGAACGCCAGAAAGCCCAGCGTCGCGTGTGCTTCGCCCAGGTTTGGATTGAGGCTGATCGCCTTGACCGAGTTGGCACGAGCGGCCGCATAGGCTGCCTCGCGCCCTTGGGTTGCGTGTTCGCCCATGAGCAGATACGCGCTGCCAATGCCTGCATAGGCTTGCGCGAAGCCGGGGTCCGCATGCAAAGCCTGCTCAAAGTCCGTCACCGCCTGGCGGATGGATGCATCGTCATGGCGCATCAATTCGGCACGTGCCGATAAATACGCGCTGTAAGCAGCCGAATTGTTCGTACTGCGCATGGGCATCAGGCGCTGCGAGGCTGCGCTGCTCAGATGAAAAAACAGATCGCGCTGGATATGTTCGCGCGTCGCACCGAGTTGCTCCGCCGTTCCGCTATAGTGCAACGAGGCAAGGTGCACTGCGTCGGAGCCGCGCACCAGTTCAAACACAAAATTGAAGTGGTGCGCATCCACCGCCTCGATCCGACCCAGCAACAACGCATCCAGTTGCAACTTCTGCGCCAACGCGTGCAGATCGCCCATCTCTGACGGCGCAGGAAACGAATGCGTCGCCCTCACCTCGATCCCTGGCAATTGCGAGGCGGCATCCATCAACTCCGACCGGAACGGCTCGGCAAGTTGCTGGGCCTCCTGTCCTTTAGCCTCAATCGGTGCAATTCCCAACGTAATGGTTCCCAGCGCCCGGCTCTGAGGTCTGGCGCCGCGCTGCCAACGAAGGGCCAGATACACGACCGCGGCGATCACCACCACTGCCGCTGCCGCCACTACGGATCGCCGCCAGAATGCCTTTGTCGGGTTTCGCGCGGCAGCCCCGGGAACCTCCGGCTCCGCCACTTCCAAAGCAGTCTCCTGCCCTGCCAGTTCCAAAGCAGCCTCCGGTTCCGGCTGGACTTCCTCTACCGGCGCCATAAAACGGTATCCGCGCTTGGGCAGGGTCTCAATAAACCGCGGTCTCTGCGGCGTGTCCCGCAACACAGCCCGCAACTGGGTGATAGCGTTCCGTATCGCGTGGTCGTAATCCAAATGCTCGCCGTTGGGCCAGAGCCGCAGGCGCAGATCCTCCAGTGCCAGCACTTCCCCATGCCGCTCCAGCAGCGACACGAGGAGCCTCGCCTGCTGGTCTGAAAGGCGCAGCTTGTGCCCATGCCGAAGCAGATCGCCCGTCGAGACGACGAACTCAAAAACGTCGAATCGATACCGACGGGGAGAGTGGCTTTCCATGGGTTCACTTTACACGTACACCTGCCGGCCTCCGTTTTCCATATGCCGTCCTTATCATGAAGTGGCTGTAATATGTTGATTTAAAAACACATCCTTGCGGACATTAATACGAGGTTATTCTGGTTTGGCCCATCGGCCGGGCGCGTCGTACAGTCAAGCTACACCGGAAATCAACACTGGGCCAACCACTAAAACCAAACGTTGCCAACCGAATCTGTCTTTGCTCGCGGAGATTGGATGGGGATTGCTCTACCCAAAAGTTGTCCGTTCTCTCACGCTCCAATGTGGCTCGTTGCGGACCGTATGAAGTTGGGCCGCTACCGCCTCATCCGCATGCCCTATGAGCTGAACCTTCGCCCAGATTTATTCCCTGACTCGTTTTGCTCTCCTGATTTGAACAATCTTCCTGGAGGACCACTATGAAATTCCGTCTCTTTCGTCCCATATGGATAGCCACGTTTGTCATCCTGGGCATGATCTCGTTTGCCCATGCGCAAAAGTCGGTCGCCACACCCAGTCTCGTCACAACCGAGGTCAACGAGCAACTCCGCACCACGTTGCACGGGTCGGTCGCATCGCAGTTGAAAACCGCCACGGACCTGGGCGCCATGCCTGCCAACCGCAAACTCAACCGCATGGTCATGGTCCTCAAGCCCACCGATGCTCAGCAGAAGGACCTTCGCTCGCTCATCCAGGAACAGCAGACCAGGGGCTCGGCCCAGTACCACAAATGGCTCACCCCCGCCGAGTTCAGCACCCGTTTTTCTCCCTCGGCCGACGATGTGGCCAAGGTAGCCGGCTGGCTCCAATCGCGCGGTTTCACGAACGTTACACCCAGCGTGAGCGGCCAGCGCATCGAGTTCTCCGGCACGGCGTCCACGGTGGAAACCGCCTTCCAGACTCCCATGCACCTGTATCAGGTCAAGACCACGGCGGGAGTCGAAGCGCACGTTGCCAATTCCCGTGAAATCTCGATCCCCTCGGCCCTGTCTCCCGTGGTCTCGGGCGTGCTCTCGCTCAACGACTTCCGCGCCAAACCGATGCATGTCGATTTTGGCAAGGCTCAGCGCAATTCGGACGGCAAACTGGTCCGCGTCAAAGGCGACGCCAGCTTCACCGACGGCAACGGCAACTTCCAATACAACCTCGCGCCCGGCGACATCCGCAAAATCTACGGCGCCAGCAGCCTGCCCGCTTCGGTCGACGGCACCGGCGTCTCGGTGGCCATCATCGGCCGCTCCAACGTGCAACTGACCGACATCCAGGCCTTCCACAAGATTTTCAAGCTCCCGGCCAAAGACCCCAACATCATCATCAGCGGCATTGACCCAGGAATGGAA
>Ga0224528_1000712_pt1 | contig 24681 bp, 10 predicted proteins | sample CBST25metaG_2_FD_179888 | JGI IMG/M metagenome (GOLD analysis project Ga0224528, IMG submission 179888) | Peat soil microbial communities from Stordalen Mire, Sweden - C.B.S.T25 | ecosystem: Environmental > Terrestrial > Soil > Wetlands > Peat | place: Sweden: Norrbotten County, Stordalen Mire...
CTTGTGGCCCTGAGCGGTAAGTTCGCGCTTCAAGTCGAGGTAATTCTCCACAATGCCGTTGTGGACCACGACGATACGGCCCGTGCAATCTCGATGCGGATGAGCGTTCTCTTCCGTGGGGCGTCCGTGCGTGGCCCAGCGTGTGTGGCCAATGCCGTATGTGCCCTCAAGAGGATGCTCACGCAGCACCTCCTCCAGATTGCCCAGCTTGCCCGGAGCGCGCCGCACCTCAAGAGTTGAGCGGGATGGACTGCCCACGGCGATTCCCGCCGAGTCGTAGCCGCGGTATTCCAGACGCCGCAGCCCTTCGATGATGACCGGAACTACCTTCTTTTTGCCGACATAACCGACGATTCCGCACATGCAATGATTCTAAGCGACAATTGGGCGCGTCCGTGAGCGAATAGACATGCGTCCTCATCATCCGCCATGATAGTAATCCCGGCGTGTGAGAGCGCCGCCCGGTATCCGGTCCGTTTTCCCTGCGCCGGGCCAATTCCCCAAGGAGATGCAAAAACAATGGTCAATTATCTGGAGTTGCCGATTGGCGACCGTTCCCCCGAAATTTTTCGAACGGTTATCGAAATACCCCAGGGCGGAACCCAAAAGTTCGAGTACGACAAGCAGTTGCACGTTTTCAAGCTGGACCGCAACCTGCACTCCCCGGTTCACTATCCCGGCGACTACGGATTCATTCCCTCCACGCTGAGCGACGACGGCGACCCGCTGGACGTGCTGGTGCTGGTGCCCGGCCCCAGTTTTCCAGGTTGCGTGCAGGAGGTGCGTCCCATCGGCCTGCTGGAGATGATGGATCAGGGAGTTCTGGACGAAAAGGTGCTGGCGGTGGGCAATAATAATCCCCGCTTCGCCAATATTTGGAACTACACCGACATTTATCCGCACCTGCTCAAGGAGATTACCCATTTCTTCTCGATCTACAAGGATCTGGAAGGCAAACGGGTAGAGATCAAGGGCTGGCACGATGCGGCTTATGCGCGCGACCAGGTGGTGCATTCCGCAAAGCAGTTTGAAGGAAACAAGGCCAGGCTCGCCGCGGAGAAGCCAACCAGCTAGAGCGGTTCTCCAATGAAAGTGCCTTTGCAGACACCGTGCAAGGTGGCTTTTACTTTCACCCCAGCGACGAAGTCCTGTCCACTGGGGGCTGAGGAAAAAGTCACTCAGCGGTTGTGGTTTCAGGGCATAACAATTGGAGAAGCGCTATAGTCGCTAGGCCTCGCCGGGCCATCAGAGCGCTGAATCATTGCATAAAGGCGGATTGCACCGCACCGCTAGTACAACTTCCGGTATAATCCCTTTCAGGTGCGGAGAGATGGCCGAGTGGCTGAAGGCGGCGGTTTGCTAAACCGTTGTAGGGGGTAAACCCCTACCGGGGGTTCGAATCCCCCTCTCTCCGCCAGCTTACGATGGATGTCGTCGTAGATTCATACAATTAACTCAAAATGAATGATCTAATGTGCAAGCTCAGGCATGCGTCGCGTGCATGGAGTGCGCCTTGGGGTGCCCATTCCCTCCTATTTACCTTACAAAGTGGACGGAGCCTTACAAAGCTTGGCAATGTATATGAACTTTACCCTTTGAGCGACTCGGGCTGGAAGAGGCGATCGCGCGGTCCCGCAACACCTATTTTCGCGAGTTGGCCGATGCAGATGGCTGGATCGGGGATAACGCGATGGGCATGACGCGGCAAGAAGAGCGGCTCACGGTCCGGTAAGCAGTCGCGCCGCCGGAGCAGGGTTGCTCCGGCGGCACGATGGAATTACTTTACCGCATTGTTTGCGTCGGCCTTTAAGTGGTAATTAACATTGAACCACGCATCTCAGCTCTCCTCATTACTCAACCGTTAAAGTGACGTTGGATGTGTGCGACAGCGTGCCCGAAGTCGCGGTCACGACCACCTTGTAGCTTTGTGGTGGGCTGATTCTGCCAATGCAACCGTCCATTCCAACCACGGCAGCCATGCCCGCGATGAGCAACAGCAGAACGGAAAGCATGCGGCCGAAGCGCTTGCCTGCCCTGCGGAACCTGGCGACGAATGGTAACAACAGCAGCGCCAGTGAGATTCCTGCCAGCCGTGAGGCTAGCCTGCCGCCCGAACTCGGCGAATTCTGTGCAATTGTCAGCTGCGTTGTCTGGATCTTCAGGATCACGGTGGCCGCGGTCGCACCAGCAGCGATATTAGCTGATGGCGAGAAGTTGAAGGTGGCTCCCGGCGGTAACCCGCTCACCGTGAGGTTAATGGCCGTTGGGAAACTGGTCGCCGGGCTTTGCGGGCTGAGGGTGAACGTGTACTCGCCCGCCATGCCGGGCAGGACCGTAAGTGTGGCGTTTTGCGTGTTGATGGTGAAGTCCTCCACCGACTGAGTGATCGCACCGCTCGAGGACCCGGTGAAGCTCGCATCGCTGTTATAGGTTGCGGTGATCGCGTGCGTGGCCGGCGTTGTGCTCGTGTAGCTGACCGCGCAGGTTGCCAGAGCCGCGTTGGTGGTGAAGCTGTATGTGCCCAGCGTTGCGGCGGAACAAGCCGCGATCGGCGTGCCGCCATCGTAGAAGGTCACTGTACCGGTCGGTCCGGCAATCGTTGTCGAGGTCGGCGCGGTTGCAAAGCCCACCGCAGCCGTATAGGTGATTGTGTTGTTGATGAAGGCCGGGTTGGCGCTGCTGCTCACTGAGATGGCCGAAGCCGCCTTATTCACCTGAAGCTGTACCGTCGTCGTTGGCGTTGTGTAGTCTGTCGAATCCGTGGGAGCAAAGCTCACCGAGAGGGTTTGCGTTCCCCCCGTCAGTACCGTTCCGGAGACCGGCGAATAGGTGAACTTGCCCGGAAGGCCGGCTCCGGTCACGCCGGTTGCGCTGGCGTTAAGCTGGGTTCCGCTCAGCGCCGTGCCATAGGTAATGGCCGCTGGCGTTGTCCAGATGATCGTCGGGTTGGCGCGGCTCACGGTCACGCTCGATGAGGAGGAGGTTGTCGTCGAGGCATAGCCGTTAGTGCTGGTATAGGCGGCGGAGACCGAGTGCGCTCCGCCGCTGAGTGCGGGCAGAGAAGCCGAGGCGACGCCGCTGCTGTTGACTGTACCGCTGATGGTTGTCGTGCTGTCCAGGGTGAATACAACGTTGCCCTGAGGCACTGGCGCGGAGCCTGTGATGGTGGCGTAAACCGTAACGGATTGCCCGTAGACGGGAGAAGCCGGCGAGAAGGAGCTGATCGAAATGCCGGATGCGGGCGCGGTAGCCGGTCCGGTGAGGGTAAGCTGAATCGACGACGGCGTAGATAGCGTTGCGTTTTGGGGGTTGCCGTTGAGAGTTATGGCATCACTGGTTGTGAGGAGGGTCGTGGGCGTATAGCTGGCCGTCATTGCGCAGGCGCCGCCAATGGCCAAAGCAGAGGGAAGGCCTCCGCTCAGTGTGCAATCAGTGGAAGCGGTTGCGGCCAGACTGTAGTCCGCCGTATCGGTCTGGCTGAGCGAAGTGAACGACAATGCCCGATTGCCGGACTCAAGCATTGAGACGGCTGTCGGCGGAGCCGAGGGCCCCGCGTACTGCACATAGCCCTGCGTGCGGATGAGTTCGAAAACACCACCGTTAGAGCCGGTGTAGAGATTGCCGGCCGAGTCGATCGCCAGAGCCGAAGGCGCAAGGCTAGCCACAGCGAAAGACGAGCTGCTGCTGCTGGCCGGTACGGCAAGGATGGCAGCGGTGTCGGCGATGAGCAGGTTGCCCGCCGCATCGGTCAGAACAGCGGTGGGTGCGGAGGCCGAAGTCGCAACAGTGGTGTGCGTACCGCTCGGATTGAAGCGATAAATGGCCGGCGCGCCCGGATCGGCGACCAGCAGATTGCCGGAGGGATCAATGGTCAGACCCTTAGGTGTAACCAGCGTTCCCAGATTGAGATTGCGCTCCACGCCGGTGATGGGGTTGATCTGATAGACGGTCTGCGCGGAAGAATCGGAGACATAGAGGTTGTTCAACGCATCGACGGCCAAGCCGGCGGGAGCGGTGAAGGTGAACGGCAAAGTCGAAGCCGTACCCGCCGGCGTGATCTGCGTAATCAGCCCAGTGGAAGTGTCGGCCGCATAGACGTAGCCCCGAGGATCAACTGCAATGGCGCCCGGCGCAGTGAGCGTAGCCAGCGCGGTGGCTGTCGCGCTTGTTCCCTGCGTAAGAGCGCTTGAAGCAAAGCGCAAGACCTTCTTGCTGGTCGCGTCCGAGACGTAGACGTTGCCTGCATTGTCGGTTGCCAGGCCGGCGACACTCAGGCCCGTGCCGAAGCTGATTTGCTTGGCGGGATCGAGCGTGGCTCCGGCGCCGAGTCCGGTTCCGGTCAGAGCAAGGTACGTCTGGTAACCGAGAGAGCTGTTGACGGTCAGCGGTGTGGAGCGCGCTCCTGGAACCGCCGGCGTAAAGCTGGATGTGAGCAGGCAGTCGGTCGTGCTGTCGCCGTTGGGGCTGCCGCAAGTGGCCGCTCCCAACGTCCACTCGCTCGACGTGTAGGCCAGCGCATTGCTCGACGCCTTTGTATCGCCGGAAGCGAAGTGGAGCAGAACGGGCTGCGCAGTGGTGGTTGCGGTTGTGGTGGGCGGTGAAGCCAGTCCGGTGAGCACCTTGCGAATCAGCCCGTTGGTCGAATCGGAAATGTAGATGTTCCCCAGAGTGTCCGCGCCAACACCCAAGCCGTTTCCGCTATTGCTGCCGAAACTGGCCTGGGTGGCGGGACAACCGTCTCCATAGCTGTCCGTTTTACCTGCGCAGAGCGTCGCGGAATTGCTTGCAATGGCGCGCAGGTAGCCGGTATGGAAATCCAGGAGCCAGATCACATTGTTGCCGTCGGAGATGTAAAGATTTCCGCCGGTATCAAAAACCAGCTTCTGCGGAGTCATGGAAACGCTGGTGCCCAACACCGGCACGGAGTAGCTGTAGGCTGCAGTCGAGCCGTTACCCGCAATGGTGTAGATGTCGCCATTCACGGGCGATGCGACGCCCAGCGTTGCCAGCAGCGCATCCAGCGGCGAACCGGTTCCGCAGGTAACACAGATGACACGGATTCTTCCGCCGCTGGAATCGGCGACGTATACATTCAGATTCACATCCGTGATCACACCCTGCGGATTATCGATCTCTGCCGATGCGGCCGGCCCACTGTCTCCTACGGTTGCTCCGTTGCTGCTGGCAGCGCCGGTTCCATTACCGGCAAAGGTATGGATGTTGCCCATGACATCGACGACGCGAATCTTGTTGTTGGCGGTGTCGGCGATATAGACATTGCCGACAGTGTCGCCCCATGCGCCGCGAGGATTATTGACTTCAGCGGATGCAGCTGTGTTGCCATCCCCGGTAGAGCCCGCTGTGCCGTTACCCGCTACCAGGTACAGGAGGCCGGTGGAGACTTTGACCTCGAATACCTGGTTGCCGGTGTAGTTGGCAATGTAGATGTTGCCCGCGGCGTCGGTTCCAACGCCGCGCGCCTTGCCCAGAGTGACCAGGGTTGGCGTGCAGCCGGAGGTAGCTGTGGGCACGCAGGCTGTGCCCGAGACTTTTCCGGCGAAGTTGGTAATTACGCCGCTGGGAGCGATGCGTCGCACCAGCGCTGCGCTGGTGTCGGCGAGGTAGACATTGCCAAAGGGATCGGCAACCACGGCGCGCATATCGTCGCTTGCGGTGAAGGCGATCGCGGAGGCCTGGCAACCGTCGCCGTATTTATCGGTGGCCCCGGTGCAGGCCATATTGCCGCTGCTGGCCACTGCGGCCCCGCCGCCCGCGATGGTAGTCATGGTGTAGGGCAACGCAATCGGATTGCTTTGTAACCCGATGATCGTTGGTTGGTTGATGGTTATGCTCATGGGTGCTGAAGCTGATCCGGCAAAGCTTCCGGCACCGGCATAAGTAGCTGTGACGTAGTCTGTTCCGATCGGCAAATCCACAGAGTCTGAGGCTGTTCCGTTGCTCAGTGTGGCGGAGCCAAGCAATATCTGGGGTCCATTCAGGGTTGTGGAGTAAGTGAAGGTGACCGTTCCCGTGGGGGTTCCAGCTACAGATGTGACGCTGGCGGTTATCGAAACCGGGTGGCCCAGCGTGGTGGTCGATTGGTTTGCCGACAACGAGGTATAGGTAATGCCCTGCGTGATTGTAACCGGCGAGTTGGAGGACATAGAGCCAGCATTCGCGCCATCGCCGCTATAGACGGCTGTAATCGAATAGGTGGTGGCGCTGTACGGGAGGTTGATGCTGGCCGATGCCGTGCCCGAACTCGACGATGAGATCAAGGCCGCTGTGGCATAAACATAGCTGCCTACAGCGCCGCCACCGCTCACAAGGAACTGCACCGTGCCGGTTGGATTGCTGCCCGTGACATTAGCTGTCGCGGTAAACGGGGTGCCGAACGGAGTTGAACTGGGCACACCGGACAGTGCTGTGGACGTGGAGCCGAGGCTGCCTGCGTTCACTGTGATGACATATGGAGACGTCGTCGAGTAAACAATTTGGCTGCCCGTGAGTGGATAATTGTTGTCGCCCGAATAGGTCGCAGTGAATGTGTGTGTACCCACCGTAAGTCCGATCAGCGGAATCGAGATCGTATCTGTGGTCCCTGTAAGCGTTACCGTCGTCGTGTTGCTGGTCAGAGCGTCGGTCAGCGTGACCGTGCCGGTGGGGTAAGCTGCGCCTCCCACGGCCGGTGTCTGGATTACGACTGCCGTTGCGTTTTGGCCCTCCGTGATGGTCTGTGGCAAACCGGTCGGACCGGTCAACTCCGGCGCAATGTAAGTAAAGTTGCAGGTGGGCGGAAACAGGTTGGATACCGTTATGTTGTTGGTAACGGTATTGCCGTTCGCGCCAGCGAAGGTTGCGTAATCCGAAACGAAGTCAGAAGAAACATCTCCGGGACCGTAGGTCAGCGCGGCATTGGTCGGCGCGGTGCTGAACTCGGAGGAGGGATAACTGCTTGGGAAACTCACGTTGTCCAGCGTGACCTGGAGCGGGTAGATGGCGCCGTTGTTGCTTGTGCCGGTGAACTGTGCAGTTCCCGCGGTGAGGAAGGTCAGGTTCTGCATCAGAATGTTGTTCAGGTTAGGAGACAAAGACCCGGCTGTGTTTTCATAGTTCGGGCTGAAGACAATCTCCGCCTTGTGGTTCTGGAAGCATGAGTTCGAGTACTGAATATTGGTGACCGGCCCGCCGCGATCATACCCGGACTTAATGCGAAGGCCAGTCGAGTTACTGTCCGCTGTATTGTTGATGGAGCTTCCAGCGCCCGCGGTTCCATTGCCCGAAAGCATATTACCGTCAAAGAGAACGTTGCTCACACCTGCGCCGGTGTAGCTGCCGATGGACTCGCCATGGCCGGCGAAGAAATGGTTGTTGGTGACTGATATGTTCGCCGCGGGAGCGGTCGTGCCCGACGCGCCGACCGCAACGTTGTCGTCTCCATCGGAGATCCACGACCGTGTGATGGTGAAGTTTTGCGCATTGCCCGGATCGATGCCGTCAGTGTTGCGCGAGCTGGTGGGCGTAACGATCTTGATGTCCCATGCGGTAAAGCCGCTGACGGCGCCCGTTGTGGAAACGTGGAAGAGCGGCGAGTTGCGCAGCGTGATCTTGTAGAGCGTAATATTGCTGGCGCCGGTACCCATCTGGATGAAGCGTGGATTCTCTTGATTGCCGCCGCCATTGGCAATGGCGGATAGGCCCCACCAGCTCTGGCCCTGGTAAGGCGGAATGGCGTTGAGCAGCGTATCGCCGCCGCGCCCGTCCAACTTGCCGAAGCCCATGATGCCGATGTTCGTCGAGGTGCCTGGAATGGCGATCAACGGCAGGCAGGAAGAGGTTGCGCTGGCGCTGCCGACCGTCCCGCAAGTGTGCGTGCCGGCAACCTTGTCGTAATCCTGCACGTTGCGCGAGAAGTAAACGTAAACGCCGGGATCGACCAGCAGCGTGACGTTAGATGGCATGGAGATTGGGCCGGTAAGGAACGCGTTGAATGCGCCTGTGCTGTCAACGGAGAGTTCAACCGCAAGGCCGGGGCCCGAGCCAGAATAGCTCGCCGAGCAGCTATTCAGCGCGGCCTGGATGCGCGCGCCGTCCGGATTGGTAACCGTGGCGTCCACTGAGGTAGGAAGGTCGTCGCTGACGGAAGTCAGCGCCGCGCTCAACTGCTGGCAGACTGCCGGGAAAACCGGTTCGGTGACGGCGCGGCTGTCGCCGGTGGCTACGGCTGGGGCTTGCGGGGGCGCTGTCACAGTGATGGAAGTGCTTGAACTACTGCTGGTGCCGTAGTTCGTACTGCCGCCGTAGGTTGCTGACAGCGCCTGATTATTGCCAATTGCAACGCCGCTCAACGTCCAGGAGCAGGTACCGCTCGAGAGCGCGCAAAACGTGATAGCCGTCGAACTACCATTCAAATACAGCGAAATGGTCCCGGTAGCCGCCGCGGGCGAGACCGACGCAGTGCCCGTGAAGGAAGAGCCTTCGATGATGCTGGTGCTGCTAGTAACGTTCAGGGTAGTGGTGGTGGAAAGCTGGGCAATGTTGAGCTGCGTGCCGCTGGAAACACTGGTGCCGTCGTTGCTATCGCCGCCGTAGCTAGCGGTCAGCATCGGAGTGCCGGCGTTCACGTTGCTCAGCGAAAAGCTACAACTGCTGGTGTTCCCTGAAGAGTTAGTCAAGTTGCAACTGCCCAGATTGGTGCTGCCATTCGCAAGCAGGGCCACTGTGCCGGTGGGATTCAGGGCTCCCGAATTCGGTGTAACCGTCACCGTGCCGGTGATAGCGACGCCATAGGGAACGCTGGGGTTGTTCACGCTCAGCGCGGTGCCGGTGCCCACGATCTCGGAGGCCTGGCTGCTCAGCGTTAGAGTCGAGCCGCCGGTGAACGTCACTGTATCGTTAGCCGTCGAGGTGTTGGCAGTAATGGCCCACTCGCAGTTGTTTCCGGCGGCCAGCGGCAATAATGATGTGTACGGTAGACTGCATCCATTGCTGGAGCCGGCAGCAAACGCAAAGTCCGTGGCAACATTGCTGTCCGTATTCGAGAGAACCCCGCCTGCATAGCTCGTATCGCCGACATTGCTGAGCGCTGCATCGCTCGTCCTCTCATCGGGGATGGCGGGAAGCGTGGCGGCTGCGCGATTATAAAAACTGATGCCGCTGGTGCTGGTGCGATCTGCCACATAAAGGTTGCCGCTTGGGTCGAGCGCTACGCCGACGGGATGGGTGAATCCGCTCGCCATCGTCGTCGTGCCGCTGGCCAGGACTTCCACAACTGCACCCAGTGTGGAATCGCCATAGTAAACATCGCCAGCGGCATCCACGGCCACACTTACCGGAGCAGCGCCAGATAGAAGCGTCACACTGGACTGCTGCGTTACGACGCCATTGGCAATCGTAAGTTTCTCAATCTCGTTTTGACCGCTGTCGGCCACATAGATGTTGCCGCTGGCATCGACGGCCACGGCCACGGGAGTGTCAAAGCCGCTTCCCAACACCGTCTGCACGCCGTTGCCGATCGGCTGCAGGAGCACTTTGCCGGCTCCGGCAATGTACAGGTTGCCCGACGCATCGACCGCCACGCCCGTGGGGCCGGTAAGGCCGCTTATAAGAGGTGTTCCCGTGATCGGACTGCTGATGGTGCTGGCACCTGGAAACTCCACAATCTCATTGGTCCCGGAGTCGGCCACGTACAGATTTCCCGCTCCATCAACGGCAACCTGATGCGGAGTGGTAAGGCCGCTGCCAATTTCGATGGGCGTACCGCCGCCGTTCGGCGTGCGGTAAACGGTTCCACCACCGTAGGCGACATAAATGTTGCCGGCCGAGTCAGTGGCCACGCCCGCCGGATTGCTCCCGGCGCCCAGAGGAGAACTCGTGCCTGTATCGATGGCCAGCGCCGCGCCATTGCCAATGCCGTTCAGATAACTCGGAGTCGCTGTGTAGGGTGTGCTGTTGACTGTGAAAGCAATCTGCGCCGCGCCGCTGCGCGCGCCTGCCTTGGCCGGGGTGAACTTGACTGGAACGACACAGACGGTATTGGCTTGACCCGTATTGGCGGTGTTGGCGCTGGTCAGTGTCGTCGATCCGCTACAAGTGTCGCCCGTTCCTGCGTTGGTGAACTCAGAGCCGGTCGTAATTCCTTGCGTACTCAGAGCCACCGACACACCGCTGGCTGCCTCGGTGGAGGTGGTTCCCGCCAGAAGCTCAAAGGCTAGATTCTGCGTAACAGGAGTGCCCACGGTTGTCGCCGGAAAGCTATTGTTGAAAGTCAACTTGCGCACCAGGTTATATCCATTGTCCGCATAGTAGAGGTTGCCGGAAGGATCGATGCCGATGTTGCCTTCGACGTGACTGGTAATGCTCTGCGGCGCGGGGCATCCGTCGCCGTAGTCGTCCAGCGTCGTCGGCCCGGAACCGGTTGTGCTTCCACTTGAACAGTAATCTCCAACTGCTCCGAACAGGCCCTCCGTGGTCAGACCGTCTCCAGCCAGAAATGTAAGAAGGCCGGTGTCCGCGTTGAGTTCGGAGATTACGCTGTGAGTTCCGTAATCAGCGATGTAGATATTGCCATGGCTATCGAGCGCCAGGCCTTGAATTCGGTCAAACAGGACTGCGGAGGAGGCAGCCAGCGCGCCGTTCCCTTTTCCTGAGGTACCTCCGTTCCCGTTACCGGCAATGGTGTAAACATCGCCCGCGCTGAGCGACGGGCTCGAACCGCAATAGGAGGCGCCGCTGTTCTCAGTGCAGATCAGGTTGGCCATGGGGTTGTTTGCACCCCCGGCGTAAATCACTCGGACGGTCGAAGGAACGGTCGTCGTCCCCGCGCCATTGTCGCCTATGTATACGTTGCCGTAACTATCCACGGCAATCCCCATTGGCCCGAGGAAGCCCGTACTGAGAGGAGACACGTTTGCGGATGGTGCGGTAGCCAGCGGGGTGCAGAGGGTTTGGGAGCAAGTCGCGTATAAACCGGCAATCGCGTGAATGTATCCCGGAGCGCACGAATTCGAGGCGCAAATGCCGGACGTACCGGATGAATTGGTTACACCAGGACCGTTCACCATGCGAACCAGATTGTTCGTTCCATCGGCGATGTACAGATTCTCATTGGCATCGACAGCGATCCCGTACGGTCCATGCACTTTTCCGCCCAGCGCAAGCACGCCGTCCACATACCCGCCGCCCCCGTTGACAATGGCATAGATGTAACCAACCTTTGGCGAGACGACAGAAGGATTCTCCAGTGTCACCAACTGTGCTGCCTTGCTGCTTGCATTGGCGATCACCACATAGACCAGCGAGTTGCTCTTGTCCACGATAAAAACATTGCCTGCGTTGTCCACGGCCGGCCCGTAAGGTCCTTTGAGATACGAGTCGGTTGCCGGGCAGCCGCTGCCATCCACGCTTAGTGCTGTGCCGCCACCGTTGCAGGTAAATCCGGAGCTGCCAGCGCCGGTAAGGCCGCCGGCCAGCGCATAGATGTCGCCTGCTGCCAAAGGAGTCGTGATGTTCAGTGAAGTGTTCGCCGCCTCAATCATGGCGGTCGCGGGATTTGCCACGCCGTTAACCGTGGTTGCTCCGGCATAGATCACGCGCACATAGATATGCGATGCCCCTTCATCCGCGAAGTAGACATTTCCCCATTGATCGACAGTGGCCCCCCATGGAGCGCTGACACCCGCCTCGTTGGCCGGACAACCATCGCCATTATTGATGCCACCAGCGTTGGCATAACCGGTGCAGGCAGACGCCTTGGATGTTGACGATGCCCCAGAGACGATATTCCCGGCGCCAACACTGACGTACGGCACCTGCACCATCATCGGCGGCGCAGAGGGGGCTTGCGCTCCCGCGTTCAGCAAGGACAACAGGCAAAGTACGGGGAGGAATGTAGCGGCAAGGCGGAATCGAAGCATCATGGCGTATCTCCGGGAATGCTGTGGCAAAAGAGGATCGAGGGAACTGGACGCCGAGGCGTCTGCAATATGAATTCGAGTCGGAAAGTGGTCAGACCACTTAAGCAGGAGCATTATCTTGATGCGCGGTAACTCTTGTCAAATGAAATTGTCAATCTCTGATCGTTGAATCATGTAAATATAAATAAACAATACTAGTTACTATAATTATCCTGCGAAGATAGAAGGTTGTCCGCGAGGCTGAGTGGTCCTGCCACCAAGTGCATATTACGTGGGGATTTCTTCAATGGCGCGGCGGGGGACGCGTGCGGCAATTTGGTTGCGTTTCTATACGTCTATGGAACAGATAAGCCGATTGATGCCTATGCAGAGTACGCCAGAGCGAACACGAAAGGAGAAGGCGGCGACCTTGGCGAACTTGTTCTGGGTTTGCGGAAATCAATCTACAACAAATCCCACCTCAGAGCGTGTCTAGAAACTTAGATTTGAGCGAAGGGTACGGGCTTTAGCCCCTGAGGGAGTATTTTTCAGTCATTTGCAGACCCTCAGCGGCTAAAGCCGGAAATCTCTTGGTCCCTTAACGGACAGGCTAAAGCCCGTCCCCTTCACCATCCACGAGTTCTTAGACAGCTTCTCAGAGAGGCGTGACCATAACAGGCGAGGCCGATATGGTGATTTGGAATGAACCCTGGTGTCTCATAATTGAAGAGAGCACTCGAAGGTCATCTTGAGCGGCGGACGCTGGAAGAGCGGTTCAATGGCGAAATGTAATGTAAGGAGCTTCCGAGGTCGGTTGCTTTCGGTACTGCTTATCTCAACGGTGGCAGCGTGTGCGCAGACTGCGGGTCAGCCCGTCTGGCATGGAGTTCTGCGCAACCCCGCCGGCGCGCCCATCCCCGGCGCCAAGATGCGGCTTGATTCCGCTGCGGCAAATGCTGAAGCGGTCAGCCAAGCCGATGGCCTGTTTCGCCTACCCGCTCTGCCCGCTGGGCAATACCGGCTCTCGGTTGAATCGAATGGCCGCAAGATCGACTACGCCCAGCCCATTGACCTGGATGCAGCGACTCCGGCGGCTGTGCTCACACTCTCCAATCGCGGCGAACTGACCGTGACTGCTCTCAAGAGCCAGACCGCAACCGGGGGCGAGGAGCTATCCGGCCAGGCGGTCAGCGAACTGCCGCTCAACAAGCGCGACTTCAGCTCCCTTCTTCTGCTTGCCGCCGGCACCATGACCGATGCCAACGGCGCCACCAACTTTACCGCGCAATTCGCCATCAACGGCCAGCGCGGTGTGGAAGCCACTTTCGCTATGGACGGTGCCGACATCAGCGATCCCGAGATGGGCGGCTCAACATTTTCCAACTTCAATGTGGACGCGGTGGAAGGCATCGATTCCAGCTCTGGCTGGATGCCTGCGGAGATCGGCCGCGGCGCGGCTGGCTTCACCAACATTCGCACCCGCTCCGGTTCCAGCGGCTCTCATGGTTCCGTCTTCGAGTTTGTCCGCAACTCCTCCTTTGACGCGCGCAATTACTTTGACCATCCCACGCCCGCCTATCCCGGCCGCATTCCGCCTTTCCGGCGCAACGAGTTTGGCTTCACCAACGGCGGCCCAGTCTATCTGCCCCGCATGTTCGACGGCCGCAAAGGGACCTTCTACTTCTTTGAGTACCAGGGCTTCCGGCAAGTGCTGGGCACTACGCAGGTGATTCCCGTGCCCACCGCGTCCGAACGCCTCGGCATTGACCCTGTGACCTACGCTGACGGCAGCACAGACACGCTGAATGTTCCTGTCGATCCGGCCATTGCTGCAGTTCTTGCGCGCTATCCGCAGCCGAATGATCTCACTGGCCCCTACGGAGCGCGCACCTACGCCACTGCCTCAAAGGTGACCACAAATGCAAATCAATTCGAGGTCCGGCTGGATCATAAAATATCAGCGAAGGATCGCTTCTTTGCGCGCTTCAACTTCGACAACCTCACCGGACCCACCACCAATCCCGACCAGACTGCCGTCGATCCCTCCTTTGGTGTGCAATACATCGACCGCCAGCGCAATGTAGTGGGCACATGGACGCGCACGGCCACACCGCGGCTGACATTTGAGTCGTCCGTCAGCATCACCCGCTCCACGCCGGGCTTTCCCACGCCCAACCAGACCGACCCCGCAGTCAAATTCAACGATGGATTGTTCGAGGCCTTCAACTCCGCCGCCGGCTCGGTGATGCAGGCCTACGGCAATCTCTTCCAGGGCCGCGAAAACGTGGCATACGTGACCGCGAAGCATGCCGTCAAGTTTGGCGCGGAGTTTCGCGGCAATCGCGACACAACGTACTTTGGCATCAGTCCCAACGGCGAATACGACTTTGGCGGCGGAACTGCGTATGCGACTGAGGCGATTCCCTCCGAGAGCGGCACGCACAACATTCTGACCGGTGATCCGCTGCCTGATACTCTCTCCGGTTTTCTTTCCGGCAGTTCGTTTGTGTACACGGTTGGTCTGGCGCCGCAGTTCATCTCCGGCGGTCAGCACATGGGCCCCGCCGCCATCAGCCGCAACGACGTCAACGCATACTTTGAGGATACCTGGAAGCTGACTTCGAGGTTCACGCTGGACTACGGCATTCGCTGGGAACTTTACACACCGATTTCAGAGCGCGCCAGGCGCACATCGTCGTTCCAGATGATCGACGGCGTGCAGCAGTTCGTGGTCAATCCGCAGCCGGGTTATCGCACAGAGTGGAAGGCGTGGGCGCCGCGGGTGCAGGCGACGTGGCAAGTGGCGAGCAACTTCTCAGCCCACGCGGGCGGTGCGGTGACTACCATTCCGCCCAATATCTGGCAGGATAACTTCCTTACCGGCTCGACGCCGTTTACCATCTATCCGCGCCTGGTTTCCGCCGCGGTCTTTCCCATTCAATACGGCTTCCAACTGACGCCCGCGCAACTGCCCACTGCCTACTCGCTGCAGGGAACGAACATCATAGGTTCGGGGAATACCAAGGACATTCCCGCGAACACCATCATGGATGTGGACCGCTTCGAAAAAGACATGGCAGCTCTCACTCAGGGCGGCGCGGTGAGCGCGCTCAACCTCAGCGGCATCAATCCGGCCTTCGGCAATGGCACGCTCTACACCTGGACGTTGGGCCTGGAGCGCAAATTCGGCAACCTCACAGCCGATGCGGCCTATGTGGGGACGGCGGCAGAGAAGCTGCCCCGTTACAGCTTCCCCAACGCGTTTCCGGGAGCAAGCCCGGCCTTTGCGCCGCATACCCAATTTGATAGCGCGGGCAACGTCATAGGCGGCTTTGGCGTGGAGAACGTGATAACGAACGATTCGCACTCCACGTACCATGCACTCCAGGCCTCTCTTGCCGGCTCAGTAGGTCACGGCGGCCCAGGCATCCAGGCCAGCTACACATGGAGCAAGTCGATCGACACGACAAGCGAAGTGCTCGGCGGCACCGGATCCACGGGCGCGGTTGCTTCAGGTTTCTCGCAGAACCCCTATGACACGCATCCGGAAAAGGGACCGTCCGCCTTTGACATTACCCACGGCTTCAGTCTTAGCCTGGCGCAGGATCTGCATCTGGAGAGTGTGCAGTTTCTTCGGCCTGTGAGCCGCAAAGCGACTTACGGCTGGGAGTTGCTGAGCATATCGAGCATCAGTTCCGGCGCGCCGTTTACAGTCTTCAGCGGTATTCAGCAGACGGGCGCGGGCAATGGTGGCGTGGATCGGCCTGACCAGATTGCAAAGCCGCATCTGTCTACCGCGCGGCAAGATCGCCAGGATTATTTCGGCGAGGGCGCCAACAATGGCACCGATTTCTTTTCCATTCCCGTCCACATGGCTGGCGGTACCGGACCCAACCAGGGCCTCTTTGGCACGCTGGGCCGCGACACCTTCCGTGGCCCTGCTTACTACGACTACGATTTCGCGCTCATCAAGGACACACCCTTCGGCCGCCGCAAGAGCGGAGCCGAGCGTGCCGATCTGCAGTTCCGCTCTGAATTCTTCAATCTGTTCAACATTGTGAATATGGGGCTGCCGGCCAACATTCTCAACGGATCGGGCTTCGGAGAAATCTCGAAGACGGCAGGCAACTCGCGGCAAATTCAGTTCTCGCTCAAACTGATTTATTAGCAGACTCGCGCTCGTTTTTTATTGAGGCCGCAGGCAGTCTCACTTGACTGGCACTGCCCGGAGAAGATTCGCAACCCGTGCCCTATCGTCGAATGTAAATAACTCATAATAAAATATTTATAGGTTAGCCCTAACCCCGCACTTGCTCTTGGCCTATCGTGACCGCTGTCACGGTTTGCAAAACTGGCCAGCCATAAGCTCGATATATGAATATCGATAGTGATTTATCGAATGTTCTGCCTGTCAAACGTCTGGAGGCGCCTGCGATTCCGCAGCCAAGCCTGAGACGTCTTCCCCAGTACCACCATTACCTGAAAGACCTTGAGGCTAAAGGGATTAGCCGGGTTTCTTGCAGCGTGATCGGCTTGGATCTGGGCCTTGTCCCTGTGCAAGTCCGCAAGGATCTGCAATATACGGGGATCATCGGCAAGCCGAAGACCGGCTACTCAGTTCCCGAACTCATCCTGGCCATCGAGACGTTTCTTGGCTGGAACAACATCAACGAGGCGTTTCTGGTGGGAGTGGGGAATCTGGGCACTGCGCTGCTCGGCCACGAACGGTTCTCGAAGTTTGGCTTGCGGATTGTGGCTGCTTTTGACACCGACTCGGAAAAAATCGGCCAATGGATCCATGAAAAAGCGGTATTGCCCGTGGAGCAGCTTGGCGATCTCGCTCAGCGGATGAGCATCCACCTCGGCATCATCACAACCCCGGCTGATATTGCACAGACAGTTGCCGAGGAGATGGTGAAAGGTGGTATCCAGGCTATCTGGAACTTCGCCCCCGTCAAGCTCAAAGTCCCCGAAAACATCATCGTGCATAACGAAGATCTTTACAATTCGCTGGCTTCGCTTTCCTGGAAACTGGCTAGACGATTCCGAGTGCCAATCCAAGAGAGGGAGGCCGTTTAGATGGCGTCGATGCCAATTGCCGTTGATCGAGTAGAGAACTTCAAGGCAGAGAACCCCGAAAGAGATAAGTTCGAGCAGGTGTGCCAGATTCTCAATCGTTACGCACGCCGTCCGTCAGGATTGATTCCGATCCTGCAGGCGATTCAACACGAATACCAATATTTGCCGGAAGAGGTGCTCACCTATGTGGCGACCTCGCTGAATATTCCTCCGGCGCGCGTCTATGGCGTGGCCACGTTTTACGCGCACTTTGCGCTGGAGCCTAAGGGCAAACACGTCATCCGCATCTGCGACGGAACGGCGTGCCACGTCAAGCAATCCCTTCCGGTGTTGAACGCGCTGCGCGAAAAGCTCGGCACGACCGAAAAAAACATGACTACGACCGACATGATGTTCACTGTTGAGACGGTTGCCTGCCTGGGTGCTTGCGGTCTGGCTCCGGTGGTGGTCATCGACGAGCAAGTGTACGGACAGATCACTCCGGCGCGCGCTGTCGCTCTGGTGGATGAGATCAAGGCTATGGAGGCGTCGCTTGGCACAGCCTCCGCAGTTAATGCTGAGCAGCCCTCGGCCGAGGAGTGCCATGGGTAACGCGGAAGCTCAAACTTTGACTCCAGAAAATGGGCACGGAATCTCCACGCTGGCGCAAGTGCGGCGCGTGATTATATGTGCTGGAACCGGATGCATGGCCAACGGAGCCATGAAGGTTTTCGAGCAGTTCAAAAGCCAGATGACCGGCGCCGGTCTGCACGTGATTCTCGAACTTCGCCCCGAAGCCGCCAGCGATGAGGTACGGCTGTCCAAGAGCGGATGTCAGGGATTTTGTCAGATGGGGCCGCTGGTTTCCGTGGTGCCGGACGGCATCCTTTACACCAAGGTTCACGCCGAAGACGTTGCCGAAATTGTGCAACAGACGTTAGTCGGTCACCAGGTTGTTGAACGGCTCCTCTACAAGGATCCCGCCACGCGCAAGAGCTGCCGCGGAATTGAAGACAATCCTTTCTATGCGCGCCAGGATCGCCTGGTGCTGCGCGAGTGCGGCTTCCTCGATCCCGAGGATATTCACGAATACATTCTGCACGGCGGCTATCGCGCAGCGAAAAAAGCCTTTGTCGAGATGTCCCCCGAGGAGATCTGCAAGACCGTCCTTGACTCAGGCTTGCGCGGGCGCGGCGGCGGCGGCTTTCCAACAGGACGGAAGTGGGAAGCGGCGAGGATCCAGAATTCTCCCAAGAAGTACATCATCTGCAACGGCGACGAGGGCGATCCCGGCGCGTTCATGAACCGCTCCGTCATGGAGGGCAACCCCCACAGCGTCATTGAAGGCATGATGATTGCGGCTCGGGCCATCGGCGCCAACGAGATGTTGGTTTACGTTCGCGCCGAGTATCCGTTGGCCGTCGAGCGCATGCGTGGCGCCGTGGCAGCGGCGGAGCGCGAAGGCATCCTGGGAAAGAACGCCTTCGGAACCGGCCTGTCCATGAAGTGTGAAGTGATGGAAGGCGCAGGCGCTTTCGTCTGCGGCGAAGAGACGGCCATGATCGCATCCATCGAAGGCCAGCGCGGTATGCCGCGGCCCAAGCCGCCTTTCCCCGCGCAAAGCGGTCTGTGGGGCAAGCCGACGATCATCAACAACGTCGAGACGCTGGCGCATGTTTCCCGCATTCTCAACGATGGGCCCGAGGTTTTTCGCAGCATCGGCACCAAGGATTCTCCGGGCACCAAGACCTTCGCTCTCACCGGTCACGTCTCCAACACCGGCCTAGTCGAGGTTCCCTTCGGAACCACGCTGCGCGAGATCGTCTACAACATCGGCGGCGGCGTCACGGACGACGCCGGAAAGATTTGGAAGACCGGATTCAAGGCCGTGCAGATCGGCGGTCCTTCCGGTGGATGCCTGACCGAGGACCATCTCGATCTTCCGCTGGCTTATGAATCTCTGCGCTCGGTGGGCGCAATGGTCGGCTCCGGCGGGCTGGTGGCAATGAACCAGGGCACCTGCATGGTGAGCATCGCGCGCTTCTTCATGGAGTTTACGCAGCGCGAATCCTGCGGCAAGTGCGTGCTGTGCAGGGAAGGAACACGGCAGCTGCTTGCGCTGCTGGACGACGTGATTGAAGGACGGGCCGATCAACACACGCTTGACCTCCTGGAAAAGTTGGGACGAGCGGTGCAGGTCGGTTCATTGTGCGGCCTGGGAAAGACGGCGCCGAATCCTGTCCTCTCCACCATGCGCTACTTCCGCAAGGAGTACGAAGAGCACGTCTTCGAGAAGCGTTGCCGCACGGGCCGGTGCAAGGCGCTGCAGCGGCCGGAGATCAATCAGGAGAAGTGCAAGGGCTGCGGGCTGTGCATTAAAGCCTGCCCGACCGGAGCCATCACGGGAGAAAAGAAGCAGCCGCATCACATCAATCCTGAGCTGTGCATCAAGTGCGGCGCCTGCGCCACAGCCTGCAAGATTCACGCGATCGAGGGGATATAGCCAGATGAACAAGGTCACGCAGCCAACTTTGACGATCGATGGAAAGACGGTGGTGATCGAAGGAGAGCGAAACCTGCTCGAACTAGTTCGCAAGGCGAACATCGATTTGCCCACGTTCTGCTATCACTCCGAACTCAGCGTGTATGGCGCTTGCCGCCTCTGTCTGGTGCAAGTGGAAGGGCGCGGAATCCAGGGCGCATGTTCCACGCCGCCGGAGCCGGGCATGAAGATTCTGACCACAACTCCGGAGATCCGCGAGATTCGCAAAATCGCAGTGGAGTTGCTGCTGGCCAACCACGATCAAAGCTGCCCGACCTGCTCGCGCAGCGCGAATTGCCAGTTGCAAAGCCTGGCCCTGCGGCTGGGCGTGACAAAGGTGCGCTTCAAGTCAGTGCACCAGCCTGTTCCGCTGGACGAGTCTTCTCCCTCCCTGGTTCGCGATCCCAATAAATGTGTCCTCTGCGGCGACTGCGTGCGTATGTGTTCTGAGATTCAGGGCATCGGCGCGATTGATTTTGCGCATCGCGGCCACGAAGTGAGCGTGCAGCCGGCCTTCGGCAAACTGCTGGGCGACGTGGAATGCGTCAACTGCGGGCAATGCGCCAGCGTCTGCCCCACCGGCGCGCTGACGGTAAAGTCCGAGGTCGAGCAGGTTTGGAACTTGCTCGCCGATCCGAAAAACACGGTCGTTGTACAGATTGCTCCCGCCGTGCGCGTGGGCCTGGGCGAGTGCTTTGGCCTGCAGCCGGGAGAGATCACCACCGGTCGCATCGTTGCCGCTCTCAAGCAACTCGGCTTCAACCAGATTTACGACACATCGTTCGCCGCCGACCTTACGGTGATTGAAGAAGGCACGGAGTTTTTGGAGCGCAAGGCGGCCGGCGGAACTCTGCCGATGTTCACCTCCTGCTGCCCCGGTTGGGTCAAGTACGCGGAGCAGTATTTCCCTGAACTGCTGCCCAATCTTTCCACGTGCCGTTCTCCGCAGGCGATGTTCGGCTCGCTGGTGAAGGCGATGCTTCCCGATCAGCTCAAGGTTGAACGCAAGAATCTCAAAGTCGTGGCTATCATGCCGTGCACGGCCAAGAAGTTCGAGGCTCAGCGCCCGGAAATGGGCGTTGATGGCGACCCGGACGTGGATTATGTTTTGACCACGCAGGAACTGGCGCAGATGATCAAGTCCGCGGGCATCGTCTTCAGCAGCTTGCAGCCCGAATCCTTTGACATGCCATTCGGCTTCTACACCGGCGCCGGAGTCATCTTTGGAAACTCGGGCGGCGTGATGGAAGCCGTTCTGCGCTACGCCGCGGAAAAAGTCACCGGCAAGAAACTGGAGCACGTTGAATTTCAGCAAGTGCGCGGCGATTCCGGCCTGCGCGAAGCCACCATCCAGGTCAACGGATCGGAACTCAAGCTGGCTGTCGTCCACGGATTGCGCAATGCCCACGTCGTCGCCGAACAAGTGAGGGCGGGTAAAAGCCATTACGACCTGATTGAGGTGATGGCCTGCCCCGGCGGCTGCGTCGGAGGCGCGGGACAGCCGGTGACAACTTCGACAACCGCGCGCGCGCTCAGGACTAAAGGCTTGTATAACGCGGACAAGATGCTGCAACTGCATAAGTCGCAGGACAACGTCTTCATCACGGAGTGCTACGCCAATTTTCTCGGAGAGATCGGCGGAGAGAGGGCCCATCATCTTCTTCACACCAGTTACCAGAGCCGCCGCCGCATTGCGGATGAATCTCTTCCGCTCATGGAATCCAGGGAAGCGGACAAAATCAAAGTAAGCGTGTGCCTGGGAACGAATTGCTTCGTGAAAGGCTCGCAGGATGCGCTCAATGGAGTACTGCGCCACGCGGAACAGAACGGACTGGAAGGCCGCCTTGATGTGCGCGCCGGCTTCTGTTTCGAGCAATGCGAGCACGGACCAAATGTAATGATCGACGGCGAGTGCGTTCATCACTGCACCGCCGCAAAGGCAATTGAAGCTCTAAACAGCCGGATCGAGAGCGACAACCCGGCACAGACAGCCGACAAGGATTGAGCAAGCCCTGACGCCGGTTGAGTGATTCGAGAGGAGAATACCTTGATTACTCACGAACGAGCGGATTTTATTTGCGAGCAGGAGATAGAAAGCATACTGGCGAAGAGCCGGCGCCCGGAGCCTTCACGGGTCCGTGAACTGCTGGTGAAAGCGCGCGAGATGCACGGGCTTTCCATGGACGAAGTAGCTTGCCTCTCGTTTGTAGAAAGTCCGGAGTTGCTGGCTGAAATCTTCTCGACGGCAAAGCAGATCAAGGAAGAGATTTACGGAACGCGGCTGGTCTTGTTCGCGCCGCTTTACATTTCCAACCGCTGCGCGAACGAGTGCACATATTGCGCTTTCCGTGCGACAAACGCAGATCTCAAGCGCCGCACTCTCACGCAGGAAGAGATTGCGGAAGAGACGCGCATCCTGATTCGTCAGGGCCACAAGCGGATTCTGATGGTCTCCGGGGAAGCATTGCCGCCGCAGGGATTTCAATACATTCTCGACTCCATCGCGACCATTTACGAGACCAAGATCGGTCCCGGTGAGATCCGGCGCGTCAATGTGAATCTGGCCCCGCAAACCACAGAACGTTTCCGGCAACTCAAGGCCGCGAACATCGGGACCTTTCAGCTTTTCCAGGAAACTTACCACCGCCCCACCTACGCGTCGGTTCACCTGAAAGGCACCAAACGCGATTACGATTGGCGCACAACCTCGTTCGACAGGGCCATGACGGCGGGTATCGACGATGTCGGCATCGGCGTTCTCTTTGGGCTTTACGACTGGCGCTTCGAGATCATCGCCATGATGCAGCACATCCAGCATCTGGAGAAGAAATTCGGCGTAGGACCGCACACCATCAGCTTCCCGCGCATGGAGCCGGCTGTGGGTTCCGACATTGCTTCCCAGCCTCCGCATCCTGTCAGCGACGCTGACTTCCTCAAGATGATCGCCATCATGCGCCTTGCGGTTCCCTACACGGGAATGATCATGTCCACCCGCGAGGGCACTGACGTGCGCCGCGCAACGCTTGAGGTCGGCATCTCTCAGATCTCCGCCGGCAGCCGCACCGATCCAGGCGGCTACAAAGACGGTGAAGGCGACCCCAACGGCAGCCAGTTTCAACTGGGCGATCACCGCCCCATGGAAGCGGTTATCAGCGACGTTGTCTCGCTCGGTTATCTGCCTTCCTTCTGCACCGCCTGCTACCGGTTGGGACGCACCGGCCAGGACTTTATGGACATGGCCAAACCCGGAGAGATCAAGTACCACTGCCACCCCAACGCGCTCTCCACGTTTCAGGAATATCTTTCCGACTACGCCACGCCGCAAGCAAAGGCCGCCGGCGAAAAACTCATCTCCATTGAACTGCAAAATATGGATGCACAACAAACCGCTACCGCGCTGCCCATGCTGAATCAGGTCCGCCGTGGCGAACGGGACGTTTTTGTTTAGGGTTCACTTCAAAGGCCCGCTTTGTATCAGGGCACGACTTCAGTCGTGCCGAGAGGGGCCGAAAAACAGAGAGGGCTTTAGCCCCTGCGCGATTTGAACCAATATAGTCGACGCATTTTCCAACACGCTGAAGAAAAGAAAAGGCAGACACCATGATACGAGCAACTTCAAAAGGGTTTCGGCTGCACATCGGCTTCTTCGGACGCCGCAACGTCGGCAAATCAAGCCTGCTGAATGCCATTACTCAGCAGCAGGTTTCAATCGTGTCGGCGGTGGCGGGCACAACGACCGATCCGGTCGAGAAGCCAATGGAACTGCTTCCCATCGGGCCGGTCCTTTTTGTTGATACGGCCGGAGTGGATGACGTTGGCGCGCTCGGCGCGCAGCGCATCGAGAAGACGCGCCAGGCTATCGCTCGCTCCGATGTCGGCGTGCTCGTCGTCGAGTCCGGTGTGTGGACCGACTTCGAGGAGAAGCTTCTTGCCGAACTCCGCTCGCATGGAATTCCCGTGCTTGTTGCGGTGAACAAAGCGGATTTGCGCTCGCCCGATCCGGAGCACTTGTTCCGCTTCGAACAGGAAAAGCTCCCCTATGTAGAACTCGTCGCGACCACCCGCAAAGGCGTGGATGAATTCCGCGCAAAGCTCGCGAAAATTGCGCCGGCGGAATCCGCCGAGTCCCCGGTGCTTTTGCGCGATCTGGTAGGGCCGGATGAAACGGCCGTGCTGGTGATGCCCATCGACAAGGAAGCGCCCAAGGGCCGCATCAAGCAGCTTCAGGCGCAATCCATTCGCGATCTTCTCGACGGCGAGGCTTGCTGCGTGGTTGTGAAAGACGCGGGATTGCAAAAGGCTCTGGACAATTTGAAGACACCTCCCAGCATCGTTGTCACCGATGCGGCGGTCTTCGAGCAGGTGGCGCGCATTACTCCGGATTCCGTTCCGCTCACCGCGTTTTCGATTCTCTTGTCGCGGCTGAAGGGCGATCTCGTTGCTCAGACCAGGGCTGCCGTTTCCGTGGATTCGCTTCACCCCGGAGACAAGGTGCTGGTGGCGGAATCCTGCACGCATCACCCCATCGAAGAAGATATTGGCCGCGTAAAGATTCCTCGCTGGCTGGAGCAGTACGTCGGCGGCAAGCTGGAATTCACCTCGGTAAAGGGCCGCGATTTCCCTCAGGATCTCTCGCCCTACAAGCTCGTGATTCATTGCGGCGCTTGCATGAGCAATCGTCAGGAGATGCTCAGCCGCATTGCCGAGTGCCATCGCCAGGGAGTGCCCATCACCAACTACGGTCTGGTAATCGCCTATTCGCTGGGCATTCTTGAACGCGCTCTTGAGCCTTTTCCGGATGCGCTGGCCGCATACAAAGAGGCGCGCCAGGGGCAACTGGAAGCGGTCGGTGTCAGTAGTTTGTCCGATCTCGATATCGGCGTGAGTCTCGTCAACTAACCGTGGCTGAACTTGCCAAACTCGATCTCATTGATTGGCTCCGCGAAAGCAGGCCGTCTCGCCTCGCGGAGCTATATCAATGGGCCAACGAGGTCCGCCGGGAGCGCGTCGGAGATGCCGTGCATCTGCGCGGCCTGATCGAGATCTCCAGTCACTGCATGCGGCAATGCATGTACTGCGGACTGCGGCAGGGCAATCGCGATCTGCCCCGCTACCGCATGACGCGCGATGAAATTCTCGACTGCGCCCGCCAGGCCGAGCGTCTCGGCTACGGCACCGTCGTGATGC
>Ga0224528_1000716_pt1 | contig 24573 bp, 25 predicted proteins | sample CBST25metaG_2_FD_179888 | JGI IMG/M metagenome (GOLD analysis project Ga0224528, IMG submission 179888) | Peat soil microbial communities from Stordalen Mire, Sweden - C.B.S.T25 | ecosystem: Environmental > Terrestrial > Soil > Wetlands > Peat | place: Sweden: Norrbotten County, Stordalen Mire...
GCCCGCTCCGGCGGGCGAAATGGAAGTCGTCCTCGGTCCCGGCTGGCCCGGCATTCTGCTGCACGAGGCCGTCGGTCACGGCCTGGAAGCCGACTTCAACCGCAAGAAGACTTCGGCCTTTGCCGGGCTCATCGGCCAGCCTGTCGCCAGTTCCAAAGTCACCATCGTCGATAACGGAACCATCCCCGGACGGCGCGGTTCGCTCAACGTGGACGATGAAGGCACGGCGACGCAAGAGACGGTGCTGATCGAAAACGGCGTGCTGCGCGGCTATCTCACGGACAAGCTCTCGGCGCGGCTGATGAATGCCTCGAACACCGGATCGGGACGGCGCGAGAGTTATCAATCGATTCCCATTCCGCGCATGACCAACACCTACATGCTGGCCGGCGACGACGCCCCCGAAGACATTCTGCGCAGCGTCAAGCGCGGCCTCTATGCGGTCAACTTTGGCGGCGGGCAAGTAGACATCACCAACGGCAAATTTGTCTTCTCCGCCAGCGAGGCATATCTGATCGAAGACGGCAAAATCACCGCCCCCGTGCGCGACGCCACCCTGATCGGCAACGGGCCGGAGGCATTGAAGTACGTGTCGATGGTCGGCCACGATCTCAAGCTCGACCAGGGCATCGGCACCTGCGGGAAGGACGGGCAATCCGTCCCCGTCGGCGTCGGCATGCCTACCATCAAGCTCGACAAGATGACGGTGGGAGGGACGGGAAGGTAAGAAAATGGAACTCTATTCAAAGCGGATGGAAGCTGCGAGGAACCCGCCTACGGCATACCGGTATGATCTTCCGATTTGAGTTTCACGGGCAAGTTATCCGCATTTTGATTGATTCCAGTGGATACACTGACGAACCTCTGGTTACTCGTCCGGCGGATTTCTATGAAGATGACATTCGAAAGACTCAACTCCTCCGCGGCAACCATATGAATCTTGGCGTTCCATCCGCCGCGGAATTTACCGATAGTCCGTGGCCCGCTTTTTTAATGCGCCGGCGCCATCGGGATGAACCTTGATCAAAGTCGAATCGGGCGAGATGGCTTCACTTGATGCGTACGATCTGCTCGGTCTGTAACTTCTCGAAAACGCGATCCAGTACGCCGTTCTTGGCCCAGCGATTCATGCGCGTATAGATGCTATGCCGTTGCCAAATCAAAACGGAAGACCGGGCCATTTGCGGCCTTGCTCTGGAACATGCAGAATTGCGTTGAGCACTTGGAGATTCTTCAATTTCACATTCCCGCGCTGAATCGGCAGGCTGTCCTTGATCTTTTCGTGCTGCTCGGCTTTGATCTCCATCATATCTGATTCGTGCTAGCAAGCCCTGATTGAAAAACCAAAGAACCGGCGCTCGAAGCTGCTATTACTTCGGGCGCCGGCTGTCTTTGCTGCTAACTCCATTGTTTTGGCTGCTGCTACTTCGCAGTATAGGTGAATTGGTCTGCCGGGGTGCTTTGGTCTTTGTTTTCGTATGAGAAGTCGGCGATGGTGATGGTATTACCAACCTGACTGAAGCCAATGATGTCGTTCGCATACCAGGTGCCGCTACGACCGATAACATAATCGCAACTCGATGAGCCCAAGATTCCATAGCTCCAGTTGGTGGAGGTGATGCCGGCGGTCTTCAATCGCTTGGTGATTGGGCTGTTGGCAAGTGGCCCAACCCAAAACGTTGCGTTGCCTGGCACGGTGCAGGTTCCGTCGTAACCCTTGGCCGCGGCTACGGACCACACCGTCACGCCCGATCCGATGCCAGGTCCCGTGAGCACGATGCCCATTTTTCCAGAATCTATGTTGGAGGGGCCCAGGTACGTCCCTGCCTCGAATGCTCCAACCAGCAAATTGGGCGAAGCCACCCACTTGGGGTAGCCGGAGGCGCTGGTGATGGCGCCATTGGCGCCCACCGCCAGTTGCAGGGTGATGTCTTCATAAACCAGGGCGCCGGCGCTGTTGGTTACCGGCGCGCGACTGATGGTGATGGTGTTGCCCGTGCTCACGATCGATGCGTATTGCAGCGCGATGGAGGGCGTGGCCGAGGTGGCGTAGGGCGAAATCTCGTCCCGCTCCTGCTCGGCATAAGGCTCCTGCTGCTGCGCGTGGGTCGCCGGAGCCCAGCGGATGGTGGCGGCAAAGATACCCAGGATGGTGAGCACGCCCAGAAAGAATGAAGCGCGCGAAGAAAGGCTGAATTTGCGATGATTGCTCGTCATGTTGGCTTCCTTTGAGGGGGTTGTAGGCCGTGCCGGAGCAAGGCCGAAGGTGAAGAGTTAGGAGAGAATCATCTTTGATGTTACAGGCCAGAACCCGGATGGCAACTCTGGCCAAGCGAGATTCCATTAACTCTCGATGTTACTGCGGAAGAAATGCCCAAAGAAACAACTCTTCAGTTCCATGCGAACTGGCGCAGAAAGGCGCGCCCTCGCCGGTGCGAAGGCTATAGCGATTCTTGAAACGTGTATCGGCGGGAACAGAAGGGCTCGACAGGCGGGGCGCGAGTATTTCACAAAACTATAGTAAGTGGGCGGATCACTCCCAGGCTCCGGTTGCGGGGCCTGGGAGTGGTCTGATTTGCAAGTTACTTCCCGTCGGTTCTGGCCGCATTCAGCCCCTTGAAAACCGCCTCGTAGCTGCCGTTTTCGGCTGCGTAACGCAAGCCCTTCACCCGTTCGACGTATATTTCGGCCGGCGTCGGCTGCGTCGTCAGCAGCGCCATGGTCTCGGCCAGAAATTCGTCCAGGGGCATCGCCCGCGGATCATCGGCTCCGCTCATCAGATGGGTAGCCACATAGGGCGGGGCGATTTCGATCACCTCGATGGCCGTGGTCTTGAGTTGATAGCGCAGCGACTGCGTGTAAGAGTGAATCGCCGCCTTGGTTGCGCAATAAGTCGGCGTCAGCGCCAGCGGCACAAAGGCCAGCCCCGACGAAACATTGAGAATCGCCGCGCTGGGCTGCTTCTTGAGCAGCGGCAGCAAGGCCGCCGTCAGCCGGATCGGCCCCAGCAAGTTGGTCGCCACCGTGGCTTCGGCGTCGCCCAGATCACTCTGCTGGTCGAGCAGCTTCTCGGGGCGCATGATGCCGGCGTTGTTGATCAGCACGTTGAGCACGGGGTACTCCGCAGCCACGCGAACCGCAAAGGCGCGAATCGCCGAAGGGTCTTCAATGTCCAGTTGCAGCGACTTCATGCCGGGATTGGCGGCGGTGGTCTCGTCCAGCGCCTGCTGGCGGCGGCCGGCGATAATCACCTGGTTGCCCAGCGCGTGATAAGCCTCGGCCAGGCCGCGCCCAATGCCCGATCCGCCGCCCGTAATCAAAATGGTGTTGCCGGTGGTTTGCATGGTTTTTCTCTCCTCAAGTTAGAAGATGGTCGGCCTGGCAACGATGCAATCTGTGTCTCAGAATTCGACCGCTTACTCGACCAGCGCCAGCGGCCGGCTGCGATCCGTGCGCAGCGTGGGCACGGCGGCTAGCAGGCTGCGCGTATACGGATGCGCCGGAACGGTCAGCATCCGCTGGCTCGTGCCCGTTTCCACCACTTCTCCCGCGCGCATCACCGCGACCCGGCTGGCCACCTGGCCCACCACCGCCAAATCGTGCGAAATAAACAGCATGGCCAGCCCATGCTGTTCTTGCAACTCCTTCAGCAGCTTCAGCACCTGAGCCTGCACGGTTACATCGAGCGCCGTCGTCGGCTCGTCGGCAATCAGCAGGCGAGGCCGGTTAATCAGCGCCATGGCAATCAGAATCCGCTGCCGCTGTCCGCCCGAAAACTGGTGCGGATAATCCCCGTAGCGCCGCGCCGCCTCGGGAATCGCTACCGCCTCCAGCGCCGCCAGAGCCTTGCGCCGCGATTCGCGCCCAGTCCACGAGGGGAAATGCGCCTCGGCGCTCTCCGCCACCTGGCGGCCAATGGTCATCACCGGATTCAGCGCCGTCATCGGCTCCTGAAAGATCATGGCGATCTCGCGCCCGCGCCGACGCCGCAGGGCGCTGGCCGACTCTCGCAGCAAATCGGTCGCCACGCCCGCATTCCGCCACAGAATTTTGCCTGTCACCTTAGCCGCCGCGCCCAGCAGGCCCAGCGTCGCCAGCGCCGTCGCGCTTTTGCCCGAGCCTGATTCGCCCACCAGCCCCAATACTTCGCCCTCGTCCAGCCGCAGGCTCACCCCGCGCACCGCTTCCAATGCGCCAAAGCGAACCCGCAAGCCGTCAATCTCCAGAAGCGCCGCCATGCAGCTATCCTATAGCGAAACCAGAGTAGCTGTACCCAAGGGCAATGCGGCAAAGTGGCTTTTTCCTCAAGAAAAAGCCACCTCGGAGACACTTTTCGATGGCACGATTACTCTGGTTTCGCTCTAGTGCAATTCCTCATGCGGCGGCGTCATGCTGGAGTCGGGCGTGGATATTTTGCCGATCATCACCCACCGTTTCGCCTACAGCAACTTTCACCAGGGCTTCGACGCCATGATCTCCGGCAAGGCTGGCAAGGTAGTGCTCGACTGGACCAGCCTTATCCATGCGTAATATTGTTTCCTGGGCGGAGTTTCCTGGGCGGAACAGTAACGAGCAGGATGTAAACTTGCCGGGTGGCCTGAGTTATAGCGCCCGGGTCGGAGATGCTACCCCGCAGACCGGCGGAGGCGGCTTGATCGGCTCCGAAGCCATTGCTGTCGACAGCCTGGGCAGCGCCTATATTACCGGCAGCGCTGGCCACGCCGCAGGTGGCGCAGGTGGTCAGCTCAAAAAGTCGGCAATCGCCGCCACCACGGTCTGCTGCTCGTCCTCGCGCAGTTCCGGGTAGATGGGCAGCGCCAGCACCTCGCGGGCGGCGCGCTCGGCCTCGGGAAAGCTGCCCTCGGCGTACCCCAGTCCCTTCAGCGCCGCCTGCTGGTGCAGCGGAACAGGGTAATAGATCTCCGACCCGATCTTGCGCTCGGCCAGAAAGGCGCGCAGCTCGTCGCGCCGCGCCGTGCGGATCACGTATTGGTGCCACACATGCCTGCTGCCAGCCGCCTCGCGCGGAAGGACGATGCCGTGAACAGGATAGGGCCCAGCCTCGGCCACTCCGGCCGCGCTCAACAGCTTCTGGTAGCGCGCGGCCACAGTGCGGCGAGCCTCGTTCCACCCGGCAATGTACTTCAGCTTTACGGTGAGCACCGCGCCCTGAAAGCCATCCATGCGCGTGTTCCAGCCCAGTTCGTCGTGGTGGTAGCGGCGGCGCATCCCGTGCTGGCGCAGCATCCGCGCCCGCTCGGCAATCTCGTCCGAGTTGGTGGTGACCATGCCCGCATCGCCCGCCGCGCTCAGATTCTTCGTCGGATAAAAGCTGAAGGCCGCCGCGTCGCCCAGTCCGCCAGCCTTCGTGCCCTCCCACTCGGCTCCCCAGGCCTGCGCCGCGTCTTCAATCAGCTTCACGCCGCGCTCTTTGCCGATCCGCGTAAAAGCCGTGAAATCGGCAGTCTGACCATAAAGATGCACCGGCAAAACCGCGCCCACCGTCTTGCCCCCGGGGCCGTCCAGCAGTTGCTCCACCGCCGTCGGACTCAGGCAAAAGGTGGCCGGATCAATGTCGGCCAGCCGCGCCGTGGCTCCCGCGCGCAAAATGGCGCTCACAGAAGAAAAAAAACTGAAGGGAGTCGTCACCACGGCCCTCCCCGGCCCGATCCCCGCCGACGCCAGCGCCAGCCACAAGGCGTCCGTGCCCGACGAGCAGCCCACCGCGTGCGCTACGCCCAGTTGCGCCGCCGCGGCTTGTTCGAACGCGGCCACCGCATCGCCCAGAATGAACTGCCGTGTATCCAACACATTTCCAAGTGCTTCCAGCAACTCCTGGCGCAGCGGCTGGTATTGGCGTTGAAGGTCCAGCATGGGCACCGGCTGGGCGGTAAAGGTGGAGTCTTTCGATAAGGAAGCGGAGCTTTGAGGCAAATTCGACGCGTTTTTCACCAGTCCATGGTATCAGCCGGCCACCGGCGTCCCGTCCCGCAAAAAATGAACAGTAGCGCCGGCCTCCCGGCCGGCTGTTGCGTGAACCTCCCGGTTCACGCGCTGTTCAGTCCCCCACCGGTGTCCCGACCTTCCGGGGATGAAACCATGATTCTGGGTGCCCCCGGTCCCTCGCATTCGGGGACCGGGAAAAGCACGAATCTCGGCTTCGCCGGGAGTAGTTTCTCTTTAGTCTCCCACCGGTGTTTCCGACCCGCCGCGCATGAAACGGGCTTCTTGCGATTATCCTTTGTTTTGTTTAACTTGCAATTTTGTTTCTTTTTAGCCCCCGCGGAAAATGCAAGATCATGTATCGCGGATTATTTCCGGCTTTCCGCTAATCTGAATACAGCACTGACACCTGTTCCCTGACATTGTTCTGTACCCCCCTCCCCCCCCTCTACCCCCCGGGGGTATCTCGGTTTGCGGGCGGGTTAGCGCCACATTTGGGGAGAGTAGACTTCGCAGGGGGGAAGAATTCAGGCCCGGATCTTTGCCGCCTGTTGCGAAATTGAAACAAATAGAACTCAAGGGTTGAAAAGGTGAGACAGGCAATATATTGTTATCGCATTGCGGGAACTGGAGATTCCGGGGCTTCCGGCGCTCAGCCCCGTGGCTTTTTTGGCATATGCGGATGCGCGCCTATTGCATCCAATCACTCAAGAAGAAAGTGGAGATCGGCACATGGAGAACAAGCCGGCACAAAATATTCAGGACACATTCCTGAACACCGTTCGCAAGGACAAGACCCCCATCACGATTTATCTGGTCAGCGGCGTCAAGCTGACGGGCAAGATCCGTTCTTTTGACAAGTATTCCGTACTGCTCGAAAACAACAGCCAGGAGCAGTTGATCTTCAAGCACGCCATCTCTACCGTTGTCAGCAACCGCAGTGTGCTGCACACCACCGAGCATCGCCCGCTCACGGCGGCGCCTGCCGGATTGGGCGCAGCCCCGGTGAGCGGGCTGGCTCCCGTTGCCGCGGAGCCGCGATAGCGCGCGGGGAGCAGGCTCGATTGGCTCTTGAGCAAACCAGGGCCGGCGGTTTGGCGGATCGCGCTGAACGCGCGGTTCTGGTGGAGATCGATTTGGCAAGCCGTTCGCTCAGCAGCCGCACGGCGGCAGCGGGCGCGCGACTGGCGGTTGTGCGCCCAGACGAGGCGCGCCTGGGCGAAGAGGCAACGCACCCCCTGGATGCCGCACCCGAATCAGCGCAGCTTTCTCCCTCCACCGAGCTGGATGCCGACGAATCCCTGGCCGAGTTCCGCGAGCTGGTTGCGAGCGCCGGCGGCATCATCGTCGCTGAAATCATGCAGCGCCGCCAGCGTCCCGATCCCGCCACGCTGATCGGCGCGGGCAAGGTCGAGGAAATCGCCGGCGTCGCCGCTTCCACCGAGGCCGACTTGGTGCTCTTTGACCACGACCTTACTCCCACCCAGTTGCGCAACCTCGAGGCCGCTCTACCCTGCCGGGTTCTTGACCGTACTCAGTTGATTCTAGACATCTTTGCTCGTCACGCCCGCACCCGAGAGGGACAGTTGCAGGTGGAGCTGGCGCAGCTCGATTACATGCTGCCCCGCCTGGCCGGCAAGGGCAAGGCCATGAGCCAGCTTGGCGGCGGCATCGGCACCCGCGGCCCGGGCGAAACCAAGCTCGAGACGGATCGCCGCCAGATCAAGCGCCGCATTGACCACCTGAAGCTCGAACTCGACTCCGTGCGCCGCGTTCGCAAGCAGCAGCGCCAGCGCCGCGAGTCGGTCCCCGTGCCCACGGTCGCCCTGGTCGGCTACACCAACGCCGGCAAAAGCACACTTTTCAACCGGCTCACCGGCTCTCAGGTCTTGCAGTCGGCGCGCATGTTTGCCACGCTCGACCCCAAGCTGCGGGCCATCGAGCTGCCCAGCCGCCGCAAGATTCTGCTTTCCGATACGGTCGGCTTCATTCGCAACCTGCCGCATACCCTGGTCACCAGCTTTCGCGCCACCCTCGAAGAGGTTGCCCAGGCCGAGGTGCTGCTCCACATTCGCGATGCCTCCTCAACCTATGGCGAGGAGCAGAAGACCCAGGTCGAGCGCGTCTTGGGCGAGCTCGACTGCCTGGCCAAACCGCGCATCGAGGTGCTCAACAAGATCGACCTGCTCGGCGAACCCGAACGCGAAGGACTGCTGGAGCGCGCCAGCCCGGCAGGCGAAGTGGCCGTCTCTGCCCGCACCGGCGAGGGCATGGATGCTCTGCTTGAGGCCATTGACCGCGCCCTGCACACCGATCCCGTTCTCTCCGCCGAGTTGCGCGTACCCCAGCAGGAGGGCGCCGTGCTGGCCGCCATCGAAGCGGGCATGGTGGTGCACTCCCGCCGCTACGAGGGCAACCTGGTTCTGCTCACCGTCAGCGGGCCGGCTTCGCTGCTGGGCCGCTTGCGTTCTTACCGGCTGCGCGACGAAAGTCTCCCCTTGGGCTGAGTTCCAAGCCGGGATTTTTGTCAGCCGAGAAGGGACGCGGGCGCGCTTTTCACGCTCCTCGCCAGCTTTTGCCAACGTATGATCAGGGCAAAACGGCGAGGCGCATGAGCACTCAAGTTGATCTTCTTCCGCGCAATTTTGAATTTCATCCTGAATCAAGCCAGTTGCAGCCGACCTTTCGCGATCCGGCGGGTCAGCTTCACCTGACGCCAACCCATGCTCTGCGCCGCGTTCGCCCCGCCGCGGTGGCCGGTGTGCGGGCTTTTCTCGCTTCTCCGCTGCGCGCGGCGCTGGAGCGCTCGGGCGAGCTGATTGCCAGCGAAATCGCCGCGCCAGAAACGCATCCGGTCATCGAGCCCGACGAACTGTGGCTGCGCCATCCGCGCATTGATCCCATTACCTATCCCTGGGAGTGGACCGGCGCTCAGTGGCGGGCTGCCGCTGATCTGACCCTGCGCATCGCCACCCAGGCCATCGACGCTGGTTGGACGCTGAAAGACGCCACGCCGCTCAATATCCTCTTCCGCGGCGCTGAGCCGGTGCTGGTTGACGCGCTCTCTTTCGAGCGCCGCGATCCTGCTTCAAGCATCTGGCTGGCCTATGGGCAGTTCGTGCGCACCTTTCTGCTGCCTCTGTTGGCGGAAAAGCATTTGGGCTGGTCGCTGCAGGCCACGCTTTTCTCACGCGACGGTTACGAGCCCGCCACTCTTTATCGCGCATTGCGTCCCTGGCAGCGCCTCGCGCCCGATCTGCTGGGCGTGGTTACGCTGGCCACCCTGCTCGAAGGCCGGCCAGGCCAGCAGCAGCGCCTGCCCGCGCCTGCCGATCCCGAACTCGCCACGCACCTGCTTCACCGGCGTCTCAAAAAATTGGCCAGGCAGATTCTCCGCACCGCGCCCGCCGCGCGCGCTACTCGCTGGAGCAACTATCAGCAGACCGCCAGCCACTACAGCGCCGACGACGTGGCGGCCAAGCAGCAGTTTGTGCGGAATGTGCTGGAGCGTTGCCATCCGGGCAACGTGCTCGACATTGGCGCCAACACCGGTTTCTACTCGCGACAGGCCGCCGCCACCGGCGCTCGGGTTGTGGCGATTGACAGCGACGGCGGGGCCATCGAGGCGCTTTGGCTGGCGGCTGGCCGCGACGGACTGCCGATCACCGCTCTGGTGGCCAACATTGCCCGCCCCACCCCGGCTGCCGGCTGGCGTAACCGCGAGCAGCTCTCTCTGCTCGACCGCCTCACCGGGAAGTTCGACTTGGTGCTGATGTTGGCGGTGATTCATCACCTGATCTTGCGTGAGCAACTGCCGCTCGACCTGATCGGCGAGTTGATGGCCACCCTCACCCGCCGCTGGCTGCTCGTCGAGTGGGTTCCGTCCTCCGACCCCATGTTTCAGCAATGGCTGCGCGGCCGCGACGATCTTTATGGCGACATCTCCGAGGAGGATTTGCGGCAGGCCTTCGCCCCCCACTTCCGGGTCGCTGATCGTCAAGCGCTGACCAATGGCCGGGTGCTGCTTCTCTTCGAGCGCGCCGGGGTCTGCTAAGCTTTATCGTCGGAACGGGGAATGAGCGTTTCCTCCGAACTCCAGCCCCACCGCAGGCTGGAGGAAAAGCACAAAACTGGCGCGAGCGAAAAGCGAGCCGCTGGCCCCACCGCAGGTGGCCGCTGGTCCCACCGCGAGTGGTGGTTGACCTTGGGCTCCAAAACCGGTAAACTACTCTAGTTTGGCGATTCCTGCCTGTTGTCGTGGAGCCTGACGTTCGCCCATTGGTAAAAAGAGGGCTTGAGCGTACCGCGTAACGGAAGTTTCCGCCCGAGATATTCATTTGAGGCGCGCATCGGCCGAGCCGGACTTGCGCTGGAGGGTTTATGTACGCGGTTATTCGCACCGGTGGCAAACAATATCGGGTCGCTCCTGGCGACGTGGTCAAGATTGAAAGCGTAATTTCAGAAGAAGACAAGGCCGTCGAGTTTACCGACGTGCTGGCCGTCTCTGGTGAGCCGGGAACCGTGGCCAAGCCGGCCACTGCCAAGGTTACTGCCGAAGTTCTGGGCGAAGGCCGCGGCGAAAAGATCCTGGTCTTTCACCTGAAACGCAAAAAGCAGTACAAGAAGCTGCAGGGGCATCGGCAGAACTTTACCGAGGTGCGCATCAAGGCCATTGAGGCCGACGGCGTGACCTACTCCGCCGCCGTCTAGTTTTTCGGCAAGTAACCACTGGGCAGCGCACCATCCCTCGCGCATTTCGCAATGGGTGGGTGACAATCACCAGTATAAGAAGGGGATTGAGCAATGGCACACAAGAAGGGTGGAGGCAGCTCCACAAACGGACGGGATTCCAATGCACAGCGGCTGGGCGTCAAGGCCTTTGCCGGGCAAGTCATCACCGGCGGAACCATCATCATGCGTCAGCGCGGCACTCGCATCAAGCCGGGCCTGAACGTGGGCATCGGCTCCGACGACACACTCTTTGCCAAGATCGATGGCAAGGTCAAGTTCTCTGACCATGGCAACCGTGGCCGTTTCGCCTCGGTCGAGCCTCTTGTCGAGGCAGTTGCGGCCGAATAGCTCTTCGCATCAACGCACAAAAAGGCCACGGCTTAGCCGTGGCCTTTTTGTGTTTGAGCGCCCCCGCGGCAAGGCCTTTCTTTCTGCCTGTGCATGCGATCGCGGCAGCGCATACAATTCTGGAGAGATAGACCATGGCGAAGGCAAAAGACAAGACGTTTGAAGTGGCCTGCCCGGATTGCGGGGCGATGCTGGTGATTGACGCGGCGACGGGCTTGGTGGTGAGCCACACGGCTGCACCGCGCAAACGGCTCTTTGAGGATCTGGAGACGGCGGCGCAAGCCATGCGCGAGCAGGAAGACCGCAAGGAATCGATCTTCCGCCAGTCGCTCGAGGCGGAAAAGAACAAGGACGACCTGTTGGCCAAGAAGTTTGCCGAGGCGCTGCGCAAGGCCAAGGACGCGCCCGATGGCAAGCCGCTGCGGGAGTTCGACCTGGACTGAACGGAACCGAGGGAGATACGCATGAAAAGACCGATTTTGATCACTGAGGACGAGTACACCGGGAATGCTTTTGAGGAGAGCCGTGTCGCGGCAAAATCCTCGGGGGGCGAGTGGGCTGACTACGCTGCTGGAGGAGCGTTGGTGGCGGCCGGAGCGCTGCTGGTGACCGGGCATCGGCGGGCTGGCCTGCTAGCAGCGGCCGGGGGCACGGCGCTGGCGCTGGCCGGGCAACGAGAGACGTTGCGCGCCTGGTGGGAGGCGCTTCCGGGTTACATCGACTACGCGCAGCACTTGCTGAATCAGGCGCAGGGAGTGGTAGAGGCTGTGGATGCGCAACGCGCGACTCTGCACCGGATTTTGGATCGGGAGCAGCGCGCGTAGGCAAGCTGCGGAAAACCAGCCCGCAGGGGCTGAAGCCCATCCTTTATCACCCGCAATTTGCGGCCCGACTGAAGTCGTGCCCTTGTTACAAAGCCTGTCTCGATGGAGTTTTTCCGCAGCCTGTAAAGTTGCGCTCTTTCAAACCCGCGCTCTACCAACTGAAAATCCTCTGGAATTTTTCGCCAGAAACACCACGGCGAAAGGGAAGCCAGCTTGCTCCCCTCTCGCCTGCTCGCAGTTGCCTTCTACTTTTGATCCTGTGTGGTTAGCTGGGCAAAATCAGCAGCCCGCTCTCCAGCAGTTTTTCCGTTAGTTGATCCAGCGCCTTGGGGAACTTGTAAGAGATGGTGCGAACACTCATCCCCAGCAAGCTGGCGGCCTCGGCCTGGGTGTACTCCTGAAGAACGATGCGGCTGAGCATCTGGCGCTCGAGCGAGCCCAGTTTGTTCAGGCAGTTCTCCACATCGAGGACAAAGATGACCGCGTCCTCGAAGGTACGGATGGGGCGGCTTGAGCACCAGCCCCGCGCGATTGGGTCGCCCAGAATCGACGGCGCCCTGCCCACCTGCATCGAGGCATAGAGATAGCGTCGCAACATGCCCTCGGTATGCTTTCGATAAAAGGCCAGACTGGCCACCGGCCCTTCGCCGCCCGGTTTGGGCTGATGGGTTTTGGGGGTTTTCTGCCAAGTGGCCACAGGGCGACTGGCTTCCCAAGTCATGGGTAACTGCAAGGCGGCGCTCATTTGGCGCCTCCAGCAGCTTCGGCGACGGCCCAAACCCTGATCAGCGACTTGCGGGCAGGACGCCCGCGGCGCTTACGGCTCTCCGGCCTGGGAAAGTCTTTGAGCTTGGCTTCACATCCCCTGCAATAGACAGTTCCTTGAGTCTGAGAGCGGTACCAAAGACAGCCGCACCCTTCGCAAATTTTCAATTGCACGCGCAAATCCATGACGAACTCTCCCTATTCGTGCTCGTTCCCGACGGTTTTTTAACCACTTTTTTCCCGCGGGGTAGAGGGAACCGGAGACGGCATCTCGAAGTTCTTTCGCTTCGATGGGGGATCGCCGACCGGCTTCTCTCGTTTTTTGTCATGCTCATGGCGCGCAGATCCTGGAATTTCTCTTCTGGGCTCTTCTGGCGTTCTAAACAAATGCAACCGCCAAAATCGTTTTGGAAAAAATACTTCACATCCGGCAAATGCGCTTAGTCCGCTGAAAAGGGGCAACATACCGCCGCCTTCAGCAGCACGGCAAGCGCGTACCGCAAAGAATTTCCACAGCCCAGTACGAGATTAAGTAAAGCCAATCTAGAGAGTTGATTCTCTTGCGTCAATCTCTTCCGCGTGAAATCTCTTCCCGCGCTTTCCAATCGCGCAATAAGCGTCGAAAATGAAGGCCAATCAGCCCTGCTAGCTTTTCTAGAGGAAAACTGGGACTCACTGTCCCTATTGCTGGTGGCGGATTTTCCACAGATGAATTTTACGCAGATGCACGAGCGACTCCGGCTGGAACTGCTGCGCAGGATACAGCGGGGGACGCTCAGCGTCTCGCTGTTGGCGCGGCAAACCGGCTATGGGCAGCCGCATCTGTCAAATTTTCTGCACAATCGGCGTCAATTGTCGATCGAGGCGCTGGATCGCATTCTGGCCGCGCAGCATCTCTCGGCCGGCGACCTGCTGCCCGCGACCCTCCCCAACAGCGGCTTGATGGAGGAGGAGGGAGGCAGCGCGGTGCCGCTGGTTTCGCACACCACGGCGCTCTATGAGCCATATATTCGCCCCACGGCTGTGCAAACTCTGCTGCAAATGCCCAAGGGACTGCTGCAGACGGCGCGGGCCCGGGCATCGAACCCACGGCGCGCCTGGCAGCGATTTGTCGCCGTGCGAATTGCCGCTAGCGATGCGGCGGCAATGGACCCAGTGGTGCTGCCCGAGACCGTCGCGCTGGTCGACCGCCACTATAACTCGCTGATGCCTTACCGGCCCAACCGGCCCAATCTTTACGCGGTGCGCCACGGGGCGCATTTGACCCTGCGCTATTTGGATTTTGTCTCGAACCGGCTGGTGCTGCGACCACACAATCTCAACTACCCAGTCGATCTGATCGAGATGGAGCCGGGCGAGTCGCCCAGCGATCTGATTGTGGGCCGAGTTGCGCTGCTGATCAACGAGCCTTGAGCCAGTCGATTAAGCCAGCCCTTATTGAATCGGGACGCAACGAATTTATTGTAATTTCCCACTCACTCAGCACAAAAGCACGATGCAAGGCGGCTTTTTCCTCAAGAAAAAGTCACCTTGCACGATGCTCAAAAAGTCTAATGCTGCCGTGTCTTCCAGAGCTGGTATAGAGCCCAAGCCGAGAGGGTGCAGTTATCGCGGATGACGCCGGAGAGCATCATCTCTTCAAACTCAGCCACGGAAAAGGAGCGAACCACCAGATCGTGCTCTTCGGCATCGGGTTGCTTCTCGGTCACCGAGAGGCCAGTGGCCAGGTAGACGTGCTGACGTTGGTGGGTGAAGCCGTAAGCAATCCACAGCGCGCCCAGGCGGGTCATGTGAGCAGCCTTGAGGCCAAGCTCCTCTTTGAGCTCGCCGCGGGCCAGCTCTTCAGGGTTGTCGATCTTCATCTCCCAGCCGCCCTGAGGCAGCTCGAGTGCCCGCTCTTGAATCGCGTAGCGGTACTGCTCGACCAGCCAGATGCGCCCTTCATCGATGGGCAGAATGATCGCCGAATCGTCCTTGTCGACCACGCCATAGATTCCCGGCTGGCCGTTGGAGCGCATGATCTGGTCTTCGCGCACACGCATCCAATGGTTGCGATAGACCTCGCGGCTAGAGACGGTAGCAATGGCGGGCTTGTCATTGTTAATGATTCGTGTCATTGCATCTCCCTCTCGCTGCCGTCAAGTAGAGCAAACCATCAACATAGACCGCCGAAGATGAACCGGGGGCTAAAACAAGGCCAATCCGCCCACGCAAGATGTTAGCCAACAACTAACGCCTCCATCGTAGCAGTTGAACAGCGCGCCGGGAAAGCCTTTGTCTTGCAGCGGCTTTCGCGGCCTTCGTATTGACATAAAAATAAACATCCCCGCTTGGGCCGTGCCCCATTCATTCCGTTAAGCGCCAGTCAAATGGTTTGACGCGCAAATCTACATTTCCACCTACACCGCGCGTTGGATTTGCAGGGCAAACGCATCATCTCCAGTTTTGAAAGGGCACGGATTTATCCGTGCCGCAAAAGAGAGAAATATTCCGGGCTTCAGCCCCTGAGGGAAGATTTGGAACAGAAAATACATCCCTCAGGGCCTAAAGGCCGCCAATTGAGGAGGCATTGGACGGCACGGATAAATCCGTGCCCTTTCAAAACCTGATTTCTTGCCTTTTTATTTGCATGATGCGTTTGCCCTGGTTGTATTTGGCTTGTTTGCGGCCAACTGATCTGAGCGGAGTAGAATGGCAAGAATCCATTGCGCCCATCGCAATTCGCTTCCTATTTCATCCGAGACAAAGGATCAAGTCATGCGAATCTCCAAGTTTGTTGGACCCGCCATCTGCCTTGCGCTCGTGGCGTTTCCGCTTCTGGCCAGCGCCCAGTTTCAAGAACCCAGCAAGGAAGAGCTGGCCTTGACCGCCGATCCGCAAACGCCGGGAGCAGCGGCTATTTACCTCAACATCGAGGAAATCTGCAACGACCCGCTGCACTTCCAGAGCCATTACGCGCGCATCAAGGTGCTGACGGAAAAGGCCAAGGAACTGGCCACGGTCGAGGTCCCTTACTTGCGCGGCAATTTTAAGATTACCGACATCAGGGGGCGCACCATTCACCCCGATGGCACGGTGATTCCGCTCAACGTGAAGGCAGAAGACCTGCTGGTGGCCAAGAGCGGCGAATTCCAGTTCGCGCGCAAGGTATTTACCCTGCCCAGCGTCGAGGTGGGCAGCATTCTGGAGTACCGCTATGAGGTACGCTACGACGACGATCAGTATTCCTCGCCAAGCTGGGAGATTCAGCGGCAGTATTCGGTTCGCAAGGCGCACTATTCCTTTACGCCATTCAAGGGATTTTTGCCGGGCAGCCAGAACGCGACCAGCCACTATCTGGTCAATGCGCGCGGCGATGTGGTGAATACGTTGTTCTGGTGGCAGGCGCTGCCCAAGGGGACTCCACTTCTCAAGGCTGATGCTTCTGGCCGATTCGACCTGCAACTGACCGACATTCCAGCGGCTCCCGATGAAGAGTGGATGCCGCCGATCGAAAGCACTCTCTTCCATGTCCAGTTCTATTACCTGAGCGCGCACAGCATGAGTGACTACTGGATCAGCGAGGCCAAGCACTGGTCAAAGGATGTGGATCACTTTGCCGAGCCCTCGAAAACGCTGAAAGAAGCGGCGTCCAGCTTAGTGGCTCCTGGCGACAGCGACCTGGTCAAGGCCAAAAAGCTCTACAAGTCCGTGCAGGCGCTGGATAACACCGATTACTCGCGCAAAAAAAGCGGCTCCGAAATGAAGCAGCTCAAGCTGAAAGAGGCCAAGCACGCCGAGGATACCTGGAAGCAGAAGAGCGGCGACAGCGCAGACATCGCCCTGCTCTACCTGGCCCTGGCTCGCGCCGTCGGCCTCACCGCCTATGACATGAAGGTGGCCAACCGCCAGCGGCGCGTCTTTGACATCGGCTATCTCAATTTTGACCAGTTGGATGACGACATTATCATCGTCAACATCGATGGCAAAAGCATTCTGCTGGATCCGGGCGAAAAAATGTGCCCCTTCCAAACCTTGAACTGGCGTCACTCCAACGCGACCGGCGTTCGCCAGAACGTTGACGTGCGCGACTTGGTTACCTCGCCCAATCAGCTCTACACCGAAAACAAAGTGACGCGCGCCGGCGACGTCACGGTGGATGCGGCGGGAGCGGTCACCGGCTCACTGAACATTGTGATGATTGGCCAGGAGGCTCTGCGCTGGCGTCAAAAGGCTCTGGAAAACGATCTTGATGAGGTGAAGAAGCAGTTTGACCACGAACTGGAATCGCTGACTCCCGATGGCGTTGAGGCCCACGTCGATCATTTCCTGGGCATCGACGACCCCGATGTCAATCTGATTGCCAAAGTCAACCTCCACGGTTCCCTGGGCACGGCAACCGCCAAGCGCATTCTGCTGCCCGGCTTCTTTTTTGAGACCCGTGGCGGCCATCCCTTTGTCAATCAAGAGAAGCGTCTGGTCCCCGTGGATATGCACTATGGCGAGACGGCTGTCGAGCAGATTGTCTATCACCTGCCGGAGGGATTCACGGTGGAAGGCGCGCCGCCCGACGGCAAGATTTCCTGGGCCGGCCACGCGATTTACGTCTCGAAATCCGTGACCGCGCCCAACCAGATCACCATTGCGCGTCAACTGGCGCGCGCCTTCAGCGAGGCCAAGCCCGAGGAATACCAGGATCTGCGCGGCTTCTATCAAAAAGTGGCCGCCGCCGACCAGGCGCAACTGGTGCTGACGCGCGCGCCCGCCGCGGCGAAAGGTAATTGATGACGAGGATGCGTCTCTATGCCGGGAGTTCGCAGTGGTTGACGGTCGCTCTGCTGGCTCTGCTCTGCCAGCCGGACTCTGCCGCCAACTGGTTTGGCAAGGAGAAGCTGGACCCGCCGCAGTGGGGGCTGGATGCGGCCAAGACCGCCACGCCCGCCTACGCCAAGGATGCGGCAGCCGTCATCCTCTTCGACGAGTACGTGGAGACCGTCGACGCGCAGGGCCGAGCCGTCGAGCGTGAGCGCGAAGCCATTCGCATTCTCAAACCGCAAGGCCGCCACGATGCGGGGTGCGAAGTCTCCTATGACGTGGACGAGAAAATCAACTACTTCCGTGAGTGGACCCTGGCGTCCGACGGCAAGCAATACCAGGCCCAGGATACCGATTTCACCGAAGAAGGCAATTCCAGCGTCCCCATTCTGCTCTACACGAGCAAGACGCGCATGGTGCATCCTCCCGCTGCCGATGTGGGCGCCACCATTCTCTGCGAAACCGAGGAGTTGCTCGAACCCTTCCGCCAGGAGACGGTCTGGGGCATTCAGAGCGGCATCCCGGTTGTCTTTCAAGCTCTTGAGGTCGATTTGCCCGCCAACATGACGCACTTCGAGTCGTGGCACAAATTCGCTCCCGTAAAACCCGCCGAAGTAGCCCCCAACCACTGGCGCTGGGAGTTGCAAGACATGCCCGCGCTCGACCTGCGCGAGGTCAAGGCCCACCCGGAGTGGGCCGCGCTGGCGGCGCGCATGGCCGTGCGCTGGGGCAGCACCGCCGTCGAGGGCAAAGACAATCAGTGGCGCGCCATCGGGCAGTGGGTCACAACGCTCGAAGAGCATCGCCCCGACCCCTCGCCCGAGATCACCACCAAAACGCAGGCGCTGATCGCCGGCGCGCCCGACTTCTATGGCAAGCTCAGCCGCATCACCGACTACATTCAAAAGAACGTTCGCTACTTCATCGTGGTGCGCGGCCTGGGCGGCTTGCAGGCGCATTATGCCGGCGACATCTTCCGCAACCGCTACGGCGACTGCAAAGACAAGACCACCCTGCTGATCTCCATGCTGCAGGCCGCGGGCATCCACGCCGTTTATATGCCGGTGGATGATCGGCGCGGCGTTGTCGATCCCGACGCGCCGTCGCAGGTCGGCGACCACATGATTACCGCCATCGAAGTGCCCGCTGAGGTAAAGGATGCGCGCCTCGAGGCGATGGTGAAGGCCAAAGATGGCAAGCGCTACCTGATCTTCGATCCCACCAATGAACGCACGGCGGTTGGCAACCTGCCCTCGTATTTGCAGGGCGGCTATGGCATTTTGGCCGCGGGAGCCGACAGCCAGATTCTTGCCTTGCCCGTGCTTGACCCCGACGCCAATGGAACCGAGGTGAAAGGCGTCTTTACGCTCGCCACCGACGGCACCCTGACCGGAACGGTAGACACCGCGCACTCCGGCCCCGAAGGCGCTGAATTGCGTGAGTTCCTGAAATACACCGACGAAAAGGAACGCCGCGAATATTGGGAGAACCATGTGGCCCACTCTCTGCCCGGCGTTACCCTCGATGCCTTTGCTTTTACCCAGCCCGAGGCGTTGGACAAGCCACTCGAATTTCACTACAAAGTGACCGCTCGCCAATACTCGCATCAGGCTGGCCCGCTGCTGCTGGTGCGTCCCCACGTGGTTGGCTCGGTGGCGCAGACCTTTGACGACAAGCCGCGCACCTATCCCATCGACTTGAACGCCACTGGCCGCTGGCGCGACAGCTTTGACATCACCCTGCCGCCCGGCTACGTGGTCGATGAGCTGCCTGATCCGGTTGCGGTGGATCTCGACTTCGCCAGCTATCACTCGACCGTTACGGCCAAGGGAAGCCTGCTGCACTACGAACGCGACTATCTTGTGCGCCAAGTCGAATTGCCCGCCAGCAAAGCCGCGGCGTTTCGCCTGCTCCAAGGCGCCATCCTCAGCGACGAAAAAGGTACGGTGGTTCTCAAAAAGCAGTGATGGCGCTGCCGTGCGCCTCGGCTCCCGCTTTTGGCGTCTGCGATGGCATGAATCCCGGCAAATGCACCATCTCCATTTTTGAAAGGGCACGGATTGATCCGTGCCACAAAATAGGGAAATATGCTGGGCTTCAGCCCCTGAGGAGAGGTCTGGGACAGAAAATACATCCCTCAGGGCCTAAAGGCCACGATTCGAGGGGGCATTGGACGGCACGGATAAATCCGTGCCCTTTCAAAACCTCATTTTTTGACCTTTCGTTTGCAGGATGCGTTTGCTCTGGGCATGAACCACTCCCACAATCCACGACTCAGCTTCTCCGGTGTAAACTTTTCCTTCGTGCGTGTTGTTTTGATTTTTCCGCGCGAACAGGAAAACCATGCGCAAAACCATGCTGACACTTTCGCTTGCACTTGCTTCCATCGTCGCTCCTTTTTGCCTTGCCCAAACCGCGCCCGCCAAGCGCCCCATGACCTTTGAGGACATGCAGAAGATGAAGCGGCTGGGCGATACCGCCGTTTCGCCTGACGGCAAGTGGCTGGTCTACTCGGTGACCACCGTCAACCTGGAAGAAAACAAGAAGACGGCGGAGCTGTTTGTGCAGCCGATTGCAGGCCCGAATTCCAAATCTGGAGACGCCAAACCGCTCACCGTGGCCAAGCCGGGCGACAGCGGTGTGCAGTTTTCCACGGACGGGCACTCCGTGCTCTTTCTCTCTGATAGAAGTGGTTCGCAACAAGTATGGCTAGCGGATTTTGACCCTGCGACCGGCGAGACCAGCAACCCCAAGAAGCTGACGGCGATTTCGACTGGGGCAGACAACGCCACCTGGTCACCCGATGGGCACTCCGTGCTCTTCACCTCCTCTGTTTATCCTGACTGCCCGGCGATCCGTCCTGGGGACGGCGGCGTTGGCGACAAGTGCAATGCTGACCGCGATGCAGCAACGGCAGCCAGCAAGGTGAAGGCTCAGGTGTTCACACACCTTTTGTACAGACACTGGGACCACTTCACCGGCGACAAGAGGTCCCACCTCTTTTTAGCTTCGGCTGATGGTAGTGGAATACGCGACCTCACGCCCAACGATCCGCGCGACGTTCCGCCCTTCTCGCTGGATGGCGGCGGTTGCGGATGCGCTTTCTCGCCCGACGGCAAGGAACTGGCCTTTACCGAGAACCTCGACCCCGAGCCGGCCATCAGCGTCAGCGCCAGCATCTTTACCCTCGACCTGACCAATCCGGCGGCCAAGCCGGTAAAAATCAGCACCTCGGACGGCGGAAACTTCAACCCCGCCTACTCGCCCGATGGAAAGTTTTTGGCATGGCGCTCGCAGGAGCGGGCCGGCTATGAGAGCGACAAGTTCCGGTTGTTCCTCTATGATCGGGCGACGAAGACGGGTAAGGATTTGTTGCCGAAGTTTGAGAATTGGGTCGATGAGTTCGTTTGGAGCCCGGATTCAAACAAAATCTACTTTGTTGCAGGACATGAAGGAGCAGAGCCGATCTTTGTTGCTGACCGAAACGGAATTGCCAAAAACGGAATGGGTTTGGAACGACTGGTTACGCCTGGACAGGGATACGGTGTATATGGAGAACTGCATATCCTTCCCGATAATTGGAGCATTCTGGCTACCAGAATGACCGTTGAAGCACCTGTCGAAATAGTTCGCCTCGGTGCATATTCCGAACCCGAATTGCGGCCCGGAGAAATGGTTGTCGAGACTGATTTTGTAGGATCGAAGGGCGAATTTGAAAGAATTATTGCTCTCGGCGAGCCGTCCAAAAGGACATTGCTGCCAATTACTCACTTAAACGACGGAATCTTCGCTCAGCTCGACGAGGGCAAGCTCGAAGACTTCTGGTTCACGGCGGCGGACAAGACCAAGCTGCAAGGTTTTCTCCTTCGTCCACCCGCCTTCGATCCGGCGAAAAAGTATCCAGTCAAATTTCTCATTCACGGCGGTCCACAGGGCGCATGGGGCGACTCGTGGAGCTATCGCTGGAACCCGGAACTCTTTGCCGCCAACGGCTATGTGGTGGTGATGATCAATCCACGCGGCTCGACCGGCTACGGACAGACGATTGTGGATGGCGTGAACGGCGACTGGGGTGGCAAGCCTTTTACCGATCTGATGACCGGTCTGGACTACGCCGAGCAGCATTTTTCTTTTATTGACAAGAATCGCGAGGCGGCGCTGGGCGCAAGCTATGGCGGCTTTATGGCCAACTGGATTTTGGGCCACACGGACCGCTTCAAGTGCATCGTGAGCCACGACGGCATGTTCAACCCCGAGTCGGCCTATGGGACGACCGAAGAGATGTGGTTCAACGAGTGGGAGTTCAAGGGCAAGCCTTGGGACTACTACGGCAAGCCGGACGCGGAGAATCCCTTCCGCAAGTGGTCGCCGATGATGAGCGTCAAAAACTTCAAGACGCCGACGCTGGTGATTCACGGGCAGCTCGATTACCGGCTCGACGTGAGCGAGGGCTATCAGCTCTTCGACACCCTGCAGCGGCTCAAGGTGCCGTCAAAAATGCTCTACTTCCCGGACGAAGGCCACTGGGTGCTGAAGCCACAGAACTCGCAGCTTTGGTATAAAACGGTGAACGACTGGGTCGATCAGTGGACGAAGTAGCAGAGCACCGTTCAGCGGAAAATCACAATCTGGGTGCCCCACCCTCGCCACGTTCTTGTTTTTGTGGCTAGGGCGGGGTGGCGCTGAAGTCGTCTCTTCCCAGTTCGAAGCCTCGCCTCGGCGCGAATCGGAGCGCTTAACTTGGGCATCTGGTCGGCCAGCCATTAAACTAAAAGAATCATGAGCACACTGAAAGCCGTTCGCGGCACACGCGACCTGCTGCCTCCCGAAACGGCGCTTTGGAATCGCATTGAAGCCACGGCCCGCGCCGTATTTGCCCGCTACAACTTTGGCGAGATTCGCACCCCGATCTTTGAAGACACCGCGCTGTTTGCCCGCGGCGTGGGCGAAGAGACCGACATCGTCTCGAAAGAGATGTATACGTGGGAAGATCGTGCGCGGGCGCAGTCGGAAAAGACCCAGTCGCTGACCCTTCGGCCGGAGAATACCGCCGGCGTGGTGCGTTCGTATATCGAGCACGGGCTGGGCGAGAGCGGGCAGTTGCAGAAGCTCTATTACATCGGCCCGCAGTTCCGCCGCGAGCGCCCGCAGAAGGGCCGCTACCGGCAGTTTTCGCAGATCGGCGCGGAGGTCATTGGGCCGGTGACGGCAGGCAGCGAATCGCCGTTGCGCGACGCCGAAGTGCTGGAGATGCTGGCTACGCTGCTCGACGAGCTGGGCATCACCGGCTGGACGCTGCATCTCAACTCCGTTGGCTCCGCCGCGGACCGCGCCCGTTATAACGAGGCGCTGCGGGCGGCTTTGCTTCCCGTAGCATCTCAGATGTGCGTAGACTGTCAGCGCCGCGCGGAGACCAATCCGCTGCGGGTGCTGGACTGCAAGGTTCCCACCGATCAGCCGATCATTGAGACGCTGCCGATGATTGCCGACTCGCTGGACGAGGAATCGAAGGCGCATTTTGCCGCCGTGACGGCGGCTCTCGATGCGGCGGGAGTGCCGTACACGCGCAATCACCGCCTGGTGCGGGGCCTCGACTACTACACGCGGACGACCTTCGAGTTCACGCATGGCGGCCTGGGGGCACAGAACGCGCTGCTGGGCGGCGGGCGCTACGACGGGCTGAGCGAGATGCTGGGTGGTCCGCGCGCGCCGGGCATCGGCTTTGCCATGGGCGAGGATCGGTTGGTGCTGACGCTGCTGGCTCAGGAGTCTGCCGCACTGCAAGTGCTGGCGGATGCCTATATTGCGCCGTTGGGCGAGAGCGTGAATGCCGCCGCGTTGGCGCTGGCGCGGGAGTTGCGCCGCGCCGGGCTGCGCATCGAACTGGGCGAAGGCAGTTTCCGGCTGAAAAAATCTTTTGAAGCGGGCAACAAGACCGCTCGCCAGATTGTCATTTTGGGCGAAGACGAACTCAAATCCGGTATCCTTAGTGTGAAGAACTTCTCCACAGGCATACAGACCAAGGTTTCGCGCGCGGAGTTGGCGGCGTTTTTGGCCGATTCCATCGCAGGCTGAAGAACATCATTAAACTCTTGGCATCCCATGGGTCCTGGAGCATACTTGAGTCATGGCCACGCTGTCCATTTCCCAAACCGAGCCGGCATTCGTTACGGTCGAGGAGTACCTCCACACCGTTTATGAGCCCGAGTGCGACTATGTGGACGGGCGAATCGAGGAGCGGAACGTGGGCGAGTACGATCATGGCGCAATTCAGTCTTATCTCTCCTTTCTTTTCATGAGCCACCGGGAAGAATGGAAGACACGCGTCGTCTCCGATGTACGCACACAGGTCAAGTTCACGCGTTATCGTTGCCCGGATGTGTTGGTTCTCAGAGCCGATGCGCCACGAGAACAGATTCTTACCCATCCCCCGCTGATCGCGATTGAGATTCTTTCTCCCGAAGATCGCTTGAGCCGTTTCCGCATCAAGATCGACGATTATGTAGCTTTTGGCGTGGAAAATATCTGGATCATCGACCCGGCCACGCGTTCGGCGATGACCGCTGACCGCTTCGGCATTCACCCGGTCGAAAGCGGCGAACTAGCCGTGCCGGAGACACTGATCCGCGTCGATCTGAATGAACTTTTCGCGGAACTGGACCGGGCGTAAAGGATGATCACAGCACGATGAATCTTGCGTTTCTCGGTCTATAAGGACTATCGGTTTTCTCTTCCTCGTGACTAGCGACGATTGCGGCCTGACGCTTTATCTTGCTTTTTTGAGGAACCTTGATGTTTCTGTCCAGATTCCGGTTTTACAGATGCTGGATGCTCGTCTGGAACCCATTCCCCATTCACTTGCACGAATGGGATAAGTTGACTTATCCCTCGCTGAAGGCATATCCCGCAACGTCCCTGCCGCAGGTTTGGCTCTGCCAGATCATGCCGCGGATTTGCTTTCCGACTTCCTGAGCAATTGCTTTGTCCCATCGGCTTCATACCTGCACAGTACGACAAATAGCAGGACGAAAACAATAAGATTCGTTCAATAATATGAGTTTCTCACTACTGTCCGGTTTAATTTAGATTTGTAGCCATCAAGTTTATTGAGACGTGTGGTTTGCAGCGGTTATTAGGTGTCCACGATTTGAATTGCGTGGGGCTGATT
>Ga0224528_1000720_pt1 | contig 24516 bp, 10 predicted proteins | sample CBST25metaG_2_FD_179888 | JGI IMG/M metagenome (GOLD analysis project Ga0224528, IMG submission 179888) | Peat soil microbial communities from Stordalen Mire, Sweden - C.B.S.T25 | ecosystem: Environmental > Terrestrial > Soil > Wetlands > Peat | place: Sweden: Norrbotten County, Stordalen Mire...
TTGGGCGCGGCCAGGTTGACGGGCCCAACAACTTCATCGTGATCAATCAAAAACTCGACGGCGCGGGCAAAGTCGATCGGGTGAATCCAGGCAACGTATTGGCGACCGCTGCCCAGTGTGCCGCCCAGGCCCATGCGCACGAGATTAGAGAGGCGACCGAATGCGCTGTCGGCAGCGGGGCTCATCACCGCGGCAGAGCGCAGGGCGATTTTGCGGGTGCGGGGGGTGGGGGAGGCAAAGAATGCCGCCTCGACCTGTTGGGCGGCAAGGGTGAGGAAGGTCCAGTCTTTTGGGGCGCGCCACCAGCCAAGGGGAAAGTGGTGGATTCGCTCATGGCCGCCCAGCTCGCTCTCTTCGTCCATCTCCTCGTCGAGAGAGTGACGATAGATGCTGGCGGTAGAGGCGTTCATCCAGAGCTGAGGGGGCGAGGTGAGACGAGCGATGACCTGAGCGAGCAGGCGGGTTGTATCGAGCCTCGAAGCCAAAATCTGCGCCCGGTTGCGGTGGTCGCAGCGGCTGCGGAGGCTACTTCCGGCCAGGTTGATGCAGACGTTGGCGCCCTCGATGAAGTCGGTCCATGGATCGGGGTTTGCGTCCCAGCGCACGGTGAGCCAAGGGGCGGTGTAGGGGCTGCGGGTGAGAACAGTGACGTGGTGGCCGCGCTGGTGAAAATGGCGCGCCAGCACCGTGCCTAGCTGGCCGCTGCCGCCAGCCAGCACGATTCTCAACGAGCGGGCGGGGGCGGCGGCAAAGGAATCCATGAGTCCAGCTTACGGGATCAGGCTCAGGGCTTGGGGGGAAAAGGGTAGCCGCGCAGCGCCAGACGGTGGCGATAGGCGCGGTATTCCCTCACCACCAGAAAGATGACCAGGGCGATAAACAGCAGCGGTCCCCAGAAAAGCATGGGGGAGATGGTTACGCGGTCGCCGCCGACGCTAAGCGAAGCGGGCGCGAGCAGGGAGCCGAAGACAGCGACCAGATCCTTGCCGACGCGAACGTTTTCGCCCAGGTGGATGGAGCCGAGGATGCTGACCAGGTCGTCGCCGATGGCGGTATTGTTTTCTGCCGAGACCTGGCCGAAGAAGTTGACCACGTCATGCTGGGTATCGCCGGCGATGTGTATGTTGCCAAAGAAGACCACGACATCACCGGTGACTTTTCCCTCGACATTGACGCTGCAAAAGAAGCAGACTGCGTCCTGGACAGTGGCGTCGGGAGCCACGGTGAGGCTGGAGCCGAAGTGCACCGCGTCGTCCTGGGCACGGGCGGGTTGCGCGGCGCAGGCGGTGGCAAGCAGGCAAAGGACGAGCAGTCGCTTGATCATGAGAATCCTCTTCGAGAGATTTTACGCCGTGAGCGTGAAAAAAGTTCCGCCACCTGCGGTGGGGCCAATGGCTCGCTATTGGATGCTGCGATATTCCTGATGTGCTTGAGCGAAGATGGGGAGGCCGGGGTCTGCTTCGCGCCACAAGGGAAAGAATTCCTGCTAGGCGGAGTGTGCCTTGGCAAGGGGCTCTGATGGCTTGATGGCTGGATTGGAGCAATGCTCGGCGCGTGGTGGTTAAAAGCCAGGCGCAACCATTCTTCTGGCTTCCATTGCATCAGCGCGGCACATTCCCAGATAAGCCATGGAGCCGAAAAGATAATTTTCAGCGCGGTGTGCAAGGTGGATTTTTCTTGATGAAAAAGCCACTTAGCATCCTGCTTTCGGTCGACACCAATTCCGAAAATTCCATAAGCTCAACAGCGCCACGAATTGCGGACAGCCAGTATTGGTTGAGCAACTCATCTTTGGGAAAGCGTTGGTTGAGATTGTGCGCCATGGTCAGCGTCTTGTTGCCAAACCCTGCTTCGCGCAATGCTCCCACCGAGGCATAAGCAAGAGCGGTATTTTCTTCGTCGTCGTGGCGCGCCGCGTGTAGAGACGGGCTTTGGACAAGCGCCCGTGATAGGCTTCAGTAGCCGCCTACAGAGCGAGAAGCCAGCTTTCCACGCCGGACTGTGCAGTGGCGGCGGCCATCTGGATTTGCATCTGCTTTTTCATCGTTCTGCAGGAATGCCGGTTGATAGAGAAGGTCGAGGATCAATCGGTCGGGAAGCGAATGGCCTTGGTCTGTACAGTGGCATCCACGTTGAGGCGTTGTAACTCTGTAGGCCGGATCGCCTTCATGCGCATTCCTGCTTCAATTATCTCGCGCAGCATCTGTTCGGCTCCGGCTTCGCCCAGACGCTTGCGCCAGCGCGCCATGCTCGATGGATCGACCAGCATTGAATGCTGAAAATAACGCATGCCGCTGAAGTGATGCCAATAGGGATTTTCGACCCACCCCGCGACCACATCTTCATCGCTCAGATCGGCCTGATGTTTCAAAAAGTTCAGCACTACCCTTTTCTTCTCAAGAGTCAAAAACGGAGCATTCTGCTTTGGGATTGCTCACTATATTTGCGATGAAATGAGCGAATGCTCCGAGAACTGAACGACAACAGCGCCTGGGCAGCGTTGCTGCCCAGGCGCTGTTGTCGTTCAGTTCTTTACTTTACAGTCAACGTAAATGCCAGGGTGCTGCTGACATCCGAAGCTCCCGTGGTGGCTCCGGTCGGCGATGCGACCGCGGTAACCGTGACGGTGGATGTTCCCGACGGCGTTTTATATGCGCTGACGCTGCTGCTGCAACTGGTCATTCCAGCCACGGCGGCCAGCAGTACACATCCAGCCACGGCGCGAGTCAACAACCTGCGCCGGGCCTTGCGGCTGCTCGCCGAGCCCAGTAGAAGCAGGCCCAGCAGAATGCCGCTCCACCATGGAAAGCCGGTCGGCGTAACCACGGGCGGCTGATTGACCTGCACTTCCAGCACGGTCGTCAGTGCGGGAACATTGTTCAGCCCGCTGGTAGCCGAAACCAGGGAAACCACTGCGGGAAGAAACTTGCAATAGGCATTCGCGGGAAGCCCGGAGCAACTGAAATCGACGGCTCCGGTGAAATCCGAGTACGAGGTTACAGAAATGGTGGCGGAACTGAAGCTGGACGAGGACGAGGTCAAGCCGGTCGTGTTGGCCGACAGCGTGAATTTTGGCTCCGTGATAACCAATGTCGTGGCCGAGGACACCGAGGTAGCATAATCGGTGTCTCCCGAGTAGGTGGCCACAACATGATAAGTTCCCAGGGGAATCTTGGTTGTCGAAAGCACCGCCTGATAAACCGTGGCCGAGCCAACGCTGGAGCCAACCAGCGCCGCCGATCCCAGGTTCGTTCCGCCGCTGCTGAAAACCACCGGACCTGTGGGCGCGCCGGTAACCGACGGAACCACAGTAGCGGTCATGGTGACGGTGTCGCAACTGTTCGCGGTGTTGGCAGGCCGGGCGCTCAACGGATTCGAGACGCAAGCCACGATGGAAAGCGCGGTGGTGGATGAACCCGGCAAAATATGAATGGCCAACGAACTGGAATCCGCCGGTCCGTAGTAATCGTCGCCGCTGTACTGCGCGACAACGCTGTGGTCGCCACCGGCGAGATTCGACAGCACAAAGGACACAGAGCCGGATGAGTTCAGCGTCTGCGCCTTGCCGCCACTGCCATCCACGGAGAAGATCACTGTTCCGGTTGGCGTGGGACCGCTGCCGGTTGTCGAGGTGATGGTGGCCTGCACGGTGACGGAGCTTCCGTAATGGGCATCGCCACTGGAAGGCACGGTCTGCGCCAAGGCCACGTTGGACTGAACCACATCCTCCGATGTTCCCGATAAATCAAGCGCGGCGGCGGTGGTGTTCTGCGCCTTGGTGGCAAAGCTCACCGTGGCCTGATAATTGAAGACCCCAGGCTGTTGCACGGGCTGGAAATATGTATCGAGCGCGCAACTGGAACCGGAGGCGAGCGTTGTGCCAGAGCAGTCTCCGCTGACCGAGAAAGGCGCGGCAGGGGCGGTGTAGAGGGGCGAATCCAGAGCCAGATCGGCGGTGCCAGAACTGGCGATAAACGCCGCCGCCTCCACGTTGCCCGCGCCGCCTTTGACATTGACCTTGCCAAAGTTGACCGCGCCGGTGGTTCTATCGATCGCGTAGGCTGCCCCATTCGCGCTGTCGGTGGCATACAGGTCACCGACAGCATTCAGTTGCAGCGCGTATGGACTGATGATGGCGCTACTGGAGGTGACCGCGGTCTGCCCGCTGGAGGTCAATACCCCGTCGATGTTGGGAATGCGCACGATCCTGCCGTTGCCGTTATCGGCGACCAGAACGCTGCCTGAGGCATCCACCGTTACACCGGTTGGAGCGCTGAAACCGCTGCCCACGTCGTTGGTCACACCATCAAAAAGCTCCAGAACGCGATTATTCCCGGTGTCAGCGACATAGAGATGGCCGCTGGCATCCACGGCCACCGCCGCGGGCGAGGAAAGCCCGGAAGCCGCGGTCGCCGTAAATGCGCTGCCCAGCGCACTGCGGCTAACCCAGGAGATCACGTCCTTGTTGCCGGTCTCCGGGATGTAGAGCGTACCGTTGGCATCGACCGCCAACTGGCCGGGGGCCTTCAAATCACTAATCAGTGTGCTCTGCGACGCGGTGCTGAGAACGCCGCCATTGTTAGGCACCATCACCACGCGATCATTGCCAGTGTCAGAGATATACAGATTGCCGGCCGCATCGGTGGCCACGCCCCCGGGCTGCTTCAGGCCGCTGCCCACGGCCACGCCCGCGCCCGCGCCCTGCGCGTACTCATACACGGCGTTGGTGCCTGAGTTGGCGATAAACACGTTGCCCGCCGCATCCACGGTAATGGCATCCGGCGAGGACAAACTGCTGCTCAGCGCACTCACCGTACCGGGATCCACCGTGATCGCCTGGCCAACGCCCGTGCCAGAGAGAGAGACGGGGATGGCATCCCCAGCCGTGTCGGTCAGCGTCAGAACTGCTTGGCGCAACCCAGAAGACTGGGGCGTAAAGGTCACCGCGAAGGTGCAATAGTCTCCGGCCTTGTAAGCGGTTCCCAGGGCGCAGGCGCCGGTGGCCGTCGTGCTGGGCAGGGCAAACTCCGCACTGGCCACGCCGGCCGCGGCAATGGAAGTGGATTTGAGCGTTATCGCGCGGTTGAAGACCACCGTCAGCGTGGTCGCGGCGCTGGTCTTGCCCAGAGCCGTGGAAGGCAGCGACGCATTGCCCACCGTGTACTTGAAGAGGTTGTCGTAGTCCTCGGTCTGAAAGATATTGCCATGCTGATCCACGGCGACGCCGATCAAGCTGACATCGGCCGGCGAATCGTATCCCGAATAGGAGCAGGGCACGGTCGTTGCGCCCTCGGTGCACTGCGAAACCACGTCCAGCGGAACGACCAAGTACATATCCGCGAGATTCAGCACACCATTCTCCAGCGGTATTTCATAAATGCCGCCATTGACGGTGCCCGACGAGGTACTGGTGCCGTTGTCGGAAACATACAGGTTGCCGGCCGGATCCAATCCGACACCCTGCGCCGCGATAAATGCGGAGGAAAAGACCGTCGCCGTGGCCGCCGTCGCCGTGCCGTTCTTGGTCGAAGCGGCTGTCACTTCATATAAGGTTCCCGATCCATCCACAAAGAAGACGTCGCCGGCGCTGTCCACGGCGAGGGAAAGAATCTGGGTGGCCAGGTTGTTGACCACGTGGTGGTGCAACAGGATCGCGGGGTTGGTGGTGAAGCTGGCGTTGTTATAGTTGCACGCCACACTGCAAATGATGATGTCGTCGGAGCCGTTGCTGTCATAGCTGGTGGCGACATAGCTGTTTCCCGCCGCGTCGAAAGCCAGGGCCATGGGCTGATAGTAATAGCCGGTCACCGAGCCTTTGATGCTGTTCTCGTACTGGAGCAGATACTCGTCGTAGTTGCAGGCCGCGCTGCTGGTGGGCGTTGCCGAGGCGCACTCGGAGGGAGCCTGCGAAGAGCTATATGTGAAGGCCGTATACCCGCCATTGAAGTAGGGAATCATGTAAACAAAATCCTGAAAGCGCTCGGAGACAAACAGGTTTTGATTGGGGTCGATGGCCACCGCGCCGGCATGGCCGCCCGTCGAGGAATTGTATACGGCGACGGGCGTTGCGCCGCTGGCCGGGAATTCGTAAACGGTGTTGGAGTTATACCCTCCAACAAAGACATCGCCAAACTTGTTGATCGCCAGGGTTCCAAAGCCCGCGCCCTGCAACAAGGAATTGCCGTTGACCTGGATCGGCAAAGTATAAGAGGCGAGGGTCGTCTGCGAGGTGACCACAAACGGCGGCGCACTCTGGGCCAAACCGTGGATTGTCGACAACAGCACCGCGGCGAATAGAATCATGGCCGCCGAAGCCACCTCTGTCATCCACCTGCCCCGCAATGAATTCGCATGATCCATAAGCATCCTATTTCTCCTGCTCTGCATGTCCGTCCCTCGCCCTTTCATCCGCGCTTGCCCTGGAATCGATCTCCGGCAAGACGCCGGAGCTGGCCGATCTGGCCGCCAGCATCAGAAGGTGTATTTCATGCTGATTTCCATCACCCGTCTTCCACCCTTGAATTTTGTGATTCCAAAGTCGGAATTCACATTCGTCGCCTGGGTGGGATCATCGTTGACAGTATTGACAAAGTCCAACTGCTCCGCCGTGGGATCGGCATTGGAAAACGTCGATAGCGGGTGATTGAGAAAGTTGAAGCCCGCGGCGCTGAATTGCAGGTTTTGCCGGTCGTTGATGCGAATATCCTTGAGCACCGTCAAATCCGACTGAAAGAAGCCCGGCCCGTGCATGTAGGGATAGATGAATGGTCCGTTATCGCCGCCAGCCGCCGGCAGGGTAAAGCAGGCCCCGTTGATGTACTGATGGGCCTTGACATGGATGGCCGGGTCGCAGGTCAGCTTGGGCTGCAACGAGACATCCGGCGTACCCAGAAAGATGGCGTTGTTCACCCAAACCGTACCGCTGGAATAGCTGGAACCGGAGACGGCGCCTGGTCCAATATCTCCCTCCATGCCAAAGTTGGCCGCGTAATCGGTCGCCTGTATGTTAGGACCGCTCTGCACACCCGTCCAGCCGGAGAAGGCCCAGGCGTTGGCCAGCACCGCCAGCAGACGGTGGTTCTTGACCCGCGAACCAAGGCTTACATAGTACGAAGCATTGAGAATCCGGGATCGGTCATAGGCTAGCGGCCCGTAGTCGTTCCACACATTAAATGAATCTCCGGGAATGCCGTTGTTATAGCCGCCGCGCACACCCATCGCCTTGCTCCAGGTGTAGTTCACCTGATAGGTATACCAGCCCTTCGATTTGCCCCAGGTCGCTTGCAGGCCGTTGTAGTTGGCAAAGAGCTTGTGCGCTTCCATCTGCAACTGCCCGTACAGCGGGTAAGGACGCCAATCGTTGATCGAGGGGGTTTCCACAGTGGAATTGCCGTTCTGGCTGACGATCGACGCCAGATTGGCCGGCGTCCACGTGGTTCCGTAGTACGGATTCGTGCCAACCTTGACGTTTGGCGCGCCGTTGCTGGCCGGGGTGTTGACAGCGACCACCGAGCTGGGATCGGGCCGGAAAAGGCCACCCGGCTTGATGGCGTTCACGTTATCGACGGTGATGGCCTCGTTGCTGCCGTCGTTCAAAATCGAGTTGCTGTTGTTGCCCACGTAGGCCAGGGAAAACAGGGTGCCCTTCACCTGCTGCAGCAGGGTCACACTATAGGTGGCCGTCAGCGGCTGCTTGTGATCGCTTTTATCGAAACCGTAGAGGCCGGTCGTGGCCAGGGTGCTCTCCGCCACCGAGTGGCTGTTGGGGTCCAGGTGCAGGTTGCTGATATAGCTCTGCGTCAGGCCGTTGCTGATTCCTCCATAGGAGGTGGGATAAGGATTGGAGATGAACAGCGTTCTCTGGTTCTCCGAGACCGCCAGCGCGTTGGCCACGTCGTTCCAGTTGTCGTGAAAGCGATACCATCCATAGCCGCCGCTGAGCACGGTTTTTCCGTTTCCATGCACATCCCACGAAACCCCGACACGGGGGTCGAGAAACAGCGGCGTCACCGTCTGGCCGGAGTTGGGAATCGACGAATCGATGGCGTGCCAGTGAAAGCCCGGAAGAGGATTGGCCGTGGTGATGTCCTCGGTGGCATAGGTGGACGGAATGAAGACCGGAATGCCGACATGATGAGCATCCTGCCACTCGCCCTGGTGCTCCACGCGCAAGCCGGCGGTCAGCGTCAAGTTGGGACGAATCTTCCAGGCGTCAGTGGCGTAAAATGCCGAACTCCACCAGAAGAGATCGATCTTGGGCAGAAGGCTAGACTGGTTATAGACCATCAGCTCGCCCTCCAGAAAACTTGCCAGGAGGTTACCCGCGCTGCCGCAATTTGTGACGGCGCAGGTGTTGGAATACGTCGTCAGCACACCGTTGACGGGAACCTGGAAGGTGGAGTTGACATAGTAGTTGCGGATGCCGCCGTTGGTCGCCGTCGATCCGCTGCCGGGAAAGACCGAATTGTCTACGGTCTTTTCAACGTTCACGCCAAACTTCGCGGTATGACGGCCCCAGACCTTGGTCAGGTTGTCGCCAAAACCAGGCGTAAAACGCTTGGCGTAGATGGATCCATAGCTGTAGTCGGGGAAGAGGCCCAGCGGCAGGCCATCGTATCCATAGTCAGTCAGCGTGGGAAATTGCTTGGTCCCATTTTCGTAAGCGCCCAGGTAGGGATAGCCGATCGAACTGTTGGTCAGCTCGCTCGCATTGCCAGGCCTGAAGGTCTGATTGATATACGCCAGCGAAGCGAAAACTTCGTTGGTCATGGTGGGCGAAAGCACACTCGTCCAGTTGAGCGAAGCGGATTGCGAATTGGTCGATTCGACGGAACCGCCGGGCGTATTCACGCCGCCCTGGTCGCCCGAGCCAAAGTAGCCGGTGTTTTGCGGAACCCCGGTGGGACCGCGTTCCACCGTGTAGGTTCCGAAGACCTTGTTGCGCTCGGTCGCGGCGAAATCGACACGCCCGTGCAGCGTCCACATGTCGTTGTTGACCAGGTTGTTTTTGACAAAGTTGAAGCCGTACTGGTTCGCCTGCCCATCCGCATCGCTGCTGGTGACGCCCACATTGGGCGCCGGCAGCAGCTTCATGATAGCCAGCGCGCCCGCGTCCATATGCCCCGTCAGGCAGGTGCTGTAGCTGTTGCCGGTGCAGTTGATGGGAGCGCCGAGAGAATCCGTGTTGGGAACCGAGACGATGTTGTCATACATGCCGAAACCGGAGTTGGCCGAACACGACGCCCCCTGACAGGTGACCGCGCCAGAGGGCAGGTAGCGGGAAATCTGCGCGGGGCTGAAGTCGCCCTTCAGCATCGACGGGGTCGGCACCAGGGCGTGATAAATAGCCTCCGATGCGCTGTTGTAGGCGTAGACGTTGCGCTGCGCGTAATCCTCCGCCTGCACAAAGTAGACCAGCTTGTTGCCGTGGTTGAAATTGCTTCCCGGTATCGTAACCGGGCCGCCAACGGTCGCCCCGGGATAGATGTATCGATCATCCGGCTTGGTGGCGTGCAAGGCGCTGGCCAGAGCGTCGGTGGCATTCAGTTGATAGGTGCGGGCGTGGGTGTACAAGGAGCCATGGGTCCGCGAGCCGCCCGACTTGCCGACCACGTTGATCACCACCGGGCCGTTGGCCGTATCCGCGCCGAAGTTCGAAATCTGGATTTTTACCTCGTCCACGGCTTCGGAATTGACAGTTTGTGTGCTGCCGCTGTAATTCGAGGGGTCGTTGAGATTGACGCCGTCAAAGCGCACACTCACCCCGTTGGTGGGCGCTCCGCTCATCGAATAGGAACCGATGCCGCCGCCTACGGTCACCTGGCCGGGATCGTAGGTGGTGTTGCTCGAAGCCGAGCCGCTGCCCATCGCGCCATTGCCAACGTTGATCGCCGAGCCGGGCAGAATCTTCAGCAGTTCGGTAACGTCGCGCCCCTCGGTCGACAGGCGCGCCATATCCTCGGCGGTAATCAGCGAACTGCGCTCGCCGGTTTCCAGAATGGCGGTTTCGCTGGCATTCACCTCTACTGTCTCGCTCTCGGCGCCGGGCACCAGCCGGATGTAACTCAGAGTACGCGAGTCGCCCGGATCCAGGTGAATGCCCTTCTGCACGTTGGTCTCAAAGCCGTTGGCCTTCACCGTCAGGGTATAATTGCCCGAATCAATCGCAAAAAAGGAGAACAGGCCCACGCCATTCGACTTGGTGGTGCGCTGAAATCCATTCGATTGGTTCCTCGCTGTCACCGTGGCGCCGGGAATCACCGCCCCGGTCTGGTCGGCAACCGTTCCGCTCAGCGTCGCCGTTACGACCTGCGCCCGGAGGGGAAGCTGCCCAAGGCCCGCCAGTAACAGAATCAAGAAACCCAGGCTTCCCCTGGTGAAGACATTCCTACTCGAAACAAGCCTGTCGATCATCCGTTCCTCCATTCAAAGCGCCCGCGCGTGAGGCGCGCAAGCGTTCTGGCGATTCATCAAATTCGATTCAGCTGATAAGTTACCAAATTTAGTAAAACGGTTGATTTATATAGAAGTGCGCTAAATGGTGTCAAGGAAAAAGATATTTACCGGAAAATCATGCGCTCTATATTGAGACAATTCATGGGAATATCGAGGCGATTCATGGGAATATCGAGGCGATTCATGGGAATATCGAGGCGATTCATGGGACAACCGCCGCAAAAGAAAGCGGCGCGGGGAAGCCGTGAAGCCGTCCCCGCGCCGCCGACGGTTCTATTGCGCGGTCTCGGTGAAGGTGGCCTCGGGAGCGCCCCAAAAGACCGGCCCGAGCGCGGTAACGGTGACCTTGCCGGCCTTGGCGGGCAGGACCAGTGCCACGCTGGCCTGGCCGTTCGACTGGGTGCGGACGATTCTCTCGCTGAGTGTGCCGGCGCTGGCGGTAAAGAGCAGATCAATACCGCTGGCGCTGAGCGCCGACGAGCCGGGCACGAAGGTTGCCGTCAGGGTAATCTTGGTGCCCCGCTTGGCCGACTGCTTGTCGCCGGTCTTGGTCAGCGTGGCGGCGGGCACCGTAGCCAGCACCCAGCCGTTCTGAGTCTGGGCTGTACCGCCCGAGTCCTTGCCGGTAACGGTGAAAGAATAAAGTCCCGGCGTCACGGGGGTCTTGATGGTGATCTTGCCATTGGCCTCGGCGGTGATGCTCTTCTCGGTGAGGGAGAAGCTGAGACCCTTGCCGCTGGCCGAAGTCAGTGTCACCGTTCCGGTTCCCGATGTCAGAGCGGGCGCGATAGTGACTTTGCCCGAGGTGGGCGCCAGCAGCGTGTCCGGGTTCAAATCCCACTCCTCGGCTACCGGCTCGGTGGTGGTTCCGGTGGCCACAATCAGCGTGGCCGAGTAGGGTGCGAAGGTTTGCGTGGCGCTCCACGATGTGCTTTTTGAGGCCGCAATCGCGGTCGGCGCACTCTGGGAAAGCGTGTAAGTGGTCATCTTTGCGGGCTTGAAGTTTTCCACGTTGAAGGTGACCTTGGCCTGATTCGCCGTATCCTTGTTGACCACCATCAGGGTCATGGTTTTACCCGCCGTATCGGTGGCCGCGAAGACCGAAAACAAGTTGGGACTGGCATTATGAACAGCGGAGACCGAGAGCGTCTCAAAACCAGTGTGATTTCCGTCGGCGTTTCGATAGAGCAGCAAGGTCTGATAGGCGGGGGTGGTGGAGGCAGCCGCCGTCCAGCGCGCCGCGCCCCACATCCGCTCCCGCCCCAGAATCCCATAGGCGTCGGCGTCGGCCAATGCCGTGGAAAAATCCGCCTCGCCATCGGTCGATCCCTCGTAGTCGTCCAGCAACACGCCCCCGGTCCACTCGGTAAAGCTGCTCGGCGTCCCTGGATAGATCGAGTTGGCCAGCGCCCTCATGCGCGGAATCACAAAGCCCACGGTCGGATCGGGCTCGATCGAGGTGGCCCACGGCTGGTTGACCGTGCCCGACTCGCTCACATAGGTAGAGTCCCACCAGTCGCGGGTCTCACGCAGGGCGGCGGCGCGCGCCTCGGCCAGGGTCATGCCGCTGGTCGAAGTGCCGTTGAAATAGGCATGCACGTCAAAAACATCGAAGGAGCGCGATCCGGCCACGACATCGTTGAAGAAGATTTCGTTCAATATCCAGGGCAAAAAGTCCAACCCGCCGTGATTGCTCTTGTCGCTGCCGTCGGCGCCGTTCCAATAGAACCACCAGCTATCGTTGACCGGGGCAAAGCGCACCGCCTTGGCATCGAAGGTCTTGATCTTGTGCCCCTCGGCGACGATGTCCGCCGACAGTTCGTCGTAGCCGGTGGGGTCGGGATGCACGTCGCGGTGCGTTCCGCCCCAGATCTCCGGCTCGTTATCCAACTGGTAATAATGCGGCTGGCTGCCGAAGTTTTTGGCAATGGCCGCGATCCACTGGCTGCGATAGACACTGCCGGCCGGATCGCCCGAGGCGGGTGCATCAAGAAGTTTCACGTTGGCGTCGGTGGGATCGTTGCCGGTGATGTAGGTCTCGCAGTCAGTCTTGATGCCGTCGCCGGCATCGCTGTTCCACTCGTCGGTGGAGCATTGCGCGCCATACTTTTTGACCGAAAAGCTGTAACTCGAAGTGTCTTTGGCCACCCACGAGAGCATGGGGATGGTCATGATCGGCGAGCCGCCGCCAGCCACCGCCTGGGTGACGAATGCGGTCGAGTTTGGCGTACCCCAGGAGTAGTTCTCAAAGTACCAGTCGGCATCGTCGTTCTTGGCGTTCAGCTTCCAGTTGTAGCGGGAGCTGTTATTGCCGCCCCAGCGGCTGAGCGTAACTCCGGCGGTTTTGATGTAAGACGTACTGGGGGGAAAGTTGGCGCCGTAGATCTGGGAGCTGATGGTGTGGCGATTGGCCAGCGTATTCACGGTGACGGCGACATTGGTTGTGGGCGTCGCGGCCTTCGAGATGGGAGATGATTCCCGCGGAGAAGTTGTCTGGGAAAAGCTGGCAAACGGTGTGCAAACAGCCGCCAGCAGCAACATACAGTGAATGAAGTTTCTGCGCATGGAATACCCCTCACCTGACCAACGCGATTCATCTTATCCCTTCGCCATATGGGTTGGGAAGAAAAACCAGCACATCATGCTGAAAGGTTTTACTTCATGCTTTCCACGGGAAGCCGCAATTTCCTGAAATGACACTCCTCTCTTCAATCCATATTTTCAATGAGTTAAAAAATGCTCTTCCGGGATTCTGGACGGGGGTTCTGCCGCCATGATAACGTTAGCGGGTTGCGATGCCGTTATTGGACGGCACGGAATCTTTTATGGGGTGAAATTTATGAGCTTTGCTTCCTCTTACATGAGCAGGATTTTGAGAGTGGTTGCGGTTGGTTTTGGGCTGGCCGCGAGCGCCTGGAGCAGTGCAAGCACTCCCACGGCCGCCAAGCCCGTTTTCTCGCCCGCGGCCGGCACTTACACCGCCGCGCAATCGGTCAACCTTAGCGATAAGACCAAAAACGCGGCGATCTATTACACGCTCAACGGCGCCACCCCTACGGCCAGCTCGACCAAGTATATCGGCGCAATCAAGGTGGCTAAAACGGAGACCATCAAGGCAATCGCCATCGCCACCGGCTACAACAACAGCGCCGTGGCCTCGGCAACCTACACCATCCAACTGCCCACGGCCACGCCGGTCTTCTCGCTTGCGACCGGCTCCTACACCGGGGCGCAATCGGTCAAGATCAGCGACAAGACCAAGAATGCCTCGATTTATTACACGGTCGATGGCGACGCCCCGACGATTTATTCGACCCCCTACAGCAGCGCTATTCAGGTTGGCAGCACGGAGACAGTCAAGGCTGTCGCTATCGCTCCCGGCTCGAGCGTGAGCGCCGTGGCCTCGGCAACCTACACCATCCAACTGCCCACAGCGGTCAAGCCCGTCTTTTCGCCCGCGGCCGGCACTTACACCGCCGCGCAATCCGTCACCCTGAGCGATAAAACCAAGAACGCGGCGATCTATTACACGCTCGACGGCTCCGTTCCGACGGCCAAATCCATCCAGTACGCTGGCGCCATCCAGGTTTCGAGCACCAAGACCATCAAGGCAATCGCCATCGCCTCCGGCTACAACAACAGCGCCGTGACCTCGGCAGCCTACACCATCCAGCTAACGCCGATTACGGTTTCGCTGGGCAGCAACCCGGTTCTTGTGCCCCAGGACGGCGTCTCTGTCGCCGTGCCAGTCACTATCTCAGCGCCCTTGTCCTCCGCGTCCGTTACGGTGACCATCAACGGGCTGCCCGAGGGCGTCACCGAGCAGTTCAAGGCTACCGGCAGCGGGCCTTCTGGCACCCTCACCTTCACGGGCAGTTCTTCGGCGGCAGCCGGCAGTTATCCCTTGCAACTCGTTGTGAACCAATCGGGCAATACGGCATCGAAGAGTTTTACGCTGATCAGCGCCGTGGTCGCCAAAGTGGCAACCGCCACGGACAAGACACTGGGCGTCAAAGGCGTTCTCAAGCAGTTCATGTCCACCTCCTTCCAGGTGGCGGAGTGGGACGGGGACTTTCTTGGAACCGATGCGGCGGCGCGCGAAGCCACCCTGAGCGCCCTCGGACCGCAGCATATCCGGCTTCAATCGGTCTCCGAGGGGGTTCCCATGTCCACCAATACCGGAACAGCCAGCGACTGGGATTTCACCATTCTCGATCAAACCGTGCAGCCCGTACTGACGGTCGGCGACAAGAGCCCGGAGTTGCAGATTGCCGAGGCGCCCGCCTGGATGGAGACCAGCGGAGTTCTGGACATCGACAACCATCTGAGCGACTTTGCCACCTACGCGGCCAACCTTGTGAAGTATTACAACAAGGGCGGCTTCACCTGGGGTGGAACAACTTTCAAGTCAGCCAGTAGCCAGCCCATCACCTGGTGGGGCGTCTTCAACGAGCCCGACTACAACGGCCTGACCGGCGCTCAGTATGTAAAGCTTTATAACACAGTGGTTCCCGCCATGCTGAAGGTTGACCCGACCATCAAGTTTTCGGCTCTGGAGTTTTCCGGCTCCGACCTGGGAACCGGCTGGTCGAGCGACCCGGAGTTATATCTTCCACCCTTCTTTGCCGCGGCCAGCGCCGGCGGGGTAAGCGCCCAGGTCAACATCGTCTCCAACCACTTCTACAGCACCTGCTATCAGACCGATACCGACGCGACCATCTTCGCCACCATCCCTCAATTCGTGGCCGTCGAAAACTACATCTATCAGGAAATTCAATCGCGTTCCGATCTGGCCAAAGTACCCGTCTGGACCACGGAGAATAACGTCAACGCCGATTACGCCAACTCCGAAGGCATGAGTTCCTGCGATCCATCCATCCCGTTTGTCGTCGATCAGCGGGGCAGCAGCGCCTTCTTCGCTGCCTGGCGGACCTATCTGTTTTCGCAGTTGGGCAAGGCTGGCAACCAGGCTCTCTTTCAGTGGGCGTATGACGGCGACCAGCAGTACGGCGAGGTAGACACCAGCGGCAATCCTTACCTGAGTTATTGGGTAGACAAGGCGCTCGAATCCATCTATCCCTCGACCACTGCCGCACCGGGACCGTCTATTCTTACCCTTAGCGCGACCGAAACCTCTACCGTGGAGACGCTGGCCACCAAAAACAGCAACAAATCGGTGGTGGTGATGGTTGTGGATCGTGCGGTCGATTCGGATACCGACAACAACGGAAGCGGCGACCCGCGCAGTGTGGTGGTGGACACGACGAGCTTGGGGACTTTCAAGTCCGCCAGTTTGCTGACCATTGATGCCGCCACAAACACTACCAGCGGCCCGGTAGCGGCCAGCGTAACGCCGGCCAAGCGTTTTACCATCACCCTTCCTGGCTATGGCGTGGCCTTTCTGACCTTGACGCCCTAAGTCTTGCTGATCTGGCAGCAGGCAAATGCTTTGCGGCGCCCCATCCTTGCGGCGATATTTGTCGCAAGGATGGGAGGTCAAGCCAAAGCTATTTCACCGTCAGCGTGATCTGATAGGTATTTTTAGAGCATGGCGCCAGAGCGTTTTCAGCAGTCTTTTCAGTACCGCAGGCTTGCGTCGTGCTGGTCGCCCCCGAGACAAATGGATCGGCGTTGGCAATCACGGTGATGGTGCTGGTGCCGGCGGGAGTTGCATACTGAACTCCACCGCTATTGCAAGCCAGCATTCCACATCCTGAAACCGCCAGCAGCAGCATCCCGGCGGTCATCGCAATCGTCCCCCAAACTCCGCGCAGTGCGCGCCGGCGAACCCACAGTAGCAAAAATCCCGTGATAGCTCCCAGCCACCAGAGAAATCCACTTTCCTCCGGCGAGTTAGGCGGGTTATTGATCAGCACCTTCAGTTTGGTAGTTGCCAGGGGATAGGGAGCCGAAGCGGTGCTGGCCTGCACCGTTACCTGTCCGGGAGAAAAGACGCAGATGGAGTTGGCTGGCAGCGAAGAGGCCAGGCATTGATAGCCAACCACGCCCTGCCATCCTCCATAACTGGTATGGGTAAAAGTGATGGAGCTATCTGTTGATTGACTGCTGGGGAGCGACGCCCCACTGGCGGATATAGCCAAGGCGCCAGCGGCAGGCGCTACATCGAACGACAGATTTGCTGAAACCGATGCGCTGAAGTTACCATCCCCTTCATAACTAGCCGTGACGGAAACAACGTCGTAGGCCACGCCCGTGGCCGGCGCTGTCGGGGTGTAAACGTAGCTTGCCTGGAAGACACCTCCACCAGCCGCCGCCAAGCTAGCCTTCCCGATGGATGAAGCGCCGCTGGAAAGAGTAATTGTGAAGTCGACAGCTCCGCTCAGAATTCCCGTGTGGGCCGAGGTCACGGTTGCGGTCAGCGTGAGCGGTGAAAGCGCCGACTGGCTTGGCGGATTATTGTAGATCGTTGCAAAGGAGAGCTGGGTGACCGTATCGACCTTGCTCACATTGATCGTGTCCAAAGGCGACTCGCTGTGCGAGTAAATCACTTCTCCAACCGCGCCGCCCTGGTAAGAGGCCTGCAAGGTGTGACTTCCGCCGCTAAGTCCATTGGGCAGCGAGAATGCGGCTTCTCCATTGGCGAGTGTAGCGGCGGAGCTTTGAATTCCATCCACCAGCAGCGCCACCTGACCGGTTGGCGTTCCGCCGCTCGATGTTACCGTGGCCTGCATGGTGATAGCTTCTCCGTAATACGGAGCGCCACTCGGCGAGATAATTTTCAGTGACGTCGCCGTCGCCACGGTAACTTGTCCAGTGCCGGTGAAAACCACCTGAGGCGCGGAGGCATTGGCGGCATTGCTGCTAAGAACCAGCGTTTCACTGTAGATGCCAGGCGAGGACGGCGTGAAGGTCGCCTGCAGCGCGCAACCTGCGCCTACCGCGACGCTGCCGCCGCTGACGCAGGCATCGCTCTCTGAACTCGATAGTGTAAATGCGCCGGTGTCTCCCGTGGCAGCAGCGTAGGGTGTGTTGAAGGTCAGCGCTTGAAAGTTATTGCCGCGCGGAAGAAAGACGATGCGACTGTTGACCGTGTCGGCGATGTAAAGATTGCCCTGCGCATCCACGCTGACGCCAGCCGGCTTGTTCAGCGCGCCTCCGGAAACCTTTGTGCTGCTGGAAACAAGAACAGTTTGCGTGGCGGTGCTCAACGCGCCTTTGACCACCGGAACCTCGACGATGCGGCTATTGCCGGTATCGGCAATATAAACATTGCCCACGCTGTCAACGGCGACTCCATCCGGAACGCTGAGGCTGCTGCCAATCGCGACCGGATTGCCGCCCCCAGCGGCAATTTCCCAAACCGTGTCGTTGCCCGCATCCGCGATAAATTGATTGCCAGCCGCATCCAGGGCTACAGATTTTGGCGTCTTAAGTCCCGATCCGATTGCGGTTACGGCGCCAGGGTCGATGGTCACTCCGGCGCCCAGTCCCGCGCCGGCAAGATACGTTGAGGATAATGCCGCGCCGGTTGCATCGGCCAGCAGTAGAGCGCCTTGCGCTGCTCCCGGAAGAGCGGGGTTGAAGCTGACAGTTACCGTGCAAGTATCGGCTGCCGCGTAGGCAGCATTGGCCACACAGGTGCTTGCCTTGGCGGATGAAAAGACCCCGCCCGTGGGAAAGTAACTGATCGATGCTGGCGTGACGGACGCATTGAAAACAGCATTCAGAACAAAGGTCGTGCTGCCTCCCACAGTGGCCGAACCGATATTTGCGCTGCCCAGCGCCAACTTCTGGATCGAAGCGCCCGCATCGGTTGAGTAAACATAGGTGTAGTAGAGGTTTCCCGTGCTGTCTGCCGCAACAGGGCCGCTTATATCGATGCCCGCCGCCACGATGAATCGGTCATTGGGGTTCAACCCCGAGGCTCCCTCCTTGGGTATCTCATAAATCGCCGAGCTGCCAGTGATCGTCGAGGTACCGCTATCGGCAACATATAAATTTCCCTGGCCGTCGAGGGATACACCGACCGCCGTCTGGTAACTTCCGCCATACGATACAGGTGTGCTGGCATAGGCGCCGGCAGTGTAAGCCAGTTCGTAGAGCGCGCCATCGGAAACATAGTAGATGTTATTGCTGGCATCGACGGTCATCGAAGTAATTGGCTTGCTCAAGTTGGGAAGCAGCACGGTTCCGGTGCTGTCGCTGGAGTCTTCCTCAAGCAGCTCATTCACGTTGGCGCAGCAGGCCACATTGGTAGCGATAAAGACATCACCTGCCGCGTCCGTGGCAACCGCGGAAGCGCTGAAGTAATAGTCGATAACTCCCAGGTTCTTGATGCTGATGGCGGTTTTGGAAGCTGCTTGCGGCACACAATTGACAATCGGAATCCTGAAGACGGGGTCGGGCACGTCCGTCGAGTTAGCTCCCTCGGTAACATAGAGATTGCTCTTTGTCGCGTCCATCCACAAGGAATTGCTGTCGTAGCTGGGGCCCTCGGCGGCCAGAATGACGGTGGCCGCGCCGCCGCCGGCGGGAATCTCTGTTACCTGGCCGCCGCTTACGGCGGAGTCTGGATAATAAATGGCCCCGCTCTGCACGGTGTAGAAGTTTCCGCAGGCGTCGATGGCCACGTCGGTCTGGTAAATTCCCAGTCCCGTAGTCGCAACCGTGCTGGCCGAGGAGACAACAACAGGCGGCACATACGAGCTGGACGCGACGGCCATTGGCGGCAGCAGCGCGAGAATTCCAGGCAGCGCAATGACTTCCGCCGCTCGCTGAATCAAACGTTTCATCCCTTGGTTTCTCGACATTTCAAACCTCCAGAGATATGGCACATCGGCGCCCATTTTGGCCAGTTAGAAGTTATACTTCACGCCGAGCTCCACGATGCGCACACCAAACTTGTAGGGCGTATACCCGAAGCCCGCATTCTCCAGCGCCAGGCCGGCAAAGGCCGCCGACTGCGAATACAAGCAGCCCGCGCCGGTTGTTTTATTGCAGGCAGGATCGGCAAAGGTCAGATCGAGCGCCGCAAGGTTGTTGTCGTTGAATGACGAGATCGGGTGGTTGAGAAAGTTGAAGCCCGACATGCGAAACTGAATATTCTGCCTATCGTTCAGTTGCACGTCCTTATACACGGAAAGGTCTGAACTGAAGAAGGCTGGCCCATGCACATCGGGAAGATTCCACCAGCCCTGCGTTCCCTGCTCGGGCAAGCCGAAGCAGTTGCCATTGGCATATTGCCGGGAGACGCGGGTTCCAGAAAGAACGGCCGAGTGCAAATCGCGCCGAGGGTCGCAGGTAACGGTAGGCGGCAAGAGATAGTCCGAGCTGCCCAGCCACTCGGCCGCGCCAACGGGAATGCTGACGCTGGTGGTTCGCGTGGCGTCGGTGTAATAACCAGCGGAGGCGGAAAAGCTGAAGTTGGCGCTGCCGTTGAGGATGGCGAGGTCAGGGCCGCTGGCCAGCTTGGTGATGCCGGATAGCTCCCAGTTATTGACCAGCCAGCCCAGTTGGCGATTGATGTGAAAGCGCTTCCCCTCGACATAGGAGTAAGTAAAGTTGGCGGCTTGGGGACGATCGAATGAAACCACGCCATAATCATGATGAGCATTGACCGGGTCGGCGGTGTTGCCGGTGTCATAGTTGCCGCGCACCCCCATGGCCTTTGACCAGGTGTAGTTGAAGCCCACCACCAGGGCGCCTTTCTGCTTGTTCAGGGAGAGCTGCAAGGCATTGTAATTGGCCCAGTTGGTGTGGTGCGGAACATAAACGCCCGTGTAGTTGGGATAGGGCCGGTAATCCGCTTCAAGTGTGCTGCTGGCAGCGATAGTGGATGTCAGATTGGTCTGGCCAGTCAGAGGGTCGGGGCCAAAAAAAGCGCCCAGGGGAATGGCATTCTGGTTTTGCAGGCTATAAAGGGCGTTCGAGGTGTTTCCCAGAGTGGCGAGATGGCTGCTCTGGTTCCCGGCGTAGGCAATCTCGAGCAAGGAATTGAAGGGCAACTGCTGGTCGAGCGTGAAGTTATAGTTATAGGTGACAGGCTGCTCATTGTCCTTGGGATCGACAGCGTTGACGCTGGCCGTGCCCGCGGCCAGGGCCGTACTGCCTGTGGTAACGGATACGGTTCCGCCGCCATAGTATCCACAGGGAATCACCTTGGTGCCGGTGGGCGCGCTGGAAGAATTCATCAATTGGTCGAGCGTACAGCCGTCGCTTCCCGATAAGCCCTGATCGACCAGGTCGATGGAGGTATTGAGCGCCGCGGCCACCACGTTATAGGAATCGCGCGAACGGTATGCGCCCCAGCCGCCGCACAGAACGCTCTTTCCGTTTCCATAGAGGTCATAGGCGACGCCCACTCGCGGCGCGTAGAAGAGAGCGCGCGAACCGACCCCGGCAACCGGAATGCTGGAGTTCAACTTATGCCACGAGATTCCGGGCCAAGTGCTGGTCTCCATGGTCATGGTTCCCGAATAAAGCTCGCCGGCTGTAACCGGGTTGTATTTGCTCGGATCCCAGACCGCCGCGCCAATGCCGTGGGAGTCGGTCCAGGGCGGAAGATGCGAAAACCGCATGCCATAGGTCAGAGTCAGTTTTGAAGTTACCTTCCACTCGTCCGTAGCATAAAACTCCAGGCCGTCGAAATACATGTCGATGCTAGTGTAGTGTCTCAGGCAGATCGTCTATTATTCAGGACTGCTTTCGCTCGCGTTACCTTTTCCAGGATGTCATTTGCTTTGGCGGTCCAAATGAAGGGCTTGGGGTTTTGATTGTGAACGTCGATGTAGTTCCCGATGGCCATGATCAACTGTTCGAGGTCCTGGAAGACGCCGCGCCGGATGCGGTTGTGCGTGATGTCGCGGAAGAAACGTTCCACCATGTTGAGCCATGAGGCCGAGGTCGGCGTGAAGCGGACGTGGAATCGCTTATGCTTTTCAAGCCAGCGTTGCACTCGCTCATGCTTGTGGGTCGAGTAGTTGTCGCAGATCAGATAGATTTCCTTGTCGGCGGGCACGGTCTGATCGATCATGCGCAAGAACTTCAGCCACTCCTGATGGCGGTGTTTCTGCTGACACAGACCGAAGACCTCGCCGTTGGCAACATTCAGCGCCGCGAACAAGGTGGTGGTGCCGTTGCGCTTGTAATCGTGTGTCAAGGTCTGGCAGCGGCCCTTCTTGAGGGGAAGACCAGGCTGTGTGCGATCCAACGCCTGAATCTGGCTCTTCTCGTCGACACTCAACACCAGTGCGTGCTCCGGCGGGTTGAGATAGAGTCCAACGATGGCCTCCAGTTTATCGGCGAACAGCGGATCGTTGCTGACTTTGAAGCTCTCGACGCGGTGTGGCTTCAGTCCATTGGCCCGCCAGATGCGCGAGACCGAAGCCTTCGAGACGCCCATCTCGCGCGCCATGGTGCGCGTGGACCAATGCGTGGCGTTTGCTGGGGTGCTCTGAGTAGTCTTCGCAATCAGGATTGCCGTGACCTCAGTAGTAATCGACGGGGTGCGTCCTGGCCGGGGAGCATCCTTGAGAAGTCCGGCAACGCCTTGCTTAAGAAATCGTCCCCGCCAGAGCGTGACCATGCGGGGAGCAACATTCAGAGTGGCAGCAATCTGTTTGTTCTGAAGCCCATCGGCAGCCAGCAACACGATACGACTGCGCAGTACCACCCGCGCCGCTGTCGAACGCCCACGCGCCTGCTGCTCCAGCTTTCGCCGGACATCTGCTTCGAGAACAATGGGCTGAGCTACGCGCATATCGGGGTCTCCTCATCATAAGATGACCCTCCGCGTATAATCGATTCTATTAATGAGACACTACGCTAGCGTCGGTGGAGCTTTGCGCGTAACCACCAGCGCAACCAGCCTGAAAGTTGGCCATGGAATTTCCCAGCGACGAAGCCTGGGGTGTAATAAGCGCGCCGGTCACCGGATTGACGCTGGCTTTCTGCTGATTCGCCAAGCAAGCTTCGTATCGATCAAAAGTGATATTGCCGTTGGCGTCGCTGCCCAGGGTTACCTGATTGTTCCTGGTTTGCTCGGCGTACACGCCCGCCTTGAAGGTGTGGGTACGGAAGACGCGGGTAAGATTGTCAGTCAGATTCCACGATGATTTGTGCAGATATTGGCCGCCCGCGGGCACATTGCCAAAGGAGAAGTCGGGAACCCCGGCCGACTCCCATGAGTAAATACGCGGTAACTGATTGACGCCGTTCTTCAGAAGCCCACCCGAGTACCCGGCCGCGGCCCAGGGCGTGCTGGTATCCAGGGCGAGAGGCCTGTCTTCAAATTGCTCGGGCTGATCGAAGTACATGCCCGCCCTGGAAAACTCGTTGGTGATGGACGTGCTCACGATCCTGGTCAGATTGAAGGAGACAAAATTCGAGTTTCCACGGGTATCGAGAGGCGTTGGAAACGGAATGGTATTGGGCGGGCTGTAGTAGACGTTATTGAGAGGCTGCTGGGTGTTTACCTTTTCCCAGTTATAGGTGAAATAAAGTTTCAAGTTATCAGAGAAGTTCTGATCCACACGACCATGAAACTGAAACCCGTTGTTGGTGGCCATTACGTTTTTGGCCCAGTTGTAGCCGTCGGAGGCATAGCCGTTGGATGTTTGAGGCACACGGTTGATGGCCGGATAGTACTTGGTGTAAGCGGCAACCGCCGGATTGATGGCATTGAGAATGCCCGTCGAGGGCACCTGGGTTCCGTTCTGGTCATACTGGCCGGCGGGTGAGAAGCAGTCGCCGCCAATGTTGGAGTAGGCCGCAGTCTGGGTATAGTCCGAGGAGCAACCGGCAACCAAATCGGTGGCGCTTACGTTAAACGCACTGGCGATAGCAGCCTCTGAAAAATCTCCCTTTAGCATCGCCGGCGACGGAATAAAGGCGTAATTCGGTCCATTCAAAGTTCCATTGGCGTTGGCCAACTGGTCGTAATACTCATAACCCGCCCAGAAGGTCATGTGCTTGCTCCGGTTGAAATGCGTACCGGGTATTTTGATCGGTCCGCCAAGCGTAGCTCCGGGATAGTAGTATTTCGACGGAGCCTTGGCGACCACCGGAGTCTCGTTGTTCGAGAGCCAGTCGTTGGCGTTGAAGATGTGGTTGCGGGCGTAACCATAAAGTGTGCCGTGGTATTCGACGCCGCCTGACTTGCCCACCGCGTTGATGACGATGGGGCCCTTGGCCTCGTCGGCGCCGAAGTTTGAGGTTTGCACCTTGATCTCCTGCACCTGGTCCATGTTGATGTTGGCGGTCGTGCCGCCCATGTCGCCGGCGTCAATGATTTGGGCGCCGTCACTGGTGATGCTGACCAGTCCTTGTTGGGGCGCGGCCCCGTTGGCTCCATAACTTCCCAGATTGCCCGATCCGAAAGAAGTGATGCTGTAATCGGGGCCGGAGTTATTCAGGCCCGTGCCCGCATTCAAGGTAAAGCCGGGCAAGATGCTCACCAGTTCCAGGGCGTCGCGGCCGGTAGTCGAAAGGCGGCCAATATCGGCGGCCGTGATCAGGGTGCTGTGCTCGGGCGAGCTGAGGCTGACGCCGGCGGCCTTAGCCGTCACCACCACCTCTTGCACCACCTTGCCAACGGTTAGCCTGATCTTGGGCACGGTGAGGCTGTCGCCGGGATGCACCTCGATGCCGGTCACCTTCCAGGACTCGAAGTTGGCCATGGTGATCTCGAGGCTATAGGTGGCGGGCTGCACGGCGACGAAGGTGAAGTAGCCCTCGCCATTGCTGGTGGCCGTGCGAATAGCCTTGCTGGTCTGGTTGATGAGCGCAATCCTGGCGCCGGGCACCAGGGCTTCAGCCGTATCGCGCACCGTACCGGAGATGGAGGAGGTTGTCTGCGCGCCGGCCGCCGGAATCAAATCAGCATCGCCAAGAGCGCGAACCATAGCAGAGCATAGCACTGCCGCGCCGGTGAATGCGCCAACCAGGCGCGGAGAGAGGTGAGTTTCAGCTTTGACAGTAAATATCCTCCGGCAAAGCCGGAGGCTTTACGGTGTGAGCCGCTCAAAGCGGCTTGTGCGGGGTCGCTAACGCGGCCCCGATTGAGTTGAGCCACCTTGTCGGTGGCAAGTTACTTCCACAGGT
>Ga0224528_1000724_pt1 | contig 24451 bp, 18 predicted proteins | sample CBST25metaG_2_FD_179888 | JGI IMG/M metagenome (GOLD analysis project Ga0224528, IMG submission 179888) | Peat soil microbial communities from Stordalen Mire, Sweden - C.B.S.T25 | ecosystem: Environmental > Terrestrial > Soil > Wetlands > Peat | place: Sweden: Norrbotten County, Stordalen Mire...
TGGCTTCTATTCGCTGCGATTGTTTGCTAAGCTTCTTCACTGGCTGGTCTCCTTCAAGCACCTCGAGTGCGTTGCGGAAAGCCTAGCTCTCCGCGAGGCCAGCCGTCTCATCCCATCTAAAGCCCGCCTTCATTTCGTGCTACTTACGGCACGACTAAAGTCGTGCCCTTTCAAAACGTCAACTTATTCAGAGGTTCCCTAAACCTATTCTAATCGCAGAGTTAAACCTGTGGTTACAGGTCAGCTTTTGGGCTGCATTCTGCAAGTTTTTTATAACGTTAAGATTGCCGGTGTTTTGGTGCGCGGACCATCTTAGTTTCGCTTTCGCTTCGTCATCACTCGGGGATTTGAGCAACCTGAAAGCACAGTGCAAGGCAGGTCCGAGCCAGTGAGCGTACCAGTCTTGCGCTGTGGCTGTGGAGTCTTCGGCCTCTGAAAAATCTTCCATCCGGAGGACTCAGTAAGCCCAAACTTTCCTAACAGGAAATACTGCTTCAGATTGAAAAATCAAGCAGTGGCATAACTGCCAATAGGAGGTCGCACGGCAATTTGGTGTGATATATTTGCGCCATGATGTTAAAGGCGTTGGCAAGGGTAACTATACTGTTGGCCATCATACAGGCGCCTCTGACAGTCTCCGGTCAAGCGACCAACCCTTCAGACGTTCATCAGCCGACTCCGTCCCGCTCCACTCCTTCCAGCGCGACTTCACCAGCCAAAGGCGGCCTACCCACCAAGACTGACTGCAATGGCGGCCCGTGCGAAGACCAGCAGCCTCGCATCATGGTCAGTATCCCGGCTCCAGCGCCTGTGCCGTGGAAGCTGCATGATCGAATCGCATGGGCGGCAAATCTGATGCTGGTCATTGCGGGGTTCGTCGGAATCGTACTCGCCCTTTCTACGCTGAAGAAGATCGAACGACAGGCTTGCGCCGCGGAAGTTGCCGCTGAAGCTGCCGCCCGTCACGCCGAAGCTTCTTTGTTGAGCGCTCAAGCCCTAAGGGACGCGGAAAGGCCCTGGCTCCTGATCTCCGTCGAGCCATCCCTGAGAATTGCGAATTCATTTACGGTAATCGCCACAAACCGCGGCCGCACACCGGCCCGGATTGTCTTTACTGCGGAGCAGATAAGGATTGCAATCGATGAAACGCACTTGTCCGGTATCCCTGAGTATCAGAATGAGAAAACAGACTTCCCGCTTGCCCCAATCATTCTTCTTCCGGGGGAATCGACAGCAATCAAGCCATTCTGCCGGGAGGATTTGAAAGGGCTTTGCCAGTCAGACGAAGCACTAAGGCGTATCGAGGATTGGGAAGATAAGGTATATCTATTCGGAAAGGTTGTTTACAAGGATCTGATTGAGCGTCCCGACAAGCAAATCCATGAAACAGCCTGGTGCTGCTGGTACATTCACGGCAGGGAGAAGAGCGGTTTAGTCATTGCCGGGCCGCCAAATTACAATCAGCACACTTAGGAAAGCTCTGAACAAGTCATCGGCAATCATTTGTTCGCCTGTTTTGAAGGAGCACGGCTTCCGCCGCGCCGCATGGAATGCCTGAATGGACAGTCAACTATGCCGAGCTCACGCATTTGCCGCGCTCGAAATGTCAAAATCACAAATTGGGTCTGCCTCAGAGAGCCTAATCAAGCGATGCAAATATGCGCGAGAGATGCACAGCCTGCGTGCAGCCAGCGTTTTGTTTCCATTGTTCTCACGAACTGCGGCCACGGCCAGTTTGATCTTGTACTCGTGGAGCTGCCGCTCAAAAGAGCCTGTAACCCGATAGTCGCTGATGTCCACAATTTCACCAATATCGGCAGCTTCGGTCTTTTCGCAGTTCAGAGTCAAATCTTCCACTCGAACGGTCTGACCAGAGGCAAGGATTATGGCCCTCTGCATTACATTTTCCAGCTCGCGCACATTGCCGGGCCACGAGTAGCTCTGCAGGAGTTCCAAGGCATCAGGTGCAATATCCCGCATTGGCTTCTGAAACAATTCCGCATAGTGCCCAAGGAAATGCTTTGCAATGCGTGGTATATCCTCTGAATGCTCCTGAAGCGGCGGCGCAACAACCCGCATCACGTTGATGCGGTAGAAAAGATCCTGCCGGAATTTCCCTTCGGCAACCATTTTGCCCAGGTCCCGGTGAGTGGCAAAAATCAGGCGTGCCTGCAACGGGATGAGCTTGTTACTACCCAGGCGACTGAATTTCATCTCTTGCAGCACGCGCAGTAGCTTGACCTGAGTAAAAAGGCTCAGGTCCCCTATCTCATCCAGGAAGAGCGTGCCGTTGCCAGCCTGCTCGAAGTAACCTTCGCGCGCCCCTACGGTACCGGTAAAAGCACCCTTTTCGTGTCCGAACAGCTCAGCCTCAATCAGCGTCTCGGGGATAGCGCCACAGGAAACAGCCACAAACGGACAGCTGGAGCGGGATCCAAGATCGTGAATGGCACGGGCTATCAGTTCCTTACCGGTTCCACTTTCGCCGGTCACGAGTACCGAGGCATTGAGGTTGGTGACGCGATGCACGAGTTGATAAACCCTCTGCATCTGTTGACTTGCGCCTATCAACCGGTCGCAACTGACAGGCACCTCCAAGCGCTGCTGCACAGTTTGCAACTGCTGCCTCAGGGTGGAGTTCTCATGGGCCCGGTTCAGCATGGTCTTGAGATCTCGAATCGAGGGGGGTCTGCGGCAGTAGCCAAAGGCTCCCGTCCGAACGAGTTCAAACGCGGTCGACCGAAAGGCATCATCCCCCATGACCACCGACGGGACCTGAGAAGCGATCAAGCGATTAAAACACTCAAGCTGCTCTTGCAAAGAATCAGGAGTAGTGGTCAGATCCAGAATCATGACATCACAGCCCCCGGCTGCGAGAAGGTTGTTCATTGCCTCCTCGCTCGACTCCAATTGAATCTGAAATTCTTTTCCGAGTGCGGATGAAAGAAGCGGGAACAGCGTACGGTCTTGGGAGAAAAGTCCGATCTTGCTCATGGCTTGCTTACTCTTTCTCAGATTCGCCCAACCCGCCCATCAAGTAGCGGAAAGTTGACGTGATAATACTCCTAGCTGAAATTTGACCTCATATTACTGTATCGGATTACACAATGCCAATCCCTCTTTTGTGCCAGAACGATGCACACTGGTAATGCGCCGACGGATATCCCTAGAGCGGAATCAGAATAACCGTGCTCTTGGTTCGACTCTTGAAGGTGGCTTTTTCTTAAGGAAAAAGCCACTTGAGGGGCTTGCATCCGGGTACATCTATTCTGATTCCGCTGTAGCCAAACATATTGAAAATCTGCCGCCTCCTGTCGTCTGTCCGATGATCTTGTTGTCAGGACGAGAACACAGGAGGGCGACCGGCGGAGACATTCACAAGGATGTTTGGCAGCCTGCTGCTCGTTGTATAGCACTGTTTTTGACCGGGTGGTGATCAACGGTTACCGGCGTGGGCTTGTGCTGCGCGCCTCCGTTGTCGATTCTTTCGGTACACGTCGGTCCACATGCAAAGCGAGAAGGCACATTCTAGTCCATGCGAGCAGAGTGTGTCGCGCAGTGGGTAAGAAGCGATCCAGAACAGATCTAAGCGTGACATATGATCCGTCGCAGTCTGCCCCATGAAGCACCGATGAAAGCCGCAAGGACCTATCCGGCCACGGAAGATGTATGGGTCCGAACTTCGAGTGTCGAGTGGGTGCGGAGCTTGCTGTGAGCAGATGAGCTGTCATGCCACGAAGCCTTACACCCACTTGTCACCCACGGACCACGCCCCCAATTTGAGGCTCGGTTTCAAATAGCTCGCTGCCAGGGTACAAGCCGGTCCGTCTCGGTTCTGGGAATGCCCCTTCATGAGCCTCTTTGAGGCCGAGCGATCCTTTGTGGGTAGGGAGGCGGAGTACCTGCTTGCGTGGCTCCAAATGGGGGGCAACTGAAAATGCGCATTTGCTGAGTTGCCCCAACTGGATGCCCATATGGCGCTGGCTGTCCGCGGAAGCCGTCGGACGTCAGCGGACGACGAGGACGATTAGCTGCCTCTATATAAAAGAGTTATGCCCCCGCTTCGGGAGGCTCTTGAATGTCCTTGGAATGGCTTTGGTGGACGCGGTAGGAATCGAACCTACAACCTGTCGGTTAAGAGCCGAATGCTCTGCCAGTTGAGCTACGCGTCCAGACAATCGAAATACCGCGCGGAAGGAAACACTGCACACGGTTCGGGCAGGCGAAGTTTCTCGCTGCCACTTAAAAAATATAGCACAACGAAGGACGAATTCCAAAGTCGGCCCGGAACCAGCCCGGAAGACCTTAGAAGGAGAAGGAAAGACCGGCGCGAATGCTGCGCTGATCCTGCGCAAAGATCAGCAACGAGCCATCGCTCAGCAGGAAGGGGTGATATCCCTGGGCCAGCAGGTTGCGCACATCCAGCAGCCCCTCGATGCCGCCCGTCCCATCGCGCCGCAGATGAATGGGCTGGCGAATGTGCAGGTTGAGATAGGGTTCCGACGCATCCAGAGCGAAGGGCGCAACCGGGGTGACGGTGGCTTCCGGTTGCCAGCGGTAGCTCGCCCGCCAACGGGTCTGTGTCCCGTCCAGCGTGCCGGAAAGCGATATCGAGTACATCTGGGTGTGGTGCGGATGGACACCGGCTAGCACCTGGGTCAGGGCTGCGGGCCGCGGCGAACCGGCAGCCGTCGCGGACATCACCAGGGCGTCGCCGTTCGAGTAGCTGAGGCGAACCTGGTTGCCGCCCGGCAGACGGCGCTCAAAGGTCGCCAGCATTCCTGTCGAAGAAAAATCCGGCCCGGCCGCATGGAGCAGGGCCGAGCTGCGGTCCAGAAGCACCGAGGCCGCATCGGAATCGCCCGCCACAAAGTGGCTCATGGCTTCGATCACCGGGTTGTCGATGCGGTCTGCGTACACCAGAACGGCCAGGCCGGAGGCATCCGTGCGCCGTTCCCAGCCGAGTTCCTGATGAAGGCCATGCTCCATGACCAGATTGCCGTTGCGGGCAGAGACCTCCGGGAGCCAGGCACGGGCTTCGCTCTCTTCCGCGCCCTCACGCCCTGGAACGAAGGTCGTCATGCGATAGCGAAGAGCGGAGTCGCCATCGCGCCAACCCACCGAAGCAAACGGCAACGCCGCGGCCAGGGTGCCGGGAGCGTCTTGAGCAAAGCGGGCCAGCACCTGGTTGGAGCCAGCCTCCACCTCAAATTCATCGCCCAGGTTCAACGTCTCCCAACTGCGAACGGCAGCCTCGTCCAGCCCCTCGGCGCCCGAGCCTTCGATCTCCGGGTGCAGCGCGACGGCGGCCACCGACTGAACCGAGCCGGAAAACCCCAGATCCTGGCGGAATCCCAGCATGGACTCCATGCCGGCATCGGTGCCAGGGGCAAAATCCACCCGCGCCAGCAGTTCGCGGCTGTTGGAAGGGGTCGCTTCAACGGTCGCGGAGATGCGTTCACCGCTCTCGCCAAAGCTGCCTTCCTGGCCGGTGGCCATCAGCCGGGCTTTCAGCTTGGGCGCGGCCCCGGAGCCATCGGAGACCACCACCAGCGGCCCGTCCTCAAGCCAGCGCAACAGGGGGCGGTTGGCGGCAGAGCGCAGCGTCCAGGCCCAGTCGTCCTTGCGGGAATTGCGGGCGGTTGGCTCGGCCGGCAGCCACTGGACAACCTCGTAGAGCGTATTCAGGGTGAGATTCACCACGGTGTTGGCGCGGACTCGGACGTTTTCCCGTAGCGAGGGCAGAAACGACACCCCCATCGCCTTCAGCGCATAGCGCCCGGGCAGCAAAACGGGGAGGTTGAAACGGCCGTTGGAATTGGTGTAAACGCTGGCCAGAACGCTCAGGTCGGGGCGCAGCAACTGCACCACGGCGCCAATCTGCGGAACGCCAGCCGAATCGCGCACTGTGCCTGTAACCGATCCAGGAGTGGCTCCGTGGACCGGAGCCGCGCTCAAGGCAATCAGCACGGCAAAAATAGCGAGATGGGGCCTGCGCATCATCACGTATCTCGGTGACCTGGCGGCGTCCCTGGCAAATGCACTCGAATCACTCCCGCGCTCAGCCCCGGATCTGGAGTCCGGTGGCCCTCAAGCGCGGGATGCATACTATTCCACGACAAAAGGTGCCGATTGCGCAATCTCTTCTTTCGAGATTCCGTCATTTACCTTGATCGTCACCTTGTACTTGCCTGGTTGGAGCCCCGCGATGGAGACCGTCTTTTCTACGGTCACCTGGTCGCTGTGCAGCCCCAAGTCCTTCGATTCTACCTGCTTTTCGAGCACCACGGTGTTCGCGGCCGTGTCGGTAATCTCGTACGTCACCGTAGCCTGGTTGCTCTTGGTAGTCTCGTCGATGCCAAGATTATAGACCTGCATCCAGAAATTGAGTTGCTGGCCACGCTTGAAACTCACCGGAGTGGCCACATTGGGGCTCACCCGGGGCCGGATGAAGGTGTTGCCGACGACAAAATTGCCGCTGCCGATCTCACGAGAGGAAACCTGATTCATCACATCCGCCAGAATCAGCGAGGAGGTGGCCAGCTTCTCGTCGTGGTAGGTGGGCACTTCCAGGCTCTTGCCATAGATGCCGATGTGATCCGGGTTGTTCACGTCCTTGATCACAATGTCCAGCCGGTAGAGGCCGGGCAGCAAGGGAAGCGCCTTCCAGTACAGGCGCTGGCCGTCGAGGCTCTTCTCCAGCAGTTCGGCCGGCTGGTCGACCTCGACCGTATCCTCAAAGGTCTGCACCGTTTTGTGCATGATGGTGGTGACCTTGCCCAGGATGTTCACCACGCCCTTCGAGACACCGTCCTTGGTGACGAAAGTGATGTCGCGGTTCTTGATCTGCAGGGTGATCGGGACCAGAACCGTGCTCTCGGTCACCTTGACAAAGTCGGTGCGGACATCGAACGGGAAGGCCGGACCGGAGAGCAGCTTGTGCTCGGAGATGAAGTTCTCCATGTCCTTGAACTTGACCGGCGGGGGCGCGAAGACCTTGGCGGCCAGCTCGATGCGGTCGAATTCCTTGCCCTGCGTCGCTGAGGACATCGGGCCATTGCCCAGGCTCTCCAGGTTGCCCTTGAAGCGGTCGGCCTTCTTGGCCTGGCCCATCTGCTCATACTGCGTCAGGCCGGCGCCGGGAGTATGCAGCAGCGCGTCCTTTTCGCTGCGGTCGATGGTGAAGTGATAATCGCCGCACTGGCAGGTGTCCACAAATTCAAGATCGATATTCTCGCCAATACCCTCGATATAGCGGTAGTGCCAGGTCTCGAAGGGGAAAGTGGAGGTTTGGCCGCCGCCCTCTTCCATGGGCCGATCATAGGCGCCGCCGGAGGGGTGGGAATCCTTGGAGTCGGGCTCGCCGAACGCTATATAGACGTGGCCGCGATCCGTCTTCCAGCCGGGCTTGCCAGCGGCAAAACGATCGTTGGCGTAAGCGATGCGCCGGTAGTGCTCTTCCCGGAACTCATTCTCCGGCGAATCCGGATTGGGATTGCGGCGCAGCCAGAAGTTCTCGATGAACGCATCGCGCTCTTCGTCGTTCGAGAGCGTCTTGAAGGCTTTGCGCTCCTCGTCGGAGATGATATAGGCCACGTCCTGATCGAGCCAGGTCTTGTAGGCGCCCTTCAACTCCTGCTTGACGGCCTTCTGGGCGGCAAACTTGTCCTTGTCGGAACGTTCGCGCTTGAGGGGGTCGGGTTCCTGCCCCTGACCGTTGACCGGCTGCGACTGAGTCGGCGGGTTGGCCGTCTGCTGGGCAAAAAGCCCTGCAGCGGGGGTGAAAACCAGGCCGCAACCCAGTGCGACAAAGAAAAATCTACGACCGTTAAGCGTCATTTGCCTTCAAAACTCCTGCGAACCCCTATTCTACGGGTCCCGAATGGACTGGGCAAGATTCCGTCGGAAGTAGGCTGCCGGGTTGGACGCATTCGCGACCAGAAGGTAACCTGGAAAGCGGCGCGGAAGACAGGTAAGCAGTGAGCGGCAAGGGTTTTGAGACCAGCCGGGCACCTCAGCCGTCAAAGAAACAAGCGCAATTCTTCCGTAATTTTTGCCGCGCGGCGCTTTTGAACCTCGCGGGCCGTTGCAACCGGGCGCGGCAACCCATTCCGGCGGCCACCGCCCAAGGATTTGATCAAGGCAAGCGTGAACAGGGCTTTCAAACGGCGCGTCCAAAAGGAATTCCGGCGGAAAACTGCGGTAATACCAGAGGCGCATGTACCACGTTCACTGGCTGCTGGGAACCGAACCGGCATCCATTGCGTACACTGAATTCGGAGAGACACGGAGCACCCACAGCACATGAAAAAGATTCTCTTGATTGTTCTCGCCGTCGTGGCCGTTGTCGGATTGGTGGCCTTCTTCATCTACAGGCAGCAATCCGGCTACACCAAGGTTCTGACCGCAAAGATCGTACGGCAGGATTTGGCCACGGTCGTCAGCGGTACGGGCCAGATCAAGCCGAAGACCTATGCCAATCTCGGCGCCACCGCCATGGGCCGTGTGACCCACCTTTATGTAAAGGAAGGGGACCACGTCACCAAGGGTCAGACCGTGGCGACCATCGAAAATGTGCAGCAGGAGGCCAGTGTCGCCGGTCAACAGTCGACCATTGCCTCATATAAGACCGACATCGCCTCCTATGTGGCCGCCGAAAAAACAGCCTCGGCCAATATCGAGAAGGCCAAGGCCGATCTTGAGCAGAAGCACCTGGATTGGGAGCGCGCTCAAGGCCTCTACAAAGCGGGCATCCTGGCAAAACAGGACTACGATGCCAAAAAAGCCGCCTACGACTCGGACGTGGCTTCGGTCGATCAGGCCGTCGCCAGCTTCAACCAGTCCAAAGCCCAGACCGATTCGGCCCGCGCTCATCTCCAGACCCAGTTTGCCAATCTGCGCGCCAACCAGAACGCTCTCGACCTCACCAAGGCCGTGGCGCCCTTTGACGGCATCGTGACCAACGAACCGGTGCGCGAGGGCGAGACCGTCGTTGAAGGCATCCAGAACACCGAGGGCTCCACCTTCATGACCCTCGCCGACATGAGCGTGGTCACCGCGGAGGTCAAGGTCGACGAGACCGACATCGTCAATATCCGCATCGGCCAGACGGCCGACGTCACCGTCGATGCGCTGCCCGGCAAGGTCTTCAAAGGCCACGTCACCCTGGCTGGCGATCAGGCCCTGCTCCGCTCCACCGGCGTGGCTACCCTGCAATCGACCACCGGCACCGAAGAGGCCAAGGACTTCAAGGTCATCGTTACCCTGGACGTCCCGTCCACCGACCTGCGCCCCGGACTCTCCGCAACCGCCAAGATCACCACGGCCCACAAGGCAAACACGCTCTCCCTCCCCATGCAGGCGCTCACCATGCACGACCCGGCGGCCGACAAGGTCAAGGGCCAGGGCGGCGTTCAGGCGGCTTCTTCCACCTCGGCCGGCGCCAAGAGTGCGCCAACGCAGGGCGTCTACGTATTGGAGACCGACAAAGGCAAATTGCGGGCCAAGTTCGTTCCCGTCACCACCGGCATCACCGGAGCCACCGACATCGAGGTGCTCTCCGGCTTGAATGAAGGCCAGGAGATCGTCACCGGCCCCTTCAAAACGCTGCGCGGTCTCAAAGACGGCTCCCTGGTCAAGCGGGACACCGCCAAACCCGCCTCGCCAAACCCGAGCGGAAACTCCTAAACAGGCGTCGGTTTCAACACAATGGAACAGGGCCTTCAAGCGCGAATGGGCGCAGGCCCCCTCCTATCCCAGCCGGCAACAGCCAAAGGAAGTGACACGGATGGCTCTGAACAGCATCAGTACTGCGGATGAACTGCAACCCACCGCCCCGCCCTCCGACGACGTCATCATCGTCGAGAACCTGTGGCGGACCTACGATATGGGCTCGGAACAGCAGGTCCATGCCCTGCGCGGCATTTCGCTGCGTATCAAGCACAACGAGTACGTGGCCATCATGGGACCCTCCGGCTCCGGCAAGAGCACCCTGATGAACCTGATCGGCTGCCTGGACACCCCCTCGCAGGGCAAGTACTGGCTCAACGGCCAATTGGTCAGCGAACTGGACGACGACCAACTGGCGCGCATCCGCAACAAGGAAATCGGCTTCGTCTTTCAGACCTTCAACCTGCTGGCCCGCGCCTCCTCCCTGCACAATGTGGAGTTGCCCCTCATCTATAACGGCACTCCGGCCGCGGCGCGCATCGAGCGGGCCAAGGAGTCTCTGGCCAACGTGGGTCTGGAATCCCGTATGTACCACAAGCCCAACGAGCTCTCCGGCGGCCAGCGCCAGCGCGTGGCCATTGCCCGTGCGCTGGTCAACAAGCCCTCCATCATCCTCGCCGACGAGCCTACCGGCAACCTCGACTCCAAAACCGGCGACGAAATCATGGCCCTGTTTGACTCCCTCCATGCCGGCGGCAACACTATCGTCCTGGTCACACACGAGCCGGACATCGCCGAATACGCCCATCGCGTCGTCCATATCCGCGACGGCCAGATCTACTCCGACGAGCCCTCCAAGCGCTTTCGCTAAAGCGGTTCTCCCATGAGCCTGCGGGCCTGAACCACAACTTCCATCCCCCCCGAACCGGAAAGACGCCCTGTCTTTCCGGTTCATGTTTTTCCCCCCGGCGCCGATGAAACCTTTGTTGGCCCAGGGGGTATCCAGGGGCCAAGGAGGCGAGGCAGGTTGAGACCCATGCAAAGATCCGCTCATTACCAGCCCCAGTCCCCCGTCTCCGGCCTGACTCTCGTGGAGATGGATTCGTGCCCGACGCCCAAGTTGGCGGGCATCAGCAGCATCTGGCACAAGTTGTTGATGCAGGCCGAAATGGCTGCTCCCCATGTGCAGATCGCCACCATCGAAGGGGAGCACGGCGTCGGCAAGCAGACCCTGGCCCGCTATCTCTATAGCCGCTCGCCCCTCGCCGGTTCCGGCTTTCAGCGGCGCGATGCCCGGGAATGGCTCGCCGCCGATGCCGACCCGTCCACGCTGATCGGCGTCACCTACCTGGACCGCGTGGATTTGCTCGCGCCTCCCGGTCAGGGCCTCTTGTTGGGCGTGCTCAAGGTCCTGCAGGACCGGCCGGCAGGCCGCTGGCTGATGCTCGCCTCCTCCCAGACCTCCTTGCGCCAGATGGCCGCACAGGGCCTCTTGCTGCCCGACCTCGCCTTCCGGCTCACCGCCGTCCGCCTTGCCATCCCCCCCTTGCGCCAGCGCCGCGAAGACATCGCCCCGCTCGCCCAGGCCCTGCTGGAGCGCATCTGCGCACGCTACCAGCATCGTCCCGTGGTCCTGGGATCTGGCGCCCTCTCCCGCCTGTTGCAACACAGCTGGCCGGGAAATGTGCGGGAACTCGCCTCCGTGCTTGAAACCGCCCTGCTCGATGCCGAGGACGGCGTCATACGCCCGGACGACCTGGCCCTGCCCACAAGTTCGCCGGCGCCTCCGCAAGTGCAGTCCGCACTCTACGCCACCAGCCTCGCCCTGGATGAGGTCATCCACCAACACGTCCAGTATGTCCTCGACCTCAACCGGGGCAACAAGCTGCGCGCCGCCCGCCAGCTCGGCATCAGCCGCTCCACCCTCTACCGCATCCTGGGCAACGAGGCTATCCTGGCTCATTGACTGCTGCCCGACGCACCGGATGCAGCCTTCGTGGCAACTATTGATCCGGCCCCAAAGGATTGCATCACCTGAGAACTGTCATCCTGAGCGAAGCGAAGGATCTGCAGTTGCTTTTGCGCTGCTCCCTATCAACCCAAGCGGGCCGGATCAATGATGCCGAAAATCCGGTAATTAGATCCCTTAAACGCCTCATGCAGCCTCGTGAGAGGCTGCATGAGTTTTATGGTTACAACAGACCTGCTTGCGACATCAACGCCCAGGGGTCCGGCCGTGATCCATGGAAGAACGACCAGAGGCCCCAGGCGCGATTGCGATTGCTCCACGGCAAATGCTCGTCTCTACTCTTTGTGAACGGAGCCCCTAACGCAAGCTTCCTGTCGTCGTATTCGCCGGACTCCCGATTGCATCGCCAGATACAACCAGTTCAACTCTGCGATTCGCCTGGCGGCCGCTGGCGTTGTCGTTTGTGGCCACGGGCAAGGTGTTGCCGAAGCCTTTTGCCGTAACTGAAGTCGTACCTACGCCTTGTTCCACCAGATAATCGCGGACCGAGCCTGCGCGGTTCTCTGAGAGTTTCTGGTTCATGTCATCGCCACCGACATTGTCGGTGTAGCCGCCGACTTCAATATTCAGTCCAGGGTAGGCAATAAGGATGCCGGCAACCTTCGCCAGCTTCTCCCGTGCGCCCGGCTTCAACGAGTACTTGCCGGTATCGAACAGGACATCCGACATGCTCACGATGAGCCCGCGTGCGCTATCGCGCGTCTCCAGAATCTTGTTCAACTGCTCTGACAACTGTGCGCGCATGGCTGCCTTGTCGCTATTGGCCTGGTGCTCGCCCTGCTGTGCCTGCTGCGCGGCCAGGCGGGATTGGTCGGCATCGGCTTGAGCCGCGTTGACTGCCGCTGCCGATGCTGTCTGGTTCGCGGCCATATCGGCTTGCGCCTTGGCGGCATCCGTCTGAGCTTGCTTTTGCAGGCGAGTTGCATCGTCGGCCTGCGCCTGCGACCTTGCCTGCGCATCGCTCGAGGCCCGCAGTTGACCGGCCCGGTTCTCCTCGTCGATCTTCTTGACCGCTATCTCGCGCGCATCCTCGGCAGTCTGCACTTCTTCACGGGCGGCTGCGATCAGCGGCTTTCTGTCGACGTGCTTTCTGCTGGCATATTCATCCACATTCTTCATCAACTCAACCGCGTGCTGATAACTGGCGTTTGCGTACCTCTCCGCCCCTTCAGATTGAGCGATGCGCAATGCGTTCCGGGCTTCGAAGAATTCCAAAGGAAGATTGGCGTTCAGCACCACGGGGTCGAACTTGTAGCCTGTGGGAAGATAGCCGCCACGTTCCATCAGTTCATATTTCGCGTCCACTGCCTCCGTGGTTCCCCTGGTGTCGTCGCGCACCACGTTCTCGAGCACCACCACGTTGCTCGGCTGGCGAACGGCATAGTACGGCTCCGCGGTAACGATCAGGGCAAATGCCTGAAGGTCCGTGGTTGCAGTGAGCTTGCTTCGGTCATTTCCGCCCACCAGCACTTCCCCTAGATTGACAGCCCTGCCCTCGGGTGAGATTGCCCACATCACATACGTGAGATATTCACCGCCAAAGGTGGTCGGGCTTTGCAGGTTCCCGAATTCCGCTTCCACTTCCATGGTGCCGCGCTTGCTGCGCACCTTGGCTTTTCCATTCGCCGAAGGCAGCAGTGCCGTGCCGGCAAAGTCCACGTCCGTGGCCCCGCTGCGATGCTGATAGTTGACCGCCTGGACCGAGCGGCTGATCACGACCACGTGGTAGGTGGACCCAGAGCCCGCGGTTGCGACGACCGTCGTCGCCTGCGGACTGGCCAGCGCAAACGTACTCAGACTGAGGACACTTCCAACTGCGAACAAAAGCATCTGCTTCACGATTTCTCCTACAGGCAAAACTCTGCCGTACTGCATTGAACTCATGTTTCGTTGGTCGGCAAAGGCTTCAAAGCCTTGCCCCTTCGGTGTCTTAATGCCCAACATGGAACTGGGTCAGGTACCCGAAGAGACCGAATACGTTGAGAAGCCATAGAACCACGGCAATCACTACCACGGCATTCAGGATGCCCTTGATCTGACCCTGCATGGGAATAAAGCTGTTCACCAGCCATAGCAGCACGCCGACTACCAAAAGTGTGATAACAACAGTGACAAGTGGCATTTCATCTACTCCAATCGCTTTTTTCTGGACCGGTCCACGCTCTGGGTTTCATCAAGCGGATCGATGGACTCGTGTTGAATTGCATTCTTCCTGCCGTGGTGACGCCGGCAATTGCATTTGCATGAAGAGCAGGCGCGCCCGTCTCCAGAAGAAGGTCGACCTTTGCGATTCGTCCTTGCACAACATGGACGACGAAGAAGGACACATGTCCGATGGCCTGCCTTGGCTCAGGAGCCAGGGGAAGAGGAGAACTGTCACTCTTCTTCATGCTTATTCTTCCAAAGCCATGAGCAAATAACTGAGCTACAATGCACACGCCCATTCCGCGCATTGGGGGTTCTCCGTCTCCGCCCGTGATGGAGGCTGAAATGGAACAGGCGGCGATCTTCTGGAAAGATCGCCGCCTGCGCAGGTCATGGAATGTGAGAGGAGGAAGGGACGTTTCCGCGGCAACTACTTCGTCTTGTGATGTGCTGGGGGGGTGCGATGCTCCTTCACTGCACTCTCATCCACCGCGGTATCGCCGGCGCTATCGAAGGTTGCGCCCGACGGAATCAGCGTGGTGGAAGCGCTCTTCTCGTTTTGGGAACCAGCGTAAATGGCGATGCGGGACGAATCGATTCCCTTCTCGCCGACAAGGTACGCCTTGGTGTTGATGGCCCGCTCGGAAGAGAGTTTTCCGCCGCCCTTCTCCTCGGTGGAAGCATTCCCCACTATGGCCACTTTGGCATCGGTGTTTTGCTGTAGATTGAGTGCGGTCTGATCGAGGCAGGCCTTCCCTTCGTTGTCCACGCGAGCTGGCCGATGGGCATCCCGTGCAAATTGAACCGTGCACAGATTGCTGGTTACCGGCTTCGGTGCGACGGCAGCTGCTGCTACCGTCACTGAGGTTGTGCCTGAAGCAGTCAGGCCTTTGTCATCGACCACATTGCAAGTCACAGTGGAAACTCCAAGCGCGCTGCCAACTGTAGAAAGAACAGCCGTGGAGCCGGTCCCGTTGATGGAACCGGAAGTTGCGCTATAGCTATATGTCAGAGGACGATTCTGCGGGCTCACGCCGCTTGCCGTAATGGTGGAGGTGTCGCCGGAAATCACGGATACAGGATTGGCGGAGCAACTTACGGTTGGCGGTTCATAAGCCTTCACCGCGTACGGAGCGGTGCAATCCGCATTCTCGCCTGGCTTGGAGCCTTCTGAGACATGGCCTTTGAGAGTATAGGCGCCCACGGCAAGATTCGTGGTGTCGATACGCGCGGTACTTGCAACTCCAGACACCGCTCCGCCATCCACAGTCCATGTGTACTCTGGCGTTTTGGCCGGATTCAGATTCAGAGCCGTGCCAGACACTGAAATCGCGTCTCCGGGAAATACAGCCGGCGGGGTCACTGAGCACGAATACGTCACGGGCCCGAGTTCGGGAAGCCGCGGAGCGCCGCTTCCACCAAAGCGGAAGACGATTCCGGAAGAAAGGCGCATATCGTTCTGGGTCGCATTCTCTCCCGTGCCATGATCCTCAAACGAGGTCCTTAGATACTCGGCTTGAATGATGCGGATCGCGAAATGCTGGTGGACTCTGATATCCAGCCCGCCACCCGCCGTCCAAGTGAACTTGTTCTCCGAGGGTAGGGGCGTGCAACCGGCGCCGGAGCAACTTGAAAGCGTTACTTCGCTGGCATGCATGCCGCCAAACAAGACCTGGGCAAAGGGAGTGAGTCGGGTGTTATTCCGGAAGGAAAGGCGCGGACCGAAGAGATAGGTGTAGGCCCTTCCGCTCGAGTCAACCACGGTGGAGGCATTCCCGCCCGTGCCGGAGAGCAGGAGATGCGAATCTGCGAACCCGCCAAAGTCGCCCACCAGGCCGAGATAGCGGTTCAGGTTCAGAGCAATCGACGCGCTGCCGCCATTCAGCCACTCCATCCGATTTCCGGATGCCGGCGCGGGTAGGGCGCGCAGATACGAATAGCCCAAAAACAGTTCAACCCTGGGGGTTCCAAGGTTCCGGCCTTGAGAATAGGGCGTAGCCATCGGCTGGGAGTCTGCGGTCACCGGGGCGGCTGGCTCGGATGCGGAGGAGACACTGGAATCGATAGCATTATTGTCGTTCGTTCCGGGCTTCGCCTCTTCGGCCGCGCGGAGCAAAGCCGTAGGCATCAGCAAAACAGCAACCGCTGCTGTAACAAATATTCTTGGACTCAATCTCATGGTTGTCTCCTGAACTGCTCGCCGCGATTCATCTTCAATCTCATCCCACGATGCACTCGACGCAGATGGGAACTGCAAAAAACACACATTGCCAGAAACTGGCGGAGACCGCCCCGAGGGCGGTCCCCGCATGGCGCTACGGTACGTTGATAACCGTATTCACAATCGTGGCCGACGCATACAAAGCGATCACCCTGCCGTTGATTGTCGTTACCGTCGAAGACGTGGACTGGCCGGGACTTGAAACCGTAATTCCCGGTTGAGAGATGATGGTTCCCACCATCGTCCCGCCGCCCCCGTAGTTGATGATCGCGCCGGGAAGGCCACCGACTGCCCAGAAGACATTGCTGGCCTTGGCCCCGTTGACCAGGATGACGCTGCGTGTCTGGGGTCCGGTTGGATCGCCTACGGTGAGAGACGATGCCATCTGGAAGACCCAGTAAGCATTGGGGTCTCCCTTCGCGTCCAGAGTTAGGTCTCCAGTCAGAATCGAGTAACTTCCCGGTGCGGATTTGTAGATGCCGGGAGCCAGAGTCCGATTACCAAGCTCGCCCGCGCCGCCACCCAGGGTTGACACATCGATACCGCCCGGCAGGCCGGCAAGCGTGGTGTAAGCGGTAATACCTTCCGACTCGGCCAGGGTTGCGATGTTGAAAGTAATAGCGGTTCCTTCGTTGGGGCAGGCGACCGTGGGCTGGGAAGAGCCTGCGGCCGTGTCGATCAACCCGTTCACTTGCCCCTTGTTCAGTGTGGTTTCCGTATACGTGCATTCATATACGCCACCAACCAGAACGCTCGTATCGTGGAATCCGGTCATCAGCGATGAGGCGGCTGTTGTGCCGATATTCCCATTGACCACTGTATGGATCCCCTGGTTGGTCATGCCGGCATTGCCGCCAAAGCCGCCAAACAGCAGTACGTCTGGCCCTAGGACAACCGGCGGTACAACCACTTCAGTGCTGGTGGTAAAGTGCCATGGATTCGGCGCCCCGGTGGTCCCCAGCGGATTACCTGCCATGTCCGTCGCTCCGGTGGTCACCGTGGCGATATAGCTGCTGCTGGCTTTAAGTTCGGCCGTCGGCGTGAAGGTGGCGATAAAGTTGATCGCATCATAGGAAACCGTTCCAGCTACCTGAGTTCCCCCAGGCCCCGTCAGTTGGAAGGTTGCCGTGGTGATGGTCAGCGGATTCATCGCCTCGGTGAAGGTTGCGCTGACTGCTTGATTGATGGGTACATTGGTGGCTGCGTTTGCCGGAACCGTCAAAACCAGCTCCGGTGCGATGGCGGCCAAACCGGTGCCCGTGGTAAAAGTCCATACATAGTCGCTGGCCAGTGCATTCCCCGCCAGGTCCGTGGTCCCGGTGGTGATGGTGGCTGTAAACAGGGTGCTGGGGGCCAGATTCGCCGCAGGCGTAAAGATCAGCGTATTTCCAACCGCTGCGTAAGCCACCAGGCCGCTCACCGCAGTCGTGCCAGGTCCAGTCATGGTAAAGGTTGCCCCATTGATCGTTGCGGGGTTCATCGCCTTGCTGAATGTGGCGCTGACTGCCTGATTGAGAGGCACGTCCGTGGCCAGGTCTGCGGGGATGGTTGAAGTGACCGTCGGCCGCGTGATCACGGACGCAACCGCGGTGGTAAAGGTCCAGACGTAGTTGCTGGCCATTGCAGTGCCGTACAGACCTTCAACTCCGGTGCTGATCGTGGCCGTATAAACGGTGCTCGATGCCAGGCTGCCAGCCGGTGTAAACGTTGCTACCGAGCCCGCCGCGACATAGGTGACTGCTCCTTCGACAGCAGCTCCGCCCGGTCCGCTCAATGTAAAGGTTGTCGCATTGATCGTTGCCGGGGTAATGGCCACGCTGAAGGTGGCGCTGAGGGCCTGGTTGATCGGCACACCGGTTGCCAGATTGATGGGCACGGTGGAGATCACCGTGGGAGCCGTAGGGGCCGGAACCGTTCTGAAGGTCCATACGTAATTGCTGGCCAGTGGAGTGCCAGCCAGGCTCGTGGCTGCTGTGCCGATGGTGGCCGTGTACAACGTGTTTACGGAAAGCTCGGCGCCTGGCGTAAATGTCGCAATGTTCCCCGCGCAGCCGACCGTTCCTGCTACCGCTGTCGCACCGGGACCGGTCACCGTGAAGGTGGTTGCAGGGGATGCGATGGAAGTGCAGTTCATCGCCTCGTTGAAGGTAGCGCTGAGCGGCTGGCTGATATGCACGCCCGTGGCAGTATTCACAGGGACCGTGGCAATCACCGCAGGCGGCGGCGTAATAGTCGTAAATGTCCACACGTAAGCGGCAGCCAGCGGGGTACCCGCCAGCGATGTAGCCCCGGTGGTAATCGTGGCCGTATAGACGCTGTTGTTGGCCAGGTTGGCAGTCGGTGTAAACGTCGCGACGGTGCCGGAGTATGTGACGGTTCCGGCCACGGCGGTTCCGCTCGTCCCGGTCACCGTAAAGGTCGTTGCGCTGATCGAGGCTGAGGCCATCGCCTCACTGAAAGTCGCGCTGAGCATCTGGCCAACGGGCACGTTGGTTGCCCCGTTCACAGGAGTCGTAGCAGTGACCGTGGGCGCCGGAGTAATGGTTGTAAAACTCCACACATAGCGGGCAGACAGCGGAGTTCCGCCTGGAGTTTCGGCACCGGTGGTAATCGTGGCCGTATAAACGCTGCCGTAAACCAGCATAGCGGACGGCGTGAATGTCGCAGTGAGGCCGGTATATGTCACGGATCCAGCTACTGCGCCACTCGGCCCGGTCACCGTAAAGGTGGAAGCCGTGAGCGTAGCGGGGCTCATCGCCATGCTGAAGGTCGCGGTGATCGTCGTATTAATCACGACGCCTGTGGCGCCTGCAGCGGGAGTTGTGGACACCACAGATGGGACCCTGACCACTTCCTGACCGCACCCGGCCAGTAAAACGACCAGTAGGGTAGTCAGGAAAGATGTGATGCAAATTCTGAAATTGCGCATATATGCCTCTTCGTCCAACTGTGGTGACGTGGTGTGAGAAGTTACTTGTTCCGGGCGCAACGCTCTGGTGGCCCGTGTAAACGCTAAGCGGGAAATTAGCAGCCGATCCTAAGCGAGTCTGTGCAGAAGTGAACACCCAGAACGCACCACATACACATTGCGAGTTAGGCAGCGGTCGGCGTCAGGCGTCCGCTCCACACTTGGACTCTCTTCCTGACATACAGACATGCGCGGTGGGTGAGGTCCGGCAGTGCGGGAACCACAACAGGTCTTCGCTCATCACTTCGACCGCGGGCGCAGCTCACATCAACAGAGCCCCAATCCGGAATCGTCAATCGCGATCTACCCGCCTTGCACAGGGTGCGATGTCGGTGTCGGCGCCGTTGTTAGTGGTGTCCGGCACACAGATGGTCGTTTATGTTTTGAAAGGGCACGACTTCAGTCGTGCCGTACGGCCCGAAGTGAGTTGGGCTTTAGCCCCTGAGGGAAGTCTCTTCTACGTTTTCATCCCATTCTCGCGCATCGGCGATTAACCCTATTTGTGGCGGACACCACTAGAGTGCCCTCTCTGCTGCATTCCATCAAGGTGCTCGCGCTACGGCTTCGCTTCTCCGTTACTGTGGACCGGAACAGGACTATCCGCCGTTCCTTTGGATGCGGCGCCTGGCGGCGTCTGCTTGGCGGGTGGAATCTCGGAACCGGACGGGAAGATGAGAATCTGGATTGTACCCCCTTCTTCGTCCTGACCGGCGTTCACCTGCTTGCCCATCCCCATCGTCTTCAGTTGGCTATCGTCAAATCCAAAGTTCTCCACCAGATACTCGCGTATCACCATGGCCCTGGCCTCGGTCAGTACCTGATCTTTCTGGGTATCCCCTTCCATGCCGGCGGATACCACAACCACTGCAGATCCAAATTGATTTTGCGCCAGGAACTCGCCGCCCGCGTTGAGGGTCTTCTGGTTCCTCAGCTTGACCGAGGCGCGCCCATCGAATAGTTCCTTGGCCGAGTAGGTAAACGTCTTGAGCGGCGTGCCGTGCGGAAGATCGCCAATTTTGTTCGCTGCCAAATCGGCTGAATCTTCGTATCCACGCTTCTTGAAATACCCGCTCAGGAAAAAGTTATGTTTCAGAGCCTCCATGTTTTCCTGGAAGTCCGTCACCCCGGCCTGCGCATGGACCATCGTGTCGTGCAGGGTCATCGTCGTCTGTTCCAGGTTGTTGTAGAGTTGCTTGTCGTTGACAAGCGCTCCCACAGTTCCCTGCCCCGCATCGATCTTGGCGCTTATCGCGTTCAGATGCGCCGTCGCCGCGGTCGTGTTCTCGATGCCCAGTTGGCTGCTATTCAGGATTCCGTTCATCTTGACCAACATATCCGACATTTGCAGTGGCGGGTGACTCGTCAGGATATCGCCAGCCCGCACTTCGGGCTCACCGGCAGACCCGAACGTGATAGCCATATACTGGTTGCCAAGCAACCCCTCGGTTTCGATGGAAGCTACCGAGTCCTGCTTGATGATCTCGTGAGTTGACTTGTCGAGTTCCATCACTACGGTGACTTTTTCACCCGGGCTATGGGGCAATGCAATGCTTTCTACCGTTCCACTATGAACTCCGCCCACACGCACATCGGCGCCCGCGGCCAGGCCGGCAACATTGTCGAATTGCGCCTTTAGTTGGTATGTGGAGCGAAACCGATATTCCTGGCTCCCGATAATGAAAACACCCGTGGCCAAAACTGCCAGGGTCGAAACGATAAAAAGTCCGAGCCGCGCCACTCTCGACATATGTCCTCCTACGACTGCTTTAGAAATTCCCTCACAAACGGAATGTCGCTTTGTTCAAGATCCTCGAACTTGCCCTCGATCACCACCCGCCCCTCATCCAACAGCGCCAGGCGATTGGCGATCGTCCTGGCGCTATGCAAATCGTGCGTCACGACAATGGATGCCATGTGGTGCTCTCGCTGAAGCGTGAGAACCAGATCGTTGATTTCCCCGGAACTGATCGGGTCGAGACCGGCCGTAGGCTCGTCGAGAAGCAGGATCTCCGGCTCCAGAGCCAGCGCGCGCGCCAGCCCTACGCGCTTTTGCATCCCACCTGAAATATCGGAGGGCATCTTGTCCAGGTTGCCGTCCATGCCCACCTCGGCCAGCAACTGCCTTACCCGGTCGGACTGTTCAGACCGCGACATCTCCCTGCGATGGTGTTGCAGCGGAAATGCCACGTTCTCGGCGACGGTGAGCGAGTCGTAGAGCGCGGCGTGTTGAAACAGGAAGCCCATCTTTATGCGGATGGCGCCGATCTGGTCGAGAGTGAGGCCTGCCAGGTCCTGGCCATGAATGCAAACCGATCCAGAGTCGGGCTTGTCAAGCCCGATGATCAACCTCAGCAGCACGCTCTTGCCTGTGCCGCTGCGCCCCAGCACCGCCATCGTTTCTCCGCTGCATACGGACAAGCTGATGCCTTCCAGAACATGGTTGCTTCCGAATGACTTATGCAGGTTATCTACAGCAACAACCCGAAGGCGGCCGTCTTCCTTGGCTTCACCCTGCTTTGCCGAAATGTCATAGGTTGCTGTCATACCGGTTTCATGAACCTTTGGAATGTGGGTTATGGAAAGACAACGAGAATGAATTTCACCAGCACAACGTCGGCCAGGATGAGGAACAGCGAGGCCAGCACCACCGAGTTGGTAGCTGCACGGCCCACGCCTTCCGCGCCCCCGCGGGTATGCATTCCTTGGAAGCACGCGATGAGCCCGATAATCAGGCCATACACGGCAGTCTTGAAGGTGGGCGGAAGGAATGCATTGAAGGTGGCGCCCTTGAAGCCGCTTTCAATGAATTGGTGAAACGAGAGAGGCTCAACCATGGCCTGTGCAAACCAGCCTGTCAACAAGCCGCATAGGTCGGCGGCAAGGGTCAGAAGTGGCAACATCAGGATGCAGGCCAGAATGCGCGTTGCCGCCAGGAGCCTGAAAGGGTTGATCGCCGAGGCTTCGATGGCGTCGATCTGCTCGGTTACTTTCATTGACGCCAACTCCGCGCCCATGCCGGCGCCCACTCGCCCGCTCACCACCAGGCCGGTAATGATCGGCCCCATGACCTGGACAACCGAGTACACAAGTGTGGCGGGGAACAACGATTTGGCGCCGAATCGGCTCAGGCTGTAACGGGCTTCCAACGAGATGACGACACCTACCGCCGCACCCGCCAAAGCCACCAGCGGCAGGGATTTCGATCCCACTTCGTCCAGTTGCCGAACCAGTTCGCGCCATTCATAGGGCGGCGTAACCGCAGCCCGTACCACCTGCCAGAAGAAGATGCCCAGGTTGCCAAACCACTCGAACGGTCCGGCGATCATGTCAATGACGGAGTTGAACGCCGAGGGCATGAGCAGGTCTTCCCGCTCGGACGCTGGAGGGCCTGCGTCTGCCGTTACTTGGCGGTCGCTCATTGATTCGGACCTTGAACGGAGGACCCGTGCGTATTGTTCAGATGCATGCGGGAACGCAGCGAGTGGGGTCCGCTATAGAAGAACTCCAGGGCAATGTTTCCGCCCACATAGGTCAACATACTGTAGTTGCCGGCCCGGAATGCGTCCTTCGCGCCGTAGCGGTTGGGGTACCAGCCGTAGATGGCGATCGTCGAACCTGCATAGGGCCCGACCAGCGCGGGGAGAGAAAAAACACGGTGACCGTCTTGACCGCGCCGCGCCGTCAGGGTCGAGAGGATGGCGTGGCGCAATCGCGGGAACGCGCCCCTGCAGTCGCAGCGGTAGTAGAGTGAGTCTTCCTTGAAGGCTTCTGACAGCGCATAGCGCGTGGTTGTACTCGCTGCTGCAATAGCGTAATCGGACCCGAATCGCTTGGCGTAACCTTCAACGCCTTGATCCCACTCGCGAGGCTTGTTGCTGAACTGGTTGATGCCGGCCACAACTGCAGCGCCGGCAAGGGGATACGGACCGAACGCGTCGAAGAGGTAGTTATCCACCTTGGTCCTCTCCGTCGGGCGCACGTACGTCAAGTCCATCTGCCCAATGGTTGTGGTTGCGGCAGGACCGAAGGAGTTTCCCGATTCGGAAAGCGCTTGCGATCTTCCTGGCAACGCAAGACTTGTCAGTGCCGCAGGAATCAAAAGCAGGAGCATCGCCCGCCGCATCTTTGCGGCGAGAGGTTCTGTGTGCGATCTTCTCCACGCTCCGCACGCCAGATCACCATGACCGGCGTGCCTGGACTGCGAATTCCTTGTTCTCATGGATGGCGTCAAGGTCTCTCCTCCGCACTAAATCGTATTTCGCCGGCGCGTAGGTCGATGCCTGGGACAGATGCTGGCGTTCACTGCTTGCCTAAACATACTGACAGAATTGGAATCTCCATGAATGGTCACATTTGCTCGGCATTGCGTTGGCCTTCTTGCGCGTCTCTCGCGCCGCCCGATCCAGTCCAGTACGTCTCCGCCCGCACCTGGGCCGGAAACATATGTCCAATAGTGCACAGCCTTGGCTCAGAGGTCGAATGGAAAATAGGACGCAGACCGCGAGTGTGGTCCTGCGAGGATACTGCCATGCCTGAAGTTCATGTTTTCCCTTCCATCCCCACGAAGATCTTGCTGCCCATTGACTTTAGCCCGTCCTCCCAGGCGGCTTTGGAGATGGCAGCCGACCTGGCTCGGCACTTTCATGCCGAACTCTATCTCGTAAATGTCATCCCGTTCCTCCCTGCCACTAACTTCCCCAACCTGGTTCCCGAAGAGTCCTTCCTGCTAGAGGAAAAGACAAATGCAAACCAGCATCTGACCAAGTGCCTTGCGGTTCTTGCTGCGAAGAGAATCAAGGCCAACTCCAGCGTCGAAGTTGGCAATGACATCGTAGGAAACATCATGGAGGTGGTGGACCGCGAGCATATCGATCTGGTGGTGATCTCCACGCACGGCATCTCCGGCTGGCATCCGCTGGTGTTCGGCTCGATTGCCGAGAAGGTCATCAAACTCGTGCAATGCCCCCTCTTGCTTCTTCGCTCCGCCAAGCCTGAGAAGGACCTGAAGGTTCCATCGGGGCGTTCCATGGAATGGTGGTAACAGCGTCCGCACGACAGACGGTTAGAGCAAATTCACAGCTGGTGTTGTGCCCTGTCTCAGAAATCTAGGTCAAAACTGAGACTGTCATTCTGAGTGAACGGGGCCCCGAACGCTCTCCAGTTCGGGGGTGGTGAGCGAAGAATCTGCTTTTGTTCTTTTGCGCATTTCACGAAGGAATTTAGAGACAAGACAGTCGTGTGGTTTTGAAAGGGCACCGCTTCAGCCGTGCCGCAAAAGCCACAAAATCAGCGGGGCTTTAGATGGGATGAGACGGCTGGCCTCGCGGAGAGCTAGGCTTTCCGCAACGCACTCGAGGTGCTTGAAGGAGACCAGCCAGTGAAGAAGCTTAGCAAACAATCGCAGCGAATAGAAGCCACC
>Ga0224528_1000727_pt1 | contig 24355 bp, 19 predicted proteins | sample CBST25metaG_2_FD_179888 | JGI IMG/M metagenome (GOLD analysis project Ga0224528, IMG submission 179888) | Peat soil microbial communities from Stordalen Mire, Sweden - C.B.S.T25 | ecosystem: Environmental > Terrestrial > Soil > Wetlands > Peat | place: Sweden: Norrbotten County, Stordalen Mire...
ATCGCCCTGCTAACGCCGGATATGCTGCACTACGGCATGGCATCAGAGATCATCGAGCAGCGACAAAATGTGCTCGACGCCGCCTATGCCCGCAATCCGGAACGCTTTCCCCATGCCAGACCTGTGCACCCGCCACAACCCACTGCGGCCTGGATCAACCCGCCCACCCAGGCCATCGCGACACAGCCAAATCTACACTAAACTCTCGCGCAACCTGTCTCAATGTCGTTGACACGCTCCGCCCAACGAACCGACATAGGTCACGTGAGCGATGTCATGCTGGCTGAACGAGTAGTCAATTCCAAGGTTGAATTGGTCCATAGACATGTTTTTCAGGTTCTTCGCGCGAACTCCCGTCATGATCCCGGAAGGATCGGTGATGCTAGGCGTACTTATCTCCGGCAGGCCATCCGCCAGTTTCTGATAGCCCGTCGCGCAAGTTGTGGAGGAGCAGGTTCCATAGCCGTATGTGTACGGAGGCCCCCCAAACGAACTTTCACCTGCGGGAGGAGAAGCAACAATTCCAAATCCACCGTGAATGGAGGCGTTGGCGATAGGAGTCCAGTTGAACCCGATACGGGGGACAAAACCGGAATAGTCGGTATTGACATTGGCCGTTTTGGAAACGCCATCCTGGCCGGCAACAATGATATTGCCAGTAGTGGGATCGAAGTTCGAAATACGGTTCTTGATTTCCGTAGGATGAGTAAAGATGTCATAACGCACGCCCCAACTCAATGTGAAGTTGTGGAAGACCTGCCACTCGTCCTCGAAATAGATGGACGGCTCCCAGGTGCGATAGTGTGGCTGATCCAAATTTACGCTGCGCTGGACGGAGGTGAACTCACCCTCTAAAAGACTGGGAAGATCAGATACCGTCCAATATCCCAAAGAATACAGGCTGGCATTATAGGTGAACTGACGACGGATAAGTCCTGCACCAATGGACATGTTATGGCGGCCGACAGTCCAATTAAGGTTTCCCTTGTAGGTAAAAGCATTATCCACCTGATTCAAGGGACGGAAGTATCCTGAGTTACCAAGCGGCGCTGCAGTCCCCATACTGATTGGAGCCAAGCCATTTGCAGTGCTAGTCAAGTTGATGTTGGGTTGACCAAAAGCTTCATTCACCGCGTTGTTGGGATTCAGGTCGGTATCGGTCTCAACCCACTGTGTATAGCCAGCCTTCAGATCTACATTCATGTGTGGGCTAAAGGTATGGGCGTAACTCACAACTGTATTCATAGAAGTGTCAAGATTATTGCCGGCAAAGGTGTAAAGCTGCCCTCCGGGGCTGATGGTCATCCCATCTTCGGTAACATCCGGGAATGCACCAGGAATTCCTGCCGCGGATCTTTCAAAAGAGAAGCGAGCAAAGAACAGATCATGGGGAGAGAAGCTGTGATCCATGCGCAAGCCACCGGCATGGGCAAAGTTTGATCCGCTGGGCGCGCTCACATACGTGCTGGTTCCAGAATTCGGATACGGATAAAGCTTGAAATACTGCAGACCGACATTGTCAATTTGCGATGCTGTTAACTTTGCACCGCCTATATCGGTGAAATCACCAGGATTGTCGTGCTCATAGGTCGTCGGCACCGTAAGCAAGGAGGGCGACCTCCCCTGGATGAGGCGAAATCCTTCATAGTTGCCAAAGAAGGTCGTCTTTCCAGCCTTCCATAAAGGGCCGCCTAAGCTGCCGCCAAACTGATTCTGACGAACCTCCGGCTTGCTGGTATGTGCGCCAAACAAGTACGGGTACGCATCCAGGTCATCATTGCGGAAATATTCGTAGATGCTGCCGTGCAGTTCCTTCGTGCCTGACTTCGAAGTAATATTGATCACACCACCACCGGCGCGGCCTTGCGTAGCCGGGTAGGCGCTGGCGGAGATTTGCATGCCGCCGATCGCGTCCACTGAAGGATGAACAGCAACCTCGGAATTGATGAACTCGTTGTTATCAATTCCATCGATCATACTATTGTTCAAGGTTTCCAACTGCCCGCCCACCGAGACCGATGAGGAGGAGTGTTGTGCTCCAGGCTTCGCGCCCGAGCCTGATCCGTTGGTGCTGCCTTCATTAGCACCACCAGACAGTTGAACCAGATTGACGAAGTTGCGCTGATTCTGTGGAATGTCGTTCAGGTCCTTGCCTGCCAAAGAGGTTCCGGCGCGCGAAACGATGCTGTCTGCACCGCCTTCAACAACCTCCGAAGCGCTACCCGGTTGCATCTTCACAGTAGCCTTTGCTTCGTCGCCTGCAACTAGAGGAATCTTGCGAATCACAAACTGTTTGAACCCCTCTGCGGTTGCCTGAATCGAGTATTCGCCCACAGGCAAACTCTTCAGAGAAAAGCTGCCCGCACTGTCGCTGATGGCCTGAAACTTCTGGTGTGTAGCAAGATCTTCAACGATCACTGTAGCCTTGGAAAGAGGTGCTCCGTCTGCGCCAAAAACCTGTCCGACGATTTCGGATGTAGCAGACTTTGCCGCTTCTTGACCGTTGTTCTGGGATTTTGCTCCATACGCATTGGTGCTCAGGATGAAACATATAAGGATGGCGAGAATGAATTGCCACCTACTCCAACGAGCATATCTGGCTGTTGTATTTTTCGATCGGTTCGAACGAACGATGCCGATGTCCTCTTGATTCATACTCATTTTTTCTCCTACTGTTGGCGAATTCACGGTCCTGGCCCCACGATCTGGCTTGAGCGTGAATTACCTATGGATCAGAGCGATCCGTTAGCTGTGCTTTATCTTTTCGATGAATCACAGATTTTGAACGCACGCCGGTTTGAAGGCTGCTGTGATCAGCAGCCTTCAACACAGCACTTGATTCACTGAAGTTCCACTGTCTGCTTGAGTGGCAAATCCTGCGATGAACCGCCAACGAGAAGGGCGTACTGCCCTGAAACCAACTTCCAGTTGTCCTCTTTTTCATCGAAGATCGATAGCAGCTTGCGATCGATGGAAACGCTGACTTCCTTGCTTTCGCCAGGAGCCAACTTCACCTTGGCCCAGCCCACCAGGCGCTTGGGGGGCTCGCCCGCGCTTACCGGGAACGATGCATAGACCTGCGCAATTTCTGCTCCAGCGAGTGATCCATTGTTGTGCACAGTAAAGGTGGCTGTGACATCCGAGCCACTCTGCACTTTCAGGCCTGAGTAGCCATAAGTTGTGTAAGAGAGGCCGAATCCAAAGGGAAACAGAACCTGTTTATGTTCTGCGTCGTACCACTTGTACCCAACCTTGAGCTTTTCATCGTAAGCAGACGGGAAGGAAGGAAGTCCCTTCGCCATATTGGCCATAACCTGACTCATGCCACCGGCGTTCAACTTCTGCTGATACTCGGCTGATGGCTGAGGAATCTGCGGATGCGGCAAGTCGGCATCGCTCAGCGGAAAGGTGATCGGCAACTTGGCGGTCGGATTGACATTGCCCGCGATAATGGAAGCCAGCGCCTTGGCACCGCGGATACCGGGATACCACGCTTCGATGATCGCCCCAGCTTGACTGACCCACGGCATGGTGACAGGTCCGCCGGTCTCAAGCACGACGACCGTACTTGGGTTGGCAGCGGTCACACGCGCGATCAACTCATTCTGTTCGTTGGCCAAATCCAGAGTCTTCAGATCCTTGGATTCTGCTTCCCACTGATAGCCAAAGACCACAACCACGTCAACACTCTTGGCCAAAGCCACAGCCGATTCTAGGTTTTCTCCCGAATCAAACTTCACTTGAGCCTTGGGAAAGTTCTCCTCAATAGCCTTCAACGGCGCTCCGCGAAGCCATGCCGGGCGAACAAAGGCATCGAAGAGATCCGGTCCCACCGGTGGAGGTGCCACCGGCGATCCGCCCGGAGGGTCAACCTGCGCCGAGCCGCCGCCGCTAACCACTCCCACATCTGCATGACCACCAATCACGGCAATCGTCTGCTTTTTGGCCGGATCGAGTGGCAGAATCTTGCGATCATTCTTGAGCAGGACAATGCTCTGACCGGCAATGCGCTCGGCAATCTCCATGCCGCGGTCCACGTCGACCACGCTAGTCGTCACCGGGTCATCGATGACTCCAGTGGCAAACTCCGTACGCAGAATCCGATGCACGTGGTCGTCGATGTTGACTATCGGCACTTCGCCGCGTTGGACAGCCTTTTTTAAGTCTTTACCATAGAAATATTGCCCTGGCTGCTCCTGATCGAGACCAGCCAGGGCCGCCTTGGCAGCGCTGTGTGTTGCAAACCAGTCAGAAACCACAAATCCTTTAAAGCCAAAGTCCTTCTTCAGCACATCCGTCAGAAGATACTTATTCTCACAGGCATAGTCGCCATTCAGACGGTTGTAGGAACACATCACTGCTCCCGCATTGGAGATCTTGAGGGCAAGTTCAAAGGCAAGCAGGTCGCTCTCCCGCATGGAGCGCTTGTCGATGATGGCATTAACGCCAAAGCGACCGCTCTCCTGATCATTGAGGGCATAGTGCTTGATGTCGCCGATCACATGCTGCGCTTGCAGGCCCAGCATCAGATTGCCATCCAAGGTGCCCGCCAGCAGCGGATCTTCACCCTGATATTCAAAGGTGCGACCATTGCGCGGTTCTCGGGCCAAGTTGACGCCGCCGCCAAGAGACATGCTGTAGCCTTGGGCACGCAGCTCGCGGCCGATCAGTGCGCCATATTCATAGGCCGTCTCTGTATCCCATCCCGATGCCGCGCCCAGATTGCTGGGCAGGGCCGTACCATACCGTCCGTTGGCCGCGCTACGGGTCACGCCATATGCCGAATCCGCCATCTGGATCATGGGGATGCCAAGTCGTTGTACCCCCATCACGTAGCCTGCTCCGCCGTTCGAGTTGGGGTCGACCTGCCCCATCGGCCCATGTCCATGGAGCATGGCAAGTTTTTCGTCCAGTGTCATCTTCTGAATGACCAGATCCGCTCTCTCATCTGGTGAGAGGCTAGTGTTCATCCACGGCTTCGCTGGAGATTGAGTTTGAGCGTTAGCGGACAATGCCGCTCCGAGAAGCCCCCATGCAAGCAGCCCCTTGTACTTCTTCCATGTTCTTTGATTCGTCCTCACGCGTTTCCTTTCATGGATGCCTGGTGAAGTCGGTTAAAAAGGAGCACCTTTGTACTGGCGACTTCAATAACCTTTTTCAATCGCAACCGAACTCTAGGAGGATGAAACAACACTCGACAAGACTGCTACGGTAATATCTAGGGGTATTTAGGGCAGGTATTAGGCGGGGAAAAAGCTCGTAATCCTACCTGTGCGTTATGATTTATTCTCTAGGTATCAAATGTTTTATTACGTACGTTGATACTTTTTTTTGCAGCAAAGAGGCGGAAGGGAGCGTCGTATATGCCCGTTGTGTATCCGCTGGAGAATGCCTGGCACCCGCAATCAGAGTCTGAGAAACAGCTCATTCTGGACCAAATGGAAAAGCTGCTTGCCAACACACTTTTTCGGAGCAGCAAGCGCTATACCGGTTTTCTTCGCTGTGTCGTGGAACAAGCTCTGCTCGGAAATGAAGATTCGCTCAAAGAACGATTTCTCGGCATGGAGGTCTTTCACCGTAAGGCCGACTACGACACAAGCCTCGATCCGGTTGTCCGCCTCAGTGCCGCCGAGGTCCGCAAGCGGCTTGCGCAGTATTATCAACAGCCCGAGCATCAAAGCGAACTCCAGATTGAGCTAAATCCAGGCTCGTATATTCCCCTTTTTTATCGTGCCGAAGAGGCACCGGTAGCTCTGGCTGTTCAGACGCCAGAGTCGTCGTTGGATGTCGCTCCACCTCCGCCCATTATTGCTCCAGCGCCACGCCCCTATCGCCCCTGGCTCTATGCGGTAACGATCCTAGTGGTACTGGAGATCGCGGCTGGTGTGGGTGTCTACTACTACCACATGAAACCCAGCGTTACGGACAAGTTTTGGTTTCCGATCATCACAGCGCCCGGGGCAGCTACTCTTTGTGTCGGGGAACCTGATGCGGCTACGAAAGAGGCGCCAACTCCCACAACAATTAAGGGGGAGTTGGAAGGGACAGGGCATCTGGCTTTGGACGATGTGGTTACGCTGGTTCGTGCAAGCACAGCCTTAGACAATCGGCACAAGCATTTCCGCATCATGACGGCAGCTCAAGCCAATCTTTCCCTGTTGCGAGAGGGGCCGGTTGTTGCCGTCGGAGCTTTGGACAACGCCTGGACCATGCAATTGACCGCGCCGCTTCGCTTTGGCTTTATGGAAGATAATGAGCTCGCCTGCGTCGTCGATCACAAGCAAAAGGAGAGGGGAAATTGGTGCGTGCAATGGGATCAGGCGCAGTCTACGCTCTCACGGGACTTCGCTATCATTGCCCGTTATCATGACTCGACTCTTGATCAACCGGTAATCATTGCGGGCGGGCTGTCAGTTCAGGGAACAGTAGCCGTTGGCGAAATGTTGTCCGACCCGAATAAGTTAAGGACTCTTTTTCAGAACTCGCACAAGGACTGGCGCACTGTGAATTTCGAAGCTGTCGTTCAGACGCAGGTGATCGATGGTCATAGCGGGTCGCCGCGTGTGCTCGCTATCGAATACTGGTAGGACGCAGGTCTGGACAATATTCATTCAATACAGATCGCGGTGAGTTGCCGGGATCTGTCGCACATTCACCTTTACGTTCCGGTGCTGATTCAGGAGCGTCAAAGGCCTGCGTGAACGAACCGCCCGTCGTTGTTCCTACGGCCCGGATTGAAAGTCCGTCGCCGAGTTGAAGGCGTTGCAAGATGGGCCATCTGCTCCATGAAACGCAACAACGAATGTTGGCACCTGTCGCTCAACGCATACGGCGCGCCAATCCATCTAAGGCAGCGCGGTAGATCGTCTGCACTACCTTCTCTGGACCGGGCAATTTAGCCGATGCTTTTCTCCACGACTTATTGAAACCGTCCAGGAGAGCCTTATAAGCGGGCTGCGGCGTTGGAACCATGCTGCTGCCAAAGTTGGTCTTCGACCCGTCCGGCTCAATCAGCGTAAGCGTGACGTTGTGGTCGTCTTGACCTTGGTTGGGGTGTTGTGTGGGATCTGCTTCGCTGAGCGAGACGCAAACTTGCCAAGCACTTTTTTGCTCACCTTTGCCTTTGTTTTCGGCAGCGAATTCGTGTTTTACCTTTTTGGCTGATGGCTCCCCCACGTCCACCTATGTAGGTTTCGGGCCGGTCGTTTGCGGCGCAAGACAGGCGGCCCGAAGCCTCAGAACAGCTCGGCCAGGGTCGCCGGGTTGAAATCCTTCAGCTCACTTTGATCGCCAGAGCGGATCTTCGTCACCCACTGCGGATCGCCGAGTAAGGCCCGACCGACGGCGATGAGATCGAATTCCTCCCGCTCCATTCGGTGGAGGAGGTTGTCGATGCCAGTGACCTTCGAACTCTCGCCCGCGAAGGCGCGCAGGAAATCGACCGACATGCCGACCGAGCCTACGCTGATAGTGGCCGCTCCCGTGAGTTTTTTGGCCCAGCCCGCAAAGTTCAGTCCGTCCTCGCCGTCGATCTCAGGGAATTCCGGATTCCAGAAGCGGCGCTGAGAGCAATGCAGAGCGTCGACGCCTGCCTCTACAAGGGGCCCGAGCCAGTCGAGCATCTGCTCTGGTGTTTCGGCGAGCCGCGCCGTAAAGTCCTGCTGCTTCCACTGGCTGACACGGAGGATGACGGGAAAGTCCGGCCCGACTGCTTGCCGCACGCGCTTCACGACGTCCACCGCGAAACGGGAACGCTCCTTGATGGTGGGGCCGCCGAACCTGTCCTTGCGCAAATTGGTGCCCGCCCAGAAGAACTGGTCGATCAGGTAGCCATGGGCGCCGTGTAATTCCACCGTATCGAAGCCCAGTCGTTTCGCGTCTCCGGCTGCATGCCCAAATGCCTCGATCGTGTCGGCGATGGCTTCCTCGGTCATGGCGTCGCCACGAGGATCGCAGGGCTCCACGAGGCCCGAAGGACTCTCGACCGGAACGCCTGGGTCCCATCCGGTCACCATGTTCCGTGTCGAGCCCACATGCCAGATCTGAGGACCCATCTTGCCGCCCACAGCATGCACCTCGTCCACCACCCGCTTCCAGCCTGCGAGCGGATCATCGCCATAGAAGGACGGGACGTTAGGGTCGTTTCGGGACGCAGGCCGGTTGATGACCGTCCCTTCAGAGAGGATCAGCCCCACGTCGTTTTCCGCGCGCCGCCGGTAGTAGCCCGCAACATTTTCGCCGGGCACACCTCCGGGGGAAAACGAGCGTGTCATAGGGGCCATGACGATACGGTTTTTCAGCTCCAATGACTTGATCTTGAAGGGCTGGAACAATGCGTCGAGAGATGGTGAGGTCATTTAACTGTGGGCTCCGGCTTGAGTTGGTGGATGGTAGGTGGTAGCCCGCACGATCGGTCATCTCGGCCCGGTCGCGGGAGGACGGGAACTCCGGCTCGTGTGAAGGATTCGTCGAGCGCGCTGAGCAGTTCGATCGTCGGCGCGACATCGGCCATGCCGTCGACATGCCGGGCCAGGAGCTGGGTCCATGCGGCGCGAACCTTCTCAAGGTTGCGCGCGGCGAGCGGCGTGGCCTGGAGGCTCACGGAGCGACGGTCTTCCGGGTCTGGGATGCGCCGGATCATGCCTTTGGTTTCGAGCGACCGCAGCAACGCGCTCGCGTTGCTGGAGCGGAGTCCGATCTCGTCGCAGAGTCTGGACGGGCTGGTGCCGGGGTTTCGCTCGATGTGGTTCATGACGAGGCTTTCGAGCAGAGTGATCTCGATGATTTCAGGATCGAGCTGCCCGTAGATGCGGATGTCACGCGCCACGCTGAGGACAAAGTGGGCCAAATCGGCGAGTTGAGTTGCCCTGTCGTGCTTCTCGGATGTCATGCACTGCTTCCCTTCGGCGGTTGACTATTCAGATATAGTTACTATAACATATCTATGTCTGCATAGGTAAATTGAGAGGTACAGACAATCAAGCGTGCCAAGGACGATCTGGATGGAAAGCACCGGCAGACTCGGCTATCGGGCGACCAAGGCGAACCCTCAATGGTGTGACCGCTCGTCGTCACCCTCCGTTATAGATGCCAGCAGCAGAAGGACACACTCATGAACCTGAACGCAGAATTCGACATCATCGTCTTTGGCGCGAACGGCTACACCGGCCGCCTCGTGGCTGAGCACCTGATGCAAAGATACGGCACCTCCGGCGAGGTGGCGTGGGCCATGGCCGGGCAATCGACGGCAGAACTAGCGTCGGCGAGGGACGCGATCGGCGCACCCGGAAATATGCCTCTGGTGATCGCTGACGCCACCGATCCGGCTTCGCTGCGGGAGATGGTCGGCCTGACCAGGGCCGTGATAACCACAGTCGGACCTTACCAACTCTATGGCTCCGATCTGGTCGCCGCTTGCGCTGAGGCGGGAACCGACTATCTTGATCTGTCCGGAGAGCCCCACTGGATGCGCCGCATGATCAATGACCAAGACGCCCAAGCCAGGACGAGCGGCGCACGAATCCTGTTCGCTTGCGGCTTCGACTCGATCCCGTCTGAGCTCGGCGTCTGGTTCTGCCAGGACACGGCGCGCAAGGTGCTGGGCGCAGCCGTCCAGCGCGTGAAGGGGCGCGTCCGCGCGTTCAAGGGCGGAGTTTCCGGCGGATCGATGGCCAGCGCCAAGGCCACGAGAGAGGCGCTGGAGGAGGATCCCTCTCTGGCGGCGGTGATCAATAGCCCCTTTGGCCTCACACCTGGCTTCGAGGGGCCGCCGCAGCCGTCGGGAACGGCACCGGAGACCGACCCGGATGTGGGGAATGTCGCCCCGTTCATGCTGGCGGCTCTCGACGTCCAGAATGTCCATCGTTCGAACCTGCTCATGGGTCATCCCTACGGACGCGACTTCATCTATGACGAGATGATGGTCGCCGGCGCGAACGGGTCCGCCACGCCGCCTAACGTCAATGCCCCGTCTGGTGGCGCCCTCAAGCCGGGTGAAGGCCCTGCGCAAGGTGAGCGCAAGTTGGGATTCTTCGACATGCTCTTCATCGGCATCGCGCAGGACGGCCGCAAGGTACGGGTCTCGGTCAAGGGCACCGAGGACCCCGGCTACGGCTCGACACCCAGAATGATCGCGGAGAGCGCCATCTGTCTCGTCCGCGCGCCGGACGTTCCAGGCGGCTTCTGGACCCCGGGCGCGGCGCTCCAGGGCAGGCTGGTGGACCGGCTGCAGCAACACGCTGGGCTGGTGTTCGCCGTGGAGGATTGACTGATAACGTGTGCGCCTCAGCCGTAAGATCCTCGCCAAATCGTGTGCACAGTGTGCGCGGAAACGGAGAGGCGGAAAGGCGTCCCTAGATATTCCTCTTCGATCGCCTGCTACAGCGCTCTCACACATGTAGGAAGCGTATCGGCTAGAGGTGTATCCCCACACAGTATTCAGCTCTCTTCCGGGAGAAGCTGGGGAGCACTAGAACTCGGATCGTACGAATCGCAAAAAAACAACAGGAAGGTTCTCTTGATGAATTTGTGCAATGACTTAACTGCCGTAGGAGATCAAGCTTTATCCTCTCGCCGGAATAGCAACGCCATAGCGACAGAACATCGACCGTGGCAGAGACGTCATAGCATGGCGGCTTTCTGCTCCGTGGTTGTAATCCTTTCTGCTGGGATGTTTTCCGGTTGCAAAGGAAAGCCACCGGCAGCGGCTCCTGCCGCCATGTCCGTGAAAGTAGTAAAGGCGGTGCAGCAGGACGTACCCGTTTACGGAGATTGGGTAGCTACATTGGATGGCTATGTCAACGCTCAGATCCAGCCCCAGGTCACGGGCTATCTCGTGAAGCAACTCTATCGCGAAGGCTCTTATGTCCGTAGGGATCAGGTCCTGTTTCAAATAGATCCTCAGACCTTCCAGGCTGCTCTGGATCAGGCAAAAGCCCAATTGGCGCAGGCGCAGGCAAAGCTTGCTCTGGGGGAGATCAATGTGAAGCGCGACACGCCCCTGGTGCAGGAACATGCCACTCCGCAAAGCACGCTCGATTCCGAGGTCGCGGATATGAGGCAGTCGAGGGCATCGGTGCAGGCAGCGGAAGCGGCGGTCGAAACGGCGCAGATCAATCTTAACTTCACTCACGTTCGCTCACTCACCGATGGAATTGCCGACATCGCCACCACGCAGGTGGGGAACCTTGTTGCGATAGGTACAACGCTGACAGCCGTCTCCAAGGTGGACCCCATCAAAGTCTATTTCCCTATTAGCGAGCAGGAGTACATGCGCTTCAGCAACGGTTCTCGGAAGACTTCAGGGGCTAGCGCGCCCAGCGCCGCAGAAGCCATGGAATTGCAGTTGGAACTCTCCGACGGCGCGAAATACCCGCATAAGGGCAAAGTGATTTTTGTGGGCCGCGCGGTCGATTCACAGACAGGCACTATTCGGATGGTTGCCGCATTCCCGAATCCGGGAAATATTCTCCGCCCCGGCCAGTTTGGGCGCGTTCATGCGGCGACTGCCGTCAACCGCTCCGCCATCCTCGTGCCACAACGCTGCGTTACTGAGTTGCAGGGTAGCTATCAAGTCGCGGTTGTGAATGGAAGTAATAAGGTCTCCATCCGCACAGTGAAAGTCGGCGAGCGTGTCGGTTCCCTGTGGATCATCGAGTCCGGTGTGAATGCCGGCGAGTTGGTGATTTCAGAGGGCAATTCAAAGGTGCAGGGCGGAATGATCGTCAATCCAACGGTTGCGAACGTGCAGGCGGGGGGCAGTGAATGATCTCGAAATTCTTTATTAATCATCCCACGATCGCAATCGTAATTTCGATCCTGATGGTCATCCTCGGGGTCATCGCAATGGTCAGTCTGCCGGTGGCGCAGTTCCCGGAGATCGCGCCACCCGAAATTCGTATTCAGGGCACATATGCCGGCGCCGATGCCACGACACTGGAGCAATCGTTCGCGACGCCGATCGAGAGCCAGATGAGCGGTGTGGACGACATGAACTACATGTACTCCACCAACGCGAACGATGGATCTGGGGTTCTCACTACAAATTTCGACGTCAAAACGGACCCGAATACAGACCAGATCCTCACTCAGCTGCGCGTCAATCAGGCCAATGGGCAGTTGCCGGCAGAAATAACTTTGAGCGGGGTTACGGTACAAAAATCCATGTCTTCCCCGCTGATGGTCATCTCCCTCAGTTCGCCGCACGGAACGTACAGCCAAAACTTTCTTACTAACTACGCAATTATCAATCTCAAAGATGAACTGGCGCGCGTGAAGGGGGTGGGCCGCGTAGAGGTTTTCGGCGGTGAGTATGCCATGCGTATCTGGGTTCAACCGGATAAGCTGGCTAAGCTTGCCATAACGGTTCCACAGATCATCTCGTCCATTGCGAATCAGAATAAAGTCAATCCTTCCGGGAAGATTGGTGGAAGTCCGGTTCCCAAAGGGCAGGAATTTACCTATACAGTTCGCTCGCAAGGCCGTCTCTTAACTGCGGAAGAATTCGGCAACGTCGTAATTCGTGCGAATCCTGATGGGTCCATCCTTCGTCTCAAGGACGTTGCGCGTATCGAGTTAGGTGCCCAAACCTACAACCAGGACAGCAAATTCAACGGGGCTCCGTCCGGGGCTTTCGCCATCTATCAATTGCCAGGGTCAAATGCTGTCGCAGCCGCTAAGGCGGTGCAAACGAGACTCGACGAACTTTCCAAACGCTTTCCGCAAGATCTTCGGTACGATGTCGCATTGGATACCACTAAGGCGGTAACCGCCAGCATCCACGAGATCGTTCTCACTCTGTTTGAATCTCTGGTTCTCGTCGTCATCGTGGTGTACATATTTTTGCAAGGATGGCGCCCAACCCTGATTCCACTAGCGGCCGTCCCGGTCTCATTGATCGGTACATTCGTTGTTTTCCCCATGTTGGGCTTTTCCATTAACACGCTGTCCCTGTTTGGTTTGATTCTCGCGATTGGACTGGTGGTCGACGATGCAATCGTTGTTGTAGAAGCGGTGGAACACCATATCGAGGAGGGGATGAGCCCGCGGGATGCCTCGCTGAAGGCTATGGAAGAGGTATCTGGTCCGGTTATTGCCATTGCCTTAATTCTGGCCGCCGTCTTTATCCCAACCGCGTTTATTCCTGGCATCACGGGCAGGTTGTATCAGCAATTTGCCGTGACAATTGCTATCTCAGTAGTCTTCTCTGCATTCAACGCTCTTACGCTGAGTCCGGCGCTATGTGCCCTTCTCCTGAAGCCTGGCAAGGTGCACGGTCCTCTGAGTAGCTTCTTTGACTGGTTCAATAAGGCCTTCACACATGCGCAAAATCGCTACGTCAAATACTCGGCGGTAATGATCCGCAAAAGCACGTTTAGCATGGTCTTCCTCGCCCTTGTGGCAGCGGTTGCTTTCCTGGTCGGCGGCAATCTCGCGACCTCATTTGTCCCGGAGGAAGATCAGGGGTACCTCATGGTTCGCCTGCAACTACCGCAGGCTGCTTCTCTGGAGCGCACCGTGGAAGCCGCCAACAAAGTAAGCGATGTCCTTCGTCAGGCGCCGGGTGTCGACGCGGTTACAACTATTAGCGGCTCCGACCTGCTCAGCGGCACACAAAATACCTACACGGCCGTCTCCTTCGTGAAGTTGCGCGATTGGGATACCCGTCGCGCCGCGAATCTGCATGTGGACGCCATCATGAATTACTTCAACCAGCACCTCTCGCAGGTTCAGGAAGGTGTCGCCTTTAGTTTCTCACCACCCGCCATTCCAGGCGTTGGCAGCGCTGGTGGAATGAGCTTCATTTTGGAAGACCGCTCTGGACAGGGTGGCGACTTTCTTGCCAGTAATACCGATGCGTTTCTTGCCGCAGTCAAGAAACGCCCGGAGATCGCATCCGCGATTACAACGTTTGCGCCGCACGTCCCGCAGCTTTACGCCGACATCGATAAGGAAAAGGTGATGCGGCAGCAGGTAAGTATCGGCGACGTATACGAGACAACGCAGACCTTTATGGGCGGTTACCTCGTGAACTACTTTAGCCGTTTCGGCCGGCAGTGGCAGGTCTACGTGGAAGCAGAAGGAAACTCTCGCACCGATCCCAATAGTATCGGGCAGTTCTATGTGACCAACCCGAATGGAAACATGGTTCCCCTGAGCGCCGTATCGAGCATAAAGCCAATCACGGGTCCGGAGTTCACCATGCATTTTAACGAATATCCCGCAGCCCAGATCACAGCCACAGCTGCTCCCGGTTATAGTTCCGCGCAGGCCATGAAGGCGTTCGAGGATGTCTTTGCTCAGACTATGCCTTCGGAAATGGGCTACGACTACATGGGCATGAGCTATCAGGAGAAAGCAGCAGCAAACGGTATCTCCTCCACCCAGATTTATGGTCTCTCGCTCCTGTTCGTCTTCCTGATTCTGACTGCGCTCTATGAAAGCTGGAGCTTGCCTTTCAGTGTGCTTCTTGGGACCCCGGTTGCGATGTGCGGCGGCTATCTCGCGCTTTGGTCTCGCCATATGGAGAACAACGTCTACGCCCAGATTGGAATGGTGATGTTGATTGGGCTGGCTGCAAAGAATGCCATTCTGATCGTGGAATACGCCAAGATGGAGCATGACCGCGGGAAAAGTGTCGTTGACGCCGCGTTGTCTGGCGCTAGACTGCGCTTGCGTCCCATCATCATGACTTCCTTCGCATTCATTCTGGCTTGCATACCGCTATGGATTGCCCAGGGCGCGGGTGCTCAGGGACGCCGCGTACTCGGTACGACTGTCATCGGGGGCATGTTGACAGCAACCTGCATAGCCATTTTCTTGATCCCCGTAACGTACACACTCTTCGAGCGGCTCTCGCTGCGCTTCAGCAGGAAACACGAAGCGCTGCCAGCAGTGGCAACGGTGGAGCAGAAGGGCGGTGGTCTCTAATGCGAACCTTACAACTCTCACTATGTCTTCTGCTGGCCACTACCGGGTGCAGGTTTGGACCGAAGTATGCGCGCCCTGCCGTCGATGCACCGGGCAGTTTTCGAGGACAGGCTCCTGAATTGCCAGCGCAGACTTCTGCGTTGGGCAAGACGGCGGCTTCCGCAGATAGCCTGGGAGACGAGAAATGGTGGACGGTCTTCCAGGACGCGCAACTGCAGGCGCTGATTCGCACGGCGCTCGCAAACAACTACGATGCCCGCATCGCCGCCGAACGCGTAATTGCCGCACAAGCGCAACTCGGTATCACCCGGGCAGATCAACTGCCATCACTCGACGCCTCTGGCACATTCGCTTCCACGCGCACCGAGCAGACAAGCATGGGTTCTCTCGGAACCTTGCCTGCATACCGATCAGATTCAGGCCAGCTAGCCCTTAATGCTTCGTGGGAACTGGACTTCTGGGGCAAATATAGAAGGGCAACAGAAGCTGCGCGCGCGGATTTGGCAGCGAGTGAATGGGGGCGGAGAGCAACAATCAGCACTCTCGTCTCCAATGTAGCGAGCGCATACTTCCAACTGCGCACTCTGGATCTTGAATTGGAGATCACGAAACGCACATTGAAATCGAGACAGGAGTCCCTGCGGCTTACAAAGTTGCTCTCCGACGGAGGCTCAGACTCATGGATGGACGTCCGGGAGGCAGAACAGCTTGTTTATACAGCCTCAACTCAGATCCCTACTTTCCAAAAGCAAATCGAGCAACAGGAAAACTACATATCTACCCTGCTGGGGCAGAACCCAACTCCCATCACTCGTGGCGAAAAGCTTACGGACCAGCCGCTTCTTCCTTCCGTTCCCGCTGGACTCCCGTCTCAGCTTATCGAACGCAGACCCGATATTCGACAAGCGGAGGAGCAGTTAATTGCCGCCAATGCCCGGATTGGGGTGGCAAAAGCTGCATACTTTCCGTCCATTTCGCTGACAGGCACCGCCGGCTACCAGAGCACTGCGCTTACCAGTCTTTTTAGTGGTCCAGCCGGCCTCTGGAATGCAGGCGCCTCCGCAAGTCAGCCGATCTTCGAGGGAGGCCGCCTTCGCAACAACGTGCGTTTGACGGAGTCGCAACAGCGACAAGCGCTCTTGACCTATCGGCAGACAACACAAAACGCCTTTCGTGACGTCTCCGACGCGCTGATCGCATACCGGAAATCGAGGGAGGCGCGCGAGCAGCAACAGCTTCTCACGGATGCCGCCCAGGGTGCGGCCAAGCTCTCGCACCTCCGTTATGATGCGGGAGCCACTTCTTACCTGGAAGTTCTCACTAATGAAACCAACTACTTCAACGCTGAACTTAACTTGTCTACGGCGCGGTACAGCGAAGTGCTTGCCCTGGTCCAGATATACAACGCTCTGGGAGGCGGATGGCAGTGACATGACTTGAACGGATATTAGGGCTCTACTCAATCTTTGTATAGGACCCGCGGTGAAAAGACCGAACAGAGCAAAAAGCTATATGCAAGGAGAGCGGAGTAAAGCGCATGGCAGAACAGTGCTTCAGAAAGAAGGGATCAATTCCGCCAGTCTGCGGCGTGCATAATGTGCCGCTCGTGGAGAGTAATGTTCCGATTGACAGGAACTCACCTGGGCTTGGTCAGATCACCTGTCTTCGATGCCCCGTTAGCCAATCCGTAACCCTGGACGCGCAGAGTCTTTCGCCGCGAAAACCAAACTGACCCACCACCGGGAGAGTGCAGTAACAGTGGTAAGAGAGAAGAACATGTTCAACGACCCTGGGGGAGATCCTGAAATATGGCAAACCGACTGAAATGTTATCCACCGGAGGTGTGGGCATGACAAACATCCTGCACGTACTTTCTATCGGTTCCGCGGATTCGTGCAGCGCAATTCGCGATGCGTTGCTTGAACGGGGTCACTGCCGCGTTTCGGTCGCTACGAACTACCGTGAGTTGTTCGCAATTCCAAGACGGGAGAGTTTTGAGATTGCGATTCTTCATCACATCACCTCTCCGCTCGAGCTTCGTGCCTCCAGTGAATACATCCGCCGGACATGGCCCTGCGCAAAGATCCTGGTGATCTGCCCGAGAGCTGAAGCTCAAGTTCTGGATGATCCGCTGTACGACGACTGGGTTGCCGCCAGTCCTTCGCAGGATGTGCTGCTTGCAACCATTGAACGAATTACTGCCGGTAGCGAGAACAGTGGGCAGCGGCAAGACACGCTCGGACGGGAGGGTCCATGGATGGCGATAGAGACGCGAAGAAAATCGCGCTAGATGGTGAAACCGGCGCGCAACAAATAGTTCGATCGATCAGGTTCTGCGAAGCAGCAGGAGTAGGAAGCAGCACCGATACAGAGTTTCGAATACTCGGGAGGTAATGGAGGAACGCTTTTCGCGCACTCATGTGTTCCGCAAAAAGTTTATGTGCGCATCAACGGAACAAAAGAAGAGAGGAGTCATATGGCACAACCGTCGAGGATCAAGAAAGCAATTGAGGGTGCTTCCGGTACCGAGGAACTAGGTGAACTGGCGCTCGACATGCGATGGTCCTGGAGTCATGCTTCCGACAACCTATGGGGAAGGATAAATCCTGAACTATGGGAGATCACGCATAACCCGTGGATCGTTTTCCAGACAGCATCCCCGATAAAGCTCAAACAACTTTTGGAGGACAAGAGCTTCCGGGAGGAACTTGAGCGCCTACGAAAGCAGTTGAAAGCAGGGAGCGATTCGGCAGCATGGTTTCAGGACGCGCACCCCGCGTCAAAGCTCAAGTCGGTAGCGTACTTCAGCATGGAGTTCGGGCTGAGCGAGGCTTTGCCGATCTACTCGGGCGGATTGGGCAATGTCGCTGGAGATCAATTGAAGTCGGCCAGCGACCTTGGGGTTCCCGTCGTCGGCGTTGGACTTCTTTACCAGCAAGGCTATTTCCGACAGGTCATCGATGCAGATGGCTCACAGCGGGCTGTCTATCCGTATAACGACCCTTCGCAGTTACCAATCCTGCCTCTCAGAGACAGCAGAGGCGAGTGGCTTAGAGTCCGTGTTCAGTTGCCAGGATATGCGGTCTGGATTCGCACCTGGGAAGCGAGGGTCGGAAGGATAAGACTTCTGTTGCTCGATAGCAACGATCCTGCAAATCCACCGGCCTATCGAGGCATCACGAGCGAGTTGTATGGCGGCGGAACGGAATTGCGCCTTCAACAGGAAATTATCCTGGGCATCATCGGCTACCGGATGCTGCACCAACTCGGCATCCATCCTGACGTCTGTCACCTGAACGAGGGCCATGCGGGATTTGCCATATGGGAACGGGCACGCGTTTTCATGGAGGAAACAGGGCAGCCATTTCATGTAGCTCTGTTGGCGACGCGTGCCGGAAATGTCTTTACTACGCATACTCCAGTAGATGCCGGGATCGACCGGTTCCCGGCGTACCTAGTTGAACGCTACCTCGGCGAATACGCCACGGGGCTTCTGCATGTGAGTGTCGAGGATTTGCTAGCGATGGGGAGGGCGAATCCCAAAGACTCGAATGAGCCATTCAACATGGCCTATCTTGGCATTCACGGTTGCGGCTCTGTAAACGGAGTGAGCCGGTTGCACGCTCAAGTGAGCAGGAAGATGTTTAGCAACCTCTTTCCGCGCTGGCCGATTGCGGAAGTTCCAATTGCATGTGTCACCAATGGAGTTCATGTCCCAAGCTGGGATTCGAGTGAGGCCGATGCCTTATGGCATAAAGCTTGCAGCTCCGATCGCTGGAGACAGAGCCTTGATGAGATCGAGACGCAGATCCGCGCCGTCTCCGATGAAGATCTCTGGAAGATGCGGTGCGCCAATCGTGAGCATCTAGTCGATGCAGTAAGAAGCCGGAACACGAGACAGGAGAGTTCCATCGGAACTTGGTCCGCATCCGGCCGCAGAGAAACAAACATCTTTGATCCGAACGTATTGACCCTGGGCTTTGCCCGCCGCTTTGCAACCTACAAGCGCCCCAATCTTCTCCTTCGCAACCCGGAACGTCTGGTCCGCATTCTCACCAACGCCAGCCATCCCGTGCAACTGGTCGTTGCCGGCAAAGCCCATCCACAGGATCGCGAAGGCCAGGCAATGATCCAGGAATGGGTACAGTTTTCCAAGTGGGAGGAGATTCAAGGCCGTGTTGTGTTCCTGAGTGACTACGACATGAGACTGGCCGAGGAACTGGTGCAGGGCGTGGACGTCTGGATCAACACACCCCGACGGCCATGGGAGGCGTGCGGAACCAGCGGGATGAAAGTTCTCGTGAATGGCGGCCTGAACCTTTCCTCGCTGGATGGTTGGTGGGAGGAAGCGTATGCCCCATGCCTCGGCTGGAAGGTCGGGGACCATCAAGACTATGTGGACGAGTCGGCACAGGACGCCTCAGACGCAGAACAGTTGTACTCCACTCTGGAGAAAGAAGTCGTCCCTCTCTTTTACCACCGCGAGCCTTCCGGGATTCCTTGCAAATGGGTTGGGATGATGAGAGAGAGCATGGCTCAGCTCACCGGGCAATACTCGGCAAACCGCAGTGTGCGCGAGTACACCGAACGCTTTTATCTTCCGGCCGCGGAAGCCTACGCAAAGCGAACGGAAAATCATGGCGAACTCGCAGCCCAGATTCAGAAATGGCAAACGGAACTGCAAACGCACTGGCCTGAGATCCACTTTCGTGAAATCGAGACCAGCGCGGACGAACACCAGTTTCTCATTCAGGCCCATGTCTATTTGGGTGCAATCTCTCCAGAGCATGTTCGTGTCGAGATATTCGCTGATACCCCTGATGGCGCGCCATTTATTTCCGAGATGAGCCAAACGGAGGAATTGGTTGGTGTAAAGGGAGGATTCGTTTTCCAGACGAAAGTCCCGGATACCAGGCCAGTAAGCGACTATACGGCCCGTATTGTCGCAGCCCTCGATACGCTGGCAGTGCCATTGGAAGAGCCAATGGTCCTATGGCAGCGATAGGCGGGAAGAACGGTCTGTGAGCAAGTGGATACATTTGGGGCGAAGGCTCATCAGCAAACCTTGGCCATGCGGCAAGTCAGCAGAGTATCAGGAAGAAGGAAGTTGTGATTCTGGGACTCCTCAAACTCGTTCATATTCTATTTGGTCTGATTGGGCTTGGCGCAGGAGTTATGGTGCTATTTGGTATGTTCGCGGGAGTACAGATCGACAAATGGTCCGCCATCTTCCTGAAGTGCGCTCTTGCTGCAGGCGTGACGGGGCTTCTCTTTCCTGCTCACTACTTCCTTCCTACGCACCGGGCCGCCATGCTCGAAATTTACGCTTCTGCAATGGCAGTACTTGCATGGCGCAGGTACCGTTTAGCCGGCGTTTGGGCTCTTATCTTTGCGTTGAGCATTATCTTCACCCTCTGTCTGAATATTCTCGTCGCAATTGCGCACATCTTCGATTACCTGCCGGTGTTCAAAATGCTGGCTCCAACACAACCGAGATTACTGTTCCTTATCACCGAGTTGGTGGTCATGCTGCTCTTCGCGGGACTTGGCATGTTCACCGTTAAGAGGTTCCGCGATAAGTCGAACCATTCATTTTGATGATCGAAAGCGAACCGCCATGTGTGCTTACCGAAATGCGGTAGAAAGTCAGAGCGAATATGTAACAAAATAGGACTTATGCAAACTGTTCACAGAAAACGTGAATAGCCTATATTTGCGTTCTCGGCAAGAAATGAAGGGCGCTCAAGGCACAAAACACATCCATGAAATCAGCGGCTCCGTTCAAGTATTCGGCGAGAATAATCAATCTTCAGAAAAATCTTGTCCGCGGCCGATCGAACGAAGCATGTTTTAAGCTTTCCGGCATAAGGATGGAAAACGCCAATATGCCCACTTTTCTTTTTAATTGCCGAGGCCAGAGATGCAAGACGATGTCACAGTCCACGATCTGAAGTGCACCATTGTGGTGGCGCAGGAAGGAAGTTTGTCGCGCGCGGCCACCCGCTTGCACATGACACAACCCGCCCTGGGCCGCAGAGTCCACCACGTTGAAGCAGAAGTCGGCGTGAGGCTCTTCTACCCCTGGCACGGAGGTGTGCGGCTGACGGAATCCGGCAAAGTTTTCATCGAGGATATTCTCGAGTCACTCGATCACTTTGAGCGTGCGGCGCAACGGGCACGCAATGTCATGCACCATCAAGATGGAATTTTTCAGATTGCATACTCTTCGTTTCTTAGCCCGGAGTTGATGGCGATTGTTTCCGACCTGCGCTTCGACAGACCCCGCGACCCGGTCATTCGATGCACCAGCCTCAACACGCTGGGAATAATCCGCGGCGTGCTCGAAGGTCTGTACCAGGTCGGCATTGGCTACCTGCCTAACAGCTACTCCGAACTGGAGACGAGAGAACTTCTCGATGAAGATGTGATGCTCTGCGTCCCAGCACACCACCGGCTCTTTCGCTCTCACTCCATCGCGCCGCAAGATCTCGATAGGGAGCCTCTGATCGCAGTTTCGGAACATGCTCTTCCAGAGGTTTCCAAAGAGATCGTAGCCTATTTCGAGCTGCTTCAGATCGACCTGAATGTAATAGCGCAGCCTTTCACTTTCTATGAGGCAATCCATATGGCCCTTGATGGGAAAGGCATTGCAATGGTGAGCAGCGGGTGGTCTCATTTGACGAAAAAGGGCATCGCCTTTCATCCGCTCGCGGACAAGCTGCTCACGATGAAAACCGGGGTCTTTGTGCGGAGGGACAACCGCACCTCAATCGTGAACGATTTTCAGCACATTTTGTGGACCCGGACAGAAAAGCTCAGAAAAGTGCGCCAGCATCTGACCCGCAACTGACGCACTGGTGTGTTGGACAGTGAATACAGAGTGCGTGAGCAGATCGGTGCGATCGTTGATAGTTATCCTGCAACTCCATCAAGTTCTATCGGAGGATATCTCATGCGTAGATTGCTTCTCATTTCGGTTGCAAGTTGTCTCTTCCTTGCCGCGTGCAACAACGTCAAGAAGCCAAATGCAGACAACTTCACGAAAGCGATCGACCAGTATCTTGTAAAGCACGGCGAGGCTTGTACGTCGATCAGCCACCAGTTTCCAGTTGACATCCCCAAGCCCGAACAGAAGGACCAGTATGGGATCGGACCGCAGATGACAGCCCTGGAACAGGCAGGCCTGGTGCATTCGAGCAATACGACAGCGGTTGTTCACGGGATGCTGGACCCTCTGCGGGGTTCGACTCCGCCGCAACCTGTGAAGCGATACGCTCTGACGCCAGAAGGTAAGAAGTATTTTCAGGAGCTTCGCAATCCTTTGGGGCAGGTTAGCGCCTTCTGCTATGGCAAAAGGACGGTCGATTCGATCGTCAAATGGACGGAGCCGATGACGATGGGAGCGTATTCGCAGACCGAGGTCACATATACCTATAAGATCGTCAACCTCGCTGGCTGGGCACAGCGACCGGATGTTCAGCATGTGTTTTCCGATGTCAGAGACACGGTAAATGCAGCATCAAAGACGAATCAGATCGCGGGATTGCAATTGACAAACCAAGGGTGGGAAGTCCCAGGACAGTGAGTTCATGTTGTCCTTGAAGAGGCTCTGCCTTGCCACGGTGTATTGTCCAGACTGATATGCTGGGAAAGTATTTGTGCATTCAATGTGCAGAGGGGACTACAGAACGATGGTTAAGAAACAGACTGGACGCAAACCAAAAGGGAATCTGGTCAAGGAGATCGATGCAGCGATTGCCCTTCTAACCCGCGTCCGTACACTTGCGGCGTCAGTTTCGGCGTCAGATGAAACAAGTCGGCGAACTGCAAAACAGGCTTCTGCCAGCAAAGAGCCCAAGCGGATACTCAGTTCAGAAGCACGGGAAAAAATGGCAGCGGCGCAGCGGAAGCGTTGGGCCAAAGTCAGGCGCCAAAAGAAAAAGGCGGAGCGCGCGGCGCTTGCACAGTAACATCCTGTGCGCCATGCATCAGGAAGCTTTGACACGCAGCAGTTGCTGAACCGCGCGGATTCCATCGATTTTGGCAATATGGACGACCACATCGATGGATCGCTGGCACTCTTCCTCCACATCGTTGAGCGATACGCCACCAAAGCCACGCAGCGCCAACTGCGAGAGACGATGCAGCGCATCGGCGGCCCCGTTGGCATGAATCGTGGTAAGCGATCCCCGATGGCCGGTGTTCAATGCATCGACGAAGACACGGGCCTCCGGGCCGCGAATCTCGCCGACGATGATACGGTCCGGCCTGTGACGGAGAGCCGCTTTGAGCAGGTCCGCAAATCCGATCTGACTCTTGTGGGTGTCAAGCTGAGCCTCGGCGGAGATGACGTGCGGTTTCCTTATATAGAGTTCAGCCACATCTTCGAGGATGAGGATGCGATCGTTGTCAGGAATAAAACCGGCGAGCACATTAGCGAGTGTTGTCTTTCCTGAGCTGGTCGCCCCTGAGATCAGAAGGTTGTCGCCGTTCTGGACGCAGTGTGTTAGGGTATCGGCCTGTGCTTCCGTCAGTGTCTTTCGCTCGACTAAATCGTGAAGCGTGAAGCTGCGCGAGGTGAATCGGCGTATTGTCATCATCGGACCTGGATTAACCACGGGCGGTATGAGCGCGGCCATGCGGCTGCCATCTGGCAGGCGCAGGTTCAGGATCGGCGAGTCGGCATCGAGCTTCTTGCCGAAGCGATTAGCGATCACTTCAAGCCCGGTAAGCAGTGCGCCGTCGTCAAAACGGATGTCGGGCAGAAGTTGAATGTGTCCGGCCTCTTCTGTCCAGACGGAGCCGTCGGGATTGACCATGATCTCGGACACAGTCTTGCTCGCAAACAGATGCTCGATGGGTTTCAGGAACGGAATGATGATCTCGAAGCTCACGATAAAATCCTTTCCGGATCGAAGTCGATCCGTTCCTGGTCGAACCAGCTCATGGTGACGGGCAAGAAGTCAGGCTTGAGATAGCAATAGGTGGGCGGCAGCGGGCTGACGCCATCGAAAGCGACAACGATGGACTGCGCGTTCTTAAGATCGAAGAATACCTTTTCCTCGAACAGGGGTTCCTTGTGTTTCTGGTACTGCTTGGAGGCGGAGACGGAACCTTTGCTCGATGAGGTACGGCCCGAAAGCCATCCGACATTGGCGTTGGTCGAGGATTCCGAGACGGTATAGCTGATGCGAGTGCGGTCCGCCTTGCCGCACAACTCGGAGGCATACCGGGCCGTCTCCGGGTCGGTGGTCGTGAGGAAAACCTTGCTACGCAGAGCCTGCAGCAGCGTCTTGAGGCCTTCATTGGGCAGCGCGTCCTTGAGACTCGATACACTCTGCGTGGCGACGATGGGGATGCACTTCGGCTGCCTCGAGAGGGAGAGCCAGCGTTCGTCACCAGTGGGATTGTCGGCGCCCACCGTGGC